>SXGQ01601124.1_pt1 | contig 10931 bp, 8 predicted proteins | sample 3178371 | NCBI WGS metagenome assembly SXGQ01 (sample SAMN11356859, study PRJNA531348) | freshwater metagenome | isolation source: freshwater sample F1-20 | place: China: Fuxian Lake, Yuxi | collected 2017-12-25 | reverse complement strand
CCGACGTAATCCCACATCAATCGCCGGATTTCATCCCAGTTGTGGTAAATGACCACCAGTTCATCCACGTCGTGGGCGTCGCCGCTTTTCCACTCGGGAAGATTGAGGATTCGCGGCTCGGTGGGCGGTTGCCATGCAGCGAGTTCCGCCGCCGCACGGTGGGCAAGGACGACTGCCTCAAGCAGACTGTTGCTGGCGAGCCGGTTTGCGCCATGGAGCCCTGTGCACGCGACTTCGCCGATTGCGAAAAGGCCCGCGAGACTTGTGCGGCCGTTTGCATCGGTTTCCACGCCACCACACTGGTAATGTGCCGCTGGCACGACGGGAATCGGCTGCTTTGTGATGTCGATGCCGAGCGACAGACAGCGTTCGTAGATCGTGGGGAAATGGGATCGGATGAACGACTCGCCGCGGTGCGTGATGTCCACGTAGACGCACGGTGCGCCGGTGCGTTTCATCTCGGCATCGATTGCTCTCGCCACGATGTCGCGTGGCGCCAGCGCGCCGCGTTCATCATATCGCGACATAAACTCCACACCGTCGCGGCCAACGAGTTTGCCGCCTTCCCCGCGGACGGCTTCGGAGATCAGAAAGTTCCGCTCGCTCGGGTGGAAAAGGCACGTTGGGTGAAACTGAATAAACTCCATGTTTGCCACGCGCGCGTCGGCGCGCCAAGCGATCGCCACGCCGTCCCCGGTCGCGATGTTTGGATTGGTGGTGTAGAGATACACTTTTCCGCAGCCGCCTGTGGCCAGGACCACGCGGTCGGTGGCCAGCGTGAGAACCTCGCCGGTCCGTTCGCAAAGGACGTAGATGCCGAGGACGCGATCGCTGACTGCACCGAGCCCCAGTTTCCTGTGGGTGATAAGGTCCACGGCCATGTGATTCTCCAGCAGCGTTATCCGCTTCTCTTCGGCCACGGCATCGAGGAGCGCCCTTTCGATTTCCCGTCCGGTGGCGTCGCGGGCGTGAAGGATGCGTCGTGCGCTGTGTCCGCCCTCGCGTGTGAGATCCGGACTCCCGTCTGCGTGTTGGTCAAACTGCACGCCGATTTGCATCAGTTCGCGGATGCGCTCCGGGCCGTCGGCCACGATGCTTCGGACCACGGCTTCGTCGCAGAGGTCGGCTCCGGCGATCAGCGTGTCGCGGACGTGGGCATCGAAGGAATCAGTCTGGTCCGTCACCGACGCGATGCCGCCCTGGGCCCAGGCGGTGTTGGTGGTCGCTTTCTCTTTCTTGGTAACGATGGCCACGGTGCCGTGGCGCGCGGCTTTGAGAGCGAAGCTGAGGCCTGCGATTCCGCTGCCGACGATGACATAGTCAAACTGCTGCATGTGAATCGCTCAGTCATTCGCGAATTGCCGTCCGCCGCAAGCGCGAATCTTCCGTTGCGCGACCGCTCAGCGCTTTCGCGCACTGCTTGCGGCCGCTTTTTCGCTGCGCGCGTGGTGAAAAAGCATCTGCTGCGCGTAGCCTGCGTACGGGCCGAAATGACGGGCGGCGAACTGCTTTAGCTGCGCGGGTGATGAGCGGCGTTTGCGGTAGGTCTCACGCAGAATCCGTGCGATCCATACGTCAATGGGGACGGCATCGAGCCGCTCATAGGCAAAGAGCAGGGCGCAATTCGCGACCTTCTCGCCCACGCCCGCAAGCCGTGTGAGTTCGATCAGCGCTGCGTCGGTCGGAAGGCTCGCGATCCCATTGAGATCGATCTCGCCCGCGGCGATCATGCGGGCGGTCTTCAGGAGGTTCTTCGCACGGTAGCCAAGGGCGCAGGCACGTAGGTCGCGTTCCTCGAGCACCGCCAGCGCGTCGGGCGTCGGGTAGGCATGGAGTGTCTCATTACCAAACTGGATTGCGCGTCCGTAGCGCTGCCGGAGTGTGTGCGAAATCGCGGTGATGTGCGGAACGGCCTTTTGAGCGCTCGTGATGAATGTTGCGACGCATTCCCAGAACGGCTGTCGGATGATGCGAAGTCCGCGAGTGGACGTGGCCGCGGCTTGCATCGCATCGTCGCGAGGCAGCGAATCGAGGATGCGCCGCATGTCATGATCCAGCGCGAGATAGTGGACCGCCTTTTCTTCCATGCCGGGCGTTACGAACAGCCGCTCGCCTTGTTGTTCAAGATGGCACGGCTCATCTCCGATCATGCCGACCCAGCCGGCTCCGCGGGGCTGCCAGTGAAAGACCTGGCCGCAGTTCAGCGTGAGCCGCAAATCGAAACCGGGGCATGCGAGGCTACTCGAGGAAAGTGTCATCGTGCGAATACGGTGGAGCGCAGCAGCAGAGGAATCGCAGCGTGGTTGCAGCCTCAATGCAGTGCCACTCGCCGGGCGGAATCAACACGGCGTCTCCCGGCCCCACCTCTCGAGTGGACGAGCCGAGCGAAATGGTGCCGCGGCCTTCGAGGATGAAGTAAAACTCCTCGCTCGCGCGATGGTAGTGGCGCTGTGTGACGACGCCGGCGGGCACTGTAGCTTCGGCAAGCGACTGATTTCGCACCGGTGCGTTTGCACGGTCGAGAATGCTCCGGATGGTGGAGCCGTCTTTCGTTGTAAAAGGCGGCTGTGTTTCGATGTTCAAAACGGTCATGAGTCGTGCGTGCGAGGGAAGGGGATTTTCCTCAGACATACGAGAAAAACGCGTGAGTTTGGCGATGTGATGCGGCACGTTCCAACCATGAATTCTTTCCAAGGTTGCACGGCGGTCATCACGGGAGCGTCATCAGGGTTCGGTGCGGAATTTGCCCGGCAACTTGCTCCTTACGCTCGCAAGCTGATTCTCGTTGCGCGCAACCGCGCCGCCATGGAAGCGCTTGCCACTGAGCTTGCGAGGCCGGGTCTGGAAATCATCGCCGAGCCTGCGGATCTCGCGGATCTGGCTCAGGCCGAGGCATTGCTCGGACGACTCGATGGGACGAAGATCGATGTGCTGATTAATAACGCCGGTTTGGGCGATCACGGTTTTTTTGAAGCAAGTGACTGGTCGCGAGTGAAAGCGATGGTGGACGTGAACATCACAGCGCTGACGAAGCTCACACACGGGTTGCTGCCGGGAATGCTCGGAAGAAAGTCGGGGCGGATATTGAATGTGAGCAGCCTCGCGGGCGACATTCCGGTCCCGGGGATGGCAATCTACTCGGCGACAAAGGCATTTGTGACCAGCTTCTCCGAGGCGCTGCGTGCCGAACTGAACGGGACCGGAATCGCTGTTACCGCGGTATGCCCGGGCCCGGTGGATACGGGATTTTCTGGAAAAGCCGCCCGGGCCGGTGAGCACGACGATATGGTGTCGCCTCAGATCATGAAGGTTTCCGTGGAGCAGGCCGTGCGCGAAGGTTTGATGGCGCTTGATCGGGGGCGGGCGCGTGTCGTCCCGGGATGGGTTCCGGCCGCCGTCGCACTTGCAATTTCCGTCATCCCGATGTTCGCGCTGCGCGCTTTTCTAAAGCGCAGACGGAATTGAGGAGGCTCTTCCGCTTTGCGGGCTCCACTCGGGTTACCAATTCTTGAGCCACTTGCCCTGCTCGGCATCCATATCCTTCTGTCCCGTGACACCTTTGGTTGGATTACTGCCGGCGGTCGTCCAGAGATCGAAGCTGGATGTGTTAAATCCACCCAGCGCTTCACCAGTCGGGCGTTCCGTCGTGCGGTCTTTTCGAAGTGCTTTTTGGTATTCGCGTTCCGCTTTCAAGGCGGCAGTAGAATAGCCGTAGGCGAAGCCGAAAGGATCCTGGAGGTATTTCACTTCCTTCTTTCCGTTGCTCGTCGAGGTCTTGAGAATGCGCGGGTCGTATTCCTTCAGATACCGTTGAGCGTCCGCATCCGGCACACCGTTTGGATACGGTTCTTCTCGGTCGCCGGTCAGTTCACGGTAGAGGTCCAGTGATGCTTCGAGATATTTCGTGTTCGTCGGAGTAAAATCCTTCCGCGGCGACAGGTTGTCGGTGCGATCAGTTTGTGGATATGCGCCGACATCTGCTTTGTAGGCTTCCGCAGCGGCGCTGAGCATCGCCATTTCGGCTTTTGCACGCTCCTTGGCGGCCTTTGTCTGAACCAGGCCGGCGACTCCGACCACCATGCCGGTGAGAACCACGATCACTGCGAGCACGGTCATGAGTTCGAGGAGAGTGAATCCAGCGCTAAGGGAGCGGTTTGTTTTCATGATCAGAACGTAGGAGCGTATTCGGACTTTGCCACTGTATTTCCTGTTACTTCGGCGACTGCATCTTGTTGATGATTTCGATGAGCGGCATGAACAGCGCGATAACGATCGTTCCAACGATCAGCGCGAGGAAAACGATCATGATAGGCTCCAGCAACGAGGTGAGGCTCTCCACGGCGTTGTCCACTTCGTCGTCATAGACTTCCGCGACTTTCAGGAGCATCTCCGGCAACTGTCCGGTCTCTTCGCCGACGTCCACCATCGAAATCACCATCGGCGGAAACACACCGCTCGCTTCAAGTGGAGCGACGATGCTTTCACCCTCTTTGACCGCGTCGTGGACCTTCGTAATTGCATCCGCGAGCACGATATTGCCTGCAGTTTCCTTGGTAATATTCAGCGCCTGCAGGATGGGAACACCGCTGGTGACGAGCGTGCCGAGCGTGCGGGTAAAGCGGGCGATCGCGCTCTTGCGGGTGAGGTCGCCGAAGACCGGGGCCTTAAGGGCAATGCGGTCCTTGAGGTTGGTGCCCTTTGGCGTGTTGGCCATCCACCACCACGCCCCGTAGAGGACCGCGACGATGGCGAGCGTGATCCACAGATACGGCGGAACAAACATGTTCTTCACGAAGTCCGACACGGCCATGACGTAGCGCGTGATCGCAGGAAGCTGGGCGTCTTCACCGAGCATGTCTTTGAAGATCGTTGTGAATTTCGGTACGATCATCGTGAGGAGGAAGATCAAGATGATGAGCGCGATTGCGAGCACCACGACCGGATAGGTCATCGCGGACTTCACTTTGTTCTTAATCTTCTGCGCCTTTTCCTGAAATTCCGCGAGACGCGTCAGAACGAGCTCCAGAACACCGCCGAGTTCGCCGGCCTTCACCATGCTCACATACAGCTTGTTGAAAATCTTTGGGTGCTGCCCCATCGCTTCGGAGAATGTGCTGCCTCCCTGAACGCCGTCGGCCATGCTTGTGATTGCAGCCCGCAGGGTGAGGTTTTTCTCCTGCTTCGCGAGAACGCCGAGTCCCTTGAGCAACGGAAGGCCCGCGTCAATCAGCGTGGCGAGCTGACGCGTAAAAATCATCAGCGTTTTGCTCGGGACGCTCTTCTTCAAGAGAGCGGCCGTTTTGTCCTTTTTCGCCGCTGGCGAGCCGACTGGTGCGGGTGCACCGGCTTTGGCTTTCTTGGCGACTTTTCCGCCGCCGCCCTGACCTTCGATGGTGACGCTCGTTGGGAAGTAGCCGGCCTGGCGGAGCTGGGTGACGACTTCGTTTTGTGAGTTGGCTTCGATCACGCCGCGGTTTTCGGTTCCGCGAGCGTCGAGGGCGATGTATTCAAAACGTGGCATGGTGAACGAAGAAAGTTGGAATGGTGGTGTGGGAGGAAGCGGTCGAGTTTGTTAAAGAGCGGTGGAAATGTTGTCCACTTGGAACTGATTCGCGAACCGAAATTTCCCGGCTCACGGATAATTCACCAGCGGGCGTCACGTGTATTTCAGGACTTCTTCGATGGTCGTCAGTCCTTCGTAAATGGAGCGCAGACCGTCGTCGCGGAGGGTCATCATGCCGAGTTCGATGGCCTTTTGCTTGAGCACGACCGAGGGGGCGCGCTGGTTGATCATCTCGCGAATCGGGTCGGAGACCTGCAGCAATTCGTAAATGCCTTTCCGGCCTTTGTAGCCGGTGTTGTTGCACTTCTCGCAGCCCTTGCCGAAGTAGAACGTCTTGTCGCCGATATCCATCGGCGACAGTCCGAGTGAGGCGAGCACGGTTTCGCTCGGTTCGTATTCCTGGCGGCAGCTTGTGCAAACGCGGCGCAAAAGACGCTGGCCGAGCACGCCTTCGAGCGATGCCGAAATGAGGAACGGCTCCACGCCCATGTCGATGAGACGCGTCACCGCGCCCGGCGCGTCGTTGGTGTGGAGCGTTGTGAATACAAGGTGTCCGGTGAGCGACGCTTGAATCGCAATCTGCGCCGTTTCCTTGTCGCGGGTTTCTCCAACCATGATGCGGTCGGGGTCCTGACGCAGAAACGCGCGGAGCACGCTGGCGAAAGTGAGGCCAATGGATTCCTGGATCGGTACCTGGATGATGCCGTCGATGTCGTACTCGAAGGGGTCTTCGCAGGTCAGCACTTTCGCGTCGATCGTGTTGATCTTATTGAGGCACGCGTAAAGCGTGGTCGTTTTCCCCGAGCCTGTGGGGCCCGTGACGATGAAGATGCCGTTCGGCAGCTCAATTGTCCGGAGCAGATAATTGTAGATGTAATCCGGCATCCCGAGCGTCTCGAGTTCCAGCTTCACAGCCGATCGGTCGAGAACGCGGAGCACGACTGATTCGCCAAACTGCGTGGGAAGAGTGCTCACGCGCAAGTCGACGGGTCGGCCCGCGATCTGCATCTGGATGCGTCCGTCCTGCGGGATACGGCGCTCGGCGATGTTCAAATTGCTCATCACTTTCACGCGCGATGTCACCGGAGCGGCGAGATGCCGTGGCGGCGGTGCCATTTCGTAAAGCGCGCCGTCTACGCGATAGCGGATTTTGAAATCGGTTTCGAACGGCTCGAAGTGAATGTCGCTCGCGCGGTCCTGAATCGCCTGCGCAAGGACGAGGTCCACGTAGCGGATGATCGGTGCCGCATTCGCTTCGCTCTCGAGTTCCTTCAGGTCGATTTGTCCATCTTCGCCGAACGTGATTGCTCCGCCGAGTTCCTTGAGGATTTCGTCGAGCGTTCCCGAATCGGCGCCGTAGTATTTTTTAATCAGATCCTCGATCTGGTAGAGCGGCGCGACAACGGGCTGGATGTCCTTTCCGAGCGCAAAGCGCAGGTCTTCGAGTCCCTGCAAATTCAGCGGATCGTGCAGCGCGAGCTGGATGACGTGATCCTCGGTCCCGAGCGGGAACGCGCGGTGCACCTGTGCGAGATTTCCCGGCAGCAATGCGACAACTTCCGGCGGGGCTTCGAAGTCCGCGAGGTTTGCGTATTCGGCACCGATTGCGTCGGCGATCGCGCGGTAAAAATCGTCCTCGCTGCAAAGTCCGAAGTCCGTGACGACCTGCGGCAGAGATTTTCCGGTCTGCGCGACTTCCTGCATGACGTCGTCGAACTGCGAACGGTCCACGACTCCGGCTTCCACGAGGATATTGAGTGCTTGTTTGGGATTCATAGAAATATGGAAAAATTAACGTCTCGATTCGCGGCCTGCCAGAAGCTGCGCCGCCAGTTCGGGGTCCTGGGCTTTGGAAAACACCTCCTCGCGCGCGATGATTCCGGCGAGGTATAAATCGACGAGTGATTGCTCGATGGTGACCATTCCGACTTTCGCGCCGGTCTGGATTTCCGTGGCGATTCGGAAGGTCTTGTTGTCGCGAATCAGCGCCGCGACCGCATGGGTGTTCACCATGATCTCAAACACCGCGATGCGTCCGGGCCGGTCGATGCGCGGGACTAGAAGCTGCGAGATCACCGCTTTGAGATTGGTGGAAAGCTGCACCCGAATCTGCTCCTGCTGGTGCGACGGGAACGAATCGACGATCCGGTCCACGGTGCGCCCGGCGCCGGTGGTGTGGAGCGTGGAAAAGACGAGGTGCCCGGTCTCCGCCGCGCGGATGGCCGTTTCCATCGTTTCCAAATCGCGCATTTCGCCGACGAGAATCACATCGGGATCCTGCCGCAGCGTGCGCCGCAGGCCTTCGGGGAAACTCGGGACATCGGTGCCGACTTCGCGCTGGTTCACCATTCCGGATTGGTGCTCGTGAATGTATTCCACGGGGTCTTCGATGGTCACGATGTGGTCGCCGAGCGAAGCGTTGATCGCGTTCAGCATCGCCGCGAGCGTCGTCGTTTTTCCGGAGCCGGTCGGGCCTGTGACAAGCACCAGCCCGCGCGGCATCCGGATGAGTTCGGACGCGATTGGCGGCAGGCCGATTTCGTCCATCGCCAGCATCCGCTTTGGCAGAAGGCGCATCGCCATCGCGGTCGTGCCTTTCTGCTTGTAGAGGCTCACGCGGAAACGGTTCCGCCCGTCATGCGTCATCGCAAAGTCTACACTGCCCTCGGTCTGAAGCGCGTGGATTTGCGTGCCATTCGCGAGGTCGCGGGCAAAGTTGTCGGTGTCCTCGGCGAAGAGCGCCCGTGTTTCCAGCCGGATGAGAGCCCCGTTGATCCGGAAGACCGGCGGCGAGCCCACGGTGAGATGGATGTCCGAGGCGTTTGATTCCACCGCGAGCCGGAGAATATCCCCAATCGGCGCGAACGCACCGCGCTCGCCGGTCGGCAGGGAAACGGCACGCGGGGCGGCCGGCGCGAGGACCGGTTCCGGAGTGGATTTTTTGGAGAAGAGACCCATTTGGACTCGTTGCTGCCGCGTGCGATTTACTCGGCGTCCGCCATGGTGGCGCTGATGACTTCCTCCGCGGTGGTCATGCCCGAGAGCACCTTGCGGATGCCGTCTTCGCGGAGCGTGCGCATTCCCATTTCCCGGGCGCGTTTGCGCAGCTCCACGGTCGTGGCCTTGTTGTTCACCATGTGGCGCACTTCGTCGTCCACGGTGAAGATTTCGAAAATTCCCGCGCGTCCTTTGTAGCCGCGGTGTTTGCACGCTTCGCAACCGGCTCCATGCAGGATGGTCGCCTCGTGGAGCTGCGAACGATCCAGTCCCAGCCCGCTCACTTCCGAGTCCAGAAGCTCGTAAGGTTGCTTGCAGTTCGGGCAAATCTTACGCACCAGGCGCTGCGCCACCATCGCGCGCACCGCGGAGCTCACGAGGAATGGCTGCACGCCGATATCCACGAGACGCGCCACAGCACTCGGCGCGTCGTTCGTGTGGAGCGTGGAAAATACAAGGTGACCCGTGAGCGCTGCGTTGATGGCGATATTCGCCGTCTCCGCGTCACGAATCTCACCAATCATGATGATGTTCGGTGCCTGACGCAGCATCGCGCGCAACGCCGCCGGGAACGACATTCCCACATCCGGATTCACCTGCACCTGATTGATGCCCGCCATTTGATACTCCACAGGATCCTCGACGGTGATCAGCTTCTTGTCCGGCTTGTTGATCGTGTTCAGGCAGGCGTAAAGCGTCGTCGTCTTCCCCGAGCCCGTCGGTCCCGTGACAAGGAGAATGCCGTCCGGCAGCGTGATCAGCTTCTCGAATGTCTCCTGGTCATCGCTCAGGAACCCGAGCTGCGGCAGGCCCAGCGAAAGCGCCGACTTGTCCAGAATACGCATGACCACCGACTCCCCGTGCGTCGTCGGGATAATGCTCACGCGCAAATCCAGCTGCTTCTTGCCCATCTTCACCTGGATGCGTCCGTCCTGCGGCAGACGCTTCTCGGCGATGGACATCGTGTTCGTCATGATCTTCAGCCGCGACACAATCGCGCTTGCCAGCTTCTTCGGCGGCTGCTGCGTCTCCACCAGCACACCATCGATGCGAAACCGCACACGCAGCGTCTTATCCATCGGCTCGATGTGAATATCCGACGCCCGCATATTGTACGCCTCCAGCAGCATCATCGTCGCGAGCTTGATAATCGGAGCCTCGCCCGTATCGCCCTCCGCGCTGCCCGTCGAAACATCCACCTCATTGTCGCCGATCAAAATCTTCCCCAGCTTCTGCTCCATCTCCTCCACCGCATCCATCGCCGTCCCGTAAAGCTTCACCAGCGCAGTATTCAGCGCCGTCGGCGTCGCACACACAAACTCCACCTCCCGCTGCAACACCGCCTGAATCGCATCCAGCGAATTAAAATTCAGCGGATTATCCACCGCCACAATCACCCCGCCCAAATCATTCACCCCGATCGGCACCACCCGGTAGCGCCGCGCCACATCCGCCGTGATCAAAGACGCCACCTCCTCCGGAATCTGCACATCCTCCAGACTCACAAAATCCATCGCCGCATTCGACGCAATCGCGCGATACACATCATCCTGCGTCACAAACCCCTCGCGAATCAGCACATCGAGCCCCGATTCGCCGCCCTTCCTGTTCTGGAGCGCATGCTCCACCTGCTGGCCTGAAACCAGAGCGTTTTCCTGAAGGATTTCTAAAATGTAGTCGTCGTTGGCAGCCACAGTGCTGGGTCGGTAATGGTTGGATGATTCTTGGATGAAATTGCTCTAAGGCAACGCGGCCACATCGAATGGCAGTGCGTCACCTTCGCCGCAATCCCAATCTTTCGGCAAATGAAAATCGTGAGAGCAACGCTGTAAAAATCAACATCCCCAAATTCCGCCGCTCTGCCCCATCGCAAAACCCGCCGCCCGCAGCGCCTTGAAAAAAACTCCGCATCGCAAAAGGCCCGCACCCAACCCCGAAAAAACGCCACGGCCTAAAAAAACACACTTGCCAAAACCCCGCATAAACCCCATCTAACAAACCCGCTACGCTTCCCATGAACGCGGCCCTCGACCACACACTGCGCCCGCCCGGCAGCCTCCCAAAGCCTGCCGCAAAAAACGCCCGTCCCCGGAAGCCACCCACCGGCCAAAACCAAAACACCCGTCCCAGCCCGCCACCTTTCGGCTCGGCAACCTCGTCTCCCGCAACCGGAGCCTCGGCCAAGACACTCGGACGGCCGATTACAGCACTCCGAGCCTCGTTTTTCATAAAATGCACCTCCCTCGCCGCATCCGGCACCTCGTTTTCTCCAGCCGGAGCCTCGTTTGCCCCAGTCGGCACCTCGTTCGCCAAATCCGGAGCCTCGTTCACCACATCCGGAGCCTCGTTAGCCACATCCGGCAGCTCGTTT
>SXGQ01836748.1_pt1 | contig 10933 bp, 7 predicted proteins | sample 3178371 | NCBI WGS metagenome assembly SXGQ01 (sample SAMN11356859, study PRJNA531348) | freshwater metagenome | isolation source: freshwater sample F1-20 | place: China: Fuxian Lake, Yuxi | collected 2017-12-25 | reverse complement strand
TCCCTCTTAGTATATCCATTAAAATATTACAAGTATCTATTCGACTACTTTCAGGGTAAAAATCAATAAATGATTGAAATTCTTTTATGGCATTTTTAGTATAGGTTTGATCTAATTTGTAATTAGGTGAATTCAAAAAATAACAATAAGCATTCAAAAAATAGCATTCCTCTATATATTTTCCTTCAGGATATAGCCTTGTATAATTTTTAAAATGATATTGACTCAAGATATAATCACCAACATTAAATTCGCTCTTAGTATAGTAATAATAAACATCTTCTGATTTGTCAGTACCTTTATAAACAGGTATCAACTCTTCATATAACTGAGAGGCCTTAATATAATTTTTGTTACCATAATACTCTTTAGCTTTTGAATACTTTAAATCATAGTCGGTACTTTTAAGTAAACGATTAAAATTATCACAAGAATTAAAGATGATAATAAATAAAAAAAATATAATTAATTTAAATTTCAATATACAAAAATATAATTTTATAAAATTAAAATCGCTAAGCGATATATTTAATTTAATTTTAACTATTAAATTTTATTTAATAATTTTAATAGCTTTAGATTTTCCATTTGAATCTGTTATTTTTATAAAATAATATCCAGAAGAAAAGTTTGTTAAATTGAGAGACTCTGAATGGGAACTGGTAATTTGTTTATAAAGCAAATCGCCTATTAAAGAAAAAACTTCTAAAGTATTTGTGCCATCTAAATTTTCAAGGTAAACTATCCCTTCAAAACTAGGATTAGGATAAATTAACAAATTAGAATTAAGTATTTGATTATTTAAATCAGTGCAATTAGTTACAACCAACTGTCGACTTGCTAATTTTGAGCATCCTGTTAAAGTATTGGTATAAGAATAATTTGCAGTAAAAATTCCTACTGTTAACGGATTAAAAACACCAAGGGAAGTAACATTTCCTGAAAAAACACCGCCAGGAGGGGTGCCAATTAATGCTATGGTTGAGCCATTTGTTGCTTTTGAACACATAGTTGCATTCGAAACTGTTAAACTAACATTAGGTAAAGAGTTAAAATTAATATTTTGAACATAAAAACTAGAACCAGGGCAATTCGCATTTTGTCCAACCACAGTTAAACTTTGAACACCAGATATACTCGATGTTAAAGAAATTGAGGCAGTATTAGCTGAAGTGCTCCATGAATAAGAACTAGCTCCAGTGGCCGTTAAAACAATTGTATTTCCTACACAAGCAACCGAAGAACCACTAACAGAAATTGTTGGTATTCCATAAACACTTACTAAAATTGTTTGAGTTCCAACACAAGCTCCATTTACACCTGAAACAGAATAAATAGTATTTACAGATGGACTTACAACAACAGATGGTAAATTTGAAATAGGGGTTGTCCATGTGAATGTTGGATTACCTGAGGCAGTTAAAGTAGTTGAGCCTCCTGCGCAAATAGTATTTGTTCCAGATATTGTAAGAGATGGCGATAAAGTGGTAGTTACAAATATATTTGCTGAAGATACATCATTAGTTGAAAAATAAAAACCACCGTTGGCACTTACTTTATACTTTACTGTTAATGATGCTTGTTGAATTCCTTGAATATTAAAAAAAGCTGTTGCATTTTTAGTTGTTAAACTTCCAGTGTTAGAGCCGGTAAATGTCCAGTTATATATAGAATCCGGTTGGGTTTGGGCTAAAATCGTATTACTTAAAGCGCCCCAAACTCTGGCAAATTTATTAAAATTAAATTGGCGATTTTCAACTATATTCATTGGAATGGTAACATTACTTGTTGTATTACTAAAACTACCATTAGAATTGATACAAATAGAAGGAGTTAATACGGTTACACTCGATGTATATGCAAAAGAAACTCGAGGAGCTACAATGTATTCATAATCTGTTCCTGTTCCAAATGTATTTGTTGTTATCTGAAAATTCCCACCAATTCTCATTAATCCCAATCCCTCTCCATACCTCTGAGCTATGGGTACTGTTGATGTTTGTGTACTTGCATTATTTATAAACAAACGAATTGTGTCTAATGGGTTTGTTGATGCATTTTTAAACAACACAGCAAACTTACCATTTAATACAATAGGCGTAGTAAAATTACCCCCTACCCATATACCACCATTTGGTGTATTTGGAACGTTTGTCGTAACAGAATCTAATGGGGGAAAAATAGGTAAGTTTAAAGCATTTAAATTGCATAAATATAATTTAACTGGTACATTTTGGCTGGGAGCACTAGGATTTTTATAAACAATTCCCTCTAATCCATTTACGGTAAGACTACTTGAATTTAAAAAAGCAGATCCGCAATGAGAAATTGATAATGCTCCAGGGTAAGGAGCAGAAAGTGTATAAAATTGAGTATTTGGACTTGTTGGTGTTCCATTAGCAATATTTCTATAATAATGTTTATTATAAAAATAATGTAAGGTATCGTTTATTGATGCTGTGGTTATTTTATTATTTAAGTTTTTTGTTAAACCTAAATATTCACTGCTTCTGTTAGGATTTAATTGAGCAGAATTAATTTTGAGAATATTTTCTTGAGCATTAATGTAAATTGAAATAAATAAACAAAACAACGAAAGTAAAAGTAGTTTTTTCATAAGCTTAAAATTTTAATTTAAATTAAAGTTAGTAAAAAAAAGGATAATTACATTTTTATATATAAAAAAAGTCTCTCCGTTTCGGAAGAGACTTTTTTTAATAATCGAAAAATAAACTTAATTTTGATTAACGATTTTAATGGTTTTGGTTTGGTTACTATCTCCAGTAACTTTAATTAAATAATTTCCACTAGGCTGGTTTTCAAAATTAACTAATACACTTTCATCATTTGTTTGTTTTGAGTAAACAACTTGCCCAAGCATATTGAATACAGTAATATTAGAAACCCCTACCAATCCACTTATATTTGTTTTGCCATTGATAGCTGGATTTGGTGATAATTTTACATCATAAACTGTTGCACCATTAACTACTAAGCCAACGCCACCTGAACATGGAGGAGAGCTTGAACTGATACTAATCGTAATAACTGCTTTGTTTGCAGAACAGCCTCCAGTTGCAGTTCCATTTACAGTATAATTAACGGCACCTGCAAGTCCAGTAATATTCGGTGTAACAGTTGCAACACCATTTGTTGATGGAACGATTGAACTAATACTATTCCATGTATATGTTGAAGCGCCGCCAGAAGCAGTTAAAGTAGTAGTTCTTCCTTTACAAACTAATGTTTGTGATGCCGAAGCATTAATGCTAGTGCTAGAAAATAATAAAGATGCTTCCATAGCTAAATAACCATAATTAATTGCAGTTGGGGCACCACCGGCAATTGGAACTTGAAAATAACCAATTACTCCGCCTTGAGGAGAAGCTCCTATAGGGAAATACGCATTAGTAGGCAAACCAAGACCAATAATATATTCAGTATTAGGCATTAAAGGGGGTTTTGTTGGAAATAAAATAGGATTCCAAACATCCATATTATTTTGCGCAATAGTTAACGTGCTTCCTGTTGCGATTATATTACCCATATCGTCACATAATACAGGATATAGTTGTTTGCCTAAATTAGCAGCATTAGTAAACCCTGGAATAATACAATTAACTCCACCAATACTAGATGTAGATGCTCCCGATTTATAAGAGAATGCATAAATAATTCCTGATGTATTTGCACCTGCACCATAAGCATTACCAGTAAAGTTACTGACAGCTAAATTGGAAGGAGGTATGGCTACATTATTACAAGTGGTACTTTGAGACCAAACAGCCGAGTTATTTGAAGGAAATTGATCAGGCAGTGTTGAAACCTGAATTGTATTTATACCATTATTTGTAGGCGTAAAAGCTGCAAAAGAAACAATTACAGATGCACCTGCAGCAATAGAAGTAACAGTTTGCGAATTAAGAAAAATATTGGCTCCAGTAATACCCAAACCTACATTTATATTAGAAAGAGTTCCAATACTAGCGTTTTTTAATGTAGCAGTTATTATTTCGCCTCCACCAGCTAACTTCGAATTTTTTCCTAAAGCTCTGACATTAGATACAGACAACTCATTAGTTGCAGTGTTTTGAGCTAATAAATTAATACTTGGTCTAAAATTACTACCAGTAAGTGTGGCAGGAGCAGGGCCTGCAGAACCGACCTCAGCTCTAACAGCACCACCACTTAAACCGGATGAATTACAAGCTACAACAGCCAATTGAGATGCGCTTGCTGTTGGACATTGCCAATTACAGGCAACATAAATACCCCCACCCGTGTATGCAAATGTTGGAGCTAATACTAAAGAAGTAGCCGATATTCCATTTGAAACAGGTATACTGTAATTACCTGTAAAATGAGCTGTCATACCTGTAATAATAGTTGACCAAGACGTACCTTTGTTATAAGTAGCATCAGATGTATTTTGAAGATATAATGTATACTGACCTGTAGTGGCAGCATTAACACCTTGTAAATAATTAAACACAACACTTGTTATTACACTATTTGTTAATGCTAAACCACCTAACTCAGAACTTTTTATTAAAAAAGCGGCACGATGATAAACAGCAGTATTTGCTCCACTTGCTAGTGCAAAATTAGAACCAGCTTGCTCATTTGGTGGAGCATTCCAAGACACAATTGGCTGACTAATTATCTTGCCAAATAAAGCAGAAAACAAAAATAATGTTAAGGTAATTTTTTTCATATTTAGTAATTTTAGTAATTATTTAGTTAATCCAAATATATTAAAAATAATTTATAAAAAAACATTTATTTAAAAATATAGATAAAAAGTTGAAAATTAAATAGTTAATTTGTATTTAAAAAAAACGATAAAATTTTATGAAAAAAATCATTATTTATGCCTTAACACTTTATTCTTTAGTTTTAACTTCACAAACAAATAATAAAAGACCTGATAATTGGATTAATTTAGATCCTGAGGTTGATAGTATAAATGGAGTTAGTTCTAATAGAGCATACCAAGAACTTTTAAAAAACAAAAAATCAAAAACAATTATTGTGGGAGTTTTAGATAGCGGAGTAGATTTCGAGCACGAAGATTTAAAAAATGTGATGTGGACCAATCCGGGAGAAATATCCAACAATGGCATTGACGACGATAAAAATGGATATATAGACGATATTCACGGTTGGAATTTTATTGGAGGTAAAGATGGTAAAAATGTATCGGATGATAATTTAGAAATGACCCGATTAATTCGCAAGTTAAAATCTAAATATGAAGGTAAAACTGAAATCGACTTTAAAAATAAAGAAGAAAAAGTTGAACTAAAATTATATGAGGAAATTAAAACAGAATATTCTAAAACTAAAGCTCAGTTTGAAGGTGGCTATAATCAATTAAAATTTTTAATTGAAGGTTTCGAAATGTTAACAAAAAAAATTAATTCTGATCAAATAAAATCTCAAATAACATCAATTGAGCTAGAAAAGTTTCTTCCTGCAAATAAAAATGATTCAACAATAAAAATATTTGCATTATCTATGTTAAAAAGATCAGGTAGTAATCTAGAAGAAACAACTGGTGAATTAAAAGCTGCATTTGAACAATATAAATCTTATGTAGAATGTGGCTTAAATGAAGCATTTGATCCAAGATCAATTGTGGGAGATGATTATTCTAATTCGAATGAACGTTATTATGGAAATAATGATTGTAATGGACCTGATAGTTTTCATGGAACTCATGTAGCAGGTATAATTGCTGCTTCAAGAAATAATGGAATTGGTATGGATGGTATTGCTGCTGATGTAAAAATTATGGCTGTAAGATGCGTACCAGCTGGTGATGAGAGAGATAAAGATGTTGCAAATGCAATTAGATATGCCGTTGATAATGGTGCTAAAATTTTAAATATGAGTTTTGGAAAAAGATTTAGTTGGGATAAAAAAGTAGTTGATGATGCTGTAAAATATGCAGAGAAAAAAGGTGTTTTATTAATTCATGCAGCAGGAAACGATAATGTAGACATTGACCTTGTCAATCATTATCCTTGTAAGAAATTTGAAAATAATACCAAGGCTAAAAATTTTATGGATATTGGTGCATTAAGCTGGAAAAGAGAAACAAAAATTGTAGCGCCTTTTTCTAATTATGGAAAAAATACAGTTGATATTTTTGCTCCAGGAGTTGAAATATACTCTACTGTACCTAAAAATGGATATAAAGATGCAAGCGGAACAAGTATGGCTGCACCGGTTACTGCAGGAGCAGCAGCGGTTCTAAAATCCTACTACCCCAATTTAAATCCACAACAACTAAAAAAGATATTAATTGAAAGTAGCTTGAAAAATTATAAAAATAAAAAAGTAACTAAACCAGGTACAAAAGATGAATTAATAGAATTTGAAGAACTCGGGAAAAATGGAGGTATTTTAAATTTATACGAAGCAATTAAACTGGCAGAAAAACTTTAATCGCATTGATTTATTTTTTTTACCCAAATTTGAGCTTTCTTATTAGAAAATATTTAAAAATAGCTCTACAATTTAAAGCTGTTTTTTTTATTTAAACCTATTATTTAATTATTGAATTGGTTATAAATCAATGTAATTATTTGATAACCCGCTCAACATACTCATTCGTTTCGGTATTTATTTTTAATTTATCGCCTATAGATACGAATAGAGGCACATGAATAGCGGTACCACCTTCTAATTCAGCAGGTTTTAGTAATTTTCCTTTATTTCCTTCTTCTGTATAAGTTACGGTTAACTCAACAAACTTGGGTAATTCAACGTTTAGTGGCTTTTCATTTTCATCAAAACGAATTTTTAAAATCATGCCTTCTTGTAAAAACTTTATGGTATCAGCAAACAACAATTTTGGAATATGAGACTGTTCATATGATTCTTGATTCATGCATACTAAAAAATCGCCTTCGGTAAATAAATATTGCATTTCAAACTCATCAACTCGAATTAAATCTATTTTTTCACCAGAGCGAAAACGTATTTCGCTTTGTTTACCAGTTTCAACGTTTCTGCATTTAACAGAATAAATTGCATTTCCTTTACCAGGTGTAATGTGATAGTAATCTAAAACTCTAAGTAATTGATTATCATGACGAAAAAAAACACCACGAGATAAGTCGGAAGTAGTTGACATAATTTTATTTTAGTAAACGAATTTACTACCAATTATTATAACCGACAAAACTTAAACTTTAATTTATTGACTGCTAATAATTTCATCATAAATAGCATCCCATAATTTAATGCGCATATTTAAAGACTTTATACTAGCTTCTTCTGCTTCTTTCCAAAATACATCATTAGTACCACATAAATTGGAAGTCATTTGAATAGCAAGTTGACTATGATGTTCGCCATCAATTTCGATGTGACGTTCTAAATAATATTTAAATATGGAAATTGAATTTGGAAAATTATGATCAATATCTTTGATTATAGACATGAACATACTTGGTATTAAATCTTCGCGTCCAAAAGTAAAAATAGCAGATTGTAAATGAGGTTTGTTAGAATTGATTACACTAAAAGTAAAATTAACAAATTGCCTAGCTGCATGAGGAACGTTAGCCATTGTATAAGCTTGATTTAAGCTTCGAGAAGATTTAAGCGTTTCGGTAAACAGTAAAATTTGATTTAGATTTGCACCACTTTGTTGCATAGCATCTTGATACAATTCAAAATGACTTTTTCTATTACCTTGAGCATCAATATCTGATTCTTCACCCACAACAATTTCGTTAATCAAAAATCTTGTATTGGCAGTTCCAACAGGAAACCAAGGCACAGTTGTGCAGGTTAAATTTTGTTGTAGTGTTTTTAATAACGACATAAAATCCCAAACAGCGTAAATATGATATTTCATAAACACTCTTAAATCATTAACATCTTTAATTACACTATATAATTTATGATTAATAATTTGTTGTCTTAAAGGTTCTATACTGGATTGAATATCAGAAATAGGTTGATGATGAATTACTTTCATTATTAAAAATATTTAGTACTTTAACAAAAAAAAACTGTATTTGTTTTAAGTTGAAATAAAATAATTAGAGAGGGATGTTACCGTGTTTCTTTTTAGGTAAAAGGTCAACTTTGTTTTCGAGCATTTTAAAGGCCTTGATTAACTTTATACGGGTATCTTCAGGCTTTATTACCTCATCGATAAATCCTCGTTCTGCAGCTCGATATGGATTGGCAAACATAGTTTGATATTCAGTTTCTTTTTCTTTCCATTTAGATTCTTTATCTTTTGCTTTAGAAATGTCGTTTTTAAAGATAATTTCGGCGGCACCTTTAGCACCCATTACAGCAATTTCGGCAGATGGCCAAGCATAATTCATATCTGCTCCAATATGTTTGCTATTCATTACGTCGTATGCGCCACCATATGCTTTGCGGGTAATTACTGTTATACGAGGAACGGTAGCCTCGCTGAAAGCATATAATAACTTTGCACCATTTGTTATTATAGCGTTCCATTCTTGATCGGTGCCAGGTAAAAAACCTGGAACATCCTCAAAAACAAGTAAAGGAATATTAAAGCAATCACAAAAACGAACAAAACGAGCCGCTTTTGTGCTAGAATGAATATCTAAAACGCCTGCTAAAACTGAGGGTTGATTGGCAACAATACCAATGCTTCGTCCAGCTAATCTGGCAAAACCAACTACAATATTTTCGGCAAATAATTTATGCACCTCAAAAAAAGATTCATTATCAATTACTTTTTCAATAACCTCTCTGATATCATAAGGCTGATTGGCATTAGAAGGAATTATTGAATTTAAATCAGGGCGTAATTCATTACCAACTGAATATTGAAGAAAAGAAGGTTCATCTTCACAATTTTGTGGCAAATAACTTAATATTTTTTTTAAATAATTAATGGCTTCTAATTCGTTAGGACAAGCGAAATGAGTTACTCCGCTTTTAGTTGCATGAGTAATAGCCCCACCAAGATCGTCGCTGGTTACATCTTCGTGTGTAACTGTTTTTACAACATTAGGACCGGTAACAAACATATAACTGGTATTTTCTACCATTATTACAAAATCGGTAATAGCAGGGCTATAAACTGCACCACCAGCACAAGGCCCCATAATGGCGCTTAATTGTGGAATCACGCCACTGCTGCGAACATTCCTAAAAAAAATATCTGCATAACCTCCTAAAGAAACCACACCTTCTTGAATACGTGCTCCGCCGCTATCATTTAAACCAATAATTGGTGCGCCATTTTTGATGGCTAAATCCATAATTTTACAAATTTTTTCGGCTTGAGTCTCGCTTAAGCTACCTCCAAAAACAGTAAAATCTTGAGAATAAACATAAGTTAATCTACCATTAATATTTCCATAACCAGTAACAACACCATCACCTAAATACTTTTCATTGTCCAAACCAAAATCATTACTACGATGAACAACAAACATACCAATTTCTTCAAAAGTCCCTTCATCTAACAAAAAATATATACGTTCACGTGCAGTAAGTTTACCTTTATTATGTTGAGCATCTATTCTATTTTGGCCACCCCCCAAAAGCGCTTCAGCTTTTTTTTGCTCTAAAGTCTTAAATTTATCAATCATAAGAATAAAATTTCGGATAACTATTTCATTTTAAATGAACAAAATAATCACACAAAGATATTATTTTATTTAATAAAATATTCCAATACAGAAAAGAGTACAATCAATTATATTATTAATTAAAATAAATCTTTTATAAAATTTATACGGTTTAATATGAAACCTTAACATTAAAATCAGCACCTCCTCCACCCGCTCCTGTTCCACGTGTATTGTGCCATTTTGAAAATGCTTTTACTTTGTAATAAGAAGAAGTTGAAATTGAGCTAGAATAGCAAAATTTGGTTATATCCATTTCGTCCATTAAGCACTCTAAACTGATAAAAAAGTCGTTATTAGTCTTAATATTATAATCTTTTAAAGGCAAAATAAATTCGCCTTGTTTTATACCCAATTTAAAAATAATTGGTTTTTTTAAAAAAGTATTGCCTACCCAATCATTTTTTATTTTTTCATAAAACATTAAACGAAACAAAAGCGAATCATTGTATTTATTTTGAATAATATAAAAACCAAAAGACTCGATTAATATATTTTTGGTGTTTTTAATTAAAATAGCGGCTTCAGAGCCTTTCCAGTTACCTCCAACATCAGAAAAACCAGTACAATTATTTGTAGTATATCTAGTTGTACCTAAAATTTTATATTTTATTTTTTTTGGATTTACCACAATTTCATCTAATTGAGTGACTGACTGAAATAAAATAATTTTTTGGCTTGCCAACTTAAAATAATCAAAAACAAGAATTGCTTGGGTTTGATAACCAATAGAAGAGAATTTTATACTGTCATTTTTTTTAATATTATCTACTGTAAATTCAAAAAATCCCTCATCATCGCATACTGTTCCAAAAGGTTTACCTATTATTCCTACGCTAACAAAAGGAATTGGTAATTGAGTTGTTTTATCAATTATAAATCCTTTAATTATTTGCTGAGAATAAATAATTTGAGAAAATATTATAATTAAATAAATTAATATAAGTTTCATATTATACAGAACTAAATTATCAATTTAATTTCCAAAATCAATATTCCTGATTAATTAGTAATTTTGACCACTAATTATAAAAAATGATTTCTGCTAGTAATATAAGTTTACAATTTGGTAAACGAATTTTATTTGATGAAGTAAATGTAAATTTTACTCCTGGAAATTGCTATGTCATTATTGGTGCAAATGGGGATGGTATATCTACTTTTATGAAAATATTAAGTGGAGAAATTGATCCTACAAAAGGCCGAATTAATATTTTACCAGGAATGCGAATGAGTGTTCTTAAACAAAATCATTTTGAATATAATGAATATACGGTAATTGATACTGTTTTGAT
>SXGQ01813864.1_pt1 | contig 10933 bp, 9 predicted proteins | sample 3178371 | NCBI WGS metagenome assembly SXGQ01 (sample SAMN11356859, study PRJNA531348) | freshwater metagenome | isolation source: freshwater sample F1-20 | place: China: Fuxian Lake, Yuxi | collected 2017-12-25 | reverse complement strand
TTTTTAATTCTTGTTCTGACAATTCCATTAAAAAATTCTTAGTTGTGTTTTCAGCAACTTCATAAACTTTTTCAAGAGGGAGATTTGTAGTTTCTTTAACTTTGTCTACGGAAGTAATTTTTTTAACTAAACTCTTCTTTGATTCTAAAATACTCTCAAATAATATGTTATCAGTATCTAACACATTATCAATTTCCTTATATGAATTTTCAGATATTGTAGTTTTACCAACCCAAGAATTAATTTTAGATAATTTTTTTGAATTTAATTTTAATTTTTCAAATTGTCTAATACACTCATCAATTAATGAGTTTGCATCATCTTTAGACATTCCTCTCTTTCTGTCCAACACATCATAGATATAGAAAGCTTTAGCAATGTCTTTATCTTCTAAAACTAAACTTTTAAAAATTTTAATTTCAGATTTAAAAGTATTGTTTGACATTGACTCAACTAAAAACTTCTCAACTTTTGATTTTAAAATACCTATTTTCATATTATAATAAATATTAATCTTTTAGAAGATTATTTAATTTTTTTTCTATTTCCAATAATGATTCTTCACTTCTATCAAAATCAAAAAAATCATCATCATTTTCCAATAAAATATTAAGTTCTCTTTCTTTTTTACCTTCAGGTGTTAGACCTGCAGGTTCAGGTTCAGGTGAAGGAGGAGGACCACCTAAATCAGGTCCGGCTTCAGGTGGAGGTCCACCTGCTTCACCACCTCCGGCTTCAGGTGTTGCGGTCGACCCACTTGTAGAGCCGTATAATTTATCAATATTATCAAATAAACCTGTGTGTTTAATTACTTCAGGTGTTGCGGCTAATTCACCAGCAACCGCTTTTTCAACCCTTTGCTGTTGGATGTCAAGCTTAATTTCTTCATCTGAGAACCCAAGAACATTCTTTTTCGCCCAAGAAACTGACACAGGTGCAATACCATCAATCGGTGTAACCGCATCTTTATATAATGTAATCTTTTCCTTCCATATATCAATTTTAAGAAGGTCGGCTTGTGTTGACGGGTTAGTTAAAGTTAATGTAAAATTATTTAATTCATCCTCAAATCCTAATAAAAATAAGTGAATAATTGCAATCTTGTTTAATTCCGCTAAAACACACTTTTGAATTCTATTAATAGTTCTTGCGAAACGAATATCTAATAAAGATAAATTTTTACCATCCCCAACAACTTCCTCAAATCCTAAGAATGCTTTAGGTACACGAAGTGCTGTTAATAATTTCTTTTGGATGTATTCAATATCCGCAATCTCAGATAAGTTTGTCGCACCAGGTAAAGTATCAATTGGGTTCGGTGCTGCCGGGTCCCTAACAGGAATGAAATAATCTTGGTCAACCGCCATTTGATTAAATCTCATATCCACATTACCTGTTTTATTATCTACAGTTTGAGACCTTTTAAATTTATTAGCAACTCTTTGTACATATGGTTCAATATCTTTATCATCCATATTACCGACAAATACTTTGAAAACTCTTCGTTCAGGAGCTCTTGATGTTCTATAAATCATCATAGCATCTTCTGATAATAACAATTGTTTCCAAATACGACGAGCTTTTTCTAACATAGATGTTCCGTATGGAAGTTTTCTATCGTCACCTAATAATCTGAAATGTGCAATCTCCCAAGTATTGAATTCCATTTCTTTATTCTTCCAAGAAAATCTCAATCCTTTTGTTTCAACATCCGCATTATCTAAATTAGACTTTCCCTTCATTCCTCTCTCAATCCTTTCAATTTCAATGTTAGGTAACTGAGAACATCCTATAACTCCTTTTTCAGGGTCCAATCTCAAATAAACAAAGTTATCTCCGTACTTACAAACGTTTCTAATCCACATTTGTAAGTTTGTATTAATATCTAATGAACTATTGAATAAATCCGCCAGTACACTTTTTATTCTTTTTGATTCTGAAAAAATCTGTAACATATGTCCATTTTGGTCAGGTGTTGTTGATTCTTCAGAATATATGTCCAATGCCGTTGAGATTTCTGGCGTATATTCCATAGACTCATAGTCATAGTAAGAAGCTAATCTTGTTGGTTCAAAATAAACTCCCTGAGTATATAAATTGTTTTCAATTTTTTGCCATTGGTTTGCAAGATAAAATGTTTGCTGAGCCTGTAATTTATTTAAATCATACTCACCTTTTGAGGTGGTTTTCAACAATTCTGTTTTATCAAATTTGTATGTTGGGTAATCCTGTCCCAATAATGAGTTAGGACCAAAGGTTTGTGATAACCTTTGCCAAACTGTTAATCTTTGATTTTGATTATTTTCCATATTAAAATTTAATCACTTTCTTTTTTTTATAAATACATCATCTTCTACTTCCAAATAACCATCCATATTTAGCATAATCTTCTCTACTATACTCCATTGGATTCCTTTGCCCACCGACTACATATGACGGAACATACGTGTTTTGACTAACAGATTTTGACACGTTATCATTCTCAGCAACTGACCAAGATTCCAACATAGTTTTAGCCTGCTCGGTTACTTTGGTTAGTGATGAAAATGAATTTTCCCCAACATAACAAGCCATTGCAATTGACATAATTAAGTCATCATGTTGTCCTTTTTGGTGGTCAGGTCTTCCATTAACATAAACAAATGTATTCATTTCGTTCAACAATCTTGAAGAGTAAACTTTAAATCCGTGTCTTAAATATTCTTCATACGCCGCAATAATCTGAACACGTTTAGAGTTGAAGTTAATACCTGGAATTCTTTCCATCATTTTTGGGTCGTACTTCCATCTATTTGTAGCATCTAATCCATCAACATATAAACTCTTATACCCAAGCTCTTGTAACTTTCTTGATGTGGTAACTCCCATACCTCCTGTAATATCCACAACAATAAATGCCGAATACATCATTCCCCATTTATAACAAAGTTCCGCCAAAGTATCAGGAGGAAGTTTTCCGATATATTCAGCAACTTGTTCCCTTGTTTCAAAATCAATAATTTGGAATGTAGAATAGTCTTCACTATCCCCACGACTCACGTCAACTCCCATTATATATCTATGATTTTCAATAGGGTCTTTCCATATCCATAATCCACCACTTACCATTTTTCCTTGTGGTTCTCTAACCATATTAGACCTAATGTCTTCGGTAATTCTACTATCAAATACATTGTCACCCGAACCTAAAAATGCGCATTCTAATTCTTGGTTAACTTTACGCTTATCATACTTAAGCTTTTTAACCATTTTTTCATACCAAGATGATGTTGGTTTATAACCTTGAGCAATTAGTGAATTAATATATTCATAATCTTTTTTTACACCTGATAAATCAATAACCTCATCATTTAAGTGTTCTTCACGATTTAAGAAATAATGTATTATATCATCACATTTAACTAATTGTAAGTCTTTGTTATATCTTGGGTCCTTATACCAAACCATTGGGGAAATTTTGAAATCATTCATTCCCTTTTGAGCTTGGTCAAAAATTTCATAATATATTGGGTCGTAACCGTTAGGAGTTGATATTACGATAACCTTACCTCCTGTAGATAAAGACGCCATACAAGCAGCCCAAAAATCACTGTCGGCCTCAATATACGCCGCCTCGTCAAATATTAATATTGTTGGGGTATAACCACGTAAAGCGTCGGTAGAAGTTGCAACTGCTTTAACTTCACATCCGTTTGTTAATTTAAAATGTTTTTGTGCGTTTTTTTCTTTCGAAAACCCAACCCCAACCCAACTTGGCCATTGTTCAGTGAATGATTTCACTTTATTTGCCATTTCTATTGCCGTGTCCAATTTGTTAGCAATAATCAATATTTTTTCAGGTTTGTTCTTTTTAGCAAATACTAATTTTTTTGACGACCACGCAGCTGTCACAGTTGACACACCAGCCTGACGGTATTTCAACGCAATATTTTCATTAAAATTCTCATAGTCATCTATTAACGTAACTTGGTCAGGAAATAATTCCAAAGGAACATATTGAGATACGGTATTGTCGTAAGTTTGTAGATATGTTTTTAAAGCGTATGGAGTGTCCTTCATACACCTTGTATACTCAATAATGAGTTCTTCTCTAGTCATTGCCATATCCAATAAATATAATCAGATATGGCAATAACTTTTTTAATCTTCTAAATCAATTCCTAAACTATCTAAGAAACCTGAAATATCGTCATCACCTGACTCAATATTTTTAGATTGTTTGTACTCCTCATATTGTTCCAACAAACTCATAGCATCTCTAACAATCTCTTTCATTTCCAATTTAGCCTTACTAATATCTTTTGGGTCATCAGATATAACCAAAGACATTAAATTAAGGAACTCTTTTGGTTTTTTTGAATATAGTAATTTTTTAAACCAAGGATTAACCTTTGGGTTCTCTATTGCCTCAATTGGTAATACGTTTCTTAGCGCATCTACTACTTCAGGTCCAATACGGATTTGCATAATTTCATTTTCAAACGTATCAGTTTGTCCGTATACTTCACCTGCGTAACCAGGTTCAGTGTCTCTGAATTGTTCTCTTGTTGGAGCTTCTTCAATACCCTTAATAATTTCGTGTACTAATATTGGAAAAATAATTCCTTGTGCAACAATTTTTGTATCAGGAGCATCATCATCAGATTCTATACCCATTTCATCACCATCTTCCTCTTCTTCGTCAGCATCTTGTAAACTAACACTACCCGCAACACCTTGTCCTGTTTGGGTTGCCATTTCAATAAAATCTTCCATAGTGAAATAAGAAATATCTAACATTGTCATTAGTTTTGAGTATAATGACGCAAGTTGTGAACTCTTTCTATCTAATTGAGATTTAATTGATGGGTCTTCAAAATAATAATGACCTTTTTTGGCTTCACCTTGAGTAATTGCATTTGCCAAATTTCTCATTTGGACATGTTGTTGAAATTCTTCTTCTTCGGTTGGGAAATCAGGGTCAAAAGCTTGTTCACCATACTTCTCAAAATCAGGAGTAGTTTTTCTTTCTTTTCTTTCCTTTGGTTTCATTTGAAAATTAGGTGCTGAGAAATCAGATTCTTCTTGTCCTAATGATAAATCATATTGAAACCAATCCTTATCTATACCTGTTTTTTCGGCAGCAACTCTTAACGCTAAATCTTTAAGGTATTGTTTGTGAGGACTTTCTAATCTCATAATTTGACCAACAATAGAAAACATAGAGTTAAATAAACTACGTATTTGTTCTGTTGACCCTAAAGATTCTTTCCCATGAGCCTGTCTAGCCTTTCTAACAATATTTTCAAATCGTTTTGAAGACAACCTTTCAACATCAGCAACCCCTCTTTTCAATGCAGGATTTTTTGCATATAAACTTTCAGGAGAACCTAATTTTCTTTCGGTTCTTGGGTCCATCCTTTCAGGGAAATCTTCAGGATAACTAATTGGTGCCTCTCTTAAATTTCTTTTCGCCATTTTTTATTTCTTTAAAATTTTGTTAATTGCTGACATAAATTCATCTTTCTTTCTCATCATCTGTGAATTAGAAACTTCTTTAGTTTCTTTCTTTTTAGTTTTTGCCTTAGCGGGTGCAGGACCTTCACCAGGTTTTGGATTTCTACCAGGATGAGATGGTCTTGGTCTTGTTTCAGTATCAGGTTTTACTTTAGGTTTTGCCGGAGCGGTTTCAGACTCACCCATTTCACCTCCACCAAACGTCAATCTTCCGATTGGTTTTTTCATTTTTACTTTTCCGATTAAAGGAGCACTTGTCATCATATCTTTTGGTTTTGATTCAAGCAAAGATATAAAATCTTTTTTAGATATTCTCGCATTTAATCCGTTTGTTAATAGTTTTTCAAATTTGGATTCTAATATAACCTCATATGGATTCTTACCCTCTTTGATTGATTCTTTAACATCCATCACACATCTTTCATACTTGTCCATATCTTTTCTTCCAACTGAAGATGTACAAATCGCCCAAGGATTATATGATTTCTTTTTACTTTTCTTTTTACCCTCTGACATTTCACCATCTTTGATTACTTTGTTTTTAGGTGCTTCAGATTTACCTGACTTTTGTAGTACTCTTACTCCACCACCCGGTGTTGGTGTTACTTCACCATTTGATACATTAACACCCTCACCTTTCTTTTGCATATCAGCAACTTCAGATGCGGTATAATCAGTGATTTTAACTGTTTCAGTTTTAGTGGTCGCTTCTTTATTTTCTTTTTTAGATTCACCTAACAATAAACCTATTATTTGGTCAATTTGAGATTCAGTTAAACTGTTAATAGTGTCTTCAGAAAATCCAATTTCTGATAATTTTTCATTAATTTTCATAAACTATATTTTTTTCAAATTCAAGAATTAAATCTCTTTCGTAAAGTTTATCTTTGACTTCTTTTTCAGACATTCCATAATGAAATACTAATCTTGCAGTATAATCAAAATCAATATCTTCATCAACTTCCCATCCTAATGCGATTACTTTATCAATTGCATCAAAAAAACAAAAGAAATCAGAATTTTGAACTAACTCCATTTTTAATTTAGAGTTTTTCAAAATTCCAACCTTTTTAACAAATTCAATTTTAGGAGGTTTAGGGTAACCATTAGCCGGTTTTGCATCCCAATCATCCCCTTCACATTTTTTTTCATCACCAAAAATAAACTCATACATAAAATTTCCTTTATAGTCTGAGCCTAATTGATTTATGAAAATTAAATTATCCATTTATTTTACCTTCAGTAGTTACTTTAATTTGTTTGTTATTTTTTTCAAATATTAAATTTCCTTTATTTGTTTTACCGATGAATTTAACCCCTCTTAAATTTTCATTTAATCTTTTACTAACTTCAAATTGTTTTTCGGTACTTGATAATCTTTTTAACTCTGAAATAAATTCTTTTTCCTTTCTTAAATTTTGTTCATTTAAAAAAGTTTTTTCATTAGTTTTTTTCTTGAAGTATTTTGTAAGTATTTTGTCTACTTTTGATTCAGCAAAAATTCCGTCCATTATATCTTGAGGATTATGTCCCATGCTTTTTTTCATCATTTGTCCAGCGGCATTTGTTGCAACTCTTGAAGCTAATTCAGGCCAACTACCTTCACCCATTTCACCTACTGGTTCTTCTTCAGGCATTTCATCACCCATATCCATAGGTTCTTCATCTTCCATTCCCATGTCTAAATCCATATCAGCGTCTTCTAAATCCTCTTCTTCAAATTTAGCGATAATATCATCTTTATCTTCCTGAGATAATTTATTTAAATCAACTGCCGATAATATAGTATTAATAACATACTTAATGTTTTTATCAGATAGTTTGTCTTCATCAGCCAAGTCTCTCATTTTTTGAGTGGCTTTACCAATTAATTTTTGAACTAATCTAAATGAACCTGGCATATGTCCTTCGTCTCCCTCAGGTTCCATTCCAGCGTCTACAGGAGGTTCATCATCCGGCATTGCGTCATCACCCATACCCATATCGTCTATTGGCATATCGTCATCTGGCATTGCGTCATCACCCATAGACATAGAGTCATCCATAGGTGGTGGAGTATCCATAGGAGCTGGTGCCGGAGCGATTGGCTCGGGTGCCGGAGGTGGAACATTCTCCACTTCAGGAAGAGATTCTACGGGATTAGAATTTTTTTTTTGCTTCAGAAAGAATTTTTTATCTTCTGAAAACAATGACACACCGTCTTCATTACCATAATTCTCATTCAATTCTTTGGCTATAATATTTAATCTTTTTAAAGCCTGTGAATATGAATCAAAATATTTTCTTTCTTGAATAGGTTCTCTATAATCAACTGAGTTTTCATTAACTGAAGATTTAATAATATATCCATTTCTTTCTTTTACAATGTGATACATATTACCATCAGCAAGAACTTTACTATATTCTGATGTGTGTTCATTTATATTAGAATTATTATTGTAGTTAGCAATTTCAATAATTCTTTTGATTTTGTCTAATCCTTGAAGTTTTTCACTTCCTAATGGTCTTAAATCTGACATATTCTTTTTTTGTTTTTACGAGTTTAGTCCGTTAAATCCCCCTAATGCAATAGAGTTCATTTGTATTACGTCCACATTAGCACCATTTGACCAAACTGCATGTGGGACAGTTTTGGTCACTGTAGTGACATTATAATCACCACTACAAGTTATTTGACAGTAAATGTAATTTGTACCTGCTGATATTGGAGTTCTTGAAGCGTTACACAACACACAGCTGTCAAAAGGACCATTACCGTATGTTATACCAACAGTTGGTGTAGTTCCAGTTGTTATTCTAAAACAGTCGACAGTTACTCCACCAGCATATATCTGCAATTGTGCAAAATAAAATTTATCTAGTGTTATACTTCCATCAACAACTTTTGATGAAGTGAAAACTTGCCCTGATGAACAACCTGAAAATGCGTAGTATGTTGCCATTTATTTTTTCTTTATAAATATATCAAATATCACGATTTTCTATTGATAATTTTTTATCCATTATTTTATTTTGTGAATTAATTAGTTTTTCAATATATCCATTTCTTCTTAGAATTTTAAAAACTAAATTTTCGTAAGAGAATTCTCCCTTATCTTCTAATCCACACTTTCGGTATTTTTTTAATTTGTCTCGGTATTTTTTAATTAACACTTTAGCATCGTCTAATTCTTCGTCTTGGATATTTTCAAGAACTCCGTCAATGATTCTCATCCATTGTTCTGCTTTTTCTTTTAACTTGTCTTTATCTAATCTAAAATTTTCTTTTTCAGGAACAACTTCCCATTCTTCATTTAATACTGAATATACACCTGTAGATGTATGTTCCTCGTTAGCGTCCTGAACATATACCTCAACTTCATATTTGTGTATGGTAATATCGTGTTTGTCATTAAAGAGCATTTTTTTCAAATTAAATAACTCTTTATATAAATCCACTTGTTCTTCACTGAACTGCGACATGTCTACCAAAAGGTGTAAATCAAAGTCAGAATACTCTGACCAATTATAATTTGATAAAGAACCTGTTAAAATAATATCAGATATGAAAAAATCTAAACCAATAAAGTCTACAAATTCATATGAAATTTCAAGCAGTCTATCTTGAATATCTTTCTTTAATTTAGACTTTTTTGGTTCAGTAGGATTGTCCCATACTTTTGGGTTCAGACTATCCTGAATATTAAAACTATCTATTACTTTGCTTAAATTTGACATCTATAATAAATACTCAGTTTTTACAACTTTTTGTATTTAAAAGCTTTTGCAATATTTTTACTAAAAAAACTTCCCTGTGATTGAGCAGTTCTGAATGAGGTATATAACTGATGTGGAACATCATCGTATTCGTAGTTAACCCCATTCTTAAATTCAACAATTAATTTTTTTGTTTGGGTATCATAGTCAGTTTTTACTATATTTGTGGACTCAATCTCACAAACGATATGAGTACCTTTGATTTCTTCTTTAATAATTGCCATATGTTTTTTTTATTAACATAAATAGAATGAATGTAGTTGTGAATATTATAGAGTTGAAATTTTAAAAGAATTGAATTAAATTTATAAAAAAACAAAATATGACTGAGTCAATGGATAACGACAAAAACAAAAATCAGGGTAAAGGTGAAACATCAACAACACCAGCTTTGGATAACTTCAGTAAAGATTTGATTAAACTTGCTGAACAAGGAAAGTTAGACCCTGTTATCGGGAGAGAAAAGGAAATTTTGAGAATTGCACAAATTCTATCTCGTAGAAAGAAAAACAACCCAATCATCATTGGTGAGCCAGGATGTGGTAAAACTGCATTGGCCGAAGGATTGGCAATGAAAATCCATCAAGGAGAATGTCCAAGAAATTTAATGGATAAACGAATTCTATCTTTGGATATGACATCGATTGTTGCAGGAACAAAGTATCGTGGACAATTTGAAGAAAGAATGAAGGTGGTAATTGAAGAACTTCAAGCAAACCCTGACATCATTGTATTCATTGATGAAATTCACACAATCGTTGGGGCGGGTAATTCTTCAGGAACATTAGATGCCTCCAATATCTTCAAACCAGCACTTGCTCGTGGTGAAATTCAATGTATTGGAGCGACCACTTTGGATGAATATCGTAAAAACTTTGAGAAAGATGGGGCGTTGGAAAGACGTTTTCAAAAGGTGATTGTTGACCCATCCTCATCTGAAGAAACATTGGAAATCCTTAAAAATATTAAGGATAGATATGAGACATTTCACAAAGTCCATTTTACAGATGAGATTTTAACAACTTGTGTTCGTTTGGCTGAACGATATATCACAGACCGAGAATTCCCTGATAAAGCAATTGATATCTTGGATGAAGTAGGTGCTCGTAGTCAAGTTGAAATTAAAATGCCTGAGGTTATTGAAGACCTTAAAGCTCAAGCTGCTGAAATTAAACAACAAAAAATTCAAGTTGTTAAAAGTCAAAAGTATGAAGAGGCGGCTGATTTGAGAGATAAGGAAAGAAAAATATTGACTAAGCTGGAGGACGAAAAGAAAAAGTTTGAGTTGGAATTATTGGAAAAGAAAAAACAAATCTCAATTGAACTTGTTTATGAGGTTGTATCAAACATGACGAAAATTCCATTGTCTAAACTTTCTTTAGATGATTCAAAATCGTTAATTAATCTTGAGGATACTTTATCAGGTAAAGTTATTGGTCAGGAAGATGCGGTTAAAAGAATTTCAAAGGCAATCCGTAGAAATCGTTTGGGTATTAAAGACCCAAATAAACCAATCGGTTCATTTATCTTCTTGGGGTCAACAGGGGTTGGTAAGACATATTTGGCAAAACAATTAGCAAAGGAAATCTTTGGAAGTGATGAAAGTCTTATCCGAGTAGATATGTCAGAATACCAAGAGAAACACTCTATCTCTAAATTGATTGGAGCACCTCCGGGATAT
>SXGQ01571007.1_pt1 | contig 10935 bp, 10 predicted proteins | sample 3178371 | NCBI WGS metagenome assembly SXGQ01 (sample SAMN11356859, study PRJNA531348) | freshwater metagenome | isolation source: freshwater sample F1-20 | place: China: Fuxian Lake, Yuxi | collected 2017-12-25 | reverse complement strand
GGTTGGGTTAGGCGTTCGGTTGAGCAAGTCCACTTATGCACCCCCCGTGCCAAGTCGCTCGAGGGGGGGCGGATGCCTAGGATTGGCTATTTTTGAGCAAGAGTTCGTGCACCTCGGCCAATTTTTCGGCAGATTTCAGTCCGGGGGTTGATTCCACCCCGCTATTCAGATCCAAGAAGGTCGCCCCCGCACGGACCGCCGCCACGACATTGGCCGGGCCTAAGCCGCCGGCCAGGACCCAGGTATGGCGGGGATGGGCGGAAACGAGCCCTTTGAAGCGGTCCCAGTCACCGGTTTGCCCGGTGCCCCCGAAGGCTCCCTTGGCGTGCGCATCGTGCACGAAGGTCTCGCTAAAAGTAAGCAGCTCGGGCGGGAAGGCGGCCCCGGGGGCCAGTTTCGGCGCCAACCATAGCCGGTCTGGCCCGACCTCGCGCGCGAGGGCGCCGGGGTCGCAATCCTTGAGCAAGGGATCGAAGTGCGCTTGGACGATCGCAAAGCCCTCGGCGAGCAACGCCCGGCACTCGGTCGGCGTCGGGTTGACCGTCACCGCCACCCGCGCGGCGGCGGGGATCTCGCGCAAGAGGGCGGGGCGGACGGCCGTGGGTACGCAGCGCGGCGATCCCGGCCACACGTTGACGCCGAGGAAGTCGGCCCCGTAGGCCCGGAGCATCGCGGCGTCGGCGGCGCGGGTGATCCCGCAGACCTTGATGGTGATGTCGCCGATCATCCGAGCGCCTCGATGACCGCTTCGCGGATCGCCTTGGCCGTCGGGGCGGTGGCGGCGCCGGCGAGCGGGATGCCGGCGCGGCGCACCGCGTCGGCGGTCGTCGGTCCGACCGCCACGACCTTGGGCTGGCGCGCACCGACGTCCGGGCGCAGCGAGGCGGCCTGGTGCATGAACGATTCCACCGCGGAGGGGCTGGCGAAGACGATCACATCCGCGCCGCGGCGCCGGAACTCCGCCGCCTCCGGGGCTTCGGCGACGGACTTCTGGTCCGTCGAGTAGACTTTCAGGATGTCGACGATCGCGAGGCCCTCTTCCATCAGCAGGCGGGGCAGTTCGGTCCCGGCGAGGTTACCCGTGGCGATGACCAGCTTCTGGTTCTCCACGTTGTACTTCGTCATCAGTTCGCGACCCAGCGCGACCGCATCCGGCTGCGCCGCGACGAGGTCGGCGTCGAGATGGTAGGCCCGGAGGGCCTTCTCGGTGGCCGGGCCGACGCAGGCGAAGCGCACGCCGCCGATCGAGCGGATATCCGAGAAGCGCTGGAAGAAACGGTCGAAGAAGCCGCGGACGCCGTTCGCGCTCGTGAAGACGATCCAATCGTATTCGCCCATCGTGTCGAGGACGTCCGCTAGGATGTCCTCGTCCGGCTCAAAGGAGATCTCGAGCAGAGGCAGCTCGATGACGGCGGCGCCGGCGTCGGTCAGCGCGGACTTCCATTCGGCGCCGCGACCTTCGGGGCGGGTGAGGACGACCAGACGGTCGCGGAGGGGAAGCTTGCTCATGGGCGGAGACGGAGGTCGCGGAGGATGCGGTCGGCGAGGGCGTCGGCGGCCGGCAGGTCGGTGGCGGGGAAGTCGACGTCCCGGCGGCCGAAGTCATCGCGGAAAAGGGCGACGCGTCCGCCGGCGTGGTGGCACGCGAAGGCCGTGTGGCAGCCTTCGCCGAGCTTGGCGAGGAAGAGACGTTCGACCGTCACCGCGAACGTGGTGCGGGCGCAACCCGCGGTCGCAAAACGGGCCGCTTCCCCCGAGCGGCACTGCAGGGCCACGGCGCCCTGGCCGGCGGCAGGTACCATGCGCGCGAGGTCGACGCGTTCGAAGGCGAGGCCTTCCCAGGAGGTGATGCCGAGGCGGTCGAGGCCGGAAGCCGCGAGGTAGGAGGCATCGGCGTCACCTTGGGCGAGTTTCCTGAGCCGGGTGTCCACGTTGCCGCGCAGCTCGGTCCACTCGGCGTCCGGGAAAGTGAGGCGTCCTTGCGCCCGGCGGCGCGGGCTACCCGTCGCGATACGACGCGGCGCGGTCACATCGGCGCGGCGGACCAGCACATCGCGGGCGTCCTGGCGGGGCAGGCAGGCGGCGATCTCCAGGCCCGCGGGCATCTCCGTCGGCAGGTCCTTGGAACTATGCACCGCGAGGTCGGCTTCGCCGCGGAGCAAAGCCTGCTCCAGCTCGGCGGTGAACAGGCCTTTGCCGCCTTGCTTCTCCAGCGACCAGGCGGCCTGTCGGTCGCCGGTCGTGGTCAGGATGCGGACCTCGGTCGTCACGCCCAGCGCGGCTTCGAGCCGGGCGGCGGCGTCGCGCGTCTGCTGCAGGGCCAGCGGGCTCCCGCGGGTCACGAGGATGAGCGGAGCGGCCATGTCAGAAGCGGATGGCCCCGCTTTTCATGAGGTGGAGCACGCCCCACGCGGCGATCGTGGCGAGGTTGAGGGCGGCCAGGATGGTCGCGGTGATCCGGAAGGCATCCCACGGACGACCCTTTCCGGCCAGCCAAGCGGCGCCGGCCCCGCAGACGCAGCCGGGGAGCCCTAAGGCGAGGGCGGCGAACACCTTGCGGTCAAAGGGGTCCGGGAGGGCGCCGACGTAGACCTGGCCGCCTTGCACGGTCAGCCAGATCCCCGTGACCAGGGTCAGGGCGGCGACGAACAGGCCCAACCCTTGCAGGAAGCGGAAGGCTCGGTCGGACGATGCGCGGGTGGCGGACACCTCCCCAGCAAAACGCCGCCGGGCCCGACTTCCAAGTTTCAACTTTCCGGCGGCCCGGATTTCTCGGGGGTCGGCGCACGTTCCGGGCCTTCGCCGAAACCGATCGAGGTCGGCTTGAACGGGTGCTTGAGCAACCCGATCACGCTGTGTTCCACCGGTTCATGGATGCCGAAATCCTGCGGCCGGCGGTCCTTCGGCAGGTAGTGCGTACCGAACAGGATGTCCCAGAGCGGGAGGAAACTGGCGAAGTTCTTGTCGATGGCGGCGGGATCCTTCGAGTGGTGCCAGCGGTGATAGACCGGCGAGGCGATGACATGGCGGAACGGACCCCAATCCCAATCGACATCGGCGTGGCCGAGCAGCGCGAAGACCCCGAGGGCGGGGCCGGCGATGGCGGCGGCCACGGGGTCGAAGCCCAGCAGGATGAACGGGAAGACGAGCAGCGCGTTCGCGACGACGTCGTTCACCGGGTGCGCACGCACGCCGCTCAACCAGTCGAGCTGCTCGGAACTGTGGTGCACCGCATGGAAGCGCCAGAGCCGCTTGCCGTGGAACCAGCGGTGGATCCAGTAGAGCAGGAAGTCGCCCAGCAGGAAGGCCAGGGCGAACTGCGGCCAGCGGGGCAGCTGGCCGATCGGGCCGAAGCCCCGGTACTGGCCGGCCTTCAGTTCCGCGAGCGGGATGATGCCGGTCGGCACCAGTACCAGGAAACCGAGGATGCTGATGATGACGAAGTTGAGCGGGTTCGACAGCAGCGCGTTGGCCACGCCGCTGAAGACATCGGTCCAGACCTGCGGACGCCACCAAGGGCGTTCCTGCTTGTTGCCGAAGAGGTGCTCGATCATCCAGAACAGCGTCACCAGGAACGCCACGGTGAAAAGGTAGCCGGCCATGGGCTTCAGGCTTCCGGGTGATCCGCGAGCAGCGGCGGGGTCGAGGCGTCGAACTCGAGGAGCTCGCCCGGCTGGCAGTCCAGCGCTCGGCAGATGGCCTCGAGCGTGGAGAAGCGGATGGCCTTGGCCTTGCCGGTCTTGAGCACCGAGAGGTTGGCCAGGGTGATGCCGACCTTGTCGGACAGCTCGGTCAGGGTCATCTTGCGTCGCGCGAGGGCGACATCGAGTCGGATGATGAGGGCCATGACGTTCAGATGACGAGGGCCTGCTCGGCCTGGAGGGCGAGGGCTTGCTGGAGGTTCCAGCCGAGGATGAGGAGCAGGAGGCCGGTGATGATCACGCCCACGTTCAAGCCCAGCCCGCCGACGATCAGCAGCGTGATGCCGAGGCGCCGGAGCGTGCGGGCATTGTCCGCGGTGATGACCTGTCCGTCGGCGAACGCGGCGAACAACTGTCGCAGTAGCCAGACGAAACCGAGGACCAACACGCCGAGGAGGCCGGCGACGGCGACCGTGCCGCCGCGCTTGGACGGCAGGTCCACGAGGGCTTGGTATTTGTTCGCCTCCGCCTGGTGGTAGGCGAGGGTCATCAGCTCCTCCGGCTGGCGCTGGAGGAATTCGGCCAGCTTGGCCGGCTCGCGCTTGAACCCGGCGATCTGCTCCTGTCGATCCGGGGTCAGGTTGAGCTTCACGATCGCCTCGGGCTGGGTGGCCACGGCGCCTAGGAACCAGAGCAGCAGAAGCGTTCCGCCGAGGAGGAGGGTGGTGCAGAGCACCCGGCCGATCTTGCCGGCCAGTCGGATGCGTCGGTCGATGAGGGAGGGCGTGGTGGAGGGGGTCTCGGGTGTGTTCATAATCAGGTTTTCCCTTATAAACCTATGAATAGTCGTAGGTCAATGCTTATTTATTGATAAACAATAAAAGTTTAACGCCAAAAACATAAAAAACCGAGGAGGGCCTCGGCTTGTAGGGAGAGGCCGACCTCGGTCTCAGTGCCCGCCGAGCCCCTCGTGTTCCTTGATGTACTCCTGCTTGAGGCCGAGGGCCTCGGGCGCGTGGAGGACGAGCATCTTCATGCGGATGTCCGCCGGGATGCTGGCCGCGGTGGCCTTCGAGACGATGACCATCAGGCCGATCGAAAGCGGCACGGCCCAGATGGCCGGCTGCTCGCAGAGGATGCGGGCGAGCGGGTGGGCGACCCAATGGTCGGCGATGGCCTTGGCGATCGGGTGGTCGGCCCAGTAGGCGGCGAGCTCCGCGGCGTCGGTGAGTTTCTTCGCCTTGGCGACGGCGACGTCGGAGATCGAGGTCAGCGAGATCGAAGCCAGCGCGCTGAGGCCGCCGACGAGCATGCCGGTGGCCGCGCCGCGCATGGTCATGCCGCCCCACCAGACGCTCATGAAAAGCAGCGGGAAGTAACTGGCGGCGGCGATGGCGAAGGCCTGGCCGACCATGAAGTTGATCTCGAGCGCCTCGACCTGCGAGCCGAGGCCGACGGCCACGAGGCCGACGATGAGGGCCGACCACTTGAAGGCCTTGAGGCGTTGTTCCGGCGAGGAGGCCGGCCGGAGCATGCGGCCATAGATGTCGTGCGCGAGGGCGCTGGACATCGAGACGAGCAGGCCGGAGAAGGTGGACATGAACGCCGCGAAGGCGCCGGCGCAGGTGATGCCCGAGAGGATGGAGCCGAGGAGCGCGTGGTCGCGGCCGGCCAGCAGGGTCGGCAGTTCGAGCACGACCTTGTCCGTGCCTTTGGCGCCGACGGCGTCGTAGAGCTCGGGCGTGAGGGAGCGGCCGATGACGCCGTAGACGGGCGGGAAGACGTAGAAGACGCCGATGAGAATCATCACCCACATCGTCGTACGCTTGGCGGCGACGCCGTCGGGGTTCGTGTAGAAGCGGACCAGGATGTGCGGGAGGCCGGCGGTGCCGCAGACCAACGCGATGATCAGCGAGTAGGTATAGAGCAGCGAGTAGGGCTTCTTGTTCGCCTCGAGCGCGCTCTTCTCCTCCGGGGTCTTCGCCGCCGCGATGGAGGCATCGACGGCCTTGGTGGTGAGCTTGCCGAACGGGGCGATCCAGGCCTCGTCCTTCGGGGCCTTGGCCGGCAGGGCCTTACGCTCGATGCCCGGCAGCGCGGTCGCCGTGGTTTCCTGGGCCGTCTTGTTGGTCGCGAGGTGCGATTGGTAATGGCCGACGACCGAGGCCAAGACGAAGATCGGCAGGGTGATCGCGAAGACCTTGAGCCAATATTGGAAGGCCTGCACCAGGGTGATGCCCTTCATGCCGCCGAGCGAGACGTTGAGGGTGATGACCGCGCCCACGACCACGACCCCGGCCCAGTAGGGCAGGCCGGGGAAGATGTAGGCGAGCGTCGTGCCGGCGCCCTTCATCTGCGGCATGGTGTAGAAGAAGCCGATGAAAAGCACGAAACAGACCGCGATCTTGCGGAACACCGGCGAGTCGTAGCGACCTTCGGCGAAGTCCGGGATGGTGTAGGCGCCGAAGCGGCGGAGCGGCCCCGCGATGAAGAGCAGCAGGAACAGATAGCCGCAGGCGTAGCAGACCGGGTACCAGAGGGCGTCGTAACCCGTGGCCATGACCATGCCCGCCACGCCCATGAAGGAGGCCGCGGAAAGGTATTCGCCCGAGATGGCGGAGGCGTTCCAGCCGACGGAGACCGAGCGGCCCGCGACGAAGAAGTCGCCGGCGCTCTTGGATTTGCCGGCGGTCCAGAAGCCCATGCCGACGGTCACGACGACCGTGATCAGCGAGAAGAAGGCGATCCAGGGGTCGATGCCTTTGGCGGCCGGTTCGGCGGCGGCGAGGAAAGCGAGGAGGGCGTTCATGTCACTTCGTCCGGCCGTCCTGGGCGGCCTGGGCCTCGGCGTTCTCCAGCGCGATGGAGCGCCGGATGAAGACGTAGGAGATGATCCACACGAAGGGGAAGAAGAGCACGCCGAGGATCAGCCACGTCAGCGTGAAGCCGAACACCCGTTGGGCCATCATCTCCGGCTGGAAGTAGTTCAGCAGCGGCAGGGCCACGAGCGCCACGGCGAAGGCGAGGGCGCAGGCGATGGAGAGCTTCAGCTGGTCGCGCATCAGGCGGGCCAGGAAGGCGTCCGAATGGACGTCCACGGGGGTGGGGGAGGGCTCTTTCATGGGGTGCCTTTAGTCCGTGCAATCGACCGCTAAGTGCAAACCCGATGATTTTGACTTGATGGCGCTTAATGCAATAGTATTGCAACAAGCGTCGCCATGCAAAACGCCGCTCTACCCTCGCTCCGCCCCCTGTTCATGCTGGCCGCCTCGACTTTGGTCCTAGCTGCGCAGGAAAAGCCCGCCGCCCCGGAGAAGCTCAAGCCGGTGGTCGTCAAAGGCACCGCCCTCGGCGGGGAGGTCACCGCGGTCTCCCCCACGCTCATCCTCTCCGGTCCGGCGCTCGAGGCCTTGCCGCAGTCCAACATCGGCGACCTGCTCGCCGATTTCCCCGGGGTCGCCTCCAGCTATTTCGGCCCTAACTCGGGTCGGCCCGTCATCCGCGGCCTGGATGGCGACCGCCTGAAGATCACCCAGAACGGCGTCAACAGCCTCGACGCGTCGGCCGTGAGCCCGGACCATGCGGTGAGCGTCGATCCGCTCGCCATCCGCGAGGCGCAGGTGCTCCGCGGTCCGGCCGCTCTCCTTTACAGCAACAGCATCCTCGGCGGCGTGATCAACCTCGTCGACGCGCGCATCCCCGCCCAACGCCTCGCCCAACGCCAGTCGGTCCTCGGGCGCATGGGCTCCGTCGACGGCCTGCGCTCCGCCGGCGTGCTCGCCGAGGGCTCGGCCGGCGCGTTCTCCTACCACTTCGACGGTTTCGATAAGTCCACGCGCGACCTGCTCACTCCGGTGGGCCGCATCGCCGATACGTCGGCGGATAACCGCGGCGCGGGCTTCGGCGCTTCCTACCTCACCGCCAACGGCTACGTCGGTCTTTCCTATTCCGGCCTGAACTCCACCTACGGCGTCGCCGAGGAGGACATCGCCATCGGCCTGCGGCAGCGGCGCTGGGACCTCGCGGGCAAGGCCGAGGTCGCCGGCTCCCTCGTGCGCTCCGTGGCCTACCGCGTCGGGGTGGCCGACTACGCCCACACCGAATTCGAGGCGGGCGCCCCGGGCAGCACCTTCACCAACCAAGGCTGGGATGGCCGCGTCGATTTCGAACTGACCAAGCAGGGCCCCGTGGAAGGCGTCGTCGGCCTCCAGGCCAGCCGCTTCGACTTCGGGGTCGTCGGCGACGAGGCTTTCCTGCCCCCCACGCGCAACGCCGCCACCGCCGCCTTCGGCTCCTTCGTCCAAACCCTCGCCCCGGACCAACGTCTGCGCTACGGCTTCCGCGTCGAGCGTGCGCAGGTCAAGTCTTCCGCCTGGTCGCACGTGGGCTTGGCGGTCGATCCGGCCGCCGACGCGGCGGCGTTCACGCCCCTGAGCCTCGCCCTCGCGTGGGCCCGGGACCTGGATGCCTCCTGGACCTCCACCCTCAGCCTGACCCGCACCGAGCGGGCCCCGAACCAGCAGGAACTTTTCGCCGACGGTCCGCATGTCGGCACCGCAGCCTACGAAGTCGGCGACCGCGCCTTGGGCAAGGAGCAGGGCTTCGGCTTCGAGTGGGAACTCGCCAAGGTCCGGGGGCCGGTTTCCGGTAGTTTCTCGCTCTACTACAATCGCTTCTCGTCGTTCATCACCTTGCAGGGGAACGGTGCTGGTCCCGATCTGCAGGCGCAGGGCGGCGAAGACCACTCGGCGCTGGGACGTTATGATTTCGTCTCCGTGCCGGCCCGCTTCTTCGGCTCCGAACTGAAGGTCAATGTCCAGTTCGTCGACACCCCGGCGACGAAGCTCGGTCTGGAGTGGTTCGGCGACTTCGTCCGCGCCGCCAACAGCGACACCTCCGAAGCGCTGCCGCGCATCTCGCCGGGACGGATCGGCGCGGCTTTGCACGGTCTCGAATCCGGCTGGTCCTGGCGCCTCGATGCGACCTATCACTTAGCCCAGAACCACACCGCTCCGGGGGAGACCCGGACCGCGGGCTACACGCTGGTCGGCGCCACGCTTGGCCATGATTTCAAGTTCGCCGGCGCGGACGCCCGGTTCTCCCTCCGCCTCATCAATCTCCTGGATCAGGAAGCCCGCAACGCCTCCTCCTTCATCAAGGATGTGCTTCCTTTGCCTGGTCGCGGCATCGAGGCCAGCCTGCGGGTCAACTTCTGAGGATCATGCTCCGGCGGCTTCGTCTGGGCGGACGAAGCCGCCTTTTCTTGGCTCGATATCCCTCCGGCCGTACCTACGCCTGAACCATGCGTCTCTTCGCCCTGTTCTGCGCCGCGGCGTCCTTGTCCGTCGCCTGGGCCGACCCAGTTCCGAAGCCCCTCGGTAAGATCGTCGTCACGGGCCGGCAGGATAGCCTCCTCGGGGTCGCGGACTCGGCCACGATCGGCGTGACCGGCGCGGTGCAGCTCTCGGAGCGGCCGCTCCTCCGCCCGGGCGAGGTCCTGGAGACGGTGCCGGGTCTCATCATCACCCAGCACGCCGGGGGCGGTAAGGCCAATCAGTACTTCAGGCGCGGGTTCAACCGGGACCACGGCTCCGACTTCGCGACCTTCCTCGACGGCGTGCCGCTCAACATGCCTTCGCACGGTCATGGGCAGGGCTACGCGGACATGAACTTCGTGATTCCCGAACTCATCGAGAGGGTGAATTACCAGAAGGGACCCTATTACGCCCAGACGGGGGATTTCGGCACGGCGGGCGCGGCCTACCTGGATACCTACAAGTCGCTCCCGAAATCCCTCCTCCTGCTGGAGGCGGGCTCCTTCGGCTACGGCCGCCTGCTGGTGGCGGATTCGGTCAAGGCCGGCGCGGGCGACCTGCTTTATGCCCTGCAGGGTGCCTACTCCAACGGGCCTTGGCTTATGGGCGACCAGTTCCGCCGCGCCAACGGTCAGCTCTCCTGGTCGCGCGGCGACGGGCATGATGGTTTCACGACCACGCTGCGTTTCTATCAGGGGGAGTGGCGGACGAGCGACCAGATCCCGCTCGCGCTCGTCGAGTCCGAAGCCCTCTCGCGATGGGGGAACATGGATCCGACCAACGGGGGCGAGTCCCGCTACCTCTCCTGGTCGGCCGACTGGCGCCATCGTCACGGCGGCGCGGAGGATCGGCTCCAAGCCTACCTCTTCCGCTACGAGCTAGATCTGTTCTCCAACTTCACCTACGCGCTGGACGCGGTGAACGGCGACCAGTTCGAGCAGCAGGACGCCCGGACCGCCGCCGGTTTCAGTTACGTCCGCCATTGGCATGCCGAGTGGGATCGCCGCCCGACGGAGACTTCCCTGGGTGTCCAGTTCCGACACGACTGGATCGATAACGGTCTGCACCTGACGGACGACCGCGTGCGCCATGACACGACCTCCCGGCATGAGCTGGGCATGGGGACCCTCGGGGTCTTCGCCGAGTATCGCGTGCAGTGGACGCCGACGTTCCGCAGCGTGGTCGGCGGGCGCGGCGACCTCCAGTTCGCGGATGTCAACCGCCTCGACGACCCCGCCGACTCGGGGCACGCCGCGATGGCCCTCTTCAGCCCCAAGCTCACGCTGGCCTGGGGGCCCTGGGATAAGACGGAGTATTTCCTGCAGGCCGGTTATGGCTTCCACAGCAACGACGTCCGTGGCGCCACGCTTTCCTCCGGCCCGCTGCGGGGTCTCGTCCCGGCCCGCGGTGCCGAGATCGGCGTCCGCACGCTCGCGTTCAAGGAGCTTCAGAGCACCTTGTCGCTCTGGTATCTCCGCACGCAGTCCGAACTGGTGTTCATCGGCGACGCCGGGGCGGTCGAGCCTTCGGACGGCAGCGACCGCTATGGCGTCGAGTGGGCCAATTACTGGACGCCTTACCCGTGGTTGTCGTTCGACCTCGACGTGGCCGTCTCGCAGGCGCTTTACCGCGACGTCCCCGCCGGCGCGCGCAGCGTGGAAGGGGCCATCGATACGGTGGTCGCCGCCGGGGTCACCGTGCGCGACCAGTCGGGTTGGTCCGGTTCGTTGCGCCTGCGCTATTTCGGCCCGCGCGACCTCGATGCCGCGGGCACGGCCCGTTCGGAGCAGACCCTCATGCTTAACGCCTCCGTCAGCTATCAGCTCAACCCGAACTGGGAAGCGACCCTCAGCATCCTGAACCTGCTCAACCGCCAGGATCAGGACATCGCCTATTTCTACGAATCGTCGGCCACCACTCCCGCCGCGGGGATCCACTTCCATCCGGTGGAGCCCCGGCAGTTCCGTCTGGCGCTGACC
>SXGQ01310580.1_pt1 | contig 10936 bp, 11 predicted proteins | sample 3178371 | NCBI WGS metagenome assembly SXGQ01 (sample SAMN11356859, study PRJNA531348) | freshwater metagenome | isolation source: freshwater sample F1-20 | place: China: Fuxian Lake, Yuxi | collected 2017-12-25 | reverse complement strand
GACGCGTCCGGCCGGCGGCGTGCTCCGCGCGCTGCTCCGCACGCACGCGCTCGCTCACGTCCAGCACCAGGGACACCTGCCCCAGGGTGCGGCCGCCGGCGTCCACGATGGCCGTGTTGTACCACTCGCAGTACAGGGTGCGCCCGTCGCGGGTGAGGTTGCGGTTGGCGGAAAACGTTTGGCGCGCGCGTCCCTCCGCCAGGTCCGACGCCACGCGGCGCACCTGGGGCACGTCGTCGGGATGCACGAACGGCCACGCGGACGAGGGCTTGCCCTTGACCTCGGCCGCCGTCCATCCGAAGAGCGCCTGGGCCTCGGGGCTCCAGCGCGCCACGTGGCCGTCCGCGTCCCACTCTACCGAGGCCAGCGGGGGCTGGGGCGGGGGGGCGTGCGGCTGCGGCGAACGGGGCGGCGAGGGCTGGCTCATGGGACGGGTCTGCGATGGCGCGCGACGGCGTATCCGGTGCGTGCAAGTTCGTGCCTGAGGCTCCGGCGCGAAAGGCCAGCCGGGGGGCAGAGGACGTTTCCCGGACCCGCTCCCCCCTGAACCGGTCCGGGACAATCGCGCCACGCCACGACCCTCCCTGCCGCTCGCCTATTCCGCGATGGCCGCCCACACCGCGTCCACGTCCGACAGGTCGTGGAACAGGTAGTCCGGGCCGCAGGCGGCCAGCGACGCGGCGGTGTGCCCGCCCGTGGCCACGGCGATGGTGCGCACGCCCAGGTGCTCCCCGCACGCGATGTCGAACGGCGTGTCGCCGATGATGACGATCTCCTTGCCCGCGTACTCCGTGCCCGTGAGCTCGCGGGCGCGGCGCGCGGCCACGGCGGGCAGCTCCGGCCGCTGCCAGTGGTCGCTGCCGTACGCCCCCACGCGAAACCGGCCGAACGCCAGCCCCGCCGCCTCTACCTTCATCCGCGCGCCCTGCACCACGTTGCCCGTGAGCAGGCCCAGCACGGTGGAGGGGCCCCCGGCGTCCACGCGGTCCAGCAGCGCGGGCACGCCGGGAAGCGCCCGCACCTGCGCGCGGCCGATCTCCCGGGGCAGGTTGCGCAGGTACGCGTCCCACACCCCGTCCAGGCGGGGCTCGATGTCGTCCATCGCCATCCCCGCCGCCGTCAGGAGCTCGCGGACGATCTGCGGGTCCGTGCGGCCGCCCATGCTGTACGACCCGATGGGTCCCGTCTCGCCGTACACCTCCAGCAGGGCGTCGCGCAGGGCCCGTCCCCCCGCCCCGCCGGCGGAAAGCAGCGTCCCGTCGATGTCGAACAGCACCAGCCGTCTCATGCAGCGCATCCGTGTTCAGGGTTTGTCCATTGATTTGCACAGCGTGGGCCGCCGCGCGTTCAGATACGCCGCGGGCCGCCGAGGAGCAATCCCGGGCGGCGTTCCCGGACCGCGCGGCGTGCCGTCGCGCATGCCGTTTGCACGGGAACGCGACGTCGTTTGATGCGCGCTCCATGGACCCATCCCGTGGGCGGGCCGCGCGCGGCGGGCGCGGGCGGCCCGGCGCGGGAGCTGGCGGAGGCGGAACCATGTACGTGCTGGTGCAGCACTACGTGAACGACGTGCAGACCTTCTGGTCCGCCGTGCGGCACGCACTTCCCACGCTGCCCCCCAACCTGGTGCTGCACCACTGCTTTCCCACGCCAGACGGGAGCCACGCCGTGTGCGTGTGGGAGGCCCAGGGCGTGCGCGACGTGCGCGCGTTCCTGGAGACGTACGTGGGGCACGCCAGCCGCAACGTGTACCTGCCCGTGGAGTCGGCCGGCGGCATCGGCTACCCGTCGGGCGTGGCGTTGGGGGACGCGGCGTCGGAGTGACGGCGGGACACAGCTGAAAGCGGGCGGGGGAGCGGGAGGGAGTCGCTCCCCCGCCCGCTTTCATGCCCCTGGATGGGGGGATGCTGGGGCGGGCAGGCCGGGTGGGGCTGAGGGACCTGGCGCTGCGGTACGGCCGAAGCCGAGGGGGTGCAACCGCTCAGGTATCAGAATGGTAAACGATTGCGGCGCAACGCACAAGCGTGTCACGTAACGACACGCTCCCCGCACGGCAACGACCAGGCGCATCTCGCGTGTGCGCGTGGCAACGCGCAGTCGGAGTGGATGGGCTGCATGGGATCGGGACGGCGGAGCGGACGGCGACCCATCGTTTGAATCCGGTCCCGAAAGGAAGGTTTCCGGGCCGCGTCGCTCCGGCCGGGGACGAGTGGAATGAGGCTCGATGGATGGGCGGCGGTTTGCCATCCAACGAGACGGCCCCGGAGCACGCCGTGCCCGGGGCCGTCCGTCATCCCGTGGAGGGACCGTCGTTACTCGCCCATGGCCTCGGGCTCTTCGGGGGCGCCGGCGCCGGCGATGGACATGCCGCCCTCCGAGAGTTCCACGGCGTCCAGGGGGCTGGGAATGGTGCCGCGGCCCAGCAGCCGGTCGAACTCGCTGAGGATCACGCGGTAGCACTCGCAGCTTGCCGCCTCGAGCCCCGGCCGGTCCACGATGGTGATGCGCCCCCGGCGGTAGTCGATGAGCCCCCGCGCCTGCAGTGCGCCGGCGATCTCCGTGACCGTGGCGCGGCGCACACCCAGCATTTGCGACAGGAACAGGTGCGTGAGATCCACCGTCTCGCGGCCGGCGCGGTCGGCCGTGAGCAGGAGCCAGCGCGCGCACCGCTGCTCCGCGTTGTGCACGCGGTTGCAGGCCGCGTTCTGCCCCACCAGGGTCAGGAGCCCTTGCGTAAAGCGCCCCAGCAGCACCGGCAGCATGCCGCCGTGCGCCAGCTCCGCGCGAAAGGCGTCGGCCTCCATGCGGTAGGCGCTGCCGGACACCTGGGTGAACGCCTGCGCCGCCGTGCGGTCCGATCCCAGGAACAGGGGCAGCCCCACCATTCCCTCCTGCCCGATGGTGGCCGTTTCCACGGCCGTGCCGTCCTCCATGACCCCGAGCATGGAGACGACGCCCTCTTCCACGAAGTACACGTGCTCGATGGGGCGGTTGGGGTCGATCACCACCGTGCGAAGGGGCATCTCCACCCGTTCCAGGGCGGGCAGAATGCGGTCCTGCTCGTCCTGGGGGAGCGCGGCGAGAATTCGATTCTTGAACACGGACACCGGCCGGGCAAAGAGCGTTCAGCGGATCGAAACGATCGAGGCGGACGTCGTACGCGTGTGCCCCGTACATCAACCGTGCCACGCCCTCATGAAGGCAGGTGCGGCGCCGCGGAGCGCCGTGGCACGCCGCGCGCATATGCGTGGGCCTGTTCCGCAGGACGACCCGAGGCCACACCACCCGTACCTCCCGATGCTCCTTTCCGTTGGCGCGTGGGCCACGCTGGGCCTGGGGCTGCTCGCCGTGCTGGGCACGCTGGCGAGCCTGCACTCGTCGCCGCACTGGGCCGTGCGGCTGTGGGACTTTCCCCGCGTGCAGATCGCCCTGCTGGCCGCGGCGGCGGGCGCCGTGCACGCGGCGGCGTTTTCCCACGGCCGGCCCCTGGACTGGGCGTTCGTGGGCGCCACGGCGGCCACGGCGCTGTGGCAGGGCTACAAGATCTTTCCCTACACGCCCGTGGCGCCCCTGCAGGTAAAGTGGAGCGAGCGGCAGCCGTCGCCGGGCGCGCCGCGGCGTCCCAGCTTTCGCCTGCTCATCACCAACGTGCTGATGGAGAACACCCGGCACGACCTGCTGCTGCGCGTGATCCGGGCCGCGGACCCGGACGGGATCCTGGCCGTGGAGACGGACGCGAAATGGGGGCGCGCCCTGCAGCCCCTGCGCGAGACGTACCCGGAGGGGGTGGACCAGCCGCAGGACAACTGGTACGGGCTCATGCTGTTCAGCCGGCTGGAGCTGGCGGGGTGCACGGTGGAGTTCCTGGTGCAGGACGACATTCCGTCCGTCTTTTGCGAGCTGGTGCTGCCGGACGGCCCCACCGTGCACCTGCGGGGCATTCACCCGCGGCCGCCCGAGCCCATCCGCGACATGGACAGCACCCCACGAGACGCGGAGCTGGTGGTGGTGGGCAAGCTCATCCAGGAGGCGCCCGACCAGCCCACGGTGGTGGCCGGCGACCTGAACGACGTGGCGTGGTCGCCTACCAGCCAGCTGTTCGCCCGGCTGGCGGGGCTGCTGGACCCACGGCGGGGACGCGGCTTTTACAACAGCTTCAACGCCAACACCCGGCTGATGCGCTGGCCCCTGGACCACGTGTTCCATTCGCACCACTTTCGCCTGGTGGCGCTGGAGCGGCTGCCCAACATCGGCTCGGACCACTTTCCCATGCTCGTGGAGCTGAGCTACGAGCCCGACGCGCCCCTGGAGCAGCCCAAGCCGGAGCTGCGCGAGGGCGACCATGAAGAGGCGCAGGAAAAGATCGAGAAGCAGGTGGAGGCCGCGGCCACCGGCGACGACCGCCCGGGTCGCGAGTGAGGGAGCCCGCGCCGCACACGGCCCGGCTCACGGCCGGCGAGCGGGTCCGCGGGTACGCCGTGCACGGGGTCACGGCGTCGGGCGTGGTGGTGGCGTTCCTGGCCGCGGCAGAAATCTGCGCGCCGCAGCCGGACCCTCGCCGCGTGTTCGTCCTCTTTGCGCTCGCGACGCTCATCGACGCGGCGGACGGGCCCCTGGCGCGCCGCTGGCGGGTCAAGGAGACGGCCCCGGAGATCGACGGCCGCACCATCGACGACATCGTCGACTTCCTCACCTTCACCTTCCTGCCGCTGCTGCTGGTGTGGCGGATGGGCTGGGTCCCCGATCCCGGCGCGGCGTGGCTGGCGCCGGCCCTGCTGGCGTCCATCCTGGGCTTTGCCAACCATATGGCCAAGGACGAGGCCCGGGGCTTCTTTCGCGGCTTTCCCTCGTACTGGAACGTCGCGGCGTTCTACGCGGGCTTCCTGTCGCCCGGCGCCAACGCGGTGATGTTCGTGGCCCTCGCGGCGCTGACGGTGGCGCCCGTGTGGTTCATCTATCCCAACCTGGCGCCGCGGCCCTGGAAGACGCCGCTGCTCGTCGGCGCGTTCCTGTGGCTGGTGCTGGCCATCCTCATGCTGCGCGACTACCCGGACGCGCCGCGATGGATGCTGTGGCTCTCGCTGCTGTATCCCGCCCTTTACACCGCCGCCTCCGTCCACCTGGACCGCAAGACGCGCGGCCGGAGCGCCGCCCCCGGCTGATCGGGCTAACGGAGGCCTTCGCTCCGCCGCCGCCCCACGGGCTCCACCCGCGCGCGTCCCAGCACGAACGTGGTGACGAGGGCGCACACGTCCAGGCCAAAGATCACGGTGCCTTCCACCCCGTGGCCGGCCAGTACCAGGTACGTGCCGCATCCGAACCCCACCAGCGAGATGAACAGGGCGCAGGTGACGCCCATCCGCTCGCTCTGCACGGACGCGTGCAGGGCCACCCGCTCCAGCCTGCTCTCGCGCCGCTCCAGGAGCCGCCGGTGCGCTCCCTGGCTGGCGAACTCCCGGAGAATGATCTCCGGCGCGTCCGGGTGGGCACAGCTGTATCGTGCCAGCTCCTGCGCGTCGGGGATGGGGCTGCCGCGCATCTCGATCTGCGTGATGTGACCCATCTCCAGGGGAAACGGCAGGGAGTGCGATTCCACCTCGCGCCCCGCGTCGTTCGTCTCCCGGCGTGGAAAGGCGCGGATGTCCCTGGGGTCCCGCTTTCGTCCTCGGCTCATGGCCACGCTCCGTCCCGCAGCCGCACACGGGCGAAGGCGGCGCCCAGGTCGCCCCACACGCTGCGCCAGTCGTCGGTGATGGCCGCGGCGTCGCTGCGGTGCCAGCGCCCACCCCGAGCATGCCTGGCGAACGTGGATGCTCGCAGGTCCAGGGCGCGGCCCATGCCGCTGAAGAAGCTCCGGGTCTCGAATCTGCTCATCGTGAAGTCCCTTTTGGCTCGGGTTTGGAGGGCTGCCATCCACGCATAACGAGTGTACGGCCTTAGTCTCTGGCGCCCGCCGCCAGTGCCTTCGCGTAGATGCGCTGCAGGGGGATCTCCACGTCCAGCGATGTCAGGACGAGCGAGCTCTCCCGGCCGTCTACGGAGTGAAACCGCCAGACGTCGCCCCCGCGGACGTAGCGCTCCACGAGCGGCTCCTTCTGCGAAACCAACACGTACTCGCGCAGCGTCTCGATGCGCCGGTAGTGCACGAATTTTTCACCCCGATCGTACTGCTCGGTGCCGTCCGACAGCACCTCGACGATCAGCACGGGGGTGAGGAGAACGTCTGTGTAGTCGTCGTCGAAGCGTGGCTCGCACGACACGGAGAGGTCCGGATACACGTACCGGCCGGACGCCTCGATCTTGACCTTCATGTCCGTGGCATAGACCTCACACGGCCCGTCCAGCAGCCGCCCGCTGATCTCACGGGTCAGGTTGCCGACGATGACAACGTGCGGACGAAGCGCACCCGTCATCGCGACGATGCGGCCGTCCAGGTACTCGCTCCTGAACTCGGCGTTGCGCTCGAGCGCGAGGTATTCTTCCGGGGTGTAGCGGTTCAGGGCTGCCGTGGCCATGCTCTCCTCTCGGACCAGGTTGCGTCCGAGTGTAAACGAGTGCGCTCAGTGTGCACAAGTGCCCGGAAAGCGTCCACCACGAATGCGCCAGCGGCGGAACCAAGCGGGGGTTTGCAACCGATTCCAGCAGGTTCGCCGGGTTTGGGGTCGCCCGGGGGGATGCGTGCGCCCCGTCCGTGCCACCGAGGGCCCGAGGAGCGCGTAAAAGCGGTCCGCCGCGTCAGGCACGGGGTTCGAGAGGTTATCCCGCCGCGGCGCAGACCGACTGGGAAGCGGCGAGGGCGTCGAGCACGTCGTCGGCGGGGGCGCGGCCGCGGGCGGTGTAGCGCGCGAAGTACGCCGCCGCTTCGTCCAGGTCTGCGGCAGAGAAAAAGCCGGGGCGGCCGGCGGCGCCCGCCATCGCCAGCTCCGATAGCTCGCGGGCCGTGGCGGCGATGCGCGGGTCCGACAATCCCTCACGGCCGGCGGCGTGCAGCAGCGCGGGGTCCGGCGCGCCCAGCAGGTCCGCCGCAGCGCGCAGCGCAGGCGGGTGGTAGAGGATGCCGGCCAGCAAAACGAGGGGCGCGGCGTACCACTCCGGCGCCACGGCATCGGCCGAGCGCACCTCGGCAAAGCCCTTGGGCCGCACCTCGGGAAAGAGCGTGGTGAGGTGGGCGCGCCACTCCTCCAGTCCCACGCGTCCCTCGGCGTTCCACGCCGCGAAGGGCCGCCAGGGCTCGCCGCCGCCCAGCAGGATGGCGGGCGCGGCGAGAGCGAAGTCCAGGTACTCTTCGACGGGATCCGCGCAGTCGAAGCATCCCGTGCGCCCGCCGTCCAGCTCACGCCAGATGTGCGCGCGCCAGCTGCGGTGCCCCGTCGCTTCGCCGCGGTAGACGGGCGAGTTGGCGAAGATGGCCGTGACGTACGGCGCCAGGGCGTTCATCACCCGCCATGCCGCCAGCGGCTCCGCGCCAAAGTCCAGGCTCACCTGCAGGGCGGCCGTCTGCCGCATCATCCGTTCGCCGCCCGTGCCGACGGACCGCAGGAATTCCGTCAGACGCACGTAGCGGGCGCCGGGGAGCTGCAGGTCCACGTCTTCCAGGCCGTTGCGCGGCTCCACCCCCACGCTCAGCAGCTCGATGCCCTCGCCGCGCGCGAAGTCCACCAGCGGCACGACGGTCGCGCGCAGGCTCCGGATCAGCGCGGTGGCCGTGGGGAACGCGGGGGCACTCAGCTCCACCTGGCCGCCGGGCTCGTAGCTGATGGTGCCGCCGTCCGCCGTCGTGAACTGCGGCATTCCGTAGGGCGACGCCTGCTCCGTCCATCCGATCCGGGAACCGAAGCGGCGCAGCAGGGGAAGGGTGGACGGCCCTTCCGCCGAGACGATGGGCACCTGCGCGCCCGTCTCCAGGGACACGGGGATGAGCTCCACCTCTGCCCCGATGCGCGGCGGCTCCGGCGCGCGTCCCACCCCGAACGCGTGGACGCGCAGGTCGTGCAGCAGGTCGGCGCGGGTGAGGGGCGGCATCAGCGCGGGGCGGCCAGGGTGAGGGCGTACAGCCCGTCCGGGTCCGTTTCCCAGCGCTCCACGCCCAGGCCGGCGCCGGCGAACATGGCGTCCACGCTGCCGCGGTCGTGCTTGGCGCTGATTTCCGTGCGGATGGATTCCCCCGCGGCGAAGCGGAAGGTGCCGGCGCCGGGGAGCGTCACGGCCTGGTCCACGGACGACACCAGGTGCATCTCGATCCAGTGCGCGCCGCGGTCGTAAAAGGCGCGGTGCTCCCACGCGTCCACGTCGAAGTCCGTTCCCGCCTGGGCGTTCACCACGCGCAGCATGTTGCGGTTGAACGCCGCCGTGACGCCCTGCGCGTCGTTGTAGCCGGCCTCGATGAACGCGGGGTCCTTGCGCAGGTCCACGCCCATGAGGAAGCGGTCGCCGTCCCCCATCCGTGCGCGGACGCGGCGCAGCAGCTCCACCGCGTCCGCCGGCGTGAAGTTGCCGATGGTGCTGCCCAGGAACGCGTGCAGCGTGGGCCGCGGCAGCCCCGCCGGCAGGGCGAACGCGTCCGTGATGTCGGCCACCAGCGGGACGACCTCGAGGGTGGGATACGCGGCGCCGATGCGCGCCGCCGTCTCGTCCAGGAACTCGGCGCTCACGTCCACGGGGACGTAGACGGCAGACCCGGACGCGGCGGCGATGGCGTCGAGCACGATGCGCGTCTTTTCCGCGCTGCCGGCGCCCAGCTCCACCAGCGCGCGCGGGGCCAGCCCGCCGATCCAGTCCGGCATCCACCGCAGCAGCAGCGCCCGCTCGGTGCGCGTGAGATAGTACTCGGGCAGCCGCGTGATCTCCTCGAACAGGCGCGAGCCGTGCTCGTCGTAAAAGAAGCGGGGCGGCAGCTCGCGGCGGGACAGCGCGTCGGCCACCTCGCGCACCACGGCGGGGTCGGGGACGGCGGCCGGGCCTGCCTGGACGCAGTCAGTCATCGCGCGCCATCCGGAAGCCGCTGAAGATCTGCCGGCGGATTGGGTAGTCCCAGTTGCGGAAGGTGTTGCGGACGGCGCCCGGACGCGTGGCCCACGACCCGCCCTTGAGCACCTTGTAGTCCGGGCCGAAGAACACCTCGCTGTACTCGGGATACGGGAACGTCCGGTACCCGGGCCAGGGCACGAAGTCCGACGCCGTCCACTCCCACACGTCGCCGATCATGCCGTACGCGCCGATGGGCGACACGTTGCGGGGATACGCGCCCGTGGGCGCGGGCTGGAACGCGAGCTGGTCCAGGTTGGCGTCCAGGGGCCCCGGCGCGTCGTCGCCCCAGGGGTAGGCGCGCTGGGTGCCGGTGGCGGGGTCCCACGACGCGGCGGCCTCCCACTCCGGCTCCGTGGGCAGCCGTCCGCCCGCCCAGCGGCAGTACGCCTGGGCCTCGTGCCAGCAGACGTGGCACACGGGGCGGTCGCCGTCCACGGGCGTCTCGGCATCCATGGACCGTGTCCACCAGGTGCCGTCGCGCATTACCCAGAACTGCGGCGCCGTGAGGTTCGCCTCCTGGCGGTGCTTCCACCCCTCGTCGGACCAGAGCGCGCGGGCATCGTATCCGCCGTCGGCGATGAAGGACGCGTACTCGGCGTTGGTCACGGCCCACGCGCCGATGCGGAACGGGGCGATCTCCACGGCGTGGCGGGGGCGCTCGTTGTCGTACGCGGCCGTGCGGTCGTCCGTGCCGATGGCCACCGTACCGCCGGGAAAGCGCACCATGCCCTGCGCGTCCGCCGGCACGGGCCGGCCGGCCGGCGGGGCGATGGCGCGCGGCGCGCGGTAGCGGGCGCCCTCGTCCTTGAGCTGCAGGGCCTGCAGGATGGTCTCGTTGTGCTGGTACTCGTGCTGCGCCACCATGCGGTACACGTATCCGCCCCGCAGCAGCTCGGGATCGGCCGCGCCCGTGTCGCCCTGGACCACGCGGTCCAGCACCGTGCGGCGGGCGCGGGCCATGTGGTCCAGCGTGCCGGCCAGCCGCGGCAGGGCCAGCTCGCCGCGCACGGAGCGCGGGTTCTCGAACGGGTTGAAGATGCCCGGCATCTCGCCGAACTGCACCGGGCCCTCCAGGTTGCGCACCAGCCACAGCTCCTCGAAGTGCGCGATGTGGCCCAGGTCCCACACCACCGGGCTCATGAGCCGGTTGTGCTGGTTCATGAGCTCGTCCTCGGGCACGGGGGCCACCAGCAGCAGCGTGCGCTCGCGCGCGTCCTGCAGCAGCGCCGCGACCTGGCCGGGCGTGAGGGTGCCGTCGTCGTACGAATTGGACATCGGGACGCGTTGCAGCGAAAGGAAAGTGGCGCTCGTGGACTGGCCGGAGGTAAGCTATAGATGCACGTCCAGCCGCGCCACGATGGGGCCTTCGTGTTACGAAAGCAGGGGTTGCCCCACAAAGATTCCGTCAAAACCCGGGCCGCGCCCACCCCGCGGCCGCACGTCCGCCGCGGGCACGGTGCCACGCGGGACCGCAGATTTCTCGCCAGGACGGGTCGCCTGGATCAAAACCGCACCGGGTTTCGAATGCCTGCTGATACACTCGTGGTTCCGCCTGCCGCGCTCGAGGCGGAGGGGGTCGTCAAGCGCTACGGGGGCGCGGCGGCACTGGACGGCGCGTCGCTGGCGGCGGCGGCGGGGGAGTGCGTGGCGCTGGTGGGCGAGAGCGGGTCGGGAAAGACCACGCTGCTGCGCTGCTTCAACGGCATGACGCGGCCGGACGCCGGGCGCGTGGCCGTCGACGGGGCGGACGTGGGGTCCATGGATGCCGTGCAGCTGCGGCGGCGCGTGGGCTACGTGCAGCAGGAGGGCGGGCTGCTGCCGCACTGGACCGTGCTGCGCAACGCCGCGCTGGTGCCCTGGCTGCGCGGCGAGGCCCACGCGGAGGCAAAGGGCGCGGCGGCCCTGGCGT
>SXGQ01118028.1_pt1 | contig 10936 bp, 6 predicted proteins | sample 3178371 | NCBI WGS metagenome assembly SXGQ01 (sample SAMN11356859, study PRJNA531348) | freshwater metagenome | isolation source: freshwater sample F1-20 | place: China: Fuxian Lake, Yuxi | collected 2017-12-25 | reverse complement strand
CGACCCGTGGTGGAATCCCGCCGCCGAAGCGCAAGCCACCGACCGCGCCCATCGCATTGGCCAAACCCGCACCGTGACGAGCTACAAACTCATCTGCGCCGGCACAGTGGAAGAGAAGGTCTTGGCTCTCCAAGCCGAGAAACGCGCCCTCCTCGCCGACGTCTTCGAAGCCAGCGACGCCGCCGCCGCCAAACTCTCCCTTGCCGACCTCCGCGATCTCCTCCGCTAACCGACTTCCAGTCACTCCCTGCTTTCTACCTCCAAAAAAGCCGAGCAGAGATAATGCGCGCCGGGGCAATTCCGGCAGGACGCTAGGCGCAGGCCGGAGTAAAAAAACTGATCGGCGCGAAGCTCGATGGGCGCGCAGCGCTCATGGCGTTGCGCAGCTTACCGGTCACACCGCGTATCGCTCGATGAACGCGGTAATGGCCGCGGGCGTCGCTTTGATCAGGTGCTTCTTGATCGGGCGCGATTTCAGCGCCTCCAAACTGGGATGCTTCGGCTCGATGCCAACCGCCGACTGAATCGTCTCGGGAAACTTCGCCGGGCTGGCAGTCGCCAACACCACGCTGACACGATCGGGGTTCAGCTCCTTGAACCCGCACGCCGTGTGCGGATCGACCAGATAGCCATCCTCATGCAGGACGCGCGCGATGATCGCCGGAATCTCGGCATCCGGGCAGCACGACGAAGAGAAAATCCCGCGGTCGAACTGCTCAAACCGATAGGCGCCCGTGGCCTTAAACGTCGCCATCACTTCACGCACCCGCGCCGGGTCGCGACCCACGCTGGCGTAGATGAAACGCTCAAAATTCGACGCCACTTGAATGTCCATCGAAGGCGCCGCGCTGGGCTGCACCGCACCCACGCGATACTCCCCGGTCGAGAACATGCGGTGGAGAATATCGTTCTGGTTGGTCGCGACCTTGAAGCCGGCGATCGGCACGCCCATCTGCTGGAGCCACCAACCGGCGAGCACGTTGCCGAAATTTCCCGTCGGCACCACGAACTCGACGTTGCCGCGTTCGCCCGCCGGCAACCGCAGCCACGCCCAAAGATAATAGACACATTGCGCCAGCACGCGCGCGATGTTCACGGAGTTCACGGCCGAGAGCCGGTGATGCTTCCGGAAAATTTGGTCGCCAAAAATTTCCTTCAGCGCCGTCTGCGCGTCGTCGAACGAGCCGTCCACGGCGAGCGCGAAGACGTTCTCCGCGCCCGTGCAGGCCATCTGGCGCTCTTGCAACGGCGATACGCGGCCGTCGGGGTAGAGCACGAAAATCGCCGTGCCCGGCTTGCCGAGCAGCCCGTGAATCGCCGCCGCGCCGGTGTCGCCCGAAGTCGCGCCAAGCACGTTGATCGTCTCGCGCCGCACCTCGCACTGGTAGCCGTAGAGGTTGCCGAGGAGCTGCAGCGCAAAGTCTTTGAACGCGAGCGTCGGCCCATGAAAGAGTTCGACGACGTAACGATTTTTTCCGAGCGGCCGCAGCGGCGCGATCCCCGGATCGGCAAAGGTCGTGTAAGATTTCGCGACGAGCGCGCGCAGCGTCTCGGCCGGGATATCGGTCGCGAAGCGCCGCAAAAACTCAAAACACAGCTCGGCGTAGCCCAGCGACTCAAACCGGGCCAAATCCGCCGCCGAAAACTGCGGCAGCGATTCCGGCAAAAACAGTCCGCCATCCGGGGCAAGCCCCGTGGCAACCGCATCCGAGAATCCGAGCGGCTCGGTCTGGCCGCGGGTGGAGATGAATTTCATCGGTGTAGGGGCGTCGCTTGACGACGCCCGCGAGCGCGAGCGAGGGCGCCCCGCGGAATCAGACCTTGTCCAACTCGAACGCGCCATGCACGACCCGTGCCGCTTCGTCGACCCGGTCGAGGTCGATCACGACGGAGATTTTGATCTCCGAGGTGCTGATGAGTTCGATGTTGATGCCCGCATCGGCCAGTGACTGGAAAAGCGTCGCGGCCACGCCGCTGTGCGTCTTCATGCCGACGCCGACGACGGAAAGTTTCGCGATGTGTTCGTGCACGGCCACCTGGCCGCCGCCGATCTCGGCGAGCACGGGTTCGAGGGCCTTCACGGCCTTACGCGTATCGGTCTGAGGGACGGTAAACGTGAGGTTGGCGACGCCGTGGCGGCCGACGTTTTGCACGATCATATCCACGAGCACCGAAGCGTCGGCAAGGGCGCGGAAAACGCGGGCCGCGGAGCCGGGTTTATCGAGGATGTTGCTGACGATAACTTTGGCCTGGTCCTTGTCGACGGCGACGCCGCGGACGACGACTTTTTCCATGTAGGCGACTTCTTTTTTCACGATAGTTCCTGGATTGTGGTTAAAGGAGGAGCGGACTTCGAACACGACGTCATACTTCGCCGCGAACTCGACCGAACGCGACTGCATGACTTTCGAACCGGAGGACGCGAGCTCGAGCATCTCGTCGTAGCTGATCTCGGGAATTTTCTTCGCGTTCTTCACGTTGCGCGGGTCGGCGGTGTAGACGCCGTCCACGTCCGTATAGATTTCGCATTTGTCGGCCTTGAGCGCGGCGGCGAGCGCGATCGCGGTGAGATCCGAACCGCCACGGCCTAGCGTGGTGATGCGGCCCTCGTCATCGGCTCCTTGGAAACCGGCGACAATAATGACGCGGCCCGCCTTCAGCTCTTTCTCCATCGGCTTCGGGTTGATGCCCTGGATCTTCGCCTTGGTGTGGACCTTGTCGGTGAAAATGCCGGCCTGCTGTCCCGTGTAGCTGACGGCGTCGGCGCCGATGCCCTGCAGTGCCATCGCGACGAGGGCGATCGTCTCCTGCTCGCCGATGGCGAGGAGTTGGTCGAGTTCTCGCTCGCTGGGATCGGGGCACACCGCCTTGGCCCGGGCGATGAGCTCGTTGGTCACGCCGGCACGCGCGGAGACGACGACGACGACCTCGTTGCCTTCATCGCGGGTGCCCTTGATGCGCTCGGCAACTTTCTTGATGCGTTCGACGTCACCAACGGAGGTGCCGCCATATTTTTGGACGATACGGGCCATGGTCAGGTTTAAAAAAAAGAATCAGTCATTGAAGTCACCGATGCGGAGGAGCACCGGTTCCTCGAGCACACTGGCGAGTCCGCCCAGGTTCTTGAGGGTCGCGCGGATTGCGCGCTCGTCGCTCTCGTGGGTGGTCAGCACGAGGGAAGCGGCGCCCGCCCGCTCGGACGGTGTCTGAATCACGCTGGCGATGCTCACATGGTGTTTCGCCATGACCGAAGCGACCCGGGCCAGAACCCCGGGCTGATCCTTCACCGAAAGGCGCACGTAATAACGGCCGCGGATCCGCTCGGGAGGAGCAAGCCGGCAATCGCTGCACAACGGCGCATCGTCGCCCATGTGGTGCGCACCTTTGCCATGGCGCAGCAGCGCGACCGCGTCGCCGATGTCGCTGATGACGGCGCTGGCCGTCGCATCCTGCCCGGCGCCGCGGCCGATGTAGAGGGTGGTGCCAACGACATCGCCGGTGACGGAGACGGCGTTGAACACACCGCTCACATTGGCGAGCACATTGCCCTCGGGCAGCAGGGTCGGTTGCACACGCACGCTCAATTCGTCGGTCGCGTGGTCGCGGGTGATGACGGCGAGCAACTTGATACCGTAGCCGAGGGTGGCGGCGGTCTTAAAGTCAGCCGGAGTGATGCGGCTGATGCCCTCGACGATCATGCGGTCGGGCTGGACCCACATGCCATGGGCCAACCACGCGAGAACGGCGGCCTTGTGCGCCGTGTCCCAGCCGTCGACATCGAGCGACTCGTCGGCCTCGGCGTAGCCCAGGCGTTTTGCATCGGCGAGGACGGTCGCGTAGGGCGCGTCGTGTTCCTCCATTTGCGTGAGGATGTAGTTACAGGTGCCGTTGAGGATGCCGTAGATCCGCGTGAAACGATTGGCGACGAGGCCCTCGCGCAGGGCCTTGATGAGCGGAATACCGCCGGCGACGCTGGCTTCGAAAAAGAAATGCCCGCCGTGCTTCCGCGCCGTGGCAAAAATCTCCGCGCCATGGGCACAGATCAGCGCCTTGTTGGCTGAGATCACGATCTTGCCGCGAGCAAGCGCCGCGAGGGTGACCTCGCGGGCGAGGCCGGTGCCGCCCATCAGTTCGCAGACGATGTCGATTTTCGGATCGGTCGCGATGGCGAGCGGATCAGCGGTGAGCTTGGCCGCGGGGATCTTTACGCCGCGGACCTTCTTGAGGTCGCGCACCGAGGCTCGGGCGAGCACGAGCTTGGCCCCGAGGCGCGCCTCGATCGTCGCGCGGGCGCGGGTGAGGTGTTTCCAGACGCCTTGGCCGACCGTGCCAAAACCGCAGATGCCGATCGTGTAAGTCGGGAGTGAGGTCATGGCGCGGATTTTTTGACGAAGCGGTTCTCAGTGCCGTTGAGCAGCCGGGTGATGTTTGTCCGGTGGCGGATGATGACGAAAAGCGCGGCGATGCCGGCGAAGATAACGAGCGGCAGCGGCTGATTCAGAAAAAACACCGACACCGATAAGGACAGCGCCGCGAGAATCGAGGCGAGCGAAACGTAGCGGCTCGAATAAAACGTCACCGCCCAAACGGCCGCTCCGATCAACGTCGCGATCGGCATCAACACCAGGCAACCGCCTGCCGCCGTAGCCACGCCCTTGCCGCCGCGAAATCCGGTGAAGCACGAGAAACTGTGACCAAGCAGCGCGCCCACGAGGCCCGCCATGCCGAGGTTGACCCAGTCGGCCCCGACGTAGGTGCGGTTGAGCAAATTGAGCAGCGGCGCGTCGAGATCGACGACCATCTTAGACCCGAGCGCGCCCAGCGCCCATGCCGCTGCGACCGAGCCCTTGAGCGCATCGAGGGCAAACACGAGGTTACCCGGACCGGCACCCAGCACCCGACGCACGTTGGTCGCACCGGGATTCTTGCTGCCGACCTCAAAGATATTCACGCCCTTCGCGCGCGCGACGAGGTAGCCGAAGGGCAGAGAGCCCAACAGATACCCGACAAGCGCAGTGAAGACGAGGGCGGCGAACACCGTGGGGAGAAAACCGTGGTTTAAAGTTGGACAAACTTCGCGAGCTTGATGGCCGCGTGGGACTTCAGCTCGGTGCGGGCGGCGGTGCTCGGCTCACTGTCGAGGTTGATCACCATGAGCGCGGTCTCTCCCGCTTGCTGCCGGCTGAGCGACATGTTGGCGATGTTGACCCGGTCTTTGCCGAGCAGCGTGCCGACGTAGCCGATCATTCCGGGAGCATCCGCGTTTTCGATGATCAGGAGCTTGCCGGTGGCCACGACTTCGACGGCGCGACCGTTCACAGCGACGATGCGCGGGGTGTTGGCCTTGGTGACCAACGTACCCGCGGCACTGCGCACGGCCCCGTCGGCGGCGACCGCTTCAACCAACATGAGCTCGGTGTAATCGGAGTCGTCGGTCGACTTCACGACCTCGAGACTGAGGCCGAGGCGTTCGAGCATCACCGGGGCATTGACGACATTGACGCCGTCGCCGCTGATGCGCGCGAGGTAGCCGCGCTGGATGGCGCGGGTGATGGCGTTGGCGTCGAGTTCGACGATCTTGCCGTAGTAGGTGATGCGGAGCTTGGCGACGGCCGGGAGTGCGAGTTGCTGCACCAGGGTGCCGAGCTTGGCGCCGAGATCGAGGTAGGGCCCGAGGATCTTGGCGGTGGCGGCATCGACCGAGGGCAGATTAACGGCGTTGCGGACGGCGCCGTTGAGCAACACATCGGCAATCTGCTCGGCGACCTCGATGCCGACGGCCTCCTGGGCCTCGGTGGTCGACGCGCCGAGGTGCGGGGTGAGCGTGACGTTGGCCAGACTGCGCAGTTCGCTGTCTTTGGCCAAGGGCTCGTCTTCAAAAACATCGAGACCAGCGGCGGCAACCTGACCGGATTTCACCGCCGCGATCAGGGCGGTTTCCTTGATGATCCCGCCGCGGGCACAGTTAAATATCCGCAGGCCCTTCTTCGCCTTCGCGAAAGCCGCTTCGTCGATCATATATTTGGTATCGTCGGTGAGCGGCATGTGGACCGTGATGTAGTCCGACTGGGCCAGCAGTTCATCCAACGTGACCGCCTCCACCTGCATGGCCTTGGCGCGGCTGGGTGCGAGATAGGGATCATAAGCCATGACGCGCATGCCGAAAGCCTGGGCGCGCTTCGCGACCTCGCCGCCGATGCGGCCAAAGCCGACGACGCCGAGGGTTTTTTTGAAAAGCTCGATACCAGAAAAACTCTTCCGGTCCCATTGGCCCGCCTTCATGGAAGCCGCAGCCTGCGGCACCGGCCGGGCGCCGCATAGGATATGGGTAAACGTCAGCTCGGCCGTCGCGATGGTATTGCCCGAGGGCGTGTTCATGACAATGACGCCGCGCTCTGTGGCCGCCTCGACATCGACATTATCCACCCCGACCCCGGCCCGACCGACCACTTTCAAAAGCGGCGCCGCGGCAAACACCGCCGCGGTAATCTTCGTCTCCGAACGCACCGCGATCGCATGGACGTCCTTGACCAGTTCCAATATTTTTTCAGGCGACGAGCCGTAAGCCTCGATGACTTCCAAGCCCGGCTGCGCGCGCAGGTAGGCTACTCCTTTGGGTGAGATCTTATCGGCAACGAGGACTTTCATGACGGCAATGGTCCTTCGAGGGAAATCTCGGCGCCCAACCCTAGCAAGGAAAACGTTAGTGATATGACGGGATGCGGTCGGCCTTCATGGTACGCATCTTGCGCCCGCTGGGCCGAAACTCTTGCTACGCGCGCTCGTCTTTTTGCCTGCTTCACCCTGTATTCTGTGCACGTTCCCTATCCACCGATGTTACACCGTCCCCAAATTCCCGGCGCTCAACGCCTTCTCTTTCCATTGCTCGGACTTGGCTTGCTTCTGGGACTGACGGGATGCGCCGACAAAGCCAAAGCACCCGCCGGGCGCGGCGGCGGCGCGGCCCCGGTGGTGGCGGGCAAAGTCGAGCGCCGGGTCGTTCCGCTTATTCTCAACGCGATCGGCTCGGTCGAACCCAGCCGCACCGCCACCGTTCGCTCCCAAGTCACCGGCACGCTCATCAAGATTCACTTCACCGAGGGTCAAGTCGTGAAGCAGGGCGATGTTCTCTTCGAGATCGACTCCCGGCCTTTTCAAAACTCATTGCGTTCCGCCGAGGCCGACCTGCAACGGATCAAAGTCCAGCTCGGCACGGCGCAGGCTCAAGTCGACCGCTACCGCACGCTTAACGAGGGCGCGCTCGTTTCGCAGGAGCAGTTCCAATCCATCGCCGACTCCGCCCGCGCCCTCCAATCCCAGCAACTCGCCAGCGAGTCCGCCGCCGCCAATGCCCGTCTCCAGCTCGACTACTGCCTGATCCGCGCGCCCCTCGACGGCCGTACTGGCAACGTCACGGTTCACGAGGGCGACCTGATCCGCGGCAACGACTCGGCCGGCCAACTCGTCACCGTGCACCAAATCAGCCCGATCAACGTCACCTTCAGCGTGCCGCAGCAATACTTCGGTTCGCTCGTCCAATACCGCTCTCAAGGAGCACTCAAGATCAAGGTGACCCCGCCCGGCCCCGACGACCGACCCGAGGAAGGCGAACTCACGTTCATGGACAACACCGTCGATGCGTCCACCGGCACGTTGAAACTCAAAGGCACGTTCCCCAACCCCAACCAGCGCCTCTGGCCCGGGCAATTTGCCACCGTTACTCTCACCTTGGCCGCGCCCGAGGTCCTCACCGTGGCCAGCAGCGCCCTCCAGACTTCCCAAACCGGGCAACACGTCTTCGTGATCAAAGAAGACAAAACCGCCGAGCTTCGTCCGGTCACCGTCGAGCGTCTCTCCGGCCCCTTGGCCGTCATTGCCAAGGGCGTGGCCGAGGGCGAAACCATCGTCACCGACGGTCAACTTCGCGTAATTCCCGGCCGCCCGGTCGAAATCAAAACCGCCGATACTCCATCCGGTGGAAAGTCCGGCAAAACCCCCAAAACCGGCGAAAAAACCAAGGGCAAAACCGCCGAACCTTCGGCTCCCGCAGCTTCGCCCACTAACCCCGCCGTCACGCCCACGATGGAGAAAAAAGCGCCATGAGCATTCCCGAACACTTCATCCGCCGGCCAGTGATGACGACGCTCGTCACCTCGGCGATCACGCTCTTCGGCTGGATGGCCTACGAGCGCCTCCCCGTCAGCGATCTGCCCAACGTCGATTTCCCCACCATCTCCGTCTCCGCCAGCCTGCCGGGAGCTAGCCCCGAGACGATGGCCGCCTCCGTCGCCACGCCGCTCGAGCAACAGTTTTCCAGCATTGCCGGCATCGAATCGATGACCTCGACCAGCTCTCTCGGGAGCACGTCGGTCACGATGCAGTTCACCCTCGACCGCAGCATCGACGGCGCCGCCCAAGACGTCCAATCCGCCATCGCCGCCGTCCAGCGCCGGTTGCCGCAGGACATGCCGAGCCCGCCGTCATTCCGAAAGTCCAACCCCAACGACGACTCGATTCTCCTTCTCGCCCTCTCCTCCAAAACTCTCGCCCTCTCCGAGATCAACGAACTCGCCGAGACCGTTCTCGCCCAGCGCATCTCCACCGTCGACGGCGTCTCCCAAGTCAATGTCTTCGGCGCGCAGAAATACGCCGTCCGCGTCCGCGTCGATCCCCGCGCCCTCGCCTCCCGGAGCATCGGCATCGACGAGGTCCGCACCGCCCTCAGCACCAACAACGTCAACCTCCCCGCCGGCGTGATCGACGGCGCCTCCAAGGCCACTACCCTGCTCGCCACCGGCCAGCTGAAAGACGCCGCCGGCTTCCGCAACGTGATCGTAACCTACCGCAACGGCGCCGCCGTGCGCCTCGGCGACGTCGCTCAGGTCACCGACAGCGTTGAGAATGAAAAGTCGGTCAGCTGGTTCGACCCGCGCTTCATCAACGGCATCGAAGACCCGGAATTCGCCGCCGGCACCAAAGAGACCCGGGCCATCGTGCTTTCCATCCAGCGCCAGCCCGGCACCAACACGATCAAGGTCGTCGATGGCATCAAGGAACTCCTGCCCGCATTTCGGGCCCAGCTCCCCGCCACCATCGACCTTGAAATCGTCGTCGACCGCTCGATTTCAATCCGCGATTCCGTCCACGACGTGAAGTTCACCTTGGTCCTCGCGATCATTTTGGTCGTGCTGGTGATCTTCCTCTTCCTGCGCGCGCTCTCGGCCACGATCATCCCCAGCATCGCGATGCCCATCGCCATCATCGGCACCTTTGCCGTGATGTATTTTTTCGGTTTCAGCATCAACAACGTCACCCTGCTCGCTCTCACCCTCTCCGTCGGCTTCGTGGTGGATGACGCGATCGTGATGCTCGAAAACATCGTCCGCCACATCGAGAAGGGGGAATCGGTCGTTGCCGCCTCCCTGCGCGGCTCGCGCGAAATCGGCTTCACGATCGTTTCGATGACCATCTCTCTGGTCGCGGTGTTCATCCCCGTGCTCTTCATGGGCGGCGTCTTGGGCCGCTTGCTCCACGAGTTCGCCATCACCATCTCGGCCGCCATTCTCGTCTCGGGCTTTGTTTCTCTCACTTTGATTCCGATGCTCTGCAGCCGGTTTCTCAAACCCGTCGACCACGCAAAGCAGCACGGAAAAATTTATGCCGCCAGCGAGCGCGTTTTCCAGCGGAGCGTCGATTTCTACGAGCGCACGCTACGTTACTCGCTCCGCCGGCGCGTCCTCACCATGGGCGTCGCTCTCGCCACCGTTGGCCTGACACTGTGGCTGATCGTCATCATTCCGAAGGGCTTCATTCCCACCGAAGACACCGGCCGCATTCAGGTCATCGTCGAAGCCGCGCAAGACACGTCCTTCGAGGCAATGACCGGCTACCAGCGTAAAGTCATGGCCGCCATCAAGGCCAACCCCGGCGTGCGGGACATCATCGCGTTCACCGGCTCATATGGCCGGGGCGGTGGCGCCAGCAACACCGGGCGCATGTTCGTCGGCCTAGTCGATACCGACCGCTTGCCCGCCGCCGAAATCGCCCAACAGCTCCGCGCCGCCACCGTGGGGATTCCCGGCGTCCGCGTCTTCCCGACCGTGCCTCCCAGCATCCGACTCGGCTCGCGCGGTTCTTCCTCGGTTTATCAATACACGCTTTACGGTACCGATTTGCAGGAACTCTACCGCACCACCCCGCTGGTCTTGGAGCGCGTGCGCGAAGTGCCCGGAATCATCGACGTCAGCTCCGACCTGCAGATCACCAGCCCGCAGCTGATCATCGACATCGACCGCGACAAAACGTCCTCCCTCGGCCTCAACGCCCAACAGGTTCAAGAGGCTCTCTACAGCGCTTTTGGCTCGCGGCAGGTTTCCACGATTTACACCTCCACCAACCAATACGCCGTCATTCTTGAACTGGAGGAGAAATACCTCCGCGACCCCGCTTCGCTCGCCCTGCTCTACTTGCGCAATCGCGAAGGCAAACTCATCCCGCTGGAGGCCGTCGCCAAGCTGCGCCCTTCCGCCGGCCCGCTCACCGTCGCCCACCTCGGCCAAGTGCCCGCCGTCACGATCAGCTTCAACCTCAAGCCTGAGCTCGCTCTCAGCCAAGCCACGGAAGAGATCGAGAAAATCGCGCGAGAGATCCTGCCCGCCACCGTCAGCGGCACGTTTCAAGGCACCGCCGCGGCCTTCACCAGCTCACTGCAAGGGCTTGGGCTCACGCTCATCATTGCCGTGCTCGTGATCTACCTGGTGCTCGGCATTCTTTACGAAGACTTCGTTCACCCAATCACGATTCTCTCCGGCCTGCCCGCCGCCACGTTCGGCGCGCTCGTCACGCTGCTCGCTTTCGGCGAGGAGCTAAACATGTATGGCTACGTCGGCCTGATTATGCTCATCGGGATCGTGAAAAAGAACGCGATCAGGATGAT
>SXGQ01476753.1_pt1 | contig 10937 bp, 9 predicted proteins | sample 3178371 | NCBI WGS metagenome assembly SXGQ01 (sample SAMN11356859, study PRJNA531348) | freshwater metagenome | isolation source: freshwater sample F1-20 | place: China: Fuxian Lake, Yuxi | collected 2017-12-25 | reverse complement strand
GTTGCTTGTGAAGTAAAAGCTGCTCTGTGTTTCAGCTCTTTTTTCGACTTCAAAAGGCTAAAAATGGCTTTTTGCCAATTGGACATCATGGCTTCATTCTCATCTATTTGGCTTAGAAATTGGTATCTAAGGCGGTACTGGTTATAGTGTGCTCCGCTTGATCACGACAAATGGTCAACGGGTTGTTAGCTCAGTTGGTAGAGCAGGTGACTCTTCATCACCGGGTCGTAGGTTCGATCCCTACACAACCCACAAAAGCACGTAGCTTTTTTGATCGCCACCTTCAGTGATTGTTAGGGAATTTCTGTTAACTTCTTATACGCCACTATGAGTGGATCAAGGTTGCTGCGCATGCAATTTAGTTCGACCCATTCACGCGCCGCATGAGTATGGAAAGCATTGCTCTCACCTCTTGTCCATACCCTCCAAATTTCGTTGCTCAGTAAACTGGGATCCGCTTCAACAATACTTCCCCTTTTTTCCGCGATAGCTTCAGGAATACCTCCTACAGGAGTCGAAATCACGTAGAGACCTGAAGACATTGCCTCCAATATCACGACAGGCAATCCGTCTGATGATTTGTTGGTTCTCACCGATGGAAGCACGAGTAAATCAGATTCTTCCATGGCGATTTGCACAAACTCTCTAGTCTTAATTCCCAGCAACTTCACATGGCTCCCAAGATTGTAAATCAAAATCAAGCGCTCTAATTTCTTTCTCAGTTTCCCATCACCAATGAACGTCCACTGAAATGTCAAATTCTGATCCTTTAGAATCTTTGCAGTTTGTAAGGCAATCTCTAGACCTTTTTGTGGGTGGAAACGAGCAACAGTAAGAATTCTAAGTTGCGGCGAAATGAACCTACTCTTCATTTCGGTTTTCATTTCCATTTCTATTGGAACTCGACAATATCGAACAATAACTTTTGGCGAGCTCCGATATGTTGCTATCTTGTTACATTCATAGATTCTTGCTGCTACAGCGCGTGACGCTGCAAAGATCAAATCTGATTCTGAAGATAATTTCGAAACCTTTAATGCATTTTGAAAAAAAGCATCCGAACCATGAGCTGTTCCGATGATAAAAAACTCTGGAAAAATACTTTTCAAAAGGATAGCAATCTCTAGTCCAGTTGATAGGAAATGCACATGTACGAAAAATTTTTTAGATTTGTCATTGAGTTTAAATCTTCTCAAAAAAACTGCAGCTACAATTATCTTATACACCATAAGTATGCGTGGACGGATGCCATTTGAACTAGCTAGCAAATCCCTTGCTTCCTTCCTGAAATCAATCTTCAGAATCAGCATCATAGCTCTTGGAATCGAACAGAACATTTCGAATAAATCTCGAACCTTCGCGGTCCCAGATTGTTCTCTTAAGGGTAATGGAAAAACTTGAACTTGTTTGAAAATTGATTCGCTAATTTGAATATCATCTTTGACAAAAGTTTGTGAAAAACTTGGCCATATCGGAACAATGTGAACTATTCGAGAAGAAATTTTCTACACTCCTTTCTGGGACAATTTTTGCCAAGATCGTACTATTACAAGTAAAGCACTGAGCCAAATAAAAAGACGAATTCCACTCTGAATTGCAGCAAGAGTGTCTCCGTCCTTCATGATTGCAATCAAGAAATAGAAAAGACTATATTGGGCAACAAACTCAATTCCCTCTAAGCGTGAGGTATTGCGTGAGTTCAAACGCATAACAACTATCTTCAACAGCATTCCTAGGAATAAAGCGTAAATGAAAACACCGTAGACCCCTCCAATCAAGTAGGGTTCGGTGGCAAAACCAGAAGGCCAACCTGTAACGCCACGTTGATTCTCATAACCGAATACCTGGGCTATCTGTGTATCTAAAGTTAAAGAGGTTAGTAGGGGCTTTTCGGGCCAAAGGAATCTAGGAATGAAAGAAATCGCGTAAGCAGAGAATCTGTCCCCACTTTTTAATTGATCCGGAATATCCGATGGGCTACTGGCAGCTAGCGCCGCCGCATCAAGAACTGGATAAGTTGCAGAAATCAAAGTCTTTTTCAAGTCAAAAAAATCATTCACTGTCTGAGTTCTTGCATTCCCGATCAGGAGAAAAACCAGGACACATGCGACACCAAGAAAAATCCAGCTTTTTCGCAGGTAGAATCCTAAGTATCTTGAAAGAGAAAAGGCGATTACACACGAGATTAGGATTCCTAACCTTCCCCCAAAGACCAAAACGAATATTGCTAATATCAAAAATGCCTGGATGGGAAACACTCTGAAAATTCCTGTATTCTGTAATTTTAGATACCTTAAAAGGCTCAGAGTAAGGAAGGGCGTAGAGAATAAAGACCAAAGAGTTAGGCCCAGCTGCCAAACCGGTTCCTGAGTAACAGATATTTTTCTATGAGAAAAAAGTACGTCAACAAGTGTAAATATACTCCCCGTGGTAACGAGCATTAGAAAAAATCCCATTAAGGTGCACACAAATAGTATGTTCAAGAGCAGGGTGGCATTTCTTGACGATAACCAGTCACTTAGAATCTTCTTTGCAGGATTTTCTGGATTGGTAGACTTAAATGCACGGAAAACTAGAATTATCACTAGGGCTTCATAGGATATGAGCAAAAGCATATTACGCATATCCTCGAGTGAAATCACTACTCGACCCAATTTTGGTGTAACTTTATAGATAGTTAGAACCAAGAAACGGAAGACAAAAAGATAAAGATATAACCCGATCATTACCTGGATTAACGGGAGTTCAGCCTTTGCAGATTTTGAGAATCCCATGATTATCAGGATAAAAACCAAAGCTGCGAGATGAAAATCAGCAGTAATTACGAGTACTGAAAAAAATGCGACAGCTGAACCAAGCATCGTCACGGGAACTCTGCTGATTACCACATTTGGCATCGATTGCCTTTCCTAATCAAATAGATGAGCGCAACAAGGTTCGTGAAGGCCGAACTCCAAGCCCAAAAAATGATTGAATCTGAGTAAAAAACTGTGGGCAAAGAAATCAACGAAATTAGCCAGCTTCTAGTTTCAAGTTTGCTCGCAATAATTGATTGCACATCGCCATGAGCGCGAAAGGAATCGAGATACATGCGGCGCCCACTGGAGAGTAGGGTCATCGCACTCATGGCATAAAAAAGGTTAAAAACCGAGGCATATTGAGGACCTAGGATAGATTCTAGTACTTCATCTCCGATTGGCTTCATTATCGCTAATATCGAAAGTGTAGAAACTAGAACTATACAGAGTCGACGCAATGCAGATTTTCGACCTGCAGCTATAGATTGAGATTTATAGTCATGAAAGTATGAAAGAGCTAAACTGTCTATTATCAGTCTTGGCCAATTAGCTAGTCCACCTATTGCAAAGTAGTGAGCTGAGTAAATTACTGGTAGGAAAAAGGGAATAAGGAAATTTTCTAGCTTTATCAGATCATTAAGACCTATATGAGCCACCAATCCTGTTCTTCCAGCCTTTGAAATATCAATAAGACTGTATTCGGCTTGAACTTCTAATAATCGAAATTTGATGTTGGCAAACCTTACGATTAATAGGGCGAGCGATAAGACATTCGAAATGCACCAAAATTCGACAAAGAAGAATAAAGTAAAACTTCTCTCAGTGCTGTAGTAAAGTAGTACGATTACGAGTTGAATACTTGTTGATAGAACTCTCCAAAATGAATATTCCAAATTTGACACATGTTTTTGAAATCCATTTACTAACCACTGCAACGGTATGAGTGCAGAGTATCCAAGAAATGCCACAAAGGAGGCGAGAGGGGGCAAATTAAAAAAGAACGCAACGAAACTGGTGGCCAGGCTTAATCCCAGCAATTTCTTGAGGAAAAATCTCCAGATATCATAAAGTGTCAAGGATTTGAATATGGCAAGACCAACCGAGTTAAACGCGCCAGGTGTCCCAAATTGTATAAAAACGAAGAGTTGCCCAAGCGAGACCATGAATATTCCATAATTCTGCCTATCGATATAGGTCAAATTATTAGTTACTATAATTGCAACAGTGAAACTCACTAGTGCAAGATAAATCGAGCTGCATAGTTGAACTATTGATCTAGAGCCCATTTGAACCCTCAATTCTTAGTACTCGACGTAAAAGCCGATTATGTCTGATAAAAAACGGACAACAACTCCAATACACATGTAATCTAGTCGCCAAAAGGAGTGAAGTCTATGGTTTTACAGGCCAATAGAAGTTATGTGTAAGATATTGAGATTTACTTGTGCACTAGATCCGTTATACGGTGGCGTGCCACAAGGAATTTCTCTCATATCTAAAGAAACATTTCATTACGGGCTCTCGACAACAATTATTAGCTGTGGCAACTCTAAAAAAGCACGCTCGAGAAATCGTAAACTAATTGAAGATCTTACAGATAACAATGTGGGGGTTTTGTCTTCTAAAGCTTTTTTTACAAATCCTTACGGTTTGGGGGGATTCTTCAAATTATTTTTTAGCATAACCCAGCTCAAGAAACCTGATTTAGTCGTGATTCATCAGATCTGGAGTGTTAGCACTCTACTAGCGTACATATATTCACGTCTTTTTTCTATAAAATTCGTCGTAATGCCACACGGTTCTTTGTCTCATTATCATATGATCAAGAACAAGAGTCTAAAGAAGATTGTTTTTGAGTTGTTCATCAGGAGAGTTTTGATCAAAGCGTCAAATATCATTGTGACAAGTGTTTTTGAATTAGATGAACTTGAAGATTACTTGAAATTCAAAGCCAGAGTTATTCCTTACGCTGTATCTCAGCAAGAAGTAAATGCAATATCAAGAGTTACTAACCAGATTCTCTTTGCTGGGAGAATTACAAAGAAGAAAAATCTTGACAGAGTTATTCAAGCGTTACCTATTATCAAAGAGTGGAATAGGGACGTCAGGCTAGTAATCGCAGGTGACGGCCCGATTTCATTCACTGATGAAATAAAGAAGTTGATTGTAGAATTGGGTTTGGAAGCAGAAGTAAAGTTTCTCGGATGGATGGGTCGGACTGATCTTAAAGTCGTTATGTCTCAAAGCCAGGTATTTGTTCTGCCATCAGAATATGAGAATTTTGCCCATTCAGTCATGGAGAGTCTTTCTAGCGGAACTCCCGCTGTTGTCTCAGAACGCGTCGCTCTTGCGGAAATAGTTAGAAAGTACAATGGGGGGGTCGTTATCAGAGAAAATTCACCCACTGAAATTGCGAATGGAGTGATTTTCTCCTTAGCGAATTTTGACCAACTCTCTGAGAACGCCACAAGGGCGGCTAGCCAAGAGTTTACTTGGGATAAAGTTGCACTTTCATGGAGGAAATTACTTGAAGATTAGAAATTCGGTCAAGGTTCATCTAATGAATTTGTCTATTTTCAAATCAATCAGAAGACATTTCAGAACATCTCATCTAGCGAGATCGGCTCTCGAATACCTGATGTTCATTTCTCCTCCTCCAAGGGCCATGAGAATCTTGGTGAAGAGGATGCAGATTCTGAAAATCGACACAGTTCTTGATGTAGGGGCTAATGTTGGGCAGTTTGGAGTCGATCTACGACGAAATGGGTACCAAGGAAAGATATTTTCTTTTGAACCAGTGCACTCAAATTTTAATGTCTTGCTGTCCACTTCTCGAAATGATGATAATTGGGAAGTTTTCCATAAAGCACTTGGTGAGCGAAACGAGATCCTTAAGATTAATGTCAGCGGAAATGATGGGCTGAGTTCCTCCATACTCCCGATGGGCAAAACTCATCAGGAAGTTTTCCCGCAATCACGTTATGAGTACTCTGAGGAAGTCACAATTGAAACTCTCCTGGAACAATTCTCTACTCTTGGGATCGACCCGAAAACCACACTCCTGAAAATGGATGTCCAAGGTTTTGAAAGAAAAGTACTTCTTGGTGGGATTGAAATCATCCCAGAAATTCCACTTTGCTATTTTGAGGCTTCTTTATCCCCACTTTATGAAGGCGAGGCTTCTTTTCTGGAACTTCTAAAGCTGCTTGATTCCTTGGGCCATCATGTTGCTGATTTATTTCGAGGTGCCTTAGACCAACGGGGACAATTGTTGCAGGTAGACGTGCTTTCAAGTTCGATTGATGGATAATTGACATTGACTTCGATTTTGCTCTGCACAACCAACTACTGGCCGGAGCCCACTGGTATCGCGATTTACACGACAGATCTAGCTGAGTCACTTCAGGTTAAAGGTCACCAAGTATCGGTACTCACAAGCTTGCCTCACTACCCATGGTGGAAAGTTCCCGAAGAATTTGCACATATATCTGAAGGCACAGGAGCACACAGTGGCGTTTCAATTATTCGTGCAAAGCACTTGGTCCCACCAAAGATGAACGCCCTGCTGAGAATCGGATTTGAAACTTCCCTCTGGTGGAATCTCAGGCGTGTCTCAAAGACCTTGCTGGGCAAGGAATTTGATGTGGTCATAGCGTGCATCCCTACAGTTGCAGCAGGAATAGTAGGAAAGAGAATTGCCAGGAACTTAGGAATTCCACTCGGGTTAATTGTGCAGGATTTATCTGGGGCTGGCGCAAAACAATCTGGCTTGCGTGGTGGCGCGATGATTTCAAAAATTGCTTATGCCGTTGAAGTGAGAGCTCTTCATGGGGCAGATGGCTTGGTTGTTGTCTCCCTTGCGATGAGAGATGTGTTGAAAGGTCTTGGCGTGCCCGAATCTAGAATTACTCAGATTACCAATTACTCAGCTAGAACAATATCGAATGTCGACAGGAATACCGCTCGGTCAAAATTTGGTTGGCTGCCAGATGATTTTATTGTCATTCACACTGGCAATATGGGGGCAAAGCAAGATCTTGAAAATGTCGTGAGGGCAGCGAATTCTCTTAATGGTTTTTCAAAGATCAGGATTTACTTGGTGGGGCATGGAAACCAAGAGTCCAATTTGAAGGCTCTGTGCGTGGGTAAGAGCAATATCTCAGTCTTGCCAGCGGTCTCTGACGCAGATTACTCGACGTTGTTATCTGCCGCTGATTTGTTACTAGTTAATGAGCGCAGCACTCAGATGGAGATGAGTCTGCCAAGCAAACTCACTTCTTATTTATACAGCGAGCGCCCAGTATTGGCTGCGGTACCACAAGGAGGGGCAACGTGGAAGTTTTTGGACGGAATTGCCGAACTCGTGGAGGCAGGAAGGCCGTACCTTCTCGCCCGTGCCATAGAGAACTTAAGTCAGGATCCAGAAAAGAGGAAACAACTGGCGTCTAAAGGTCTCGAATTTGCGAGAAAAAATCTTGATGCAGAAATTGGAAGAAGAAAGTACCTAGATTGGGTTAACAGTCTCATACAATCTAAGCATGGTTGAGTCTCTAACTTTACAGAAGTTAAAGTCACATAAAGTAACAATCAGTGTGGCGTTAGTTGTCGTCGATGCTTTGGCTCTTTTATCTGCTGCTGTAATTGCTTACAACTTTAGATTCCGTTCTTCTCTCTTTGAATCCGAGGGGCAACCTTCTATTGCAGCTTTCGATTATAGCCTGATTCTTGGTGTAGTCATTCTTGGATGGTTATTAACTTTTGGCTTAAGTGGCATTTATAGTTTGAATCACGACAGTCTTTTCATTTTGAACTTACAGAACCTTATCAAACGGTCCATAATTTATTTCTTTTGTTTGGGTTTTTTATCGTTTGTTACACGTGCGTCCTTTTCTCGAACAGTATTTATTACGCTTCTTCTTTCAGGTCTAATGAACTTAATATTAGTTCGTACACTTCTATACTTAATATTTTTGAAACCTTTAATCAAGCGAAAGAGATTTTCTACTCGCTTAATAATCGTAGGTCGGACAATGCGCGAATCTCAACAATATAGTGATTGGATAATAAAGAATCGATTGCTAGGTTATGCAGTTGTTTCGAGAGTTGAATGTTATTCGATTAGTAGCGCGTGGTTAGATGAATTTGAAAGGATCCTAAAATTCACTCCCATTGATGAAATCTTGTTGCTGCCAGGTATGGAGAGTGACAAAAACTTCTCTAGATTTGTGCATTATTGCGAGGATTTAGGAATAAAGACGAATTGGATTCCATTAGATTCTGGAAATCTAGGCTATTGGTTGATCCCTCAACCGCAAGTAGGAATTCCGTTCCTAGCATTTTCTCAATCTAAGATTTCAATTTCGGAGAGAATGCTTAAGAGATCATTCGACCTTGTCTTTTCTATTGCTGCTCTGGTTCTTCTCAGTCCTGTGTATTTATTAATCTCACTCCTTATTCTCATTACGAGCGGAAAACCTGTTTTTTACTCGCAGAAGAGGGTGGGACTTAACGGCAAGGTATTCAATTTCTATAAGTTTCGCTCGATGGTTAAGAATGCCGATCAATTGATTTCGTCGGCAGAAAATGTTCATGCTAATGATCATGTGATTTTCAAGGATAAAAAGGACCCTAGGGTTACATCGATTGGAAGGATATTACGAAAGTATTCGCTGGATGAACTGCCACAGTTTTTTAACGTGTTAATAAATGACATGTCTGTGGTGGGGCCGAGACCAGCTCTTGTCCACGAAGTGAAGAAGTATGATTCCATGTACGAGCGTAGGTTGAACGCGAAGCCAGGGGTTACTGGCCCATGGCAGATCAGCGGCAGATCGGATCTTGATTTACAAACGAGCGTAGCTCTTGATTTGAATTACATGGTGAATTGGAGTTTTACTCGAGATTTATGGATCATCATTGCAACTATTGGGGCTGTATTTAAAGGGCGCGGTGCTTACTAATTAGGATTTTTGGTAAGAGAGCGCTTGCGGCGAGTCTCGCCGTTTATTTTTTGACTTTACTTGTGTTTACTCTATTCCCTCGTCCGTTATTGGAATCTGGGAATCCAATTGAGATTGAAGAATTTCTCCGGACTCATGCGAATATTTTCTACAAGATTCTGTATGCGGACACTTCATTGGTATATATCGGGAATTATTTGCTTCTGTTCCCCTTTGCATTACTTATCTCGTGGGTTTTTTCAACATGGACTATTATCACTCGATTAATTTGCTCAGTCTTGATATCTGGCTTTATAGAACTATTTCAGATTTGGATTCCAGGAAGAGTTTCGGATCCTGTGGACTTTATTTCTAATGTCCTTGGCGCCGCCATTGGACTTCTGCTTTATGAAACTTGGTTGCGTCGAAAGAGTTAGCAGTTATTCTTAATTTTGACTATTTCAGGTCGGACAAGTGGCTGAGTTGTGACAGTGATCTGACCTGTTCCCCCTTTGAACTGAGCAACGATTACTTCACTTCCATCCGGCGCTAGATCTATGTCCTCGATGAATATGGGTCTTTCGCGTTCAGCACCAATGCGGGCATTGCCGTCTTTGCCTGATCCAAGGGATCCGCCAATTAGTTGTGATTTATATGGGCCATAAATAAATACTTTAAATCTGTGTTGTCCCGTCACCAACTCCTTGGGTTTTCCTTTATCTGCTCTTGTTAGAACATAAGCAGGTAAATCTTGGGCGTTTACGACACGATTCTTGAGGTAGATAGTTACTTGAGTGGTCGGATTTGGTGAACAAGTCAGCGTTTCTATATCAACTTCTCTATCAAGGTAGTAATCGAGCTTGCTTGCATCAGTATTTTGGATAACAACCCGATAATCGTTGTCATTCTTCTTGTTTAACGAGCCTCCCAGGCGCGTTATTTCATTCTCTTTTTGGGTGGATTTATTAGAGGTGTAAAGCAAGAGTCGGTTCTCTTGAATGGATTCCGAGAGTGCATGGGGCATTTTTCTGATACTGAAGTTTTTTGAGAGTAATTGGCTAAAGGTTGATTTCATGATGGTGACAAGGAATTCTTTGCGTGCCATATTGTCATCTTCGTAGCGTTTATAAGCAGTTTTTAGGGTCTCCTCGACAACATTCTCGGAAGTTATTTGGAATCCATCGGGTAAAGTCACCGTTCCGATTGCTTTAAGAAAATAACTGAGGGCAATGGGATCGGTCGCAATGAATCCATCGAGGCGTTCTCCAGTTTGTAGGCGCCAAAGTTCCAAATAGTTCATAGCTCCATATGGAAAATGTGGTGAGAGATTTGCGTTTTGCCATATGCCGGGATTATTTCCATAGAGTTCGAAATACTCATCGGAATGTTTGATCGGAAGTGTTGTGAGGTGCTGAAGCCCAACATTTGACGAAGCTTTAATCACTTCGAGCTTTCCACGGTTTACTTCGATGATTGCATATGCTCCAAGAATCCCTCCGGTACCCCGTGCTTCGGCGGAGTTCTGGAAGGAGATCATGTATCGCTTCGGTCGATCAAAACCGGCTAATTCCGGGTAATGCTTTGCTGCGAAAAGGATTTCGGGTTTGATCTCAATAACATCTATACCTAGAAGTCCGGAGGCTTGCCTGAAAACCGGCAGAGAGAGATAACGGAGTACATCTTCGGTATCGCGGTGAAGGGCATTCCCAATAGAAATTACTTGATCTGGTTTTAATTGTTCGGCTGGGATATTGCGATAGGTATTTATTAGCTGGTAAGAGTTCCAAGCGATGGCGATCAGAGGAACGGCAAAAAGGATTGAAACGGAAATAACTACTATTTTAATCTTCATAATTAACTTGATATAACGCTAATGGAATCGGCGAAGTACGAAGACAAGAAAGAATCCGGAAGAATTCGAGATTTACTGCGACGTGGTGACGTAATGATGACAACCGGGCTAGATTTCGAGTAGGTGTCAATAAGCTGCTTCCAACTTTGACTCAAGAAATACTTCTCAGGTTTATCTAATTCACGGCAATGACGTAGAACGTGATCCTCTTTGAGTTTCGGAGGGGTTTCTTGCATGGCAAGGGTGTAATCAAAATCTATGGGCTTTAGGTTTTGCTCCTGAAGGTCCAAATCATGTGGTGCTCTACAGTCGCCGTCAATGATGGTGGCACCAATCGCTTTTGCTTCG
>SXGQ01880833.1_pt1 | contig 10939 bp, 12 predicted proteins | sample 3178371 | NCBI WGS metagenome assembly SXGQ01 (sample SAMN11356859, study PRJNA531348) | freshwater metagenome | isolation source: freshwater sample F1-20 | place: China: Fuxian Lake, Yuxi | collected 2017-12-25 | reverse complement strand
GACTGGGTGAATGGCGCGGGGCTTGCGCCTTGGATGGTAATCGCAGCGATCGTTGCGCTCTACCTGCTGCTTGGGACTTTCCTCGAGGAGGTCAGCACGCTTCTCATCACCGTACCTGTGCTGCTGCCGGTGGTGAAAGGCATCGGCTATGACCCGATCTGGTTTGGTGTGTTCGTGACCGTCATGTCAACGGTGGGACTGATCTCGCCGCCTGTTGGGCTCACGGTGTTTGTCGTGCAGTCCCAGAATCCGGAGGTACCGCTTGAGAAAATCTTTCGCGGTGTGATCCCGTTTCTCGTGGCCGATATTGTGTTGCTGGTCGCGCTGGTGGCGTTTCCCGCTCTGGCCACCTGGCTGCCCAAAATACTGGCCTGATTCACACGTTTCCCGGCGCCCCCCTTTCCGCTTTCCCCTTTCCCCGCGGAGCGAATTATGTCCCGATCCGACAATGCTTCAGTCACCCTGCGAGGCAGTATCGCTGCGGCTGCGGTGGCTTGTTTAGTGGGAGGCGCTGAGGCGCAGACGGAGCCGCAACATGATGTGGCGGTGATTCGCGACTTCCGTTTTCATACCGGGGACGTCTTCCCGGAGCTGCGCATTCACTACACCACGCTTGGCAAGCCCGATGGCATTCCCGTGCTGGTCCTGCACGGTACAGCGGGCTCTGCGCAGACCATGCTCGTGCTGGGGTTCGGTGGCGAGATCTTCGGAGCCGGCCAGCCGCTTGATGCGTCGCGCCATTTCATCATCATTCCTGACAGCCTGGGCACCGGAAAGAGCAGCCGCCCCTCCGAAGGGCTTCGAACCCGCTTCCCGCGCTACAACTACGATGACATGATCGCCGCGCAGTACCGGCTGGTGACCGAGCATCTGGGCGTGAAGAAACTTCGTCTGGTCATCGGTAATTCCATGGGTGGGATGCACACCTGGCTCTGGGCCCAGCGTTATCCGGACATGATGGATATCGCCGTTCCCATGGCTTCGCTTCCCACCGAGATGTCCGGACGGAACTGGATCACGCGCCGGCTGATCATCGACAGCATTCGCAACGACCCGGATTGGCAGGGGGGCTACTACGCGCGCCAGCCGAAAGGCTTACAGCGGGCAGTGGTGTTTTTTGGTCTTGCCACCAACGGTGGCAATCAGGGGCTCCAGCGTCTGGCGCCCACCCGTGAGAAGGCTGACGCACTGCTCGATGAACGCCTGAATGCCCTGTTTACCGCCGATGCGAACGATCTGCTCTATCAGTGGGAGGCCTCCCGCGACTACAACGCGGCGTACGATCTTGAGAAAATTCGGGCTCGCCTTCTGGTCATCAACTCAGCCGATGACGAGCGCAACCCACCCGAACTGGGCGTGATTGAACGTGAACTCAAACGCGTGAGCAATGCGCGCCTCTATCTGATTCCGGCGAGCCCGCAGACATCGGGTCATGGCACCACCGGCCAGGCGCGATTCTGGAAACATGAGCTTGAGCGCGAACTGCGCGAGCTTCCGCAACGCTAGCCGGGTTGCTTGACGGCCGCGCGAACGCCACCCACCCACAGCTGAGCGGCCGACATCAGGAAACCGATATCGGTTTGAGTGGTCACGAACAGGGCGCCGTTTCGGATCGATGCAGCTTGCCGTTCAACGCTTCGGTTGCCGCCGCACCCGGCGAATTTTCCGTGGCGCCTCGCCACCTCGATCACCCTCGCCTGAGCGGCCTGGATTTCCGGGTCGTCAAAGCGCCCCGGTTTGCCGATGTTGGCGGCGTAGTCGTTGGTGCCCAGGTGAATGACATCAATGCCCGGCACCGCACAGATGTCCTCGAGGTTGGCCATTCCCTCCGCCGATTCGATCATGCACACCAGCAGGCAGGCATCGTTTAGCGCTTGGGTGGCTTCAGCGAGCGGTACCGCCCGATAGTCAAAGTGCGGGTAACCACCCACCACCGAGCGCTTTCCGATCGGTGCAAAGCGGCAGATCTCAACCGCGCGGCGGGCCTGTGCGCCCGTGTTGATGTCGGGGTAGACGATTCCGGTGACGCCGTTGTCAAGGAGCAGGGAGACGTCAGGATCGTCCACGCCACGAACTCGCACGAGTGGTGTAACGCCGATCGCAAGCGCGGTGTGCGCAATGTTCTGGATGGATTCGAGATCAAAGATCGAGTGCTGGCAATCGATGAACAGAAAGTCGTGTCCGCTCGCCTTGGCAATGCGTGCGATGTCCGGTGACCGGGCCAACCGGACGTTCAAGCCCAACACGGGCTGGCCATCGGCAAGTTTCTGTCTGAGCGGATGAAGCGACATGACCGGGGTCCGGAAGGGATTTAAGCCGGGCTCGAGCGCATTGGGAAGGCGCGAGCCTGCAGAAACAGAAATTCCACGCGCAGGAGCGGCGTCGCGCCTTGCTCACGCAGACCGAAGCCGACCACGGCCACGCGTTCGCCCTCGCGAATCTCGGGCACCTGCCACTGTGACATTCGAAAGAGCGGTGCGAGCTCGATCTCCCAACGGGCAGCCTGCCGGCTGAGCACCCTCGCGCGCGCGAGCAGTTGCGCAGCATCGACCGGCGCCGACTGGGCCGGTACGTTACGTCGGGCGAGGTCTGGCGGCAGTTGCAGGCGGGGGTCGGGTTCGAGCATGAATTCGGCGTGCGGGTTACGCCATCGCATTTGTCGCGCAACGCCTTCCAGATAGAGCGGCTGATCCTGGTTGAAGCTGCTCCAGCCGTGATGGGCCCAAGCGGCCGGGTGCGGCGAAAGCAGCAGCGCAGCGAGCCCACCCAGGGCCTGCCGGCGAAGCGAAACGGTGGGGTGAGTCATCAAAGCGTGATTCCTTCGTCTATCAGGCATAACCGATCCAACGGCCCAGCGAAACAATGGCGATCCAGATCAATATGGCGGCAAGCGCGCTCAAGCGCGCAGTGACATCCAGCCGCGTGAGCGAGCCGCGCAAATGAAACCATACCGCGTTACTCGCCGCGACCGCGAGCAGCAGCATCTTAAGCGTGAAGATCCGGTTGGTGAGCAGTTCGGCCGCTTGCGACGCAAACATCAGAACCCCGCTTACCACGCACAACAGGGCTCCGGTTGCGACCAGACGTAGACAGAGTGACGCGAGGGGCTGCAGGGGCACGGCCTGCCCCAGCCCTAAGACCCGGAGCTCGACCAGAAAAAGATTGCCGAGCAGCATGGCGATACCCAGCAGATGGACGATCTCGAGCGCCGGGTAGGCCCAGGGATGCGAAGCAATGGCAGCGGGGTTCATGGTTGGGTATGGGCGCGCGGGCACGGGCATGAGGCCACGGCAAGTGGTTGCGGGGAGATGATATCGGCATCGAAGCCACATCGTGTGTCTGACCTACGCCCCACTGGGGCGGTCATTTGAGTGGAGCCAGCGTGGATTCGGCGCGACGCCCGCTTGAATCTGACTTGACGCCCCCGCTTTCCGACGCGCATATTAGTGCTGCAGTTCGCACCCGCGGTCCTTCACGTTCGATTGCGTAGGGGCCTATCCATGCCCGAATCCGATATTTTGCAGCGCCCACTTGTCGAGTCTGGTCGACCCAAGCTCGCCGACTGGATGTTTATCGCATTCCTGGTTTGCATGCTGATCGTGATCGGTGTGCTAGGGAGGATGACTTTCAGGGAGGGCTTGAGGACCGACGCGAGCAAGTCCCAGGCTGAGGCGCTCCTGCAGTGGCTCGGTCAGGCTGGCACGCAGCGCTTTGCTGAGGGCTATGTTCTGCCGGTCTGCTCGGGATACGCTAGCGGCGGCACACCGACCACGACGTGGGGTGAATGCGCCAAGGCGCTCGCCCGTGCGTCGGGCCCGCTTGAATCCGTTCGCAATTCGTTTACTGACCAGCCTATAGGGTTGATCACCCGATGCGCAGTGGGTGACGTGTCAACTGCTGGGCAAATTGTGATCGAGAAGATCACACCCACGCCGCCCGGCTCGGCGGTTGCACTGACAATCGGGCCGATCGAGGTAGACGAGCCGCTTGGCCGGAAATTAACCCTTCGGCTCACTGTCTGTGACAAGGGCGGCTATCCCATTCTAGTAGGCGAAACCACCTTCTAGGGGTTGACATGACCAGCGGCACTCCCACGCCTCCGGACGACGGTACCGAGAGCGCTACGCCGGTTTCCTACAGGCATGCCGCTGACGGCAAAGTACCTGCAGTGATCGGCGGGCGGGCTGAGCGCGAACGTCAGGCCAGGTCGGGCGAGGGCGGTGCCAGGCGGTTGATCTATTCGTGGCTGTTTGATCCGACGCTCCCCGGTAACTACCACAAAGCCTTCGACCGGCTGATCGTCTGGGCCATCATCCTCAATTTGTTTGCCCTGCTGATCGAGCTGGACCCGCAGATCCACGAACCCAATCGCGCATGGTTCGATCGGTTTGAGATTGCCTCGGTGATTCTTTTTACGGTCGAATATCTGCTCAGGCTGTACACCGCGCCCGAGGATCCTCAATTTCGAGCGGCAAGATCAGCGCGTATTGCGTTTATCCGTAATCCATTTGCGGTCGTCGACCTGCTTGCCGTACTGCCGTTCTATCTGCAGGCTGTGCTTCCGAGTGATTTGCGGGCGCTGCGGGTGTTGCGCCTCCTTCGACTGCTGAAGATCTTCCGGCTGCTGATTCCGGCCTGGCGTGAGTTCGCGGAGCTCAACCGCGGTCGGACCTTTCGGCAGAGGGTCCATGCGTTGGTGTTTCCAAGTGAATATGGCGGGCGGCTGCATGGATATTTTGATGCCTTCATCTCTGCCTGGGTCCTGATTTCCGTCTTTTCGGTGATCCTCGAGTCAGTGCACTCGATCAGCTACCAGCTGAGTCTCGAGCTGATCGTGATCGACGTGATCGCAGTGGCGATTTTTACCATGGAGTATTGCGCGAGGCTTTACTGCTGCGTGGAGGACGAGCGCTATCGCGAAGCTGTGAGCGGCCGCCTGCGGCAGGCTAAATCTGGCTCGATGATGATCGATTTTCTCGCCATCCTGCCCTTCTTTCTCGAAGCGTTGATTCACCATCTTTTAGATCTTCGCTTTCTCAGAATATTTCGGCTGCTACGCCTGCTCAAACTCACGCGTTACACCGGTGCGACCCGAACGCTCGCCAAGGTGATCGTGCGGGAGTGGCCCGTGATGGCCGCAGCGGCGTTCATCATGTTGCTGCTCGTGGTCCTGACTGCGAGCCTGGGGTACTTGTTTGAGCATGAAGCGCAGCCCGACAAGTTCGAAAATATTCCGCAATCGATCTACTGGGCGGTGATTACGCTCGCCTCGGTGGGCTATGGCGACATTTCGCCTGTCACACCGGCGGGTCGGGCAATCACTATTGTGCTTGCGCTGATCGGAATCGGCATCTTCGCGATTCCCGCTGCGTTGCTGTCTTCAGCGTTTTCAGACCAGCTTCACAAAGAGCGCGATGCACTCAAGAACGAACTTTTTGATATGTTGTCAGATGGACAGCTTTCTGAGAAAGACGCGGAGGTGATTAATCGCGAGGCGAAGCGTCTGCACCTATCCGCGGAAGACGTCGAAGTCCTGATCGAACAGGCAAGGCGCGAGCGCGAAGCGGCCGACGATCTCGCCAAGCTGCCGCTCCACAAGATTGCTGAACGCCCCGAGCATGCTGTCGAGCATTTCAAATCATTGGTCAGCGAGATCCGGCAACTTGGCTTACTCACTGATACCCAACGATTTGAAGCACTTGCGCGAAGCGGCGACCGGCTCACGGTGTCGGAGTGGCAGCTATGGCGCCAGCTGACGACCCCTCCGCCGGGTTCGCCGATCGCGGACAACGAGCATCCGACCAAGGCGTGAGAACCGGCCCGGTGCGCTCAGGCAAGCATGTGGGATTCAATGGATTTTTCCAGTCGCTGCTTGTCTTCCGCGGTCGCGGCTTCGGTTGACAGCAATCGCACCTGTTCCAATCGCGAACCATTGAGGCCTGAGGCCTCAAGAAATTCGAGCGCAGCCCTTCGGTCCGGATCGGTGTCGGCTTTGGTCAGCGCCTCGGCAAAGACATGAATGGCATAGTAGGGGTTGCGTGCGATGAGCGCTGCGTGGGCCTGCTTGTCAAGCGCTTCATCGGACGCTTGGGGCTCGCCTGCTTGGGTGGCGGCGTCGCGCGCGGTCGTCTTGAAAGCCTCCAAGGTCTCGGCGCGAGCCTGCTCGGTGCCAACTTCGTTACGAAGCGCGACGTCTGCTTTGGCGCGGCGACGACCGTAGCAGAGCATGTCGATGCTGGTTGCTGCCGAGGCGACACCGATACCGAGCGCGGCGATGCCCAAAGCAAGCGCCCCCACGCCGGTCGCCATGATGGCCGCGATCGCGAGCGACCCGCTGACGACCCCGAGCACGCCCTTGAAGATATTCCACTTCGAGTTGGTGATCTGGGTGGAGCGACGCTCGACTGCGTGCTGTCCGGCGCGGGTGAGTACGTCGCTATTTGACTGATTCTCCGCGGGCGCGATCGCCTGCTGGATCGCTTCGCGACGCTGTGAGGCCTTGTTCAGCCGATACGCTGCAATGCCAATCATGGCACCGCCCGCCACGATTGTAAGGCCGCCCGCCGCAGCGCCAGCAATGTGCGAAGCTGCGACCAGCCCGCTGCCTGACGTACCGTCCGTGAGGGCTATGACAGCGTGCGCGCCGTCGAGACCTGACCGAATCCCCCGAGTTCGTCACTTTTGCCTCATTTTTGAGCAATTTCGACTACCTCCTGCGTGAGAAATCAAGAACTTAGAGTCTGATTTCTGGAAAATCGTGTAGTTCCACGTCATAGTCTTGTACGATTGACAAGAAATCTGACTCGACGCTACAGTAGCGACATGTTTGTCAAACTCAACCGTAGCGGCGGGCGCGTCTACGCTCAGCTCGCTGAAGCCTTCCGCGACGACGCCGGTAACCCCCGTAACCGCGTCATCGCCACCCTCGGCCGCGTTGATAAAGACGACCCCAATATCAACTCCGTCCTCGCGGGCCTCGCGCGCGCCACCGGCAGCAGCGCCAACCTTCAGCCTCCCTCGGTTGAATTCGATTCGTCGCGTGACTTCGGCGATCTCTGGGCTCTGCAAACCCTGTGGGACCAGATCGGTTTCGATGAACTGCGCCGGGTGTTTCGGAGCCGCCGCCGCAGCGTCGAAACTGAACAGCTGCTGCGCGTCATGGTCTTCAACCGGCTCTGCGATCCGCGCTCCAAGCTCGGTGTCCTCCAGTGGTTGCAGAGCGTGAGCTTCCCCAATGTCACGATGGAGGACGTCTCCCACACGCAGTTGCTGCGTGCAATGGACGACTGGGTGGATCTCGAATCCAAGGCCTGCGACGTCATCGCCCGCCTGATGCGCCCACTGATCGATACCGATCTGTCGGTAGTCTTCTATGACGTCACCACGATTGCGGTCGCTGGTGAGTCTGAGCTGGCCAATGACATCCGTGCCCACGGCCGCAGCAAGCACGATCGCATCGAGCGTCAGTTCGCATTGGGTCTGGTGCAAACTGCTGAGGGTCTGCCCATCGCCTACGAGATCTTCAAAGGCAACGTGGCCGAAGTCTCTACGCTCATGCCGATGGTTGAGCGGGTGCTTGAGCGATTCGACATCAAACGCGTTGTGCTGGTGGCCGATCGTGGGCTGCTCTCCATGGATAATCTTGAGGCGCTGCGCAAGATCCGCCTGCCGGGCGATCGAGCGCTTGAGTTCATTCTCGCGGTGCCAGCGCGACGCTACGCAGAGTTCGCCCCCATCATCGAGACGATGGGCGCTGGGGCGTCCGGTGATTGGGTGCGTGAAGACTGTTGGCGCGCGGGCCCTGACGAGCCGGCGCTGCGCCTGGTGATCAGTCACGACGATGCGGCGGCCCGCGAGATGACGGCACAGCGCCGTGATCGTATTCAGGCGCTCGAAGACGATGCCCAGCGTTGGGCCACCAAGCTCGATGAGCAGGACGAGGGCACCCGCTCCCGCGGACGCAAGCTCTCGGATTCTGGCGCCAAGGCGCGCTTCCACCATGCGGTGGCCGAGGCGCACCTCAGTTCGATCATTCAGGTGGACCTTAAGGGCGATCGCTTCGCCTGAAACATCACATTGCCCGCGTCCATATCAACAGGTCTGGGATGTGGCAGGGTCTTGTGTTCGCCGAGCAGGCCTTCGAGTTACAGGACGATGGCGTCCCGTACCTGGGCCACGGCGCCGTCGAGAGAATCTTCCTCCGAGAAGCAGCCGGGCAGATCGGGGACGACAACGCTTAAGGATCAAGCGTGAGTTTTGCATCCCGGATCAACGCGGACCACTTGGCGGTTTCCGCCCCGAGCATGCGGCCGAACTCCGCAGGCGTGGTGACGAGTGTGGTTGCGCCCATCTTGCCCCATGCCTCGCGCGTCTCGGGGCGGCGGACGATGACGCCAATCTCGCGGTTGAGCCGGCCGATCACCGCCTCCGGAGTCCCGGCCGGGGCCAGCAGGCCGATCAGTACCGGCACTTCCAGACCAGCGATGCCGCTGCCTTCGGCGAGCGTCGGTACCTCGGGCAGGGCGATCGAGCGCCCGCCGCCGGTGGTACCCAGCGCGCGTACCTTACCGGCGGCCACGTTCGGCGCGCCGTCGGTGAGGGTGTCCATCATCAGTTCGACCCGGCCGGCGATCAGGTCGATGCGGGCAGCCGCACCCACCTTGTAGGGCACATGGGTCATACGGGTATGGGTGGCCGCCTGCAACAGCTCCATGGCCAGGTGATTAATGCCGCCGGCACCCGTACTGGCGTAGTTGAGTGCGCCCGGTTTGGTCCGCGCGAGTTCAATCAGGTCCTTGATCGACTTAACCGGCACGGACGGGTGTGCAATCAACAGCAGATCGATGTAGTTGAGCGTCGCGACCGGGCTGAGATCGCGCAGCAGCCGATAGCGGCTGTGGTTGGTGCCGATGGCCTCCGTGACCGCATGGCCGCTGGTTACCGCCATCAGTGTGTGGCCATCGGGCTCCGCCTTGATCACTGCTTCGGCGGCGATGACGAAATTACCGCCCGGGCGGTTATCGACAACAACCCCTTGCCCGAGGGCGGGCTGCAGGTCGCGCGCCAGCATGCGAAAGAACGTATCGGTCGCGCCACCGGCACCGAAGGGCACGACGATGCGCACTGGCTTGGTCGGCCAGGGTTGCGCCTGTGCGCCGGCTACGACCAGCGATGCCCCAAGTACGCAGGCGATCAGCCAGGCCCTCATTGCGGCACCCGCGAACCGATGAATGACACGATCGCCGCCGCAGTACGCTCGGGCTGTTCGATCACCAGATAGTGGCCGCAATCCTCGATCATCACGATCTCCGTTCCGGGGATGCCGGCGGCGATCTGCGCAAACCCGACGCCGCTTGCCGACGGCGCGGCCGGCGACATGTTGTCCTCGCGGCCGCCGATCAAGAGCGTCTTCGCTTTGACCTTGGGAATCAACGGCGAGAGGTCGCTGCGTTCGATTGCGCCGATGGCCGCGATAAAGGACTCCGCCGAGTTCCTGGAGAAGGCCTCGCGCATCGATTGAAACTGCGCCTGCGCCTCGGGCCGGTCGTAGTACGCGCGGCCAAAACCGGCCACCGAGGTCAGGTCGGCGACTGCCGCCATCCCGCTGTCGGCGGCGCAGCGCTTCCAGGTGGCGCGCATCATCCGCGCCGCGTTGTCGTAGCGCGCCACAAAGCAGCTCAAGACCATGTGACCGACGAGTTCCGGATGCCGCGCGGCCAAGGTTAGGCCGACCACGGCGCCGAAGGAGGTGCCGTGCAGATGCACGCGCGGCAAGCCGATGGCTCGGATCAATTCCGCCACCATGTCGGCGAGATCACCCATCTCGGGCTTCGCAGGACCGCCGCGGCTTTCGCCATAACCGGGCAGGTCGAAATCGATCACCTCGAAATGCTGCGCCATCAGGGGCGTCATCCTCTCGAAGTTTCGGTGGCCATACGCGGAGCCGTGGATGTGCAGCAGCGGCGCCCCGGTACCTGTCCGCCGATACCAAAGACTCGTTCCTTCGGACAGGCTGGCGTGCGGCATACGTTCTTCCCCTTGAAGGTGATCCTCCAGATGCTAACAGACGCGCACGGGATGAAGATTCGGTCCAATCGTATCTGTCGCCGCGGCTGCCGACCGAGGGTTCGATCCCCGCCTCGACCAGTCGCTCGGTGTAGCGGATGCCGGCGTGCTGGGACCCACGATCCGCGTGATAAATGAGCGAATCGCGGTCAGTTTGTTGTTCGCAAAGCGCCTGCTCCAGGGCATCCCAATACAACACCTTGACCTGGCTGCCGCGACGGTGAGTTGCAAGATGAAAAGCTCGTCGCCAGTATTTTCGAAATTCAGACTTTTCCCCACAATCGGCACAGGGGGCCCCCGTTATTGGAGGCCCCCCTGCCACACCACCCGGCATGCGGATCCGCACCGGGCGGTCCGAGAGTTTGAGGTCATGACAGTCTGGGTACTCCCAGCCGGTCAAAGGGCGCAATAGTCAGCACGGTGTTGAGGGTGCCCCGGCTGTTGCGCCACCAGCAGCGGGAGTTATCCGCCACCCGTTCCGCAGCGCTCTGGGAGGCACCTAACGCCATAAGTTCCCGGTAGATCGTGCTGCCCCGCTTCCACTGCTTGAGCTGGATCGCCCTCAATCGGTGGCGCATCCACTCGTCCAGCTCTCGCAAGACCCTGAGCGTTTGCGCCAACTCGAAGTAAGCCTTCCAGCCCAACAGATAGGGCCGTAGCTTCTCCACCACCTGCGCCATGCTTCACCCGCCCGAGCGGCCCGTGAGTTGCCGAATGCGGGCTTTGAAGTTGTCCAGCGCCTTGGGGACACTGCACATTTGACTTCTTTGCCCTTGGCCACCCACAGCGCATACCCCAGGAACTTGCGCCCGAAGGCACTGGCCACGGCGCTCTTGGCTTCGTTGATCTGAAGCTGGAGTTTGGCGTACAGCTT
>SXGQ01538866.1_pt1 | contig 10939 bp, 14 predicted proteins | sample 3178371 | NCBI WGS metagenome assembly SXGQ01 (sample SAMN11356859, study PRJNA531348) | freshwater metagenome | isolation source: freshwater sample F1-20 | place: China: Fuxian Lake, Yuxi | collected 2017-12-25 | reverse complement strand
CTGACATATCCTGGATGGAGAATATCAAAAGAGCCTGCTATTAATCCTCTATCGAGATTCATCCGCCACCGCGCGTCCCTTCATCTTCTCCCAATCTCTGTCGTCAGGACCTCTTACTTCAAGATTCTTCTCCCAAGCAGCTTCCATAACTGTCGGCTTCACGCCGTTCTCTCTTGCGATGCTGGAGAGGGCATTGAGATCCTTTGGAAAACAATGGCCTCCGAAGCCTCTAACAAATCTTCCATCGTGAGTTGGGACCGGTCCTGGCACAGACCAATGACTATCTCCAAGCCTCTTGTCAAGCTTAGCATACTCTACCACCTTGTCATAGTCGATATTGAGACCCTTCTCATCGAGGACTTCACAAATCTGAGAGAGTTCATTAGCAAAAGAGACCTTCACGGCCAGAAAGCAATTTGTGGCATACTTTACCATCTCTGCTGTGGTAGAACTTGTCTTTACAATTGGAACCTGTGGAAAAGCCTTCTGAAAGATTTGCTTCACAGTGTTGATATATGGACGAGGACCTCCGAGAATGATTCTATTTTGATTTCTCATATCTTGGACAGCATTGGCCTCAGTCAAGAACTCAGGATTGAAAACAACTCTGAGAGAAAAACCTCTCGATTCAAAGTCTTGATTCCAGCCCTCTGTGGTTCCTGGTGGGATCGTAGACTTCACGACTGCTATTCTATTCGGGCTCTCCCAATTATCTGGGACAGCAGCAATATCCTCAAGAACAGAGTGGACGATAGAAGTATCAGCAGAACCGTCCTGCTTCATAGGAGTTGGAACACAGACAAAGAAGACTCCTGAAAAACCCCTTGAGAGCTCACAGGACTGAACAAATTCAAAAATGCTAGAAGGCTGAAAAGCTTCTGTGACTCCGTCATCATTCAGTCTTTCAAAAGTATTCATGCCACCGGTAGCAACTTTTCCAGCTTTGTCAAAGACAACAACTTTTTCTCCCCTTTCAGAAAATACTGTCGTGAGAGATCCACCAACAAAACCCTGTCCAATAACGCCAATCATAGCTCATTATCCTTGACATGCTTTAAGTCGGCTTCGTACATCATCTCAACAAGCTGCTGAAAATTGACTTTTGGTTTCCACCCAAGAGCTTTATTGGCCTTTGATGCGTCACCAAGCAAATATGGAACCTCGTGTGGCCTCTTCAGTCTGTCATTTACCTTCATTTTCTCAGAAACAGAAAGACCTGCAAGTCTGAACGTCTCTTCTAAGAATTCTCTTACAGACCTTGAATCACCAGTTGCAATAACGTAGTCATCTGGAAACTCTTGCTGAAGCATAAGCCACATGGCTTCGACATAATCTCCTGCAAATCCCCAATCTCTCTTAGCTTCAAGATTTCCAAGCTCAAGATGGCTCTGAAGTCCAAGCTTAATTCTTGCAGCACCGAGAGTAATCTTTCGTGTCACAAATGTCTCTCCTCGACGAGGACTCTCGTGATTGAAAAGAATCCCAGAAGAGGCGTGAAGATTGTAAGATACTCTGTAGTTTCTGGTCAGAAAGTGAGAGAAGACCTTTGAGCATGCATATGGAGAAGCCGGCTGAAGTTTAGTATCTTCGCTCTGGGGGACTTCTGGATTGTCACCAAACATCTCAGAAGAAGATGCTTGATAGAACTTTGTCCAGGGGCTGATATTTCTGATGCACTCAAGAAGGCGAAGGGGACCTATAGCATCAACCTGCGCTGCCTCTTCTGGGACATCAAAAGAAACTTTGACGTGAGACTGAGCTGCAAGATTGTAGACCTCGTCAAATTTGGTATTAGACAAGAGTCGATAGAAGCTTCCTGTGTCATCCATCGAACCGTATTCAAGCTTAAAGCTTGGATGATTGTGAAGGTGATCTATTCTTGAAGTAGAAATGATAGAGGTTCTCCTCTTCATTCCAACAACTTGATATCCCTTGTTGAGAAGAAATTCAGCAAGATAACTTCCGTCTTGTCCTGTGCAACCCGTCACCAAAGCTGTTTTAGATGTCAATCTTATTCTCCATTATAGTATAAAAATATGCTTTCCATGCTTCTCTATTAAAGTTTGTTTTTGCGTGACAAGACCTACAGAGAGTGATGAGATTTTTACTATCGCTCTGTTGTTTGTCATAATTAATGTGATGTACATCATATCCATTTTTTTTACAAATTTCGCATGTGAAATTGTCTCTTTGGCGAATTTTTGTTTTTAATTCATCAGTAAAATATTCTGAATATGGAAAAGATGAAGTTCCTCCCTTCCAAGCAGGATTAAGTTCCCCTTTTATGAGATGTCCATTACCATATTTTGGATTATTTTCTCCTGCCCAATCTCCATTTTTTAAATGGGCAGCAGTTATTTTACTTTTAGATTCATCAGTATGCTCTTTTGCATAAAATGGATTTCCTTCTCCTGAATATTTTTCTGATTGTTTTTCTTTTCTTTCATTCGATTTCTCTAGCCCCATTATTTCTTCCCAAGAAATACCGATTTTCTTTTTGGATATTTCTTGTTTTGCTTCAGGGGTATGAGTTTTTCCATAGAATGGATTATTTTCTCCCATAGATGAAATAGAGCGTTTTTTTCTAGATTCATCCGTATGCTTTTTTCCTTTGTTTGATAATCCAATGAATTTTTTTGCACATAATCCTGAACAAAATCTTTTTAACTCGCTTCTTGTTCCCAGAAATACGGTAAATATTGATTCACAAATTTCGCATTTCTTTTCTAAGAAAACACGCTCAATTTTTTTTCTGCCCATAATGTGTTCCTACACATTATAATTATTTTTCATTATTGGAGTTGTTAAATAATGACGCCAGTGATTAGTGCTGTTTTCATATCTTTATTATATCCCTCTGACGTTTGGGTAATTTTCCTCGAAGTACTTTATTGTCTCTCTTAAACCTTCACGAAGAGGAGTGTATTCACCATTCCAGCCCAGATTCCTGAGCTTTTCATTAGAGGAAGGCTTCTTGAGCTGACCATCTGGTTTGCTCTTGTCAAAGCCATACACTCCCTTGTATCCGACTTCTTCAGAGATGATCTGTGCAAGCTCCCAGATAGATACCTGATCAGGATTTCCGATGTTGACAGGCTCAGCACCATCATAGTTCTCTGCAAGCCAGAGGATAATCTTTGCAGCATCACGAGCAAAAGTGAATTCCCTCAGCGGCTTTCCAGTGCCCCAGACATCAACAAATTCAAGTCCATGAAGCTTCGCCATGTAGAACTTTCTGATTAGAGCTGGGATGACATGCCCCGATTCAAGGTCATAGTTGTCATTTAGACCATAGAGATTGTTAGGAATGACAGAGATAAAATTACAGTTGAACTGTTGACGGTAAGCTCTGCTCTGAACTTCTAGCATCCTCTTAGCATATGCATATCCAAAGTTTGAAGGGTGAGGAGGACCCATATGAAGCTGGTCCTCTGTCAACGGATACTTTACATATAGAGCGTCTGGATAAATACATGTCGAGAGGACAGAGACCAGCTTCACCTCTGCCCGCATACAGCTCTCAAGGACATTCAGGTTCATCTTGGTGTTGTTATCAAAGAAGTCTGCAACATGATTAGTGTTAGCCTGCACTCCGCCGACCCTTGCAGCGCAGTGAATGACAGTGTCAATTGGGCTACCACTTGCCTCAGAGGCTTTCTTTATCTGGTAGAAGAACGAATCGCAGGGATAAGGAGATAATAGATTGCAGTCTCGAGAGTTCACACCGATAGAAGTAGGAGAACTACGGAGAATTTCACTCCCCAACAGACCAGTACATCCAGTGACAAGAAAATGATTCATATTATTTCTCAGAGAAATTTCAAATTTTAGTTGCTTCTACATTGAGACTCATTAAAGTCCCATTCTCTTTATCCATGTGCGGAAGATAAGATTGGCTGTAGTCGTCAACGTGAGAGTGTTCTGTCGCCTTCCAGTCATATCTTTTTATGTCTTCAAAACCAGCCTTTTCAAGAAGGTTCTTAAGAGAATGAAAATCAAAGACTATTTTGTGATAGTCATATTCATTTTTTTGTCCACCAGATGTAAAACCAATCATTTCTTTAATATCTTTCTTTTCTATGTATCTCTTGCAGACAGCTTCAAAATCTGGCACTGCAATTCTAATTTTACCGCCTGATTTTAGCTTTCTGCTCCAGCATTTTGCGACATTTTCAATTTCATGTCTTCCAAAATGCTCAAGAACATGGCAGGCATAAATAATATCAACTGTTTCATCTTGAATATTTTCAAGAATGGAAACATCATCTTCAACAACTTCTGGGTGTTGAGGAATTTTGTCTATATTAATCCACCCATTTAGAATTTTTCTTCCACAGCCAAGATTCAGCTTTATCATACAGTAATCCAATTCTTGCAGTATATGTCATCCCAAACTTTAGGACCACTAGATCCAAACCAAAGTTTTGGCGCAATAACACATTTTGATTCTGATAGCCAAGCTCCCCACCAACTAAAGCTGCTGTTAGCTATCACGTGATAATTGCACCTTGTCATAAGGCTCATTTCTATTGAATGATTTTCACTTACGTACTTTTTCTTTCTTTCTTTAAATAACTCAGAGCTTTCTAGAAGATTTTTTGCTTCTTCTATATTGTCAGAAAAAACGAGAATATCTATTTCTTTTGGAAGAAAAGAAATAGCTTGTTCATAGTAATCTATCTCTAAAGGAGGATGAGTATCAGAAAGCTTTAAGTAATCTCCTCTTCTTACGTGAAGAGAGCATAAATGAAGATCTGATTTCAAATTTTCAAATATAGAATCAGTTTTTTCTAAAATATGTTTTTTGAAGATAAACTCTTCTTCTATAATTTTTTGCTTATGAGATTCAAAATATTTCTCAGACTGAAAGTATCCAACTATATCTGTATGGTCTGGTAGATTTGAAATGTCTGCAAATTGAAAATTTTTTTCATGAAATTGATATTTGATTGCAGAGAAATTGTTTATTACAGCACTTGAAAGTTCAAAAATTTCACTGAGCTGCAATTTTCCATCTACGCTATATGAATCTCTTGTTCCTATTGCAACTTTGGAATCATACTTCTGAGACAAAGAGTAAGCTGCCGCGTACTGGAACATTTGATTTCCAAGACGGCCATAGCTTCCTAAGCAACTCACTCCTATCATTTCAAAAGATCTTCAAGTTGACTGTTTATGTATTCTCCATAAATTTCATTGAAACTATTTTTCATGTTCTTATAATGAGAAGGATGATAAGCCGAAAATTTATCCATTGCATGTCGATCTACAATGAGAGAGTCAATTTTTTCTTTTGTAGCATCTTTAATTGCATAATCAATCTTTTCATCAGAAACTTTCATGCCAAGAAAATTGAAAACATCAGAAAAAACCTCTTTTGGATTCTTCATAAGATTCTCATATCTAATTTCAAGACAGCGTTCAATATCATCTCTATTGAATCTCCATCTTTTAAGATGAGCTTTATATTGAGAAGTAACAGCTTGAACTTCTGAATCAATATTGACTGTTCTATTTCCATTCCAATTATCTTGGATTGTTTTGTCATATCTAAGCTGCGAATAAACTGTATCTATTCCATTTCTGAACAAATAAATAACATTTTTCAAATTCCTAGTTGGAGGAACATCAGAGTTATCAAGCCACCTATCATGAATGTGAAGGCCCCAACAAGTTTCTGGATTTGAAAAGTAATAACTTGAAACAATTGCAGGCTGATCAATAGCAACTTCCATAACATACCTAAACCAGTGAGAACCTGTTCTAGGAAAAGAAACTAATCTTGGAAATTCATAATTTTCACTTATTTTATACCTATCTAGCATGTAGGTTATATCATACCGCATTATGAATTTCTCCAAATTTCAAGATTAGAAATATCATGGTATTTAAGATTTCCTCCGCAGTCTGGATTAATTTCTGGAAGTTTGTCAAACTTTAATATTCCAACTGCAGCTTGCTCGGGAGGCATATACATGTTCCATCCAAGAAATCCAAGCTTATCTTCACTGTAGAGTATGCTGGTGTCTCTCCCTTCATATCTGGCTTTCTTAAACCACTTCACGGACTCATAATCATTTGTTAGGATCATACCGCCCTTAGAGATGTTTAAAGTCTTTTTTGCATGAAATGAAAGGCAGTGATAGCTATCTTGTACATACATTCCTTTAGTGAACTTAGTTGCTCCGTCAACTATGTTATATGGATGCAGCTTATAAGCTCCAGACCATTCCATATCTACAAATTTAGGCTTACACCCAGCATGAATAATAGTCTGCGGAACAGAAATGTATGTATTTTTTGGAATTTCAATTTCTCCAGTAGCATTTAGATACTTTAAGCATAGAAATAAAGCATTAGTACAATTATCTACTGAAACTGCATATTTGCTTCCTGCATATGCAGCTACCTTTTCTTCAAAAATTTGGACCACGTCCCAAGGGTCTTTAACTGTGTACCCTCTTTCTTCGAGGTACACTTTAATCTGAGAATATTCTGTAAACATTACTTAACCTCTTTGTAGTATCCACCAACTGCAAATTTGAGTCCAAGAGTTGCAGAATTTTTTGTACTCTGTGCTTCAAGAATCTCTCTTCTAATAATTCTAAAATCAAAACTCACTCTGGTTAGTCCAGTGGTGTTTTCTTTATTGCCATGAGTGCACTTATTGCCGTTGAATATTGTATATTGTCCAGGAAACATATTCATTGGCTTAAAATCTCTCATCCCAGGCAGGCTTTCTATCCAAGTTGCAGAAGTATCATGCATAACAGTAAGAGGAATCTGAATATTGATTTCTCCTTCAGGGTGTCCATGGTCTTTATCACTATCATAGTGCCACTTATTTATTGCTTTAGAATTTGGTGTTTGAACTCTAAATGATGGAAACTTTTGAAATAGAAAATCTCCAGGCACCCTCTTGCTAACTTCATTTTTCACAAAAGATTCATAAGTTTCAATAATGTCTGTCCAAGCATCTTTTTTTTCTAGATTCAGTCTTCCATAAAAAATTTTGTGGAATTCACTGCTGCTCTCTTCTTTCCATTCGCTGCTTTCTCTTCCAGATAGTTTAGAGTGAGCAATGTGAAGATTTTCTAGAGATTCAACTTGAAAAAGATCTGACACCAATTTGATGAATTTATATTGTTCTGTTGAATAGCTAAAAGTCAGCATGCTATCTCCAAATTTCTGGTTTAGACTTTCTAGAAAGCATGTGACCTTCAAGAATTTTTTGATCTATACTGTTGAGATCGATTGCTCCTGTATAAGAAAGCAAATGTGAATTCAAAAAACCCATGTTGCTCATGTATTCTTCAACAGGAAATTTTGCGGCATTCAAGTTATTACGACTTAGAATGTAACCTCCTGATATAGTGTTTTTTGCAGCCCATATTTGAGCACCAATTTTTGCAATTGGTGTAAAAGGGTAGCTACCTATATCATTATGTGCAAATGCAATTGGAATATCATCTCCAGAATCAAAATCAAGAATATTCTTAACTTTCACAAGAGGGTGATTTTTTGGATTTGCAATGTCTATTCCAATGCACCTATCTTTTCCAAAATGCTCTATAAGTACCTGGAGTGAAACGCAATTATTTGATCCTAGAACAACAATGTATCCTTCGCTTGGGATATCTTTGATTTTTGTTATCAAAGAAGAATAAAGCTGATTTGCATAGTAATTTTCATCATATCCACTTACTTCTCCATGAAGATCGTGTTGATTGTACCAGAAATCCTCATTGTAATACTTTTTTTCCAATTATTGCTCCTTACAATTTGAAGAACTTCTCTAAAGCTTCAGCAATGTGGTCATCAACACTATAGTGTTTCATTACTAATTTATAGTTTTCTTCAACTGCATCAATCATAGATTCATAAAGCTCAGGAGTAAATCTCTGCAAAATCTTTTCAAGTTCTTCAATAGAATCAAACATGATGATTCCATTTGGATTGAATTTATCTAGAACATGATTAGTTCCATGATAAATTGGGACTGTTCTCATTGCAAAGCAATCATAGATTTTTTCTGTAACATAGAAAGTATCATTATTTTTTTCAATAGAGATAGAAAATCTATAGCTTTTAAGAGCATCAGATTTTTTAATCAATTTCCTTCCAGAGCCAGAACCGAATAGATCAACATTGTAATTTTTTTCTTTGATTAGACTAGCAATAGTGTGTCTTAACTTATGACCACTCAAAATAGTCTTTTCTGAGTAGATATGAGAGCACATCTTATTTTTTTCTTGACTTCCAAAAATGGATTCAGAATCAAGAAAGATTCCATCTGCTGGGATATGAATTGACTTTTCACGAAAGCTATTCAATATTTTTTCATCGTATGTCAATATCAAATTGAAATTTTCAGCTAGCATCTCAATTCTTTCATAAGCATCAGGAGAATATGCTCTTGGCTCCATAAGCCAAGCAACTTTGTATTTTGAATTAATGCTTTTTACTTGAGATAACTTATTATCTGTAAAAACTGTAATTCCATCAAAGTTATCTTGGTCTCTAACATACGAGATTTTTTTAGAAACTCTTCCTTTCTCTAAAGCATCATCATAAGAAATTGCATGAGAAATATTGTTATCTATTAAATTTACAATCATTTTAGTGTCCACTTTTCCCAAATAAATGGATACCTAAAAACACATTCATGAGTCTCTGAAAGTTTTTCAAAGATAGAATTGTATTTAGCAATAGAATCATCATCTATAGGATGAAACTGAACAAAAAGAGACTTAATGTTTTTGATTTCATTACTTTGAAATAGAGAATCAAAAACTTCATACTCGCTTCCTTCTATATTCATCTTTAGAAGATCAATTTTTCTTCCTGATATTCTAGAAGAAGCATCTACCACTTTAATTTCACCAGAGTTATTTTCAACTATTCTAGTAGCTAGATCGTCTTCAAATAAAGCAGCAGAAGTATCTTTATTGCTTACAGCAAATTGAAATATTTTAACTCTTTCAAGATTGTCTTGAAAACGCCTCTCTATTTGCTGGACAAAGCTTGAAAACGGCTCATAAATTTCTATTGAACAGCCATACTTGGAAAGTATTTTTTCAGCCCATTCTCCAGTATAGCCTCCAAAATCAATTACCAAGCTTTCTGAGTTTAAATCATGATCTATCGAGTGAGTCTTATCTCCGTTGTGTTTAACCCAACTTAAAACTGCTGTATCTCTAATCTTTATTCCTTCTATCAGGGACATTTTTCCTCTAAAATCAAAAAATAGGTGAATATTTCTTTCTTGTTCTAACTAGACGATCAACTCTTAATTGATCAGAAGAGTTTATAACATCATCGCTTATTGGGTTCCAGCGATTGTAGACATAGAGAATGTTTCTAACATATTGGAATCTCCCGCTAGCCATTTCAAGCATTGGAATCATAAAAGCTACGTCCCAACCGGTTCTGAAATACTCTCCATCTTCATCTCTAAGATCTTCGTCTCTAATAGAATTCCAGAGCTTGCTCTTAAATGTTCGTAAATGGCTTGATATGAATTTATACTCTCTATAAGAGTTATTTTCAATTACTTCTTTTGGAAATTGTCTATCAAAAGAAAGCTCTCCAGTAGGCCACTGAACAAAACTACCATAAGTCAAAAGAGTATTAGAATTCTGATATATCTGGTCTACTAGAGAAAGAGAGTATTCACAGAAAAGATAGTCATCTCCGTCTATTACCATTAGAACTGAATCAGGTTCGTCTTTTGTTTCTAAGATCTTAAAACCATTGACAATATTTTTGAGAGCCTTTTCATTCCTTTGATTGTGAATCACGGAAAATCTTTGATCTTTTATCTTGTTAAGAAAATCATCGATTAAATTTCCTGTCCTATCTGTGCTAGCATCATTAATGATGAGACACTCATAATTTTGATGCTGCTGAGAATAAATGCTATACAAACACTTTGTTATCCACTGCTCAGTGTTATAAGTTGGAACAACAATTTTAAACTTTGTAGATTTCATATTTCCTCACAATTAGTGCTTGTATTTCTTCTATAGAGATATGGCTTTTCTAAAAGCAAAGAAGTGCTCTTTAGAGCTAGAGTTACACGACAATTGAAGTCTGAATCTTCACTGTGAAGTATTCTAAGACATTTCTTTGGATGATTGAATCTAAATCCAATATCCCACACCCATTTCATGAAAAAAGAACTAACTCCTGCAGTCTCAAAATCACCGGTAAAATAGTGATTGATTCCATTTGTTCTATATCCAAAGAGAACATTTTGAAAAACTTGATCAGGCATAGCTATTCTAGAGACATCTGGCTTTTGTAGAAAGTAAGAATTTCTTACTTGAGTTTCATCCCAACAGTGATGAAATCCGCATAAATTATGAGCTGTATTGCTATTTTTAAGAGCTTCAAGCTGATGAGAAATTCTCCATGGAAGAGAAACATCGTCAGCATCATGCGAAGTACAAATTTCAGCATCAGTTGTAGAAAAAGCCGTATTTAAACAGTGCCATTTTCCAGTATTTCTTTCAATTTGAATGTATCTAATCCTACTATCTTTAAAAGATTCTGAAATTTCTCTTGAAATATTCCTATCTTTTGAACCATCATCAACAACAGCTATGTCTAAATTTTCATAATCTTGATTGACAATACTTCTTATAGATTCTTCAAGAAACTTTTGATGATTATAGTTGCATATTGCTACACAGACTTTGCTCATTCTTCAATCCTAAGATGAGGCGTCGGACGGCCCCAGTCTATCTTTGAATGAAAGATGTGACCTCCGAGCTCTGTAGCTAGCCTCTTTGCAAGAGATTCAATCTCTTCATCTGTGACTTCGCTCCATGGCTTGTCGAAGAACATGTTGTTTTCAGCAGTGTCCTCCTGCCTGATATTGTAGAGGCTCTCCCAGTGCTTCTGCCAATATCCCCTGTAAGTCTTAATCTTCCTCTCG
>SXGQ01479742.1_pt1 | contig 10939 bp, 9 predicted proteins | sample 3178371 | NCBI WGS metagenome assembly SXGQ01 (sample SAMN11356859, study PRJNA531348) | freshwater metagenome | isolation source: freshwater sample F1-20 | place: China: Fuxian Lake, Yuxi | collected 2017-12-25 | reverse complement strand
TTCAAGGGAACCGGCAACATGGAGTTGCGTCTCGACCGTCGTCTGGCCGAGAAGCGGATCTACCCGGCCATCGATGTGGACGCCTCGAGCACCCGTCACGAGGAGCTCCTGTTCGACCGCAAGCAGCTCCAGATGGTGTGGCGTCTGCGTCGAGTCCTCTCGGGTCTGGCCGCCGACGGCAACCCGGCTCCGGGCCTCGAACTCCTGATGGACCGCCTGAAGCAGTTCAAGAACAACGACGAGTTCCTGGCCGAAATCGCCAAGACCCCGATGATGTGAGGCCGGCCGCCCCGACCGGCCAGGTTGGGGCGGAACCGACCACCGCTAGGATTTCCCGGTCCGTGAAACGGGCCCGACAGAGGACGAAGACATGAAGGCTGACATTCACCCCACTTACGAATCGGTGACCGTGCGTTGCTCGTGCGGCAACACCTTCGAGACCCGTTCCACGATCACCGGAACGCTGAGCGTCGAACTCTGCAACGAGTGCCACCCGTACTTCACCGGCAAGCAGAAGCTGGTCGACACCGGTGGACGCGTCGAGCGCTTCAACAAGCGCTACGGCGACCGCACCGCCAAGAAGTCCGCCAAGAAATAGTCCCCTCCACCGTTGTTCTGGTGAGGAAAATTCACCGCATAGGTTGAGAATCCGCACCAGATTCCCGGGAGGTTGGCAATGACTGCGCTGACCGAAGACCCCGAACGCCGGGCTCGGCTCCTTGCGCTCACGCTGCAGGCTCTCGTTCGCGATCATTTCGCCGTCGAATCATTCGTGGCCGCCACCGGCTTGGCCAAGGGTGCAGCCGGAGTCGCCGACAATCAGGCCTTCGTGTTGGTCGACGAACAACCGGGTCGCGGACTCGGGGTGGCGCTCGCGTGGGCTGGTCGACACGGAGCCGAGCGTCTCCACGTGATCGCCTCGGCGGCCACGGGTGTGTTGGACCGACGCGCCGAAGAATTCGCCTTGCCGATATCAGTGTGGCATCGCGACGATCGTCAACTTCTGGGTGGTGTGCCCGAGCCTCATCCGGCGCCCCGCGTGGTGCCCGACGCGCATGAGCAGTTCCGAGCGCTCATCGTCGAGTCCGGCGCGCAGGTCAACATCGAACACGGTGTGTTGGCCGGTGAGGTACGCGGGCTCGAGGTGTGTCGGGCGGTCACCGACGAGCACACCGGTGTGCATCGACTCGAGGTAGGAGTGGGTGCGCACGATCGTGAGGCCTTCGGTTTGATCCACGGCGATACACCCACGGCCGATTCACTCACGCGCATCGTGCGCATCGTCGAAGCCCATCGTTCACCGGGGGCCGATCCGCACCCGCTCAATCGTCTGGCCACCGAACGCGCGCTGCGCGATCGAGTGGTTCGTGAGCCAGCACTCGTGGGTGCTTCCACACTCGCGGAGGCGTCGCCGCCCGTCCCGCGCGAGAACCTCAAGGATCCGGTGCCGTGCGTGGCCACCGGTCATCTCGCCGATGGTCGTCCGGTGGTGGCGGTGTTCTCGGTGGGTATCGATCTCGATGTGGTGCCCTTTGCCGCCGACGCGCGTGCCGCTCTCGCCCAACCCGACACCGAGTTGCTGATCGTGGTTCCCGAGCGCGACGCATCGCCGGTCACGCTCAAGAACGCGGCCGCTCTGAAGCACCCTGCTCGCGTGCTCGGCCTGCGCCTTCCGTAACCTGAATCCGTCATGTCGGATCGCTGGAAGTCCCTGCTCGACGAGCACGCCTCGATGGAGGCGTTGTTGAGCGACCCCGATGTGGTGAGCGATCAGAAGCGTCTGCGCGACGTGTCGCGCCGTTACAAGGAACTCCAGCCGGTGGTGGAGTGCATTCGCAACATCGAGGCGCGACGAAGCGATGCCGCCGCTGCCACCGATCTGCTCGAGATCACCGACGATGCCGCCGAGCGCGAGCACCTCAAATCCGAGCGCGACGACGCAGTGAAGGACGCCGATCGTCTGGAAGACGAACTCCGCACGCTTCTGTTGCCCAAGGATCCCAACGATGGACGCCCGGTGATCCTCGAGATCCGCGGCGCCGAAGGTGGGGAAGAGGCCAATCTCTTCGCGCGAGATCTCTACGACATGTACGTGGGTTACGCGTCGCGCCGGGGCTGGAAGGTGGAGACACTCTCCATCGACCCGAGCGATCTGGGCGGCGTGAATCAGGCGACCTTCGTGATCCGCGGTGACGACGCCTGGTCGCGTCTCAAGTACGAAGGCGGACCGCATCGAGTGCAACGTGTGCCGGTCACCGAGAGTTCGGGGCGGATCCACACTTCGTCGGCCACCGTGATGGTGCTGCCCGAAGCCGAAGAAGTCGACGTGCACATCGACGACAAGGATCTGCAAGTCGATGTGTTCCGTTCGAGCGGTGCCGGTGGCCAGAGCGTGAACACCACCGACTCGGCGGTGCGGATCACGCACATCCCCACCGGCATCGTCGTGTCGATGCAGGACGAACGCAGCCAAATCCAGAACCGAGCCCGGGCGATGACGGTTCTGCGCTCGCGTCTCATGCAGGCCGCGCAAGAGGAGCAGGACGCCAAGATGTCGGCCGAACGACGCTCGCAGGTGGGTGGCGGTGGGCGCAGCGAGAAGATCCGCACCTACAACTTCAAGGAGAATCGGCGCACCGATCACCGCATCGGTTTCACGATCTACAGCTTGTCCGATGTGTTGGCCGGCGATCTCGACGCGGTGATCGATGCACTCGCCAACGACGAGCGCACGCGGCAACTCGCCGGCGGAGTCGATTGAGCCCGATCGTGGCCGACGAACTGACGTGGCGCGAACTGTGGGCGAGTACCGCGGAGGTATTGGGCTCACGGCCGGAGGCGCGCTGGTTGTGCGAAACGGCGAGCGGACTCGACGGCGACGAGTTCTTGGCTGCACTCGACGAGAGAGCGACCGTTCGGATGGTTGCGCATCTCGACGCGATGGTGGCTCGCTACCGCGGTGGTGAGCCGCTCGCACATGTGATGGGTCGTTGGTCGTTCCGTCGACTCGAACTCATGATCGATCGTCGGGTGTTGATCCCGCGGCCCGAGACCGAACTCGTGGCCGAGCGAGCGATCGAACTCGCGCGCGGATTCACGCCTCGTTTGGTGGCCGATCTGGGTACCGGCTCGGGGGCGATTGGTTTGTCTCTGGCCGCTGAGCTCTCGATTGACGGCACTGAGGCATGGCTCACCGATGCATCAACCGATGCACTCGACGTGGCGCGGGCCAATGCCGCCGGCCTCGGACGCGCCGCGGCCAATGTTCGGTTCGCTCAAGGCTCGTGGTTCGATGCTTTACCGGTTGAATTTCGCGGGCGCTTCGACGTGATCGTGGCCAACCCTCCGTACATCGCGGTCGACGATCCCGAAGTGGAGGCGTCGGTGCGCGAGTGGGAGCCACGCGAAGCTCTCTTCGCCGGCACCGATGGGCTCGACGACATCCGACTGATCGTGGCCGGCGCGCGTGAGTGGCTGAAGCCGAATGGGTGGCTGGTGATCGAGTTCGGTCATCGCCAAGGTGCGGCGGTGAAAGAGTTGGCCGAGAAGGCCGGCTTCGTCGATGTGAAGGTGCACCCCGACCTCGCCGGTCGCGACCGCTTCCTCACCGCCCACCGTGGTTCTGGTGATGATTTTTCACCGCATAGGTGAAGAACCCACACCAGATTCCACGGATCAACGACTCGTCACCGGAATCTGGTGTCACAAATTGACCCATACGGTGAAAAATCATCACCAAAACACCAAGACGGGACGCGTCAGAGGGAGCGGCGGAGGAAGTCGAGCTGGTGCAACAACAAATTCTCGGCCACCACGGGTTGCGGCGTCATGTGGGTCACGCCGCTCAGCGGCAACACCTCGTGCGGACGACCGGCGGAGAGCAAGGCCGATGAAAGTTGCAGCGAGTGCGCAGCCACCACGTTGTCGTCGGTGAGACCGTGCACCAGAAGCAGGGGCCTCGACAACTTGTCGGCATCACGAAGTAACGACGTCGAGTCGTATGGTGCCGGATCGACCGATGGGTTACCCAAATACCGCTCGGTGTAGTGCGTGTCGTACAACCGCCATTCGGTCACGGGCGCGCCGGCCACCGCCGCGTGGAACACATCGGGTCGGCGCAACACGGCGAGCGCAGCCAAGTAGCCACCGAAACTCCAGCCCCGAATACCCACCCGCGTGAGATCGAGATCCGCATTGTCGGCCGCGGCCGCGTGCAAGGCATCCACTTGGTCCTGCAACACATGCGTGGCGAGATCGAGGTGCACCGATCGCTCCCACTCGGTGCCCAGGCCCGGTGTGCCCCGACCATCCACCACGAGCACTGCGAACCCTTGATCGGCGAACCACTGCGACGTGCAGTGCGCAGCGTACGAGTCGACGACGCGTTGCGCGTGCGGACCGCCGTACGGATCCATGAGTACCGGCAGCTTCGTGCCCGGTGTGTGGTTGGTCGGCAGGAGGAGCGCAGTGGGAATACGTCGTCCGCTGCGACGCGCGAAGGTGACGCGCGGCGACACGAGTGGAGTCTCGGCGTGGCTCGTGAGGGCGATGGTCGCATCGCCCCGATGCACGGTCGTGGTCGCCCGCACGAGCGAGGTCGACGCGCGGCGCACCACACTCGTCGGGCCACCCACCACGATGCCGTGCACGCCGTCGAGCGGAGTGAGCGGTTCCACGCCGCGTTCGTCGGTCCACCGCCAGGCAGTCGCGGCTTCAGGGCGGTCCGACGGGTTAGCGGTGAACACCACTCCGGCCGCACCACACGACTCGATGCCACGAACATTGAGGTCCACGTCGGTCACGGCGATACCACCGATGAGGAGTCGCTTCCAGCCGTCACGATCGGCCACCACCACGAGTCGACGATCGGGGAGTCGATCGGGTGAACCTGGCACGAGATCGACCCATGTATCGCTCGTGTCGGTCCAGATCTCGTCACTCGTACCCGTGACGGCGTTGACGAGCGCGACGACGAGGGTCTTCTGATCGCGCGACTGGGTGGTGATCAGAAGCTCGTCGTGACCGACCCAGGTGACATCGGCGAGATAGGGGAGGGCCTTGCGATCCCACATCACTTCGGTGCGCGTGCCGTCGGCCAGTGAGATCACATGAAGTGTCACGCGCGCGTTCTCGGTGCCCGCCGCCGGATACTTCACTTCACTCGGCGGAGTCTCCGGATGCGTTGGGTCGCTGATGAACCAGGTCTGCACCGGCGAGTCGTCCACGCGACACACCGCGAGGCGCTCACCGTCACCGCTCCACCAGAAGCCGCGATAGCGGCCCATCTCTTCGGCGGCGATGAAGTCGGCCGATCCCCACGTGATGTTGTCGGGTTCTCCGAACTTCGACGGTCCGGCGATCTCGCGTGAGTTTCCTTCGAGGTCGGTCACGCGCAACGCACTACCGCTCACGTACGCAACGCGCCGCGCCGTGGGGTCGGGTCGCGGGTCGAACACTGGACCATCCACCACGAGTTCGCGCGCGGTAGCCGACACGAGTCCACCCACGAAGAGCCGCCCCGACAACGTGCAGCAATACACGGTCACATCACGGTCCGTTGCGTAACTCGTGATTCCGCCGGCCCCTTCGCGAAGTCGTTCGCGACGAGCCTTCTCTTCGGGGGTGAGATCATCGGCGGATTCGAGACCGGCCGACAAGAGCACTTTCGGATCAGCGACGAGTCGTTCTTCGCCGGATTCGACATCGAGCACCCAGAGGCAATTGACCGGGTCGCTTCCACCACGGCTCCGCAGGAACACGACGCGCGAACCATCGGGCGACACGCCGATGTTGCGGGGTTCGCCGAGTGAGAGCCGCTGCGTGCGCGCGTATTGGCGCGGGTAGGTATCGGCGGTGGGGGTCGTCATGGAATCCGCGAGCTCAGTTCGGTGTCACGAGGATCTTGGCGTGCGCTTCGGGATCGCCGAGATCTTTGAACGCCTGCGGAACTCCGTCCACCGAAACTCGTCCGGTGATGAGCGGCGCGAGATCAACTTTGCCTTCGGCGATGGCCGTGAGCGCACTACCGAATTCGGCTGGTGTGTAGCCGAGGGCGAACTGCAACGAGAGTTCCTTGGAGATGCCGAGCATCGGGTGGAACGAGTCGTGTTGCATGCACGCGCCGACCACGAGAATGCGAGCGTCCTTGGGCGACATGCGCATCGCCTGTTCGATCATGCCCGGCACACCCACCGCCTCGAAGATCACGAGCGGCTTCTTGCCGTCGGCCTTGCGCCACGCTTCGATCACCGGTATCTCGCGCGGATCCACGACCACGTCGGCACCCAACTGAACGGCGAGGGCGCGACGCTTGGGTGAGAAATCGGCGCCGATGATCGGGCCGATTCCTTTCATCTTCAACTCGGCGATGCACGCGAGGCCCACCGGTCCGAGTCCGATGATCACAGCCGCATCACCTTGCTTGATGTTGCTCTTGGCCACGGCGTGCACGCCCACGGCGAGCGGCTCGGTCATGGCTGCCAATTCGTGCGAGAGGCCGTTGGGCACCTTGATCGACATCATCTCGTTGGCGACGATGCGCTCGCTGTATCCACCGGGGTACTTGTTGGAGAAGCCCACACCGTGGACGCCTTGTTCGTCGAAGGTGATCGGGAACGAGACGATGATGTCGCCCCGCTTCAGATTTGAAACGCCGGGACCAACATCGAGAACTTCGCAGCAGTATTCGTGACCCATCACCATGTCGATGTCGGGTTCGAACATCACCGGACGCGCGGCATCCGGCGGCGCGTCGGCCGCGAGTTCGGCGCTGAGTCGACGACTCTCCTCGCCGTGAACCAACAAGTGAAGATCGCTTCCGCAGATACCGCAGGCGAGCACCTTGGCGAGAACCTGGCCGCCGCCGGGCACCGGCTCGGGGATGTCGTCCACTCGCAGGGACCAGTTCTTCATGACCGCAGCGCGCATGCGGAAACACTAGGTCAAGTCCCTCCACTGCCATACCCCGAGTCGATTGCCCCACTTTCTGGAATCGAATCCGAAGTACTCATCCAGCGCTTGTCGCCCGAGCGGCTTGCTCCGTATCTGATTGCTTGTGGGAACGACCTGGACCGGAGCATTCGGCTGTACGAATGGAACGGAGCGGTCTCGGGGGCGTTCTTCGAGGTCTTGAGTGATGTCGAAGTGATCGTTCGCAATTCGATTCACCAGACGATGTCCCGCTGGTCGATCGAGAGTGGTTACGGATCCAACTGGTACGACAACTTGCACGGCATGTTCGATGCCTCAGCACTTCGGGATATCGCGAAGGTCGAGGCTCGATTAGGTAGGCGCGGCGTGAAAGTCACACCAGAAGTATTGGTAGCCGAACTCGGGTTTGGTTTCTGGAGGTTCCTGCTAGCAAAGCGTTACGAGACGACGTTGTGGGCGGTTGGTTTGTGGCGCGCTTTTCCGAACTCACCTCTTCGACATACCGAGCAGTTGTTCCAACGTGTCGGCCGATTGCATCACTTGAGAAATCGAGTGGCCCATCACGAGCCGATCTTCATGAGGCGTTTGGAATTGGATCTCAACGACGCTTACATGACCATCAAGAGTGTCTGCACCGATGCCGAATCATGGACACGGGGCAGATCGAGAGTCGAGAAGCTTCTCGAGACGAGACCCATCTAAATACCAAACCCCGGCCGTGTGCCGAAGCAGGGACGGTTCCGGGGTCTTCGTCAGAAAGTGTACTCAGCCTCGCCCAGGACGGCAAGACGAATGTCCTCAATGGCTGAAGTGGGCTATGGCGTCGATCATGAGGTCGAAGGCCGGTTCGGCATCGATCGTCATGAGCACGTCGCAATTCGCCTCGCGCACTTCCTTCAGATCGCGCTGATCGATCAACGTCATACCGCGCGTGTGTTCACCGGTCAGCTCCACCACCACGTGCGCGGCGGTCTTGCCGAAGAGTTCCGGATGCGTGAGGCAGAGCACCGAGCACGGATCGTGCACCGCGCCACCGTCCATGCCGTGATGCCGGCGCATGTACGTGTCGGTGAAGAACTGCATGAGATCGCCGAGCACGTTGGCGAGTTGGCCGGGCAACGCCTTCACGCGATCGATGCGCGGCTGCGTGGCACGGAACTGATGCGTCAGGTGCAACCCGGCCATCACCAGCGGACCGCCGTAGTTGAACACGATGTCGGCGGCCTCCGGATCGACCCAGATGTTGAACTCGGCGGCCGTGGTGCGGTTGCCGAACAGCCCGCCACCCATGAGCGAGATACCCGCGATCCGCTTGCCGATGTCGGGCGCGAGGCGCAACGCCAAGCCGATGTTGGTGAGCGGCCCGGTGGGCACCAACCACACACCTTCGTTGGCGCGGACCGTGTCGATGATGTAGCCCACGGCGTCTTCGCTGTCGATCGTGCTCGTGGGCGCCGGAAGATCGGCACCGTCGAGCCCGCTCTCACCGTGCACGTACGTGGCGTACTGCGGAGGCGCCACGAGCGGCCGGATGGCGCCTTTGTGCACCGGCACGTCGAGCCCGAGGAGATCCTTCATCACGAGCGCGTTGTACGTGGTCGACTCGATGGGAGCGTTGCCCGACACCGTGGTGATACCGAGCAGGTTCGCGTAGCGCGCCGCCACCACGATGGCCAGCGCGTCGTCGTGCCCGGGATCGCAGTCGAGGATGATCGTCGGCTTGTTGCTCATCGGTGAATCTCCCCGTTCGGGTGTGAAGAGGTCGAGTGTCTAGATCAGGAGGTTGCCCTCACGGTCGAGGCGCACGCCCCGACCGACCCATTCACCTTCGCACATCGCCGTACCTACCGAAGCGTCCTCGCTCGTTCCCCACGCCCGACCACCGTCGGGCAGGCGCACCGATGCGATCGCGCGCTCGGGTGCGCCGTCGCGGTCGTGCATCACGGTGTAGGCCTCGATCGTGCCCGGACCTTCCGAGTCACCCACACCCACCGGCGTGCGACGCGGCAACGCATCGATCTGATCCTGCGGGTAGTCGTGACGGAATCCCGACTTCGGTGGTTCGGTGGAATACACGCCGAACGCGTGCTTGGTGGCGTAGCCGCCATTGCCCCAGATGAGACCCTTCTCACCCGGACGCGCGCGCAGCTCGGTCACCACCGTGGCGATGGCGTGCATCACGTAGTTGTTCCACGGCCCACCGGCGAACGGAAGTCCACCCGTGCGTGTGAGTTGCCGATCGAGCGACAAGCCGAGCGCGGCCGCACCGAGCTGCACCGCAGACGGAAAGCACGAATACAGATCGACGATGTCGATCTCGGAAATCGACGTGCCGGCGAGCTCCAACACTCGCTTGCCAGCGAGCGCGATGGCCGGCGTCTCGGTGAACTCCCAACGCTCCGACACGTACTTGTGCTCGTGGCAATCGGAACCGGCGAGCGGGAACACCCAACGATCACGCGCGATGCCGAGCCGTTCGGCGGCCTCCACCGAGCACATGATGATCGACGCCGACTGATCGACGTCGTTGTTGGAGTTCATGAGCTTCGGATAGGGCAGACCGATCATGCGGTTGCGCGGGCCGACCGTGCGGATCTCTTCGGGTGTGAGCGCCTTGCGCAACCATGCGTTGGGGTTGGCCGCCGCCACTTCGGAGAACTTCGACCAGAGCCGACCGAGATGCTCCATGTGCGCCTCGGGGGTGCGACCGGCCTTGGCGCGGATCGCCGTTTCGAACATCGGGTACACCTGCACCGGCGCCCAGATCTTGCGACTCGTCTCGATCTCGTGATTCATCACGAGTTCCTCGCCGATCACGCGATCGGGGGCCACGTCTTCGGGAACTTCGGGCCACGGCAGATCGATGCCGGCCGCCCGCGCGCGCTTGCGGGTGCGCGACGTCTCGCCACCGCACAGCACCACCACGTCGTTGCGTCCGGCCATGATGTCGAGCGCCGTGGTGTTCACGAGCGACTGCGGGCTGTTGCCGCCATTAGTGGTGATGCACTTCTCCCGTGGCGAGATACCCAGACTCGCCGCGATGAACCGAGCCGGATCGCGGTAGCGCCAGCTCAGAAACGAAACCACCCGCACCGAATCGACGGCGGTGAGCGACGACAGCCCGGCGTCGGCGGCCGCATCCCGCACGGCTTCGGCGATGAAGTCGGCCGGAGTGAGCGACTGGAGCGGATCGTCCACGCGTTGATTGCGTTGGCCGACACCGACGATCACCGGCGTACGAGGGTCGAGGGGCATGGAGAGAACTTACGCGGTCGGGCCCCGAGCCCGAATGGTCGGAATGGCCGATTGACCGGAATCGTCGGAACCCCGGCCCGACACTGCATTTAGGATGAATGCATGTCGTCCTCGCTGCGCATCGCCATCGGATCCGACCACGCCGGGTACGATCTGAAGCAACATCTCGTCTCTTTCATCACCGGCCTCGGACACACGGTCGACGATCAGGGCACGTACTCCACCGAGAGTTGCGACTACCCGCCCATCTGCGCCGGTGTGGGTCGGACGGTGCGCGACGGTAAGGCCGACTTCGGCATCGTCCTCGGCGGTAGCGGCCAGGGCGAGCAACTGGCGGCCAACAAGGTCCGGGGTGTCCGGGCCGCGCTGTGCAACTGCCTCTACACCGCCCGCATGGCCCGGGCGCACAACGATGCCAACGTCCTCTCGATGGGCGCGCGCGTGGTGGGCATCGGCCTCGCTGAGGAAATCGTCACAACCTTCCTCTCGACGCCCTTCGAGGGGGGTCGCCACGCTCGGCGGGTGGCACAGTTGAGCGAACTCGAAGACGAGTTCTGAACGCGGGAGAACCATGCCCTTTCCCTCCGATACCGATCCCGACCGTGAGGTCGAGCAACTCATCGCCGACGAGTACCGCCGTCAGACCACCGGTCTGCAGCTGATCGCGTCCGAGAACTTCACGTCGCCTGCGGTAATGCGCGCCGTCGGCTCGGTGCTGACCAACAAGTACAGCGAGGGTTCTCCGGGCCAGCGC
>SXGQ01445585.1_pt1 | contig 10939 bp, 13 predicted proteins | sample 3178371 | NCBI WGS metagenome assembly SXGQ01 (sample SAMN11356859, study PRJNA531348) | freshwater metagenome | isolation source: freshwater sample F1-20 | place: China: Fuxian Lake, Yuxi | collected 2017-12-25 | reverse complement strand
TCCGCCTTTAGGTCCTAAAACTATGAATGAATCAGAGGATTTGGGGGATTTAAATTGGGCAGATGAAATTAACCCATTAGATTTTAGTTACCAAGGTAAAGAACTTTTTTTTGATATTAGAGAACTTAATCGAGAAGAATTAGGTAAATTGTATAACCTTCTCTTACCTCATATGAATAAAACAGGGAATTTTATAAATCATATGGGTGAAGAAATTAGTTGGAACAACAATACAACATGTTTTCAAAATCTTATATCTATACCATCTAGAGGATTATCAGTAAAATTAATAAATCAAAAAACGTATTTAATTAAAGATAATATAGTTATCAAATCAATTTCTTTACACTGTGGTATTAATGACAATGATTATTTACCATTAGAAGGTGCTATTTGTTGTATTAGTGGTACCTACGAAGATGAACCAGATACATCAAATATTATATACATTAACGCAAAAGATATTTTTGATAGCCCTATAAATGAATCTGAATGGTTTGAAGATGTTGCTAACGAACCAATAATATTAAAAACTGAAGAGTTAGAAGTCGGTGATGTTGTTATTCCGACATGTTTTAAAGAAGAAGAATTTATTGTTACAGGTAAAGGTACTTCGGTTAAATTACTCCACGAACCAACTCATTGGGTAACTTTAAAAAGAAATACCAAAACAGATACAGGTGGTGTTTTTTTAGAACATGATACCGAGATGGGTAGAAATTGTCGATTCACACTTGTACATCGTGAAAACTTGATTGAAGAGTCTGAAGAAAATGATGATTTGTTTTGGGCTGATGAAATGTTAAAATCTTATGATGATTACATAGATATTACTGATAATTTAGAAGAGTTAAATAATTTAAAATTTGGTACTATTTTAAAAGTAACAGGTTGGCAAGACCATTTAGATATAGATAATTATGATTGTAAAATAGTTGATTTTGGTACAAAAAGTGGTAAATCACCTAGATATTTAGTTAAATTTAAAAATGTATTATATAGTGACTACGATGATCCAACACATTGTGGACCTTATGATAGAGAAATAGGTAGTCGTATTGAAAAAGATTGTGATTGTAAAGGAAATGGTGTAGGTAAATGTTGGTTTCTCGATTTACATAATATGGATAAAGTACTGTTATATCCTAATAGAGTTGATTTGGTAGAGAATAAAAAAATAGAAAAACCACTATTAACTGAAGGTCGTTATGATACTATAACTAGAAGGGTTGTTAAAGACATTATAAGTTTTGTAACAAGTAAACGTATAGGTAGTTTTAGTTTACCTTATGATATAACAGATGAGTTTGAATATGAACAAGAAGGCTTAAGTTTTAGTATTGATTTAGATATTAAAAAAAACAGAGGGGTTAAAGATTTTCATCTTGATGCGGCTGTTTCTGATGATAAAGATGAGAATGTCATCATGGTAGCTTTATTCTTTGGTCCTGACTTTTCACCAAAATCATATGAAAAGTTATTTTATAGGTTACAAGAAGTTATGAGACATGAGATTGAACATTTAACACAAGGCGGCCCAAATAGAATACCTGACAGACCAATATATTACGGTAGTACTTCAGATTTAAAAACAGTTTACGGTCATCATAAAAATAAAATAGAAGTTCCGGCTTTAGTACACGGTTTTTATCGTAGAGCTAAAATAGAAAAAAGACCTTTAGATGAAATCATGATTGATGATTTAGATGCCGATATTCAAAAAGGGTTGTTAAGTAAAAAACAGGCTGAAAACTTGTTAACTATTTGGTTGGATTACGCAAAGAAAAATCTTCCTGCAGCTAGATATTCCAAATAATTTTACATACATTTGTTTTATAAAATTTATTAAAATGGGTAAACGTAAAAAAGAACATCGTAAAAGAGTTGCCGCACGTAATCAAAGAATTAAACAAGCGGAAACGGCCTTTAAAAACAGATTTCAAGACGAATTGTTAAAGCACATTGAGATGGAAAAACAAAAAATGGCTGAAAATAAAGAACAGAAAGAAGAAGTTAACAACAACGAAGCAACTAATTTAGAATAAAATGAAAGAGTTTTTTAGATTATTACCATACAAACAAGCTTTACCAATTTATTTTTTTGTATTTGTTACTTTAAGTTTCATTGGTGATTTATTAAATTATGGTTGGATGGGTTTAAAATTTAGTATACCATTTATAATACTTTTTTTAACCATAGATTTATTAGCAACATATAAAAAATATAAAAAATTAAAATATGGAAAGTAGTATTACAGATTACGAAATTATTAATCGTGAGAACAAGTACACAGGTGAGTTTAAAATAGATGAAATCACTGTTAAAAAAGGTGAGAAAGAATATAAGACGGAAGTTTTCGATAGAGGTAATTCTGTTGCCGCATTAGTTTATAACACTGATACTAAAAAGTATCTTTTTGTTGAACAATTTAGATCGAGTGCTGAAGGTGTTATGGTTGAAATTGTTGCGGGTAGAATAGAAGAAGGTGAAAAACCACAAGAAGCTATTAAACGTGAAATTATTGAGGAATTAGGTTATAAATCCGATAACATAGTACACATCAGAGATTTTTATGTTTCACCCGGTGGTTCTAAAGAAGTTATGGCTTTATTTTATGTTGAAGTTTCTGAAAAAGTTGGTGACGGAGGCGGAATTGATGATGAAAATATAAGTATTGTTGAAGTTGAGGAATTAGGTTTAAACGGTAATTTATTTTTTGAAATGACAAAAGATTATGAAATAACCCCACCATACCAATTAATTGATGCCAAATCAATAATGGCGGTTAATTGGCACGTTCAGAACAAAATGATGAAACAATTATGGGAAACAGTGTCAAATTTTAAACTAAAATCTTTTTAAATGTCTGAGAATTTATTTAAAGAATTAGTAGAAGAGGTTTTAAATGAGAATGCTAGAGAGGAGGGTTTTCAGATTCTAAAAATCGGTTCTGATAACCGTGGTGAATGGGAAAAATACCTTAAAGACGCTATTGATGGTTATATAACAGGACGTGAAGAAGAAGACAATTCATCTTATAACACAGTTTGTATGGCTTTAGATTTCGCTAAATATAATTTAGTTAATGCAAATCTTATGGAACAAAAACCTAGTGACCATTTTGGTGATATAGATTGGATGTTTCATTTAGATAATAATGAGGAAGAATAAAATATAAAAAATGATTAAAACAGTTTTTTGGAACGTCAACACCCAAGAAGATTTCTTTAGCGATGGACCAATGAAAGTAATGAATTCAGAACGTGTTAAACCTAAATTAAGGGCTTTAACTGAATTCGCAAAAGAAAAGGGTGTTAAAGTTATAAATGTTTTAACTTGGAATGATCCTAAAGGAAAGTTTATTTCGGAAAAGCCCGACTATGTTGAAACTTTCCCACCACACTGTATTATGAATACTGATGGGACTAATTTCATTAAAGAAACTATGATTGATAATGATTATTTTTTAGTTAAATGGGATGCTCCTTATATTGTTTTTCCTGATATACACAAACATAGAAACATATTATTGTTTAAGAATGGTATGAACCTTATTAGTGGTAATAAGTTCTCTGATAGTGTTTTAAATAATTTAGGTACGGTTATGATGCAAAGACCCGATTATGTATTGTACGGTATTGGTGCTGGACTTGTGGCTAAAGAATTAGCTAAAAGAGGTTATGATGTTAAAGTAGTTGTTGATGCGACAGTTGAATTTAATAACCTACCAGTAAATTATGAAGAACTTGGTATTGGCCAAATAACAACAGAATCTATGTTCTCTTCGGAGTTAGTTTAATATGGAATATACAGAAGATGAAATTTTGGATGTTGTCCAAAGATGGGAAAACACAGGATTACTTTACGGCTTACCTTTACATGAAAAACAAGAGTTAGCACCTATTTTTGATAATATATCAAGAATAGCTTTATCATTGACAGAAAAAAAGAAACTTTCTTCAAAAACTTTAGAAAAATTGGAGGACACCATGTTTCCAATTTGTCGTAGACTTTATCGTAGAGTTGGTTTTGATTTTGATGTTGAAAAAATGATGGAGTCTTTAATAAAAGAACTTGAAGTAAAAGAATTTACAGATACAAATATTAAAGGTGAAAAGAACCCAATAGTCCAATTTTGTATTGAATTTTCAGATTTATATGAAGATGAAAACATTGTTAAAAACCAATTTGATGATGAAGAATATGAAGAAAGAATTGATAAAATTTTAGAAACATTAAAAACAATTCTTTTGAATAAAGATATGGTCTCATTTGTTGATAAAACAAATCCTGAATGGAAAGTTATGTTATCTGACGCCAAAAAATCACCAAAACAAACTAGGTATTGGAATCAAAACGTCACCAAAGAATTCTTATCAGCCATATTAAATGATACTAACAAGGGTCTTTAAACTATTTATTATATAAAAAGATTATGGATTGGATTAAAAAAGGTGCTGTGACTTTCGCTTTATCTTTTGGTAAAACGGAAAAAGATTTATTAGCACAGAACGAGAGTGAGATGATTATGGCACAAAATGCTGGTGTTGTAAATCCTTATATTGCGAATCAACTAATGAATGATTTGAAACAAGGTAGGTTAACACAACAAGTAAAAGAGTTCCGTAAAAAACACTACCAAATACTTAAAGAATCGGCAAAATATAGATTTAAAGACGGCCAATTATTGTCCGAACAAGAGGTGAGAGCTATGAGAGTAACACAAGGTGATCCTTTTGATTCTTACCCTGTTGAAGTTGTATTTGATAATAAAGTTATTGGTTTAAGTTTATTTGAATCTTCTGAAGTTAGACCATTAAAAATACAGAGGGGTGTTGTACCTAGACACAAAATTGAAAACTATACGTCTAATTTACATATAAGAACGGTTGAGGGCAGTAATAAATTATTAGATTTTTATATACCGAAAACCCCTGAAAACCAACTTATTATGAATGAATTGGAAAATTTGAAGAGGACTAAAAAAATTACTGATTTAGTGAATTTTACTAAAACTTCATTTACCACACAAGATTCAGAAATGTTAGTTTTTGAATATAGAATGTTAGCATTTGATAAAGTTGTTGAACACAATAACAATTATATTGTTAAAATGTTTGCCGAATGTATAACTGATGGTAGATGGGCAGCAGAACGTTATATGGTAATCGATTAATATGAATAAAAAACCCTTTCATCGTGTAAACGAAGAGATTAGAAGTCACCAAATTAGAATTGTTGGTGACGGTATTGAATCAAAAGTTTGTTCCGTTCAAGAAGCTATTAAAATAGCTGAGTCATTAGGTGTTGATGTAGTTGAAATAAGTCCATCATCAAACCCACCTGTTTGTAAATTAGTTCGTTACGATAAATTTCTTTTTGAGGAAAAGAAAAAACAAAAAGAGATTGAAAAGAAAAATCGTGAACAAAGGGTTGATGTTAAAGAAATTGGTTTGGGGCCAAATACCGATAAACATGATATTGATTTTAAATTAAAACATGCAATAAACTTTTTAACCAAAGGTGATAAAGTTAAGGTTGTAATGAAATTCATGGGTCGTGAAATGATGTTTAAAGAACGTGGTGAAAAACTAGTTTTAGAATTTATACAAAACCTAGAAGATTACGGTGTTGCCGAATCTTTACCTTCTTTTGAAGGAAAAAGACTTTTTGTGACAATCAGACCAAAGAAAGGTTAAAATAACCTTCTTAATTTTTTAGAAGATTCGTTTAAATCTTTTCTGATGATTGAATACTGTTTATTGATTTCAATATAGTTGATTACAGATTCTTCTAAATCCATAAATTTATTCACCATATTTAAATTTTTATTTTTATGTAAACTTTTTGTTATTTCAAAAATTTTTGCATCATAAATTTCATCCAATAAATCAACATCATTGTTTTCAATCGCAATTTTAACTTCGGAAATAATTTCTTGGTACTTTTCTTCTAACATTTCGTTTAAAGTACCCTCAGTTGGCATTACGTTTTCTTTTAGATAACCTTTAACAAAGTTTTCTAATTCATTTTCTTTAATTAATATTTTTTTCATTCCTATTTTTAAGTTAAATCATCTATTATTTCATCATTACTGATACCGTATTTTGTGACATAAGTACTTCTACTTCTTAATTTTCTTTTACCGTTACTTAATAACAGAGTTTTTTCCGCGACCCTCTTAACGGTTACAATCTCACCATCCATTGAAACCCTATCACCAACCTGTAAACTATAAGTGTCAACTCTGTCAATACTTAACCTGTTTTTATTAAAAATATCTTTAATTAAGTATAAAAAAGTCATTTGTTGAGATTCGTTAAATTTTGAAAAAGTATCACCCAACACACCGTGCGCCAAATCCTTTTGCACCCTCGAAGTATAATCCTCAAACAAATAATTTTTAAGATCCGAAAGTTTTATAATAAGATTCTCTTCATAATCCCCTAAATGTCTTATTGTCGGCCATCTTAAATAGATCATTTCAAAGTCATGAATACCACTAAGTTTAGTCTCCATGGTTATAATCGGAAAACCTTTTGTTTCCAATTCTTTTTCAGTGCTTTTAACAAATCTTTCAAATTCTTCTGGTAAGAAATTTTTTTGAAAAAATGATAAAGCTTCTCTCACACTTTTATTTTTAAAATCAAATACCATTGATATGGTGTTATCATTTAATTCATGCCATATAAGTGTGTTTTGATTAAGGTCTTCAATTGTAATAACATTAGCTTTAAATAATTCATCAACATATTCTTTAACAAATTTGGATGTCACATCAATTAAATTTCTTGGTAATAAATTTAGCATCAATATTGCATCAATATTTTTATCTTCCATCGAATACCAATCCCATTGTGTTGGTTCTATGTTTTTAAATTCTATGTGAACAGCAAACTTATAAATGTTAGCTTCAGGTTTTGTTGGGTTAAATCCTTTTTTATCTAAAAAGAAAACTAAAAGACCTTCTTTAGTGTACCTATCATAATAATCTTTATTACTTGTCGAAACACACCAATTAGAGTGTGATCCATATTGACAAGATGCTTGATGTGTTAAAGGTGAAACAATTAGCCATCTATCATCTTCATAAATTTTAATTCTTGAGGCATTTTTAGGTTTTTTTTCTTCAAAAAAAGTACAAATTGGTTCTAAATTCTCAACACTTGGATAAGAGTTGATGTCTTTTGGTGCTGATTTTACTTTTGGTAAAGTACTAAACAATTCACCAAAAATAGATTCAATATTTTTATCACTTAAACGATTAACGTTTTCATGAAAACAACGTAATTTATCTGCAATATATTCAAGACTATAACCTTCCGCTCTTTGTTTACACATCCAATCAAGGTATTTGTTATTACCTGAAGGATCTTTTGCCGATAACTCACGAACACCTCTTTCACTTAAATCGTCACTATACTTTTCAATCATTTCTTCAACACGACCTTCAGAAATAATTTGTTCTAATATCAAATATTTAATTCTTTCCATTATATATAATTTTAAATAATAATTCTTATAAATAAATATCATTTTTTTTGTAATAATCATTTGACATTTTAAAGAATTGTTCGTAATATTGTATTGTGATTAACGGTAATCACAACAAATAAGCGGGGTTAGCATAAGTAATGTGTCTAACATTCCTGTTAGAAAATGAGGTATCGAATCCATCATCCCGCTCAAACCGGTGTTAGTTATTCACCAGTACAACTTATCAGGCCGAAAGTTGTCTTAAAAAAAATCCTCCGTCACCGAGTGGTGTTGACCGCTAGTACACGTAAAGTCTATTTTTTATAAAAGTTTTTAATTCAAAAAACGATTCTCTGTCAATCGAGTGGTATTGACCGTTAACTTACGAACAGTTCTTTTTTTCTTTAACTTTTTACGATTAAAAAAGTTATACGGCCAAAAAAGGAAACGTCATGGTATACCAACCTTTTCCCTAGAGTTTGACGACTCAGGTTTAAAAAACAGTCTGTGAGAATCCCAACCAAAGTTTGTTTATCACTCTTTCGGTTGGGATTTTTGTTTTAAAAAATGTTTATGATTTTAACATTTTAATAGTGGAATTTAAGATATAAAATTATTATAGTTGTTTATGGCAAAGAAAGAAATTAAAGAACAAAACAAAGATTTAGAAATTCACGTAGTTGATTTGATTAGTAGATTCGATCCAAGTTTAACCAACAAATACACAAAATTCTTAACCAAAATTTTAAAAAAACATCTCAAAGAAAGGGAAGAACGTGAAACAACAAGAATTATTAAGTTACTTAGTAGAAACAGAAATCGTATTCGTAGATTTGAAATACCCAAAGGTAAAAATGATTTAGAAAGGGTTTTAATTAATTACCTACACGATGTTTATGGTAATGAAAACATGGATACCCTTATTAGTTTCCATAATCATCTAATGGAGAATAGAATTTTGGGTAAAGATATTAATAGTTATGAAACTTGGGAAGAAATTCATAAAGACGTTACAATCGCTGATTTAAAAGTTAATGAAAAACTACTTAAAAAAGAAGTTAAGATTATTTTTGAAAACACGGACTGGTTATTCTTATTACCTTTGACCATGGAATCTTCTTTAACATATGGTGCGGGTACTAGATGGTGTACGGCAGCTAAAAATAATAAAGAGTATTTTTATCGTTATTCAAATAACGGTGTATTATGTTACGCGATTTCAAAGAAAACTGGGGATAAATATGGTTTATATTATGATAAAGAACAATCAGAATTTTCAATATGGGACGTTATTGATAGAAGAATTGATTCGTTACAGTCAGTAATACCCGTAGATATCTTGTCAAATGTATATCAGTTAATGAAATATTCGGAAAAAAATTACAGTTTTTTTTCTGAAGATGAAAAGAAAAAAAGTGATACTTATTGGAATCAAGATAAATACAACTTGGCAGAGGTTGAACCGATACCGATGGAAGAACCTGTTATGGAAGGCGGCTTCCAAAATGGGTTTGATGAACCTTTTGGAGATTATACTTCACGAGAAGAACCGATGACCGATATTATTTCAGATGAAGAATGTGACCAAGAATTTTAAAAAAAATAAAAATGTTAAAAAAGGGGATTTATAAACAAGGAAAAATACATACACACGAACCTGTTGTTCATGCTTTAACAGGTGGTAGTTGGGAAAAAGGTTGGTCTGGAACTAAATCTTTTGGTGGTTATACAACGTATGATTATGATATAACTTCTGACGCACGTTGGTGGGTTGTTAGTAATCAAGAGGTTAAATTTACAATTGAAAACGGTAAGATTGATATAAAATCTTTAGGAAAAGTTTTAAGTCCTGAAGATGCTGATAAATACATTCAAGGATGGACTTAAAGATAACCCCGAAAGAGGTTTTTTCTTTTATATACGATATTTATAAAAGATGAGAAATATTATCCTTGAAACAACCCGTAAAATACTTCTAAATGAAGTTGCTGGTATTAGTGAAATAGTTAGAGTTTGGGCTAAAATCCTTAAAAATGAGGTTGAACAACAAGCTGAGGCTCATTTTGAAAAACATTATGAACCAATAAAAAAAGAACCTGAAACTAAAACTAGTATTGAGGATGATCCTTTTTATTGGGAAGACGAGTACTCAAAAGGTTTAGGTAGTCAAGGTAAATCTAAATGGTCTGACGAATGGTACAACTATAAAAAAAATTATTATAAAAAAAATTATTCAAAAAGTTTTAGTCAAGGCAGTTACTATTCTTCTTATGAGCCATCATACAGCAGTTATACACCAATACAAGAAATTATTGTTGAAGGTAAAAAATATCCCGAAGAATATAAAAAATTTTCTGTCGATAAATGGGTTTTTAAAAACAGTTCTAGAATAGAGTACGACCATTGGCATTCTGGTTATGACAATGAAGGTAATTACATTGTTTACTTTAACGTACCAATCATGTCTTTAACTGAAGGTGCTTTTATTCACGAAATTAAACACGCTTATGATGATTGGAATCGTATGAGTCATGGTGGTAAACCGATTAGAGATACATGGGAGATTAAAAATATATATACACCTGACTTTGAAAAATTGGTTTTAGGTGGTAGTATGAAATACCCACAACTTGGTCCACTAATTCGTTATTTTTATTTAGGTTCAAAATTAGAAACTCCCGCTTATTTGGAAAACGAATATGACGGTGCTGGTATTAATTATTTAAGTACCGCAAGATACATGAGAGACTTTGACACCAAAAGGTTTTTTAATAAAAAAGGTGAACCAGCTCAAGGTTTAGAACAAGAATTCCAAGAAATGAAAAAATTGGATATTCCTATTTTTAAAAAATATAAAAATGTCACTGATTTTTTAAATTACGTTAAAAAATATTTTAACACAAGGGGTGAAGATATGTTTAGACGTATTGTTAAAATGAAAGCCGTACACGGTAAAAAAATAGAACCAAAAATGGAACCTAAATTTATTTTTGGTGAGCCTAAAAAACCTGTATCACAACAACCAAAACAAGAACCACAACAAAAACCTAAAAAACAAAGTTATTATGATTATGACGATGATCTTATGGATGAATGGAAATTTTCCAGAGAAAGAGGGTGGTATCGTATTGGTGATGAAGATTAAGTGATAGTTAAAACTATTTATATATTAAACTATATTGTTTAAATTTAATTTAAAATCAACCTGCCCAAGGAAATTGGGGGTTCCGTAAGGTTCTTCAAGAGATTGAAATTATGTGTAAAAATGAAAAAACTCAAATACATATTTTTAACTCTGATAACTTTGTTATCTCTAAATTCTTTTTCTCAAACAATGCCCACATCAGGAACAAATGTCGGAGCTTCGTCAGGAACTTGGACAGTCCCCGCAAATGTATATTCAATTAAAATAGATGCTTGGGGAGGCGGCGGTGCTGGAGCTGGGCAATCAACATCTGGAAC
>SXGQ01551741.1_pt1 | contig 10940 bp, 10 predicted proteins | sample 3178371 | NCBI WGS metagenome assembly SXGQ01 (sample SAMN11356859, study PRJNA531348) | freshwater metagenome | isolation source: freshwater sample F1-20 | place: China: Fuxian Lake, Yuxi | collected 2017-12-25 | reverse complement strand
CATTGCATAAATCTCAATTTGGGAAAATATAATTTTCTCGGTTAGGTCTAATTCCAAATTGTATTATGACTTTCATATAAAGAATAAGAAAGTTAAAAGTACCAATGTGGTTTGTTGATAGGTTTGTTATTTTGGTTTCAAGGTGAATGAATGGCCAATTTCACCATTTTTTCGGTCGGCTGATTCCGATTGTGGTAGGTAGGCCCGCACATAATCTACAACTGCCTTCTCAGGGGAGACGGAAATTCGAATGTGCCCGGAGGGAGGCATGAATTTACCCCTAATATAACCATATTCCTCGATGTTTCGAAGCTTGCTATCGTATCCGGGATGACCAGGCTGGGGTACCATGAGGTAAACAATATTATCCAGCTCTTGCATGGCATAAAAATGATCATGACCATGAAACACCGCAGAGACTTTATATTTGGTTAAAAGTTGGTGTATTGGGGCGCTCCAACCCGGGCGATTCAACCTGAATTCATCCTTGCCATCCTTTCCCTTTCCGCCCCATTCATAAAGGACAGCGGCTTCACTTCCTCCCCTTGCTGAGTTGTCCAATCCGCCAACCAAATGGTGGATGAAAACAAATTTGAAGGCTGCCTTTGAATCTGCAAGTGTTTTTTCAAGCCATTTGTATTGTGATTCACCAAGGGTTCTTGCCCAGTTCCCATCACCTTTGTTACCGCCTCGTTTTTTTGTGTACCAAAAGGGGTCCAAGGCCACGAAAAGGGCATCACCCCATTCCCACGAGTAATAATTTTCCATTCTGTTGATGGGTTTTATCGATGCCTTGTTGCCTGTGTAAAAACCATCAGGAAAAGGATTGGGAAAATACTTTCTCCTAGTAAGATTTGACCAAACTGGCATGTTGTCATTGGACTCATCATAACGATCCCCACGCTCTCCATCGTGATTGCCCAACACAAGGAACAAAGGTGCGCTTTTTGCAATTAATCCAAAGTAATAACGCTGGGCAATATACTGTGGAAGTGAATCCTTGTAGTTTGCATATTTGTCGGTCATGAAGGTGTCGCCAAGGTCGATGTGAAAATCAGGATTGTCTGCAAGGCAGTTCGCAAGGGTTTTTTCATAAACCGCAGGCCTAACACTTTGGTCAAGATGAGAATCTGATTGGATGGTGAATTTGAAGGAAGATCCCGATTTACGGTGGGTGTGGAATGATGATTCTTCCTGGACAGTGAAATTAGCTGATTTATCGGAAGAAGTGTTCAACCTGTAAAAATAGCGGGTGTCAGGGATCAAATCCTTCAGAATGAATTCATGAGGGGTGCCATTGTTTAACTTTGTGATGGAAGATTTAAATTCCACCGATCCTTTTTCTTTCCCATAGGAAACAAAAGCAAAGATATCCTTGTAGGCCAGTACACTTGCGGTGATGGATGTTGGCCCTGGGCGGCCAAGAATGACATCAAAAGGGTGCTCGGGCGCAGGCCCAGAAAACACATGCTTTGGCCCGCCTCCATCCTGTTTGTTTTTCTTTTGGCCCCAAGCTGGATTTTCCGATGAAATAAAAATCAATGTGATTAATGATCCGAAAAAAAATGCAGGGCGTACTGATTTCATAAAAATATTCATAACAGTCCTCAGAGTGCTTTTAACTGACTGTGAAGGTTTGGGTAATTTTCAGGATTTATCAGGCTTAGCTTTGCCTTTTTGCATACCAGACTCGGGACTAACTTTTTTACCACCCTTTTTCAGGGGCGCTGGTTTTTGATTAGGATCGTATTTTGGGTTTGGTGTTGGAAGTTGGGCTTGGATTTCTGATAGATAATCAGTGAGTGCTGTGTTCAATTTTTTTGTTTCCTCTGGCATTTTTGAGCTGAGGTTGGAACTCTCCCTGAGGTCCTTTGAAAGATCGAAAAGTAATAATCGATTGTCCTCATAAAACTTGATGAGTTTCATGTCCCCTTTGATGATGGCGGAGTGTGGCGTGTCTCCCTGGTAATGTGGAAAGTGAAAAGCCAGGAAATCCCGTGACCTGGCCACCTTTCCCTGGCCATCATTAGATAACAAAGAGGCAATGCTGCCCCCCTCCATATCCCTGGGCAGTTTGGTTGAGGCTATTCCTGCCCATTCACAGAAGGTTGGAAACAAATCAAATCCAACAACCCTTGTGTGGCACCAAGAATTTGGTTTTACACCCGGCCCCCGGATTATTAGTGGCACTCGAATTCCGGCTTCGAATAAATCACCTTTGCCACCGGAAAGGGCGCCTTTCCCACCTCCACTTCCATTGTCAGACATGTAGATGATGAAAGTGTTTGCTGATAACCCAAGGTCATTGACGGACTTTAACACCATTCCGACCCCGGTATCGAGATCCTCGGTGATAGCGGCGCGCTGAACATTTTTACCAGTGCCAAGTTTTTCATATTTTGCAAGTGTGGCTTTTAACGCGTTTTCCTGCGCATGCAGCGCATTCCATGAGAGTTGGATATAAAAAGGCTTGTTTGCTTTTTTGCTTTTCTCCATGAAAGCAGCGGCTTTTTTAGCCATCCCGAATATATCCACTGGATTGGGGTCTGTGTATTTGTAAGCCTGTTCATTTCCAGTGTCTCCATCATGCTCATCATAACCATGCTGACCGGGACCTCCTCCTCGGATGTGCCATTTGCCAAAATGTGCTGTCGCATAACCCGAGGCATGAAGCATATCCCCTATTGTTTTTTCATTCGTGGATATATCCTTGATGTTTCTTGGCTCAAGGAGTTTCTGGCCTTCAACTGCAGGTGCTGCCTTTGTCCAATGCAATCGAGCAGGGCTTTTCCCAGTCTGGAGACTTATTCTTGTTGGCGAGCATACTGGCGCTGGAGCATATGCCGCGCTGAACCGCATTCCTTGGCTCGCAAATTTCTCGAGATTTGGAGTGTGAAAGATGTCCCCCTTCGAGCCCGCCACATTTGGATGCATCGCGACTGACAATCCGTTCCATCCCTGGTCGTCCGCAAGCATGAAAATTATATTGGGTTTTTCAGCTCCAATCGCAAGGTTTGGGGCAATCAAGGCGATGCATATCAACAAGATTCTCATTCCACATCTCCTGTCAGGTAAATGATTCCTTGATTAGGTTTAGCGCATTTTTCCAGATTGCGACGCATCACTCTTTGTAAGTTTTCCTGCGTTTTTCCTGTCAGCCTTTTCATACATTTTTATGATCGCATTCATTAACGATTCCTTGGTGATTGTGCCGTCCTTGTCAGCAAACTCCTCCGCATGGCCTTTGATGAAACCAGCCATGGCGGATTTTACGGGTGCGTTTTTACCGGAGTACTCCTCCCTGACGAGTTTTCCATCCTTGTTTGTGTCGTAACCGGAAAATGTTTTTTCAATCTCTTTTTTTAACTCTGATAGCAGCAGAAAACCGTCCTTATCCAAGTCAAGCTCATCAAAATGGGCTGCGATCCATGGAAGTCGAGGTGATTCTGATCCCGCTTTTGATGATTGATTTCCTTTTTTGTCAGATCCTTTTTTATCGCCCCCTTTTTTATCCTTGGTTTCTTTTCCATCGCCACGCCGGCCCTGGTAAACAGCATTTGTCTCTTTTCCCAAAGCATCAGTGAATGTGAAATTATAGGACCCATCACCATTGTTTGTGTAATGTATCGAATTGCTTTTGCCATTAAGATCATATTTCACAGTCATGGATTTTTTGGAGTCATCTCGTGAGAACCCTGTGATTTTTGCTCCCTTCAGTGGTCTCCCATCCGGTCTGATGGGGGTTGCCCTGGGCTGGGGGTCTATTTGGTCATCTTTAACTGTGACTATTCCCCGTAAACCGCCATTAACATAGGGGTAGATTTTGGTTGAATAATATCGATAGCCATCTTTTTCCATCCTTCCATTGAACTTATCCAAGTCTTTGGGTTCCTTACCCGTTGAATCAGTGAACCCATAAAGTGGGAAACCATCCAACGCATAGCCAATAGGATTGTTCGCGCCGACGATCTTTTGAAGATGTACCGGAGCGACATGATAATGGTAATCATCGGCCCTTCCACAATGACCGCCAAATTCATCAAGTTCGCCGGCAATGAAAGTGTCCGTTTTTCCATCGTTTTTTATGGGGTTGAAAATAGGCACACCGTTTATCGCAAGTGCGATCGCCCCTCGGAACAAATTTGACTTCGCATTTACAGGAGTTTCAGCGAGCTTGGGTTTTAATGGTATGCGCCAGGAATTTTTTCCATGGTAGGGTTGAGGTATCGGCACCTGCTGTTGCCATGCCCTGATTCCAATCATCATGGGATGATCGGGGATCCCATTGGATTCTATGTAGAAAAAATCATCATCATTTCTGAATTTGACTTTGTCATTGAATGGTTCAAAATGTTTTCGAATCAAGCTGGCGGATGTGTTGGTTTCCTTGTCCAAGGCAAGCAAAGCAATGGAACTCATGAGGAGACTAGCGCCCGCCAGGGGAAAAATAGATGCGCCTTGATAAAATTTCATCAAAGACGGCCATATCGATAAAGCTGAAAATGTCACAATAAATGCGAATGTAATTGCTAACTTTATGGATCGATCGGCATTATGACTTGGGGCAAAATTTATTTCGTTAATTTTGTTTGATTTTTCCAAGACCCATTCGCGATCAGCTTCTATGAGTTCAACCAATGGAAGGGTGACAATGGACCCATCAGATTTTATTAATTTTACATTTTCACCCTCGCTAAAAAGAAAGAAAGCGTTTATTTCTGCCGAACCATCTGAAAACCTCCATGCTTTTAAGCTTGATTCATGTTCATGGCCGGGATGAGCCTTTGAAACACCACAGTAAAAGAGCAGGGCGATTAAAACCAGTCTCATTTTAAAAGGTTTCATTTTTCATTCCTCCATGGCAAGGCACCACTTATGTCAATGTTTGGTTTTGTATTCCATCTTGGTTTCCAGCCTTCTTTTTCAACCTTATGCCGAAATATCACGGTGTTGTCCAAATCAAGGTCCTCCGTCCATATCCATTTTGCCCCTTTGAAGTCTGCTTTATAAAACGGCTCCTTGGGGTTCACCCTTTCCTCGGTATATTCGGTGGCGTTTTTCCATTTGCTGTCATCAAAATCAATCTTGAACCAATCATCAGGAATCGGGTCATGCTGCACTTTTGGGTTTTGAGTGTCAGAATTAAGCGGTCCCTTGAAAAAACTTTTTGCTTTCCAGCTTGATGATGTGACGGTGCCGTCCGCGAATTTCAATATGAAGCCGCCGTCTCCAATGTGTGTCCCATATTCCATTCCTGTTTTTGGGTCTGCATTATCCTTGGCCATCACTGCAATTGTCATGGGATATTCTGGAAGAATATCCACGGATACAACATTGTGCGGGATGAAATCAATTGAATCCACCGCGGTTAGCTTTCCGTTGATGTACATGATGAACCAGTTGTCGGCATAAATATTTGCCTTGATGGTATCGCTCATTGATGGCTTTAAGAGGCCGGATGGGGGTTTGTTGCCTTTACCTTTGTCTTTCCCTTTTTCTTTCTTTTCTTTTCCCTCAGGTTGCGCCATAAGCAAGGTTAGAGAGCAAATTGTAAAAGTGAAAAAAGCAATCAAAAAACAAAGGGCTTTCATGCCTCTTGGTTGTGGATGTAGTTGGACCATTTTAGTTTTCCTCTATTATTTCACGGCCAGGTAAGTGATGGGATTCATGGTTGAAAAAAATCATGGGTAGATTGTTGTTGTCGACCAGTTCCGCGGAAACATTGGCTGGTCCACCTTTTGCCTGTGGCATTCCTGTGAAAATCATTTTCTTAATAAGACCTGAATTTTGATCGTACCAGAATTCGACTTTTTTAGGCCCGCGATGCTGGGCCGACTTTTTAGTGGCTGATATTCCATGAAGCCCATTTTTATCGATGGATAAAAAATCAAGGTTGTATGATGTTTTAAGTTGTGTAAGGTCTGATCTCAGGTTGATAAATGGTATACCATGCTGATTACCAGGAACTGACCCCATGAATCTTGTTGCGTTTGAACTAACACGGACCGCCCCATCAGGAGGGATTGCCCAACTGATGCTGCCATCACTTCCAGTTATAAAAAGCCGGTTGTCAGGAAATTTTCTAATCAGGACATATTTGTCAGGTTGTTTAACATGAAGAGTTGCCCCATCAATTCCAGGTTGACGATCATGAGTCATTTCGGGTTCGTTATCCAATGATATGATCCTATATGTCCTATCCTGAAATGATGATGCGGAATTCGCGAGGCGTTCAATTTCATAGGTTGCACTCGCGTTGGATGTTAGAAATCCCCACAAAACCAGACTTAAAAGGCAAAAAACACCTGCAATGCCAGCGGTAAAAGTTGAATGGTTCCAGAAATTTCCTAAAGATGTTTGTTTGACATCCTGAATTATCTGGGTTTGTTGAAAATGTTGGAGATTGATGCTCTTTTCAATTTGGACCACATCGTGAAGCCTGTTGTGAAATTGGATCAAAGCTGCAAATTCAATCGCATTGGCTGGATTGGATTTTAACCAGTTGATTAATTCCATTTCTTGGTTTTCAGAAAGTGTTTCATCAAGGTAGCCATCCACCAAACTTGGTATTTTTAAATTCATGATCCAAGTTCCGCCCTGATTTTTCTCTGGATGCAGTCCCGCAATTGATCTCGGATTCTCTGAAGGGCCTTGGCGACTGAGTTTGCCTCCATTCCGATTTTTTCAGCAATTGATGCGGGTTTTAAGTCTCCCTCGTAACGCAATTCACATAATTCCTTGGATTTCTTATCCAGGGTTTTAAAACAATCCGCCAGATGATCAAGTTGATTATTTGTAGTTGATGTATCGGAAAAAGCTTGTTGCAAAGATTCCGTTAATGATGGATCCAAAAATACAAGCTTTTTATTTTTTTTACGATAATGCAAAAGCACTTGGTTTCTTGCGATTCCCATTGCCCATCCCGTGAAAGGTTTTGACCTTTCGTATTTCCCGAAAGAATTCAGGACTGCAACCGCTGTTTCCTGAAGTATGTCATCGCGATCCTGATAGTTACGCACCATGGAAAGGATGAATCCGGAAACCAAGGGGGTTGCCAGAGTCCATAATCGAGTCATTTCAGCAATCTTTGCGTCCATAGGTCACCATCAATTTGAATCGTCCCTACCTTTATTTAACAGCGTTCCATGTTTTATGACCGCAATTTTAAAAATTTCATTAAAATATAATTAAGTTGTAAAGATGTTTAATGATTTCGTTTGAAATGTTATTCTTTTGTATTGTAACCATAGATTTGAATATTGATTTATTAAAGGAACGCACATGATTCATGTTATTGCAACAATCGATTTGAATCCCGGCACTAGGAATGCTTTTGTTGGGGAAATGAAAAAGATTGTTCCCTTGGTTAAGGCTGAGCATGGTTGCCTTGAATATGGCCCCGCTGTTGATCTTGCAAGTGGTGCTGCAGACCAACCACCATTGCGTGAAAATACTGTCATTGTTGTTGAAAAGTGGGCTGATCTCGACGCGCTGAATGCCCATCGTAATGCCCAGCATATGATTGATTTTCGACCAAAAGTAAAGGGTTATGTCAAGTCCATCCAGTTGCAGATACTTGCTCCTTGTTAGAACCGTTCATATTGATTGGATTAATTTTATAATTTTACTTTTCAACTGTTGCGTGTAATCAAACCGAACCGTTTTATCTCTTAAGGTCTCGTTGTTTTATAATTTTATTCTTTGAGGCCTTATTTATTTCCGTTTCGTAAATAGATCACAGACAGATTTTTTAATCACTTTTCCCATGGCGTTTTTGGGCAATTCTGAAACTGATGCCAGATGTTTTGGGATTTTGTAAACAGATAGTTTTGTTTTGCACCAGTCTCGCAGGGTTTCCAGTTCCAATATTTTGCCTTTATTTGGAACAACCGCTACTGCAACCGCTTCACCCCATGTCTCATCTTCAATACCCACCACAGCGCATTCATTGATCTCAGGATGCAACAGTAGAGTGGATTCAATTTCCAAGGCTGATAGTTTATAACCCCCGCTTTTTATGATATCGGTTGAAAGTCTCCCCATGATTTTAAAGTAACCATTTTCAATTACCGCCATGTCTCCGGTGCGAAACCAACCACCTTCCTCGAATGATGCCAGGGTGATTTCATGCCTGTTCCAATATTCCTTAAAGACGCCCGGCCCATGGACTTGTATTTCCCCCGGTTCGTTTTCACATTCGATAATTTTTCCCTGTTCGGATTTTAGACGAACTTCAACATTAGGTAATGGCATTCCGACATAACCAGGCCTCCGCTCGCCATCGTAAGGGTTTGAAAGTGCCATCCCAATCTCGGTCATCCCGTATCGTTCAAGAAGTTTTTGCCCTGTCAGTGCAAACCATTTGTCATGAATTGTCGCTGGTAGTGCCGCTGAACCTGAAACCATCAGGCGCATGTTTTTAAATCCATCAATGATCGATTTTTTGGCGTTATTTTCAAGGCTTTCAATTTTTTGGATAAGCTTCACATATATTGTGGGGACCGCCATGAATAAAGTGTAGATATTCTCCCTGACCCTGTTTAATATCGCATCAATGTCGAAGCGGGGGAAAGGTTCAACCAAGGCCCCCGACCACATTGCACAGCAAATCACATTGATAATTCCATGAATATGATGCAGAGGAAGAAATAAGGGTATTTTATCAGAGCCACTCCATTCCCATGCCTCTACAAGGCTTTGGATTTGTGCTTGTATGTTGGCATGGGTCGTAAGAACGCCCTTGGGCTTATTTGTGGTTCCGCTGGTATAAAGGATCATCGCGGACCGTGTTGGATTTATTTGAGGCAGTTGGCGCTCATGGGGGGAATGGTTGAAATCAAGTGTCAGCAATTTGACCTTTAGTTTGACGCAAATATCGTTCACCTGCTCTTTGATTTCATTGGTAGTAATGACTACGGTGCAACCAGAATCCGTGATCGCGTATTCCCACTCCGGTTGGGTGGCTGATATGCATAGCGGTAGCATGATTCCACCCGCCCGCCATATACCCCATTGGACACAAACAAAATCCTTGGCTGATGGAATCAGCATCGCAACCCTGGCTTCATTCAAATCTTTTTGGTCACCTAGTAATTCAAAGGCTATTTGCTCAGAGCGATCAAGCAAGTTTTGATAAGTGTGATCACCCAAGTCGTCTTTAAAAGCGACAGCTTTTGAATGGGAATTCGCACGTTTAATGATTACCAGTTCACTCATGTTTACCCGAATATTGCTCGATTTACAATGAAAATAACGGAAGGACCTAGGAGACATCCCAGGCCTGTGTAGAAGGTTGCTGTCATGGCCCCATAAGGAACCAACTTGGGATCTGTTGCAGCCAATCCAGCCATGACGCCACTATTGGTTCCCATTATCCCCCCAAAAATCATTGCTGCCCTGGGGTTATTCAATCCAATCAATTTTGCAATGAATGGGGTAAGTGTCATTACCATGATGGCTTTGACCAAACCTGCCGCCACACTTAATGCGATCACTTCTGAACTTGCCCCGATAGCACTGCCTGTAACCGGGCCGACTATGTATGTCGCCGCCCCAGCACCTAGGGTGGTTATACTTATTGCATCCCTATATCCGAAGCAATAGGCAACCAATCCACCAACCAAAAAAGATACTGTGATTCCAGTAAACAAGGATAATGCACCGATCATTCCACTTTTGCTGAATTCTTCAGCCCTGACACCAAAGGCAGTGGCAACAATCGAAAGATCACGCAACATGGCCCCCCCCATCAGTCCAATACCCGAAAGGACAGGCAGGTCTGAAATCCCTTGCTTTCCATTGGTGATGATGCCGCCAATATAAGCCGTGACTAATCCTATGAATATTGCTATTGCAGATCCATGCAGGCGGCCTCTGGTCAGTTTGTCTGATAAAAAATAAGAAACCCAGACAGTGGTGCCTGTCAGGGCAAACGCCAGTAGCAATGAGTTTTTTTCAAGCACAACTAGAAATTGTTGGGTGGCGGAGGTCATTATCATTCCTCGGAGTTTGAACCGGGGTTTCCGATTCTTATGAAAATCCCAACGATAGCAAAGCTTGCCGCCACTGTTGATGCGCCTGCCAGTATTGCAACGATTCCGCCATTGACTGCTGCAAGGACATTTTGGCTGGCTGCCATGGCAACCACAATTGGAATATAGATCGAGCCCCAGAATGCGATTCCGGCCTCGGTGGGAGGTTTCATGTAACCTTTTTGCTGCAGAAAGGCACAACTTGCAATCAACAAAAGCATGGATATTCCAACTCCACCAATATCCGCTTCAATTCCGGCTAGGCTGCCAAGAAACCTTCCCAGAGTCAAACCTAGCAAAAGGCATGTTGATAATAACGCTGTTCCGTAAATGATCATTTTGGTACCAAAGGAATATTAAATGTTATGTGACATTATGGTGGTGGTTCAAAAGTATTTTGAATTACAGTGAAGGATTCCCTATAAATTGTTGATTTCAAGTCCTTGCTTTTATCATAAAGCGTTGTCAAGTTATCAGTTTACTTTGAGCTAAGCTATATGTTCAGCAATGCTTACGATGATATCATAGGTTAGATGTCTAATAACATTTTTTTGAGAGGGAGCGAATAATTTCAATTTTTTTCAAATGTAATCATCGCTTTTGGGGAAATGAATCCTGTTGCATAAGTGCTATGAATAACTAATTGGGATGTGATTCGTTTTGAAATCTAAACCAAAATCACTTGCTCAGTAAGCAGAACAAGCAATGCGATTCATACAAGTGGAGGGATTAGATTATAAGCGATTAAAAATTAATAAACGGAAGATAAAATTAAAGCTTCCCGACAAGGACTCGAACCTTCTTTGTTTTTAGCTGAAATATTGATGAAATTGCTTAAAGCATTGGGAAAACCAATGTAAATAAAACGGTAGGTAGTTTAGAATAGGTAAAACAAATTATGCATTCATT
>SXGQ01020386.1_pt1 | contig 10940 bp, 11 predicted proteins | sample 3178371 | NCBI WGS metagenome assembly SXGQ01 (sample SAMN11356859, study PRJNA531348) | freshwater metagenome | isolation source: freshwater sample F1-20 | place: China: Fuxian Lake, Yuxi | collected 2017-12-25 | reverse complement strand
GTTCGGTTCCGACACGCCGTGGCAATACGAGATGGAGCAGGCGTTCCCGTTCGTCGAGACGCCCGATCAGAAGAAAGCCATCGAGGACACCAAATCCGACATGGAACGACCGTTTCCCATGGACCGATTGGTGTGCGGTGACGTCGGTTTCGGCAAGACCGAGGTCGCCATCCGCGCCGCGTTCAAGGCCGTGCAGGCCGGGCGGCAGGTGGCCCTGCTGGTGCCGACCACGATCCTCGCCCAGCAGCATCTAAACACCTTCCGCGAGCGAATGGCCGGTTATCCGGTGGCGGTCGAGATGCTCAGCCGCTTCCGTTCGCGGGCCGAAACGCGGCAGGTGCTCGCGGCGGCGGCGGCGGGCCAGGTGGACATCCTGATCGGCACCCACCGGCTGCTCCAGGGGGACGTCGTCTTTCGTGAGCTGGGCCTCGTCGTGGTCGACGAAGAGCAGCGCTTCGGGGTGAAGCACAAAGAAGCCCTCAAGCGCCTGCGCGCGACCGTCGACGTCCTTTCGATGAGCGCGACCCCGATCCCGCGCACCCTCTATATGGCGCTGACGGGGGCGCGGGACCTGAGCGTGATCGAGACCCCTCCGGTCAACCGCCACCCGATCCAGACGATCGTGAAGACCTACGACGAGCAGGTCGTAGTCGACGCGATCCAGTTCGAGCTACGCCGTGGAGGGCAGGTGTTTTATCTCCATAACCGCGTGCAGACGATCGAGCTGGTCGCCACGCGGCTGCGCCAGCTGCTGCCGGGCGTCGCGATCGGAGTAGGCCACGGGCAGATGGAGGCGACGGAGCTGGAGCGGGTGATGACGGAGTTCGTCGCCGGGCGGTACCAGGTGCTGCTAGCTACGACCATCATCGAGAGCGGGCTGGATATTCCCAATAGCAACACGATCATCATTGAGGGGGCCGACCGCTTCGGGCTTTCACAGCTCTACCAGTTGCGCGGCCGAGTGGGTCGGTTCCGGCACCAGGCCTACGCCTACCTCCTGTTGCACCGGCACACGCGGCTGCTGGAGATCGCCCGCCAGCGGCTGACCGCGATGCGCCAGCACAACCAGCTCGGGGCCGGATTCCGTATCGCGATGCGTGACCTCGAGCTGCGCGGGGCAGGCAACCTTCTCGGGTCCGAGCAAAGTGGACACATCGTCGGAGTCGGCTTCGAGCTGTATTGCCAGCTCCTGCGCCAGTCCGTTGCGCGGCTCAAGGGCGACCGCACCGCGGCCGCCGTGCGCGCGAACGTGAAGCTCGACTTCGTGTTCGTCGGCGAGGGCCAGCCGGAGGCTCGGGTCGCCCGGCGCCACGTGGACGGCTACACGGCGCTGCGCGACGCCGAGGACGACGGGGCGGCAGAGGTCGCCGTCATCCAAGCCCGGCTGCCCGTCGCCTACGTGACCGAGACGCGGCTGCGGATCGATTTCTACCGCAAGCTCGCCCTCGCCGACTCGCTCCCGGCACTCAAACAGATCGAGGCCGACCTGCGGGACCGCTTCGGCCGCTTCGGCGATGAGGTGAAGGCGCTGCTGCTGGTCACGGAGATAAGGGTGCGCGCCGAGCAGAAGGGTGTATTATCCGTCGAGACCGACGCGGGCCGCCTGAAATGCCTGCGCCGAGCGGGAAGCCACGACGACTGGGTGCAGGTGGGCGCGCGGTTTCCAAGGTTGACCGCCCCGAAGCCCCTCCTACGTTTGCGCGAAATCTCCGCGTTCCTCGAACAACTGCCGCCGTCATGACGTTCCGCCGCCGCCTCGCCTGCCTGCTTCTCGCCGCCGCGCCGGTCGCCTCGCTCCCCGCCCAGGGGACCGCCCCGGCCAGCCCCGCTTCCGACCCGGTCGCTCAGAACCTTAACCTCCGCTTCGCCAACGGGATAGTGGCGGTGGCCGAGGAGAAGATCATCACCGTCGCCGACGTGATGCAGTACATCGGACCCCTGCTCCCGCAGCTCCGCAACGAGGCGCGCAACGAGAAAGAATTCCAGGAGCGGCTCGAGCAGCTGCAGGACAGCGCCATCCAGGACCTGATCGACCGCGTCCTAATCGTGAAGGAGTTCCGCAAAGACGAGAAGCGCCAGATCCCGGTCCAGTACATCGACAACGCGATGGCGGATGAGATCGCCGAGCGGTTCGAGGGCGACCGTTCCAAGTTTCTCGCCTATCTCCGCGCCAAAGGCCAGACGATCCGCGACTACCGCAAGGAGATCGAGGAGAACATCATCTTCAGCTACATGCAGGGCCAGCAGCGCAAGTCGCAGAGCGTGGTGAGCCCGGTGCGGATCGAGACCTACTACAACGAGAACAAGGACCGCTTTTACCGCGAGGACGAGGTGCACCTGCGCCTGATCCAGATCACGCGCACCGAGGCCGAGACGGACACCACGCTGCTGGATCAGGGGCGCGGGATCGTCGCCCGCCAGAAGGGCGGCGAGAAGTTCGAGGACCTCGCCCGTCAGTTCTCCAAAGACCTCAAGCGCAGCAAGGGCGGCGACTGGGGTTGGCTCAAGCGCTCCGACTTCCGCAAGGAATTCAGCGACGTCGCCTTTGCCCTGAAAAAGGGCGAGGCCTCCGATCCGATCCTGCTGCCCGAGGGTGCCTTCATCCTGTACGCCGAGGATCGCCGCTTCGCCGGCATCCAGCCGATCGACGAGGTCCGCGACCAGATCGAGCGCGTCCTGATCCAGCAGATGAGCCGCACGAGCCAGGAACGCTGGCTGGAGCGCCTTCGCCGGAACGGCTTCGTCAAGTACTACTGAGTCCCCGGTTTCGGGCCCGCCCCCGGCTGGCCGCCGGTTCGCGCGCGCCCGAGGTTGGGGCCGATGCCTCCGCCCGCCCCGCCCCGCGCCGACCTGCCCCGTGAGCGTCTCGCCCGCGCCGGCCCTGCCGCGCTGAGCGACTCCGAGCTCCTAGCGGTGCTCTTGCGCCACGGCTGCCGCGGCGAAGATGTGCTCGCGCTCGCCCGCCGCGTGCTGACCGAGGCGGGCTCGCTGCCGGGCCTTGCCCGGTGGCGCCTGGGAGATTTCCGGCGGCTGCGCGGGCTGGGCCCGGTGAAATCTCTTCAGCTGGTAGCCACGGTCGAAATCTCCCGCCGCCTGCTGCAGACCGCCCAAGGGGAGGCGCCGTTGCTCGACCAACCCGGCCAGGTCCGTGACTACCTGCTGCCCCTCGCCACCGGCCTCGAGGTGGAAAAATTCTGGGTGCTCTGCCTGAACCGCCGGCACCGCCTGCTGCGGCGCGTGGAACTCACCTCGGGCACGGCCCACGCCACCCTCGCTCACCCGCGCGAGGTGTTCGGCCTCGCGGTGCGCGAGGGCGCCTCCGCGATCATCTGCGCGCACAACCACCCCAGCGGCGACCCCGCGCCGAGCGCGCCCGACGTACAGGTCACCCGCCTCCTCCGCGACTCGGGCCGCACGCTCGACATCGCGCTGCTCGACCACGTGATCCTCGGCCGGCCCGGGGCCGATCCGCTGGGCAAGGGCTACTACAGCTTCCGGGAAGCAGGCGTGGTCTGAGCCCACGCGGGACCCGCGCCGCGGACGAGCGTGCGTACGCGCACGAGGAACATATCGGCGGTGATGTACAGCGTGCCGCCGTCGTCCCCCCACGCGCAGTTGCCGGTCGCCTGGCCCGTGAGGATCCGGCCCAGGAGCTTCCCTTCCGGGGAGAGCACCAGCACGCCGCCGGGACCGGTGGCCCAGACGTTGCCGCGGTCGTCGACCTTCAGCCCGTCGCAGGAGCCGCGGACGCCGGGCTGCCGCAGCGGTAGCGCGTCGAAAAAAACCCGTTCGCCAGCGAGAGTGCCGTCCGCGGCCACGTCATAGGCCACGACGCGCGGCGCCCGCCCGTCGCTCACGGCGACGTAGAGGCGGCGCTCGTCTGGCGAGAAGCCAATGCCATTGGGGAAACTCAGAGTGGCGGTAAGCAGGGTCACGCGACCGGAGGGTTCCACCCGGTAGACGCCATTGTGCGGCTGCTCCTTGAGCGGGGACTCGTTGAGCTTCTCGAGCCCGTAGGGCGGGTCGGTGAAGTAGATGTCGCCGTTGCGGCGCAGCGCGAGGTCGTTGGGGCTGTTGAACCGGCGGCCACCATGGCGGTCGGCCAAGGTCACCCAGCGGCCCGCCTCGTACCGCGCGACGCGGCGCTCGCCGTGCTGGCAGACGAGGAGGCGGCCCTGCGCGTCGCGGGCGAGGCCGTTGCTGCCGGGCTCGCGAAATCCGGGCATCGGCGTCAGGAGTCCGCTGGGGCGCAGGAACACCTCCGCCTCCCGGCGACCGGGCGCCCAGCGCAGGATCACGTTTTCCGGGACATCCGAGAACAGCAGCGCCCCCTCGAACCAGACTGGGCCCTCGGACCAGTTGAACCCCTCGGCGAGGACCTCGATCGCGGTCCCCGGCGCCAGCAAGGCATCGAGGGCGGGATCCAGCCGCTCGATCCGGCCCTGAAAGACCGGGTTGGCCGGCGCGGCGGCGCGGGCGCACGGGAAACCGGCGAAGACCGGCAGGAGCAGGGCGGCAAGCAGGCGGGACAAGGTCATCAGGTGGCCGGGGGAAGACGGGTTGCCCGAGGAGATGCACGGCCCGGTGCCGCGAGGCAAGGGTCGGCGGCGGCGAGGCTCAACCCCCGGCGCCGGCCGCAGCAGGCGTTTTGCGGACGAGGCGGGCGATCGATTCCTCCGGATTGAGGCCGGCGACGGCGCCGAGTTCCACCCACGCGAGCGCCTTCGACTCGTGGCTGACGCGCAGCGGCTCTGCCGCGTCGGCCTCCAGCAGGAAGCGCAGATCGTGATGGAAATGACCGGGTTGGCCGGGCCGCTCCGGGATCCAATGGCGGTCGACGTCGAAGAGCGCGGGCGAAAGCACCCGCAGCCCGGCGAGGCCGCTCTCCTCCTCCGCCTCCCGGCGGGCCACCGCCAGCAGGTCGCCGTCGCCATCGGCGTGCCCGCCCAGTTGCAGCCAGCGGTCGAGCTTGTGGTGGTGCGTGAGCAGCACGCGGCGCCGGCAGCGACTAACGATCCACGCCGAGCCGGTCAGATGCCCGGGCGCACAGCGGCGCTCCAGGCAATCGGGATGCGTGCGGACAAAGGCGAGGATCTCCCGGAGCGCGGCCACCTCCGCGCCCGGTTCGGCGCGGGGCACGTGGGCGGCCAGCAGGGCGAGGACGGGCCCGCGGTGCATCGGTTCAGCGCGTCTCGTACCACTTCGGATCCGCGGGGGCGGCGCCGGCGGCGATCGCGGGGAAGACCTCGGGGACCGACTGCACGACGCGGTACAGCGTGCGGTTGGACTCCTTGTAGAAGTGCTGCTCCTGCATCCGGTCGAAGAGCTGCAGCAGGGGATCGTAGAACCCGTCGTGGTTGAGGAGAACGCAGGGTTTCCTGACCACGTTGAGCTGGCGCAGGGTGAGGATCTCCACGATCTCCTCGAGCGTGCCCCAGCCGCCGGGCAGGGCGACAAAGGCGTCGGCCCGCGTCTCCAGCAGCAGCTTGCGCTCGCGCATCGTGATGACCGTAACCAGCTCGTCGGCCTCGTCGTAGGCGAGCTCGCGGACCTTGATAAACTCCGGAATCACGCCGACCACGCGGCCGCCGGCCCGCTTCACCGCCCGCGCTACCGCGCCCATCATCCCCGTGCGCCCACCGCCGTAAACGAGGTCCCACCCCTCCGCGACGAGACGGGTGCCGAGCTCGCTCGCGAGGTTGAGGTATTTAGCGTCGAGGCGGTCGGAGGAGGCGCAGTAGACGCAGAGGAGCTTGGGCATCAGAGGATAGGGTTGAGGGGTGAGGCGTCGGCTGCTAGGTTTCAATCCAATCCCGGCGCGCCCGTGTCTCCCACTCCCCCGCCCTCCTCCCCGCCCTACGTGGGGCGCCTCGCGCCTTCGCCCACCGGCTGGCTCCACCTCGGCCACGCGCGGACCTTCTGGGAGGCCCACTGGCATGCGCGCGCCGCCGGTGGAAGGCTACTGCTCCGCCATGACGACCTCGATCGGGAGCGCTGCCGGCCGGAGTTCATCGCCGCCGCCGAGGAGGATCTCCGCTGGCTGGGCTTGGACTGGGACGGCCCGCCGCTCCTGCAGACCGCGCGAAGATCAAGGCACCGGGTCGCCTTGGAACGCCTGCACGCGGCCAGGCTACTCTTTCCCTGCCTCCGCTCGCGCCGCGACGTGCTGGAGGCCTCTTCGGCGCCCCACGAGGGCGGTCCGGACGACGAGCCAATTTACCCGCCCGCCTTCCGTCCCCCGGTGGACGCCGCGACGTCGCCCCTCGGGGAGCGGATCTCGGTTAACTGGCGTTTCCGCGTTCCCGACGGACGTGAAATCCGCTTCCTCGACGGTGCGGCCGGACCGCAGGCGGCGGTGGCAGGCCGGGACTTCGGCGACTTCCTGGTCTGGCGTAAGGATGACACTCCGAGCTACCAGCTCGCCTGCGCGGTCGATGACGCGGAGTTGGGCGTAACGGAGGTCGTGCGCGGAGAAGATCTACTGCGGAGCACCCTGCGCCAGCTGTTGCTCCTGGAGGCACTAGGGGCCCCGGTGCCGCGGTACCGGCATTTGCCGCTGGTGCGCGATGCGGGGGGCAACCGCCTCGCGAAGCGCCACGATGCCCTTGCCTTGCGCACGCTACGCGCCCGCGGCACCGATCCCGCAACGTTGCGCGCGGGGTTCGCCCTCGACCTCGGCAAACACGCGGAATGAGGCGTCGGCTCCGCCCTACGTCCCGAAATTAATCGACCGTTCCTCGGCACCTGCAGCCTCGTGGGAATCAACCCCTCCGGCCGGAGGGTGGCTCAAACGCTCAAGGGCGATTTTAGCCGCGGAATGATGCTCACCCCGGCGCCCGAGCATTTCCCGGGGGGAGTTCGAGGCTCGACACGGCGGTGCCGGGCAACTTGCTCCCGGGACCCGTGCCGCCGATCCCGACTTCCCGCTTTGATTACTCCGTCCCGGAGCGCCTCATCGCCCGGACGCCGGCGGCGCGGCGCGACGCCTCCCGGCTGCTGGTGGTCGACCGCGCTTCCCGCCGGCTTGAGCACCGGACCTTCGCGGAGCTCGGCGCGTTCCTCCGCCCGGGGGATCTCCTCGTGCGCAACAACGCTTCGGTCCTGCCCGCGCGGCTGCGGGCCCTCCGGCCCACCGGCGGCCAGGTCGAGTGCCTCCTACTCCAACCTCTTGGCGGCGGGGAACGGTGGCGGTGCCTCGTGCGTCCTGGCCGTAAGCTTGCGCCCGGGGCCACCTTTACCGCGCCTGGCGGGGAATTCTCTGGACGGATCGACGCCCGCAGGGAGGACGGCACGGCCGAGGTCGCCTTCACCACCTCCTCGGGCGAGCCGCTGACGGCAGTGGCTAACCGCGTTGGCGCCGTGCCCCTTCCGCCCTACATCGAGCGAGCCCGGGAAGCCGACGGGGAAACGGGCGCGGGCGCCTTCCCGGACCGCGAACGCTACCAGACGGTCTACGCGGAGCCTGCGCGCCAAGTCGCCGCCGCCGCGCCCACGGCCGGCCTGCACTTCACGTCCGAACTGCTCGCCCGCCTCGCCGCGGACGGGGTTGGGACGGCGGACCTCACGCTCCACGTAGGCCTCGGGACCTTCCAGCCGATCGCCACCGAGAACGTCGAGGACCACACCATCCACCGCGAGGTCTACGAGATCTCGGTCGCGACCCAAGCGCGCCTGTTTCCCCCTCTTAGCGGCCGGCGCGTCGCCGTAGGCACCACTTCGGTTCGGACCATCGAGGATTTCCTCACCCGCCACGCCGCGCCCCTTCCGCAAACGTGCTTCGCCGAGGCCGGGATCTACCTGGTACCGCCCCATGAGTTTCGTGGAGTCGACGCGCTCATCACAAACTTCCACCAGCCCCGCTCAACGCTGCTCTGCCTGGTGTCGGCTTTCCTAACCCCCGGTTCGACCGCGGGCGTCGACTGGCTGCGCGAGATCTACGCGGAAGCCATCGGTCGCGAGTACCGCTTCTTCAGCTATGGCGACGCGATGCTGATCCTCTAGGCCTTGGCTTTCGCCGGCCCCTCGCCACCGTAAACCAAATGAATGAAGACGAACTGCAGGCGCTGATCGAGGAGGCCACGGCGGATTTCGCCGCAGGTGATAACGCCCCCGCCCTGGCGAAGCTCGGCCGCGCTACCGCCGCCGCCCCAGACTCCTTCGCCGCTTGGCACGCGCTGGCGGAGGTGACGTTTTCCCTGCGACGCCTCGACGAGTCGCTCGCGGCCGCGGAGCGGGCCCACGCCCTCGACCCGGCCGACCTGTTCATTAACACCACTCTGTCGCGCATCTGGATGGAACGCGGCGACAAGCCGCGGGCGGAGCACTTCGGGGCCCAGGCGCGGATGCAGGGCTGGAAGGAGCAACTAAAGGCGCCGCCCCCTCCGCAGCCCCTCCGTTGACAGCGAGTAAGCGCGAATCCTAGCTTCTCCCCATGGAGTCTCCGGCGTACGTCTTGGAGTTCGAGAAACCGCTGCGCGACCTGTCCGCGCAGCTTCAGGAGCTGAGGCAGCGCTCGCTGGAGACGAACGTCGACCTCGACCGGGAAGCCCGCGAGATCGAGGCCAAGATCGAAGCTACCCGTAGGGAGATCTATTACAGCCTGACCCCGTGGCAGCGGGTCCAGATCGCCCGCCATCCGCGCCGGCCCTACGCCTTGGATTACGTCACCGCCCTCTGCGAGGATTTCCAGGAACTGCATGGTGACCGCCAGTACAGGGATGACCGGGCGATTATCGGGGGCACCGCGTTCCTCGACGGGGAGGCGGTGATGATCGTGGCTCAACAGAAGGGGCGCGACCCCAAGGAGCGCATCGCCCGCAACTTCGGTATGCCTCAGCCCGAGGGGTACCGGAAAGCCCTCCGCTTGATGCGACTCGCGGAGAAGTTCCGCCTACCCCTCATCTCCTTCATCGACACCCCCGGGGCCTTCCCCGGCGTCGAATCCGAGGCCCGCCACGTCTCCGAGGCCATCGCCGTCAACCTCCGCGAAATGGCGCGGCTCGGCACTCCCTCGATCTCGGTGGTCATCGGCGAAGGCGGCTCCGGCGGCGCCCTGGGCATCGGGGTCACCGACCGCGTCCTGATCCTCGAAAACAGCTACTACTCGGTCATCTCACCGGAAGGCTGCGCAGCGATCCTCTGGAAGGACGGCGCGGCTGCCCCCAAGGCGGCGGAGGCCCTCAAGCTCAGCGCCGCACACCTCGAGGCGCTCGGCGTGGTGGACGAGGTTGTGCCCGAGCCAACCGGCGGCGCGCACCAAGACCCGGCCCAAGCGGCACAGGCGGTTAAATACGCCCTGCAGAAACACCTCAACGACCTGCGCGGCCTCACCGCGGAACAATTGCGCGACTCCCGCTACGAGCGCTTCCGCCGACTCGGCGTGTACGAGGAGGCAGGCGTCGTCCGCAGTTGACGCCGCCAGCCACGCGCCTTGTCGGTCTCCCGAGATCCTAATTCAGGAGGCAAAGCCGACCGGCCGCGCGCCGATCGCCGTGCGCAGGCCCTGGTCCTGTCGCACGCGCGAATCCGGCGGAGCTTCTCCGTGGAAGCCCGTGGCGTCCTCGAAGCCATCTCGCGCCTGAGCGACCGCGCGGGTGGTGACGATCACGGCGGCGAGGGACAGGGCGGAGAGGCTGAGGAGAAAAAGGGTCATGGCGAACGAGGTGCACCCCGACTCTCGGCCTCGACGTGAGCCTAGCCAGCGGCATCGCGCCGGGCGGGCCTTTTTGACATTCTGTAGACAAACGGGCGCTCCGCATCGGGAGAGGGATTTGCCGCTTGCGGGGGCAACGGGCGGGGCCAACCCTCGACCGGCGATGGCGAACACGTTCGGCACCCTCTTCACCGTCACCACCTGGGGCGAGAGTCACGGGCCCGCCGTGGGCGCAGTGGTGGATGGCTGCCCGCCGCGCCTCCCACTCACCGCGGAAGACATCCAGGCTGAGCTCGACCGCCGCCGGCCCGGGCAGAGTGACATCGTGACGCCGCGGAAGGAAGAGGATCGGGTGGAGTTCCTCTCGGGGGTATTCGAGGGCCGCACCACCGGCACGCCCATTTCCCTGCTGGTGCGCAACGCGGACCAGCGCCCGGCAGCCTACGACGAGATGCGGGACAAGTTTCGTCCCTCGCACGCCGATTTCACCTACCAAGCCAAATACGGCCTGCGTGACCACCGCGGCGGCGGCCGCAGTTCCGCGCGCGAGACGGTCGGCCGGGTGGCCGCTGGCGCCATCGCCCGCAAGGTACTCACGCTAGCCGGGGGCGTGGAGGTACGGGCTTTCCTCACCCAGGTGCACGACATCGCCATGCCGGCGGAATCGCTCGCCGCCTTCCCCACCCTAGCCGAAGTCGAGGCGACGCCGGTCCGCTGCCCACACCCGGAGACCGCGGCGCGAATGATCGAGCGGATCAAGTCAGTGCGCTCGGAGGGCGATTCCGTGGGCGGCATCATCGAGTGCCGGGTGCGCGGCCTGCCCCCCGGGCTTGGCGAGCCCGTCTTCGACCGCCTTGAGGCGGACCTTGCCAAGGCGATGCTCTCGCTCCCGGCGACCAAGGGTTTCGAGCTGGGAAGCGGCTTCGCGGGCGCTGCGCTGCGGGGCAGCGAGCACAACGATGCCTTCGAGGTCCGGGACGGCCGCGTGCGCACCCGCACCAACCGCAGCGGCGGCACTCAAGGCGGCATCAGCAACGGCGAGGACCTCGTCTTCCGAACCGCCTTTAAGCCCACCGCGACCATCCTCCAGCGCCAGGCCACCGTCGACACCACGGGCGCAGCGACCGAGCTCATGGGCCGCGGCCGCCACGACCCGTGCGTCGTCCCACGCGCCGTGCCCATCGTCGAGGCGATGACCGCGCTCGTGCTGCTCGACCACTGGCTCCGCCACGCAGCCCAGAATCGGACCTTCACGTTCTGAGGTGAAGCCGTTCGTCTACCTTTTCCT
>SXGQ01163994.1_pt1 | contig 10941 bp, 8 predicted proteins | sample 3178371 | NCBI WGS metagenome assembly SXGQ01 (sample SAMN11356859, study PRJNA531348) | freshwater metagenome | isolation source: freshwater sample F1-20 | place: China: Fuxian Lake, Yuxi | collected 2017-12-25 | reverse complement strand
GCTCGCTGGGGATGCCTGCCAGAGTTGGAAATTTGCGTGCAATGGCGTCGGTCAACAATTTCAGGTGTTTGGGCTTGGGCGCCTGCGCCCCGGTCACGGCGCTGCGGCTGCCGATTTGCAAGCGGTTGTCAGGCAGCAGGCGGTAGTAAAAACGCAGGGTGCGCGTGTCGGTTAAAAAGACGCGGGTCTTCAGGCCTGCGGCTTCAATCTGGGTCTGGGTCAGGGGCTGCGTGACCATGTTGTTGGACAAGATGGGCAGCAGTTTGTTTTTGGTCAGCGGACTCAGGGCCTGGCCGGTGTAGCCGCCGGTGCACACGGCCACGCGTTTGGCGCGCACGATGCCGCCCGGAGTGCGCAGGTGGTGCACGCCGCCCACGGTTTCCCAGCCTTGCACGGGGCTGGCGGTGTGCAGTTTCACACCCAGGGCGCGGGCCTTGCGGATCAGGCCAAAGGTGAATTTGAGTGGGTGCACGCCCACGCCTTCTTGCTCCCACATGGCGCCTGCAGCGTCGTGGTCGTTGAAGTGGTTTTGCCGCAATTCGTCAGCCGAGAGGATTTGGGTTTGGTAGCCAAAAATTTCGTTGCGAACCCGGGCCTGCTCTTTCAGGTAGGCGACTTTTTCGGGGCGGTGAGCCACATAGAGATGCCCGCCATCGGTGGCGTCGCAGTCGACTTCGAAAGACAGGTTTTTGAAGTTTTCGAAGCCCGTGCGGATTTCGGTGTCCAGCTTTTTGGCCACGTCCAGACCCCAGCGCTCAATCCATTGCGCCCGGGTAAGGCGACCGCTGGCGTTTTGGCCCTGGCCACCGCTGCGGCTGGAGCAACCCCAGACGCTCTGGTTGGCTTCGAGCACCACAGCCTGAATTCCCTGCTCTTGCGCCAGGTACAAGGCGGTCGAAATGCCGGTCGAGCCCGAGCCGATGACCACCACATCCACGTCCATGTCTTGCTGCACTGGACCATCGTCAGGCGCTGGCGTGCCTGCACTGGCGACCCAATAGCTGGGCGCGTAGGCGCGGCCTGCACCGGGGGTGGCGTGCACCAGCGGGTCGTATTGGGGGTCGTATCGGGTGTCGCTGCTGGCGGGGGCGTGGGTCGTCATGAGCGGGCTTTAGAAAAAGGGCAAGTTGGGAGCACTGGTAGCGCGGCAGGTGCCGGGCGACGGGTGAAGTTATTTCGCAGCAGGCAGGTTGGGGCGGTTTTTGCGGAAAGCGCTTTTGGAGAGGATCTTGCCGTCCTTGAACGCAAAGATGTCCACGCCGTCGGTTTCCACGCGCGAGCCGTCGGTGGCAGTGCCGACATAAGTCCATTCGGAGACACCAAAGTCGCCCTGTACAAAATGCTTGCCCTTGATCCATTGCGCATCGGGCACAGTGGCCCAAGCCCCCGGAAAGGCCTTGCGCAAGGCTTCGTGGCCCTGGTGGCGTGAGCCGCAGGCGTCTGGGCCGCCCGCGGTCATGAAAACGCCATCGGGGTGCATGAAGCCCAGCAGCGCGTCCACATCGTGGCGGTTCCAGGCGTCGGAAAAGGCTTCGAGGGTGGCGATGGTGACAGGGGTTGACAAGGTAGCTCTCCAGCAGGTGATCAATGGAATTTGAGAATAGCCTATCGCGGCGTGCTGCATAGAGCCAGATCGGGTAAATCCGGTGTGCCAGCAGGCATGCTTATACTGAGTCGTATGACCAGTCGCCACCGCACCAAAGATGTCCAGTGGGAGAGTTTGTTTAGCTTGCAGGACAAGCCCGCCATGCCCTTGCAGCAGCGCCTGCGGCTGGCAGCTGTCGAGGCCATTTTGGAAGGTCGTTTGCCTCCCGGCGCCACCTTGCCCTCCTCGCGTGAATTGGCCAAAGCCCTGGGCCTGAGCCGCAACACCGTCACCTCGGCCTATATGCGCTTGATCGACGACGGCTTTTTGGAAGCGCATCCGCGCAGCGGTGTGTTTGTCAAGGTGCATGTTGATCCGCTTTCATCGGGTGTGGCCAACGCCGATAGGCGCGCCAAGCCCTTGCCCGAGCCTGTGCGCACGCCACAAAGCTCGCCCGAGCGTGAGGCGCCCGCGATGGCACCGCTGACTTCGCCGGACTGGTCTGCACGTCTGATCCGCTCGCTGAGCCGTCGCACTCTGGCCAAGCCCGACCAATGGCGGCAATATCCTTACCCCTTTGTTTACGGCACCTTTGATCCGCAGTTGTTTCCAACCGAAGCGTTTCGCGAGTGTTGCCTGCACAGCCTGGCACGCGTTCATTTGCCTCAGTGGACGCCCGACTTTGAGCTGAGCGATGTGCCCGAGTTGATTGAACAGATTCGTCTGCGCCTTTTGCCCAAGCGCGGGGTGTTTGCACTGCCCGAAGAAATCTTGATCACTGTGGGGGCCCAGCACGCTTATTACATGCTGGGCGAGGCCCTGTTCGATACGCAATCCTGTGTGGGCCTCGAAGAGCCGGGACACCCGCATGCGCGCAACAGCTTTGCCGCGCGCGAGCCTCAGTGGCAACCCTTGGCGGTGGACGATCAGGGGCTGGTGGTCGACCACTTGCCACCGCTGGACTATGTGTATGTGACGCCCTCGCACCAGAGCCCGACAACGCGCACCTTGTCTCTGGAGCGGCGCAAGCGTTTGCTGGCCCTGGCCGAGCAGCGCGACTTTGTGGTCATTGAAGACGACTACGAGGCCGAAAATCTGTATGTGGGCGAACCCGTGCCTGCGCTCAAAAGCCTGGACAAGGTCGGGCGTGTGATTTATGTGGGCTCAATTTCTAAGAGCCTTTCACCGTCTTTGCGGTTGGGTTACATCGTCGCACCGCGTGCCCTGATTGCCGAGTTGCGGGTTTTGCGCCACGCCATGGTGCGTCACCCCAGCGCATTTTTGCAGCACGTCTTTGCCCGCTTTTTGTCGCTGGGGCACCATGAGACGCATGCCCGGCGGGTGAAACAGGCCTTGCAGGCTCGCATGCAGGCCTTGCGTGAAGCCTTGTGCCGTGAATTGCCTGATTTTAAATTTGTCTTGCCTACAGGAGGCGCTTCGGTGTGGGTGTGTGCGCCTGATTGGGTAGACACAGGTGAGTTAGCCCGCATGGCTCGAGAGCAGGGTGTCCTGATTGAAGCGGGAGAGGTGTTTTTCATGCACCCACCGTATCCCTGTCCTTATTTTCGTTTGCGCTTGTCGTCTATTGGGGCGGAGCAAATCGGGCCTGGCATTCGTGCGTTGGCCTTGGTAGTCCTAGCGCTGGCTCAGGCGCGTGGCGTACCCAGAGTCCTGGTACACCTGCACTGATGTGTTGAAGCTTCGTTCTTGCTGACCTATTGATCTGGCCCAATGAAGTTTGTATGGCCCATGTTGTTGTCGGCCATGCGGCTATTTTTGACTGTGTAGGAGCCCACCCCTGTAGGCGATGGTTTGCACGGCGATGTTGTTGAGGGCGTGTTCCACGCCGATTGCCCACAGGGCTAGGCTCTTATAAAAAAGCGATCCAAGCTGTTCAAGATGATCAATAAAGCAAGGCTTACATCTTGCCTTTCCAGGGCACCAGGCGGCGTTCGACGGCGCGCATGAGCAGGTCAAAGCCGTAGGCCACGACGCCAATCACGATGATGCCCATGACCACGATGTCGGTGCGCAGAAAGTTCGAGGCGTTGAGCACCATTTGGCCCAGCCCCACGTTGGCAGCCACCATCTCAGCGGCTACCAGAGTGCTCCATCCAAAGCCGATTGCCACACGCATGCCGACCAAGATTTCAGGCAGAGCAGCAGGCAGAACGACGTGTCGAATCAATTGTGTATAGCTCGCACCCATGGAGTATGCGGCGTTCATTTGTTCTTGAGAGGCGCTGCGCATGCCCGAGCGCGCGGCCATGGCCAGCGGGGCAAAACAGCTCAAAAAAATCAACAAGACCTTGGGCAACTCGTCGATGCCGAACCAGATGATGATCAGCGGCAAATAGGCCAGGGGCGGCAGAGGTCGATACAGTTCGATGGGTGGGTCGAAAATGCCGCGCCAGAACCGCGACATGCCCATGGCAATGCCCACCGGAATGGCCACCAGGCTGGCCAGCATAAAGGCACCAAACACGCGCAGAATGCTGGCCATGAGGTGCTCCCACAAGGGCTTGTCGTTGGCCGTGCCGGTGATGTATTCATGAAACTGCGTGAACACCGCCTGCGGTGAAGGCAGGAACAGGGGTTTGATCCAGCCCATGGCCGTGGTCAGCGTCCACAAGCCCAGCAGCACCAGCAGGGTGACCACACTGACGATAAGGCTCGAGCCCTCACCGGGTATTTTGAAGGCGCTGGTTTTCAAAGGCGCAGCGGCCTTGTGGTGCTCAGCCATGGGTCGCCTCCCGGTGGTGGATGATGGACAGGACTTCTTCACGCATGCGGATGAATTCGGGCTCGGACTTGACCCGGCGGGCATCGCCGTGGCTGAGAAATGCGCGCGAAAAAGGCAAGTCTTCAAAGGTGTGGGTGATGCGTCCGGGGCTGGGGCTCATGACGATCAATCGGGTGGCCAGAAACAGCGCTTCTTCGACTGAGTGGGTGATGAAGAACACCATCTTGTTCGTTTTTTCCCAGGCCTTGAGCAGGATCTCTTGGACAGTCTCTCGGGTGAATGCGTCCAGAGCACCCATGGGTTCATCCATCAGCAACACAGCCGGGTCATTGGCCAATGCGCGGGCAATGCCCACGCGCTGCTGCATGCCGCCCGACAATTCATAGACACTACGTTCGGCGTAATCTTCAAGGCCGACCATGGCCAATTTTTCCAAGGCTGAAAGGATACGTTCTTCAAAGGGTACGCCACGAAGACGCAGACCCAAGGCCACGTTGTCTTGCACGTTGAGCCATGGCATCAAAGCATGTTTTTGAAATACGACACCCCGATCTGCTCCAGGCCCGACAACAGGACGACCATCCAGAAGAATTTCGCCACTCGATGGGGGTAAAAATCCAGCCAGACAATTGAGCAAGGTGGTTTTACCGCACCCTGATGCTCCCAGGGCCACCACAAAATCACCATCGCGCATTTGCAATTGCATGGGTGCGAGGGCCTGTAAGGTGCCGCCCTGGATGGCGTAATTGACGGTCAGGTCTTTGACTTCAAGTAATGGCATTTAAGGCGCAGTCAAAGTAAAAAAACAATCCCCCTGCAGCCTGAGCCGCAGGGGGCTGATACCGGCCTGCAGCCTTACTGCATGGCTTTCTTGACGTAGGCGTCGGTCACAAAGGCTGAGTAGTTCGGCTTGAGTTCCTGAATGCGTCCTTGCTCCTTGAGGAAGACGGCCGTGTTGGTCATGGCCTTGGCGGCGCCACCACCGAGCCAGGTGGCCGAAATTTGTTCTTGGGCCGTGGGAAATTTGTACAGCGCCATGGCTGCTGGCACGTCGGCAGGATTGGCCTTGGTCCACTTGGCCACAGCTTTGACTTGTGGTGAGTCGGCTGTCCATTGCGCCTTTTTGGAGCGATAAGCCTCATCAGCTTTGATCAGGGCCTTGACCAACGCGACCATAAAACCTTCGTTTTGCGCTGCCCATTTGGCATCGACCACCAAGCCGTCAAAGGTGGGGTAGCCTTTTTGACCGATGCTGGCCGAAGAGGCAATCGCTTTGCCATTGCCCTTGATCTTGCTCAGGATCGGGTCCCAGATGAAGGCTGCATCAATGTCGCCACGCTCCCAGGCCGCTGCGATTTCTGGCGGGCGCAGGTTCATCACGTTGACTTTTTTGCTGTCCACGCCTTCGAGCTTCATGCCCACCATCAATTGGTAGTGCGCCGTGGAAACAAAAGGCGTGGCCACCTTTTTGCCCACCAAGTCCTTGATGTTGTTGATGCCTGAGCCATTGCGGGCAATCAGGGCCTCGGCATCGCCGATGTCGTCCAGAATCCAGAACAGCTTGAGGTCCTGGCCCTGACTGGCCGCAGCGGTGAACGGGCTGGAGCCCGCCTCACCAATCTGCACACCGCCCGAAGCCATGGCCTTGATCACGTCACCACCACCGCCAAACATGCGCCAGTTGATTTTGTAGCCGGTGGCTTTTTCCAGCTCGCCCGACTCCATCACGGTGCGCAAAGGCACCAGCATGTCCTGGTGGGCGAAAGTGACTTCCTTGGCCGCCTGGGCGCTGACCAGACCGGTGAACATCATCAGCGATAAGCCCAAGGCGGGCGTGGCTGAAAGAAGGGATCGACGAGTAGTCATGCTTTGTCTCCTGATGGGGTTTTTGAACGTTGAGTCGTCTGTGCAGACACCTTGACTGGCGTTTGCTGCGTTGAAGTTTGGGGCTGCTGACGGGCAGACACTAGAGCCAGTTGAAGGTCATGTTCAGGGCCAGTTGCTACGCGCTGGCCTCATTCATGAGGTGGTCATGCCGGACCGAAAAGTTCACCATTTCACTCTGAAAACACAAGCATTCAGGACCGGGATGGTGTCGTTCGCACCGACCGATGCCGTCGCACACCTCAGGGTTTTTCCGGGGTTGATCTGAAGCGGTGCAAGCTTGCCAGATTCATGGCTCAGGTAGGGCCCCACACCGCATCCATCCAGGAGGGCATGGCGTGTGCCTGCAAGGGGCTGCGCAGCGCAATCGTCAGCACGCGGGCTTGCACGGGGGTGTGCCGGACGCGTTGCACGCTGGCGTGGCGGCCTGCAAATTGGATTTCAGACCAGCCGTGTTCGTGGGTGCGCACCCAGCCTTTGAGGCGCATCACCCAGGCCGGTGTTTGCTGCAGTTGTTCGCGCAACCAGGCGGTGTGAAAAACCTGCGCGGGACTGCGGCTGTCGCTGGTGAACAGGCTGGCATGGTCAGTGCCGTGGTGGTTGTGGCTGTGTGATGTTTCGTGCTCATGCTCATTCGAGCATTGTTCGCTGCAAACATGCGTGGTCGCCTGAGCCTGTGGCTCCCAGTCCGTTTGCAGCAAGGACATGGGCAACTGCCCGTGCTGGCTGTGCAGACAGGTCACTGGCCCGACGGTATCGTATAGCCAGGTGGTGCACGACTGAATCTCGTCAGCGCTGCACAGATCGGTTTTATTGAGCAACAGCAGATCGGCGGCCCGCAGTTGGCGCAGCAAGCTGTCTTGCAACAAGGAGTCAGCGGCGTGCCTGCGCACGGCGGCGGCGTCCACCACCACCAGCACGCCATTCAGGCTCAGGCGTTTGTCGGCCAGCGCGATCTGGGCAATGGGCCAAGGGTCGGACACGCCGCTGGCCTCGATGACGATGGCATCAAAGGGCTGAGGGGTGTCCAGCACTTGCAGCAGGGCCTGGCTCAGGTCGCCGCCAATTTGGCAGCACACGCAGCCGTTGCTCAGCGCGATGGTGTCGCTGTTGCTTTCGCTCAGCAGTTCGGCGTCGATGTTGACGGTGCCAAAGTCATTGACCAGCAACGCGATTCGCTGGCCTTGTGCTTGTTGCAGCCAATGGACCAGCACACTGGTTTTTCCTGCGCCCAGAAATCCGCCAATCACTGTCAAGGGAATGCGGGGCGGTGTCGAGGTGTGGTGCATGGTGGGCGTCAAAAGCGGAAAGTTACTGTCGTTTGGAGGCGTCAACGGTCAGGGGTGTTGTTCCAGTAGCAGCCTACCCTGTGGGCGATGGCTCTCGCTTGCAGGTTGATGCTGTGGAGAGCGTGTTTCACGCCCATCGCCCACAGGGTGGACACCTGCAAAATAGGTGCCTCCGGCAAAGGCCTCATGTCGGGGCTGAAGCCTCCGACCAGCTGATGCGGGTCTGTGGCTTGGTTCCTTGGTCGTCAACATGCGAGACCTTTGCGTGCCTGATCAGCAGATCAGGCCACTTCGGATGGGAAAATTTGGCCGCCCAGCACGGTGCCCCAGACCCGGGCGTCTTTGAGCTTTTCGGCGTCCAGGGTCAGCGGGTTGTCCAGCAGAACGCAAAAGTCGGCGCGTTTGCCCACTTCGATGCTGCCGATTTCGTGGTCCATCTTCAGGGTCCAGGCCGCCCCCAGAGTGATGGCGTGCAGGGCTTGCGGCACCGTAAGGCGTTCTTTTTCGCCCAGCAGGCGGCCTTTGGGCGTGATGCGGTTGACGGCGCACCAGGCGGTGAACAGCGGGCCCAGCGGCGTGACCGGGGCGTCGGAATGGATGGCCAAGGGCACCCCGGCAGCCAGGGCGCTGGCGCAGGCATCGAGCCGGTGGGCGCGGTCAGGACCCATCGTCATTTCGTAATGCTGGTCGCCCCAGTACCACAGGTGGTTGGCAAACAAGTTGACGCACAGGCCCAGGCTGGCCATGCGGCGGAACATCGGGGCATCAACCATTTGCGCGTGTTGCAAGGTGTGACGGTGGTCGGTGCGCGGGGCACGGGTCAGCACGCGTTCCAACGCGTCAATCGCCGCCAGGCTGGCTTCATCGCCGTTGGTGTGGGTATGGATGTGCAGACCTGCGCGGTGGTAGATCTCGAAGTCGGCCTCGTACTGGCTGGGCGCGGTGACCCAGATGCCGTTGGGTTCACCGTTGAAGTGGCCGGGCCAGCGCATTCGCGCCGAAAAGCCCTGGATGGAGCCGTCCAGCATCATCTTGACCAGGCCGTAGCGCAGCTTGTCGGTGTTGCGCTTTTTCATGGCATTGACGTGCTCGGCGCCTTGCGTGGCGCCGTGTGTGCCGTGAAATGCCTTGAAGGCCGGCAGGATACGCACGCAGCATTCGTCTTGGGCCAGGGCTGATTCCAGCACCGCGCAGTCGGCTTCGCTCAGGGTATTGACCAAGTCAGTGGCGGTGGTCACGCCCTGCATCTTGGCCAAGCGCGCAAAGTTCATCATGCCGGTCTCGTTCATAGGCGACATGAGCCCGGCCGTCCCCACATGGCGCAGTACCAGGTGCATGGCTGCCGGTTCCTGCAATTCGCCGTTGGGGTGGCCCTTGCGGGGGTCGTCTTTGAATTTAACAACGCCTTCGACTTCGATGTCTTCGTCGATCTCTGCGATGCGCAGCATGCGGTTGTTGACGTTCATCAGGTGGCCGTTGGCGTGCGCAATCACGATGGGGCGGGTGCTGCTGGCGCGGTCCAGGTGGTCCACCGTCATGCGTTCGCCCCCAAAATAAATCGGATCGAAGCCCCAGGCCAACAAGGGTTTGTCGGCAGGTTCGCCGCTCTGCTGCATCTTGTGGTCGATTTCGATCAAGCGCTGCACCACCGCTTCCATGGAACGCAGACCTTTGACGGTCTGGCCCCAGGGGTTGAGGCGGTCGAACCAGCCCAGGTACTCCAAGTCCCACATGCCGCCTTCCTTGAGGTGGCAGTGGCCTTCGATCAGGCCCGGCATCAGCGTGCAGTTGGCAAAGCGGGTGTCCAGCGTGTAGGCGCCCCAGTGGGCCAGTTCGTCCAAATCGCCTACGCCCAGGATGCGGCCATCGCGCACTGCGACATGCGTGGCCGTGCCCTGCATGGGGTTCATGGTGATGATCTCGCGGGCCACGTAAATGGTGGTGGTGCTCATGTCAGCTCTCCTGAAAAGTGGGGCCAGCGATTTAGCTGATCGTGGGCAAGGGGTAAAGGGCCTGACCGCTGTCGGATACGCGGTGGCAGGCCACAAGGTGGCCGGGCAGCACTTCGCGCAAGGGCGGGGGTGAGGCGCGGCACGCGTCTTCGGCAAAGGGGCAGCGGCTGGCAAAACGGCAACCACTGGGCACATTGAGTGGGCTGGGTGGATCGCCTTGTAGGCGCATGCGCAGTTTGCGTTTTTGGCCACGTGCATCCATGGAGGGCGCAGCCGACCACAGAGCCAGCGTGTAGGGGTGTAGGGGGTGGGCAAACAGGTCTTCGCGGGGTGCGCGTTCCACAAACTGCCCCAGGTACATGACGGCGATGTCATCGCACATGTGGCGGATCACGCCCAGGTCGTGCGAGATGAACAGGTAAGTCAGGCCAAGCTCTTTTTGTAGCCGTTGCATCAGGTTCAGGATTTGCGCCTGGATGGCCACGTCGAGCGCCGACACAGGTTCATCACAGACCAGCAGTTCGGGTCTTCCGGCAAGGGCGCGGGCCAGGGCGATGCGCTGGCGCTGGCCACCAGAGAATTGGTGTGGGAACAACTGCATTTGCTCGGGGCGCAGACCGGCTTGCGTAAACAGCGTGCGGGCCAGGTCGTCGCGCTCGGCGGGCATGCCTATATTCATCAAATCCAGTGCATCCCGAATCGCCTGACCGGCGCGCACCCGGGGGTTGAGCGAGGCAAAAGGGTCTTGGAACACCATCTGAAAGCGCTTGCGCTGCAGCCGTAAGGCTTCGCCTTGCAGTGTGCTGATGGGGGCGTTGCCCAGCGCTACGTGGCCTGCAGTCACCGGGGCCAGGCGCATCACGGCCAGGGCGGTGGTGCTTTTGCCCGAGCCGCTTTCGCCCACGATGCCAAAGGTGAGGCCGCGTTTGATGTCAAAACTCACGCCGTCCACTGCCTTGAGCATGGTTTTAGGCTTGAGAAAACCGCCCTTGAGGGGGTAGTACACTTGCAGGCCACGCACCTGCAGCAAGGTGTCACTCATGCGCGGGATCCTTGCGCATCGGGGTAGAGCCAGCACATCACGCGGTGGCCGCTTTGCACCCAGGTGTTGGGCGGCACTTGGGTTTGGCAGCGCGGCTGCGTGTGGCTGCAGCGGTCGGCAAAGGTGCAGCCGCCTTGTCGTTCCAGCAGAGAAGGCACGGTGCCCGGAATTTCTTGCAGGGGCTGACCGTGGCTTTGCGGGTTGCGGCCCGGTGCACAAGCGATCAGGCCCTGGGTATAGGGGTGGCTGGGGCGCGACAGGATCAGATCGGTCGGCCCTTCTTCCACCATGCGACCCGCATACATCACGGCCATGCGGTCGGTCATCTCGGCCACCGCGCCCATGTCGTGGGTGATCAAGAGCACGGCAGTGCCGGAGCGCTCGCGCATCTCGCATATGAGGTCAAAAATTTGAGCCTGCACCGTCACATCGAGCGCTGTGGTGGG
>SXGQ01076896.1_pt1 | contig 10941 bp, 8 predicted proteins | sample 3178371 | NCBI WGS metagenome assembly SXGQ01 (sample SAMN11356859, study PRJNA531348) | freshwater metagenome | isolation source: freshwater sample F1-20 | place: China: Fuxian Lake, Yuxi | collected 2017-12-25 | reverse complement strand
GGCAAGGAGCTCGTGGCGCGCGAACTGCACGCGCGCAGTGCACGCGCCGGCGGGCCGTTCGTGCCGGTCAACTGCGCGGCCATGTCTCCCGAGTTCATCGAGAGCGAACTGTTCGGCCACGCCAAAGGTGCCTTTGCCGGCGCCACGCGCGCGCGCGACGGCCTGTTTCACTACGCGCAGGGCGGCACGCTCTTCCTGGACGAGGTGGCCGAACTTCCGCTGTCGATCCAGGCCACCCTGCTGCGCGCTCTCGAGGACCTGAAGATCCGCCCGGTGGGCAGCGAACAGCTGGTGCCGGTGAACCTGCGCATCGTGGCCGCCACCAACCGGGAACTCAGCGCCGAGGTTGCCGCCGGGCGCTTCCGCAAGGACCTGTATTTCCGTTTGCAGGTGGTGGAGCTCACGCTGCCGCCGCTGCGCGAACACAAGGAAGACATCCCCGCGCTGGTGGCTCACTTCATGGCGCAACTTGCGCCCGCGCTCGGTGCCGACCCTTTGAGCATCAGCGGCGAGGAGATGGCGTTCCTGCAGCAGTACGGCTGGCCGGGCAACGTGCGTGAACTTCGCAACCTGATCGAGCGCTCGCTCATCCTCGGCAACCTCAACGTGTCGGCGCTCTACCCCGGTACGCCCCAGGCCCTGCCCGAAGGCCGCCCGATCGACCTGCATTCGCTGGAGAAGATGCACATCCTCTCGGTGCTTGACTCGGTGCATGGCGACAAGACGCGGGCAGCACAACTGCTCGGGGTGTCGCGTCGCACGCTGGAACGGCGCGTGGCCGAGTGGGGCCAGGCTTGATCGGCTGGCGCACCCCACGGTGGCTGGCCACCTCGGTGCGCAACAAGCTGCTGGCAATGGCGTTGCTGCCGCTGCTGGTGGCGTTCCCGCTGCTGGTGCTGGTGCTGGCGATCTGGAGCAACCAGGCTTACGACCGGTTGCTGATCACCAAGGTGCGCAGCGATCTGGCGGTGGCGCAGGGCTACTTCGATCAGGTGCTGATCGAGGTGGGCTCGGGCACGCTGGGTGTGGCCGATTCGCGCGCGCTGGCCGATGCATTGCGTCCCGGCACGCCCGAGGCGCGAGCGCAACTTTCGGCACATCTCGCGGCCGAGCGCGAACGCCTGGGCCTGGACTTCCTGGTGCTGTACGACACGGCGGGCCGGCCCATGGCGCGCGGCGCCCCGCCCGGCCTGAGCGTGGAGGACCAGCGTGCCGGACAACAGCGCCTGCCCCCGGTGCTGGCCGAGTCGGTGCAGACGCAGCGCGAGCGGGCCAAGGCACGGCTGCTGCTGCTCGACAACGAGGCCTTGCGCGCCGTCGTCCCGCACCTGGCATCGCGCACCAGCATCGCCCTGGTGCCCACACGCAACGCCGCCCCAACCAAGCGTGAAACGGAAGATCGCGCCATGGTGGCGCAAGCAACGCTGCCGGTGATCGACGCCCAGAGCCGTCGTCTGGGCGTGCTCAGTGGTGGCCTGCTGCTCAACCAGAACCTGGACTTCATCGACCACATCAACCGCATCGTTTATCCCGCAGGATCGCTGCCGTTCGACAGCCAGGGCACGGCCACACTGTTCCTCGAGGACGTTCGCATCACCACCAACGTGCGCCTGTTCCAGGACCGTCGCGCCATCGGCACACGGGTGTCGCAGGCGGTGCGCAACACGGTCCTGGGCGAGGGCCGCACCTGGCTCGACCTGGCCTTCGTCGTCAACGACTGGTACGTCTCGGCCTACGAGCCACTCACCGATGTGCACGGGCAACGCATCGGCATGCTCTACGTCGGTTTCACCGAGGCGCCGTTTCGCCTGATGCGCTACGCCATGCTCGCGCTCATCGGACTGATCTTCGGTGGCGTGATGGCCGCATCGGCCTGGTTCTCGCTGCGCTGGGCACGCAGCATCTTCGAGCCGGTGCAGCAAATGAACCTGACGATGCAGTGCGTCGAGCTGGGCGACAGCACCGCGCGCGTTGGCGAGCTGCAGGCCCGTGACGAACTCGGGGCGCTGGCGGGCCACCTGGACCAGTTGCTCGACGTGATCGACGACAAGACCGCGGCGCTGCAACGATGGGCCGACGAGCTCGACCGCAAGGTGGCCGAGCGCACCCAGGAACTGCAGGCCAGCAATGCCTCGCTCAAGCTGGCGCAAGAGCAGCTCGTCAAGAGCGAGAAGCTCGCCGCCATCGGCCAGCTCACGGCCAGCATCGCGCACGAAATCAACAACCCCATTGCGGTGATGCAGGGCAACCTGGACCTGATGCGCGACACGCTGGGCCCGCGCGCCGACGCGGTCCGCGGCGAACTGGCGCTGCTGGATCAACAGATCGAGCGCATGCGCATCATCGTGACGCAGTTGCTGCAGTACGCGCGTCCCACGGAATACGCGGGCTATGTCGATGCACTGGACCTCAACCGCACGGTGGAGGACTGTCTGGTGCTGGTGAGCCACCTGCTCGCCAAGACCGGCATCACCATCGAGCGCGATCTGCGCGCGACGCACCGCGTCGGCATCAACCGCCAGGAGTTGCAGCAGGTCATCATCAACCTGCTCATCAACGCCATTCAGGCCATGCCCGAAGGCGGCACGCTGCGCCTGGGCACGCGCGACAACGAGGCCGGCGCCGAATTGCAGGTGATCGACAGCGGCTCGGGCTTTCCCCCGGCGGCACTGGAGCGACTATTCCGCCCTTTCTTCACCACCAAGAACGACGGCAACGGCCTGGGCCTTTGGATCAGCCAGGGCCTGGTGGAGCGCTACGGCGGGCACATCAGCGCCGCCAATCGCAGCGACGGGGCGCACGGCGCGGTGCTGACGGTCAATCTGTACACCGAGCCGCAGGCGCCCGAGGCCACCATGACGAACGACGGCCGGCCAGGTTCGCGCTAACACCCGCCAGCACCCGTTGGCGCCCGTTACCCATCAACACCGAAAAGCAGCAGATTACTGCTTCGGGGGTATGGAGAACGTACCCGGATCCCCGGTTCAATCCTTGCGTTCTTGTCATTCGTTGAACGCCAATGGAACCTCTGAACTCCTGGGCGCTGCGCGCGGTGCTGATTGCCGGTATCGGCGTTCTCGCGGCCTGCGGTGGCGGCAAGCCCTCTTCTGCCACAAGCACGGCTTCTGCGGGAGCCATGCTGACGCCGCCCGCTCTCACGCTCACGCCGACCACCACCAGGATTCTGCGATTCAACTGGCCCGACATGGACGGTGAAACGACCTACCGCCTGCTCGAGGACGCCGATGGCACGTCGGGCTACTCCCTGGTCACACAGCTGCCCGCCGACACCACACAACACGATCTGGAGGTCTTCCTGCCCGGGCGCATCAACGCGCGCTACATCCTGCAGGCGTGCACGGGCGCAAGCTGCGTCGACTCGGCTCCCCTGAGCGTCTCCGGCAGCCTGGCAGAGGCCGTTGGCTTCCTCAAGGCCGACGCGCCGGCCGACGAGCACGAGTTCGGATTCAGCATTGCGCTGTCGGAGGATGAGGGCACGCTGGCCGTGGGCGCCCCCGGCGAGGACAGCGATTTCGCCGGCATTGCCGCGCGCAAGCCAAGCCATGCGGGCGTGGCTTACGACAGCGGTGCGGTCTACGTGTTCGTGCGCGAGGGGCAACGTTGGCAGCAGCAAGCCTTCGTGAAGACCTCGGCCCCGCGGGATGGCGACGGTTTCGGCTTCAGCGTGGCTCTGAGCGCCAATGGTGACTCCCTGGCCGTGGGAGCGCCTGACGACGACACCAACGGTGCGGTGTATCTGTTCAGGCGCCAAAGTGGCACCTGGAGCCAGTGGCAACGCATGGTCACCTCGTCGACCGGCGGAAGATTCGGCATCAGTCTGGCCCTGTCCTCGCCAGGACAGGTGCTCGTGGTGGGTGACCCACAGGAAGACAGCGTCGCAAGCAACAGCGGCGCTGCCTACGTGTTCACCCACGATGGCCACACTTGGAGCGAGCAGGCGATGCTCAAGGCGCCGGCACCACAAGCCGGGGACCTCTTCGGTACAAGCGTATCCGTCAACGGTCCAGGCGGCACGATCGCCGTGGGCGCGCCGGATGACGACAACACCGTCTTCGGGGGCGGCGCAGCATACGTGTTCACCGGTGGCGGCCCGACCTGGGGGCCGCCCGTGCGGTTGACGCCCGCTCAACCCGTCGAAGAGCAAAACATGGGTCGCGTGGTGGCGCTGTCGCGCGATGGCAGTACCTTGGCCGTCAGCGCGAGCGGCGACGCAAGCACGGCGATCGGCATCAACGGCGACCCCACGGCCGGTGGCGCACCGGTCAGTGGCGCGGTCCATGTCTTCGCGCTGCGAGGCCTCGCCTGGGAGTACCAGGCCTATATCAAGGCATCCAACCCCGACCAGGATGACAACTTCGGCTACCGCGTTGTGCTGTCGAACAATGGTGATACCCTGGTGGTCAGCGCGCCCTACGAACGAAGCAGGGCAGACGGCATCAATGGCGCACAGGACGACAACAGTTCCTCCGAAGTCGGTGCCGCCTATGTGTTCCAGCGTCGGGGCGCCGACTGGCGCCAGCAGGCCTACGTGAAGGCATTCAACAGCGGAAGTGGCGATGGTTTCGGCCACGGCCTCGCCCTGTCGTCCGACGGGCTGCGCCTGTTCTCGGGCGCGCCCGGCGAAAGCAGTTCGGGCGGCGGATGGAATCCGATACAGGACAACAATAGCATTCGCTCGGGTGCCGTGTACCTCTACTGAACGACGCTGCGACGGCCCATCGTGGCGGGCCGCCTGCTGCCCTGAACGTCAGGGCTGTGGGCCGTCGTAGCCTTCGATGACCACGATGTCGGCCACCGACACCGGCGCGCGCAGTGCCACCGCGGCCTGATAGGCCGGCGAGTGGTAGCAGGCCAGGGCCTGCTCGTAGGAAGGGAACTCGATCACCACGTGGCGGCTGCGGCTGTTGCCCTCCACGCAGGTGAAGCGCCCGCCGCGCACCACGAACCGCGCGCCATGGGCGCGAAATGGCTCCGCGTTGGCGGCGATGTAGTCCTTGTAGCGTTCGACGTCGTCCACATCGACGTGCGCAACCCAGTAACCCTTGGCCATGTCCTCGCCCCGGTTCACACCAGCATGTCGAAGCCCTGGGCCTCGACGCCGATGAAGGCGTTGGTGAAACCCGCGAGCGCGGCGTAGAAACCGGCCTTGGGGTGGCCAGCAATGGTTTCGCACAGCTGCGGTACCCACGGCTGCACATGGGCACTGAAGAACGCACGCTGGCGCGTGAGGTTGGCGATCTCCACGTCGTCACCGGCGATAAGGTAGCGCATGACCTCGCACACATAGGCCACGTGGTCCTCGGTCTCGGGCATGGCTTCATCGCGCGCGAGGCCAAGCTCGGCCAGGTCGCTGCGAAGGCGGGCCAGGGGTTTTTCGTTGAGGAAGCCGCTGAGGTAGTGCGACCCGAACAGGAATATCTCGGGCTTGCCGACACCGCCGAACAGCGCGTCGTATTCGTCGGCGATCTGCGCGTCGCTGCGCTCGCGGGCCGCGGCCACCACAGCGCGCCAGGGCTCCTCCAGGAAGGCGCCGGCGGCGGGCGCTTCGGTGGCGGCCACGCGCAACTGGCTCAGCAGTTCGGGCGCAGGCGGTGCGTAGTACAGGGCCGCGAGCAGGCCATAGACCTCGGCTCGCGCGGTTTCCTCGTCCAGTGTCGACGAGACAGGGATGCGTTCCATCATGACAACAGCCTTCAACCGTCGGTGATGCGGGCCTCGCCCGGATTGGAATAGATGTCCACGACACGGCAGTCGCCGCACATCTTGAGGCGCTCCAGCGCCTCGCCCTGGAACATGGCATGGCCCGAGAGCTTGGCGAGCATCACCTCCACGCCTTTGAGCGTGCCGAAGGGTTTGCCGCAGCGAATGCAGGCGTAGGGCTGCGCCTCGTTGAGCACGCGCGGCTGTTTGCGTTGCTCGGTGAGCAACAGGCGCGGCTCCAGCGTGATGGCGTCTTCCGGGCAGGTGGTGGCGCACAGGCCGCATTGCACGCAGTTCTTCTCGACAAAGCGCAGTTGCGGGCGTTCAGCGTTGTCGAGGAGCGCATTGGCCGGGCAGGCGCTCACGCAGCTCAGACACAGCGTGCAGCTGTCCTTGTTGACATTGACGGCGCCGAACAGGGCCGGCGCGGGCAAGGCAACGGCCTGCGCGGTGCGGTTGAGCGTGGCGCTGTCCTGCAGCAGGTGGTCGATGGCCAGCTCGAGCGTGGCGCGCTTTTCGGCTTGCAGCGCAAAACTGGCGCGGCGCTTGACGCCCTGCGCCGGCGGCGACGCGAGCTGGGTGTCCAGTGTCGCGAAGTCGGTGGTGCGGATCAAGCGGAAATGCGTGCCGCTGTAGCCCAGGCCGTTGACGATGGCCTGCACCACCGCCATTTGCTCGCGCAGCGCGGTCTCGTACTGCGGTGCCTCCTCGTCGGTCAACAGCACCCACACCTGAGACGCACCGTAGGCAAATGCGCTGAGCCACACATCGAGCCCGAGCGAGGCGGTGTGCCACAGCGGCAGCGGAATCACCCGCGCGGGCACGCCTTTGACGGCCTTGGGCCGCAGCATGGCTTCGCGACCGAGCGCATTGATCAGCTCGCTGCCCGCCCCCTGGCTGTGCAGCAGCAGCGCCGCGTCCTGCCCGCCGGCCTTGGCGTAGGTGGCGAGCACGGTGCGCAGCTTCACGCCCTGCTCGCTGGCGCGGGGGTAGGCGTAGCTCAGCGCACCGGTCGGGCACACCGTGGTGCAGGCGCCGCAGCCCACGCACAGGTTGGGGTTCACCGCGATCTGCTGGCGCTCGACCTCGCTGCGGATGGCCAGCGCCGAACACACCTGCACGCAGGCATCGCAACCCACGGTCTCGTTGCGGCCGTGCGCGCAGAGCTTTTGCTTGTAGACGAAGAACTTCGGCTTCTCGAACTCGCCCACGAGCTCGCGCAGGCGCGTCACCGCGTCGATGCCGGCATCGCTGTTCACGCCCTCGGGCAGGTGGAAGTAGCCTTGCGGGTGGGCGTGCTGCGTGAACGCGGGCTGTGCCCGCAGGTCGACCACGATGTCGAAGCGTTCGCGGTGCGACTGGGGGTCGCGCTGGAAGTTGATCGCACCCACCGCCTCGCAAGCCTTCACGCAGTCGCGGTGGCTCTTGCACTTGTCCAGGTCGATCTGGTAGTCGAGACCGATGGCACCTTCGGGGCACGCGGCCACACAGGCATTGCAGCGGGTGCACAGGTCCAGGTCGATCGGGTTGGCGCTGTCCCAGCTGACGTCGAAGGCACCGAGCCAGCCAATGACCGCCACGGCCTGCCCGCTCACCACTGGCCAGGTGCGCGCCTGCTGGCCGCGTCCGCCTTGCGAGAGCACGGTCACATCGAGCACGTCGGCCACGCGCTCGGCCAGGCGCTCGGCCGCGTCGAGCGCGCCGATGATGAGGGTGCGACCGGCGTTCTTGTAGGTGACGGTGGGCACCGGCTCGGGCTCGGGCAGGCGCGCGGCGGCCAGCAGCGCGGCCATCTTGGGCGTGGCGGCACGGCCCTCGCGACCCCAACCACCGGTCTCGCGCAGATTGACGAACTTGATGGGGCGAACGTCGAGTGCGACGGCGCCTTCGGTCTGCTCGCTCAGTTCGTTGAACAAGCGGCTTTCCTGGGTGCAGGCCACCACCAGTTCGTCGCTGCTGCGGCTGGCACGCTGGAAGGCCGGCGCGTCGCGCCGGCACAGCGTGGTGTGAGTGGTCAGGTCCTCATCCAGCGCCTGGCCCAGGGCTTTCGCGTCCAGGGTCATGGTCTGGTTGCAGTTGCAGATCAGCGTGGTCATCGTGGGGCGGGGTCGGTTCGGCCGTCTCGGGGCCGGGGGTGGCGGCGGTGGGTCCGCCGTCTGTGGGGGCCGATGGCGCGGTGGCCTCGGTGGTTTTCTTCTCGTCCGGGTCGTCGACGAGCTTGAGAAATTTTGCGCCCACCATCATGGCCAGCTCGGCCTTGGACAGCGGGCTGGGCTTGCTGTAGTCGTCGATGTAGACGTCCAGACCGTCCATCACGTTGAAGTGCGGGTCGGCGAACAGCTTCTTCACGGCGGCGTTGCGGACGTCACCGGGCACGTCCTTCGCCACGAAGCGCCGAAAGTCCGATTCGGGTGTGAGCTGCGCAACGTCGTCCAGCGTGGGCGCGGGAGCCTTGGCCTCTTCGGGTTCGGCACGGGGCGCGGACGTTGCGGGCAAGCTGGCAGGGGCCACTGCGGCCGGCGCAGGTGCAGGCACCACAGCGGGCTCAGGCGGCAGCGCCTGGCCGCTGCGCACCGCCTCCTTGCGACGCGACCAGCGCGAGAAGAAATTGCCTTCGTCGGTGCTCATCGCTTCTCCGTGCTGATGCGCACCGGCTGGCCGAAACGGTCCGTCAGCGGCCGGAAGCTCTCGGGACGCTTGCGCCGCTTGGGCTCGGGCACATAGGTCGCGTCGACGAAAGCCCGCATCCAGTCCACCACCTCGGCGGGCGCGGGCACCTGATCCACACGCTCCTGGGCATCGAGCCAGCGGCCAGCGTCGTGGTAACTCAGCGTCGTGATCAGCGGCACGGCCACGGGTTCACCGTCGAGCAGGCGCGATTCATCGAGCCGCCACATGACCCAGAAGCAAGGCTGCGGGCTGTTGAGATTCAGGAAGTAGCCTTCGGCATCGTCGCGGAACAGTTCGACGCGAAAGCGCGGGTGGAGCCAGTGGCTGCTGCCGGCAGGCGCGTGGGCAGCGTCGATCGGCTCGACCGCCTGGGGTTCGTGAGCTTCGTCCGGATCGAGCAGCGCGGCCTCTTCGGGCGCCGCATGAAGCATCACGTCGGCCAGCACCCAGCGCCAGGGCTGCCAGCGCGCCATGGGCCCGCTGACCGGCTCGCGGCGCATCACGACATCGACCTCGATCACGGGCCGCTGACGCGCGGGGGCAGACGTATGGTGAGCATGCATATCAAGGCGAGACTGTACGTCATCGCCCCGGCGCACGCTGCCGAACGCGTGCTTGCCCCGCCGGCTCAGTACGTCTCGAGGTGCAGGCGGCCTTCTCGCTGCAGTGCAACACCCACGGCCTCCCAGTCGAGCCCGGCGCCGCTGGCGATGTCGCGAAGCGCCAGCACCACGCCCTCTTCCATGCTCTTGAGGCCGCACACATAGAAGTACGCGTTCGGGTCCTTCAGCAGCGCGGCAAGATCGGCAGCGCGCTCGCGCATGGCGTCCTGCACGTATTTCTTCGGTTGGCCCGGGGTGCGGCTGAAAGCGAAGTTGCTGTCGATGAAGTCCTTCGGCAGGCTTTGCAGCGGGCCGAAGTACGGCAACTCCTGCTGCGTGCGGGCACCGAAAAACAGCATCAGCTTGCCGCCCTCGAACTTGCCAGAGGCGCGCAGGCGCCGACGCCACTCGGTCATTGCCCGCATCGGCGCCGAGCCGGTGCCGGTGCAGATCATCACGATGTGGCTCTTCGGGTGGTTGGGCATGAGGAAGCTCGCGCCGAACGGGCCGATCACCTCGACCTTGTCGCCCACCTTGAGGTCGCACATGTAGTTGCTCGCCACACCACGCACCGGGCGGCCCTGGTGGTCCTGCAGCACGCGCTTGATGGTGAGCGAGAGGTTGTTGTGGCCAGGACGCTCGCCGTTGCGCGGGCTTGCGATGCTGTACTGACGCGCATGGTGGGCGCGCCCTTTCTCGTCGGTGCCTGGCGGGATCACGCCAATGCTCTGGCCTTCCAGCACGGGAAAAGGCATAGGGCCAAAGTCGAGCACGATGTGGTGCGTGTCGTACTCGGTGCCGACCTCGGTGACGCGCAGGTTGCCCACCACGGTGGCGGTCACGGTCTTCTGCGCGGCCTTGGGGCCGTAGAGGTTGGTGTAGGCGTGCGCGGCCGACCAGGGCGGCAGCGTGGCGCCATAGCGCGTGGCAACGAACTTGTCTTCCGTGGCCGCGGGCGACGCGCTGACGGGTGCGGGCGCTGCGGCCGGACCGGTCTCGGCCACATCGGCCCCGGCGGCGGCCAGCTCCTCAGGTGGCAGTTCGGCCGGCAGCGATTCCCAGCCGAATTGCTCCTCGATGGAGTAGGCACGCACCTTGGGCATGGTGCGCCAGTTGTCGATCGACCCCGTGGGGCACGGGGGCACGCAGGCCATGCACAGGTTGCACTTGTCCGCATCGACGACGTAGTTGTTCGCGTCGTGCGTGATCGCCCCCACGGGGCAGGTCGCCTCGCAGGTGTTGCACCGGATGCAGATCTCCGGGTCGATCAGGTGCTGCTGGATGACAGCGAGTTCAACGGGCGCATTCATGAGAAAGATCAGCCGAAACGGACGTACTCGAAATCCACGGGTTGGCGATTGATCCCCATCACCGGCGGCGCGATCCAGTTGGCGAACTTGCCGGGCTCGACCACACGGCCCATGAGGGAGGCCACGAAGGCACGATCTTCGGCGGTCGGCAGCCATTCGTCCACCTTAGCGTTCCATTCCGCCTCGCTGACCACGCGGCCATCGGGGGACACCTTCACGCCCGCCAGGGTGCCGATGTTGCGGTGGAAGGCCTTGTGCGGCACCTTCAGGCGGTGCGGCAGGCCGGCCTTCTCGATCAGCTTGTTCCAGCGCTCCACGCCAGCCATCGAGTCCTTGATGTAGTCATCGCGCAGCACCTCGTTGAGCGCGTTGAGCATGGGCACTTCCTTCTCGGTCAGTTGCCCGCCCTGCACGTCCAGGATCTTGTAGGTCTGCCCCTTGAGCACGTGGTCGTCGTTGCGCTTGCCCTCTTCGTAACGGCCCTTGAGGCCAGAGCTGTAGAAGGTGGCGGCGTTGCTCGACTGGTCGGCGCCGAACAGGTCGATGGTGACCGAGTAGTGGAAGTTCAGGTAGCGCTGGATGGTGGGCAGGTCGATCACGCCGGCCGCGCGCAGCTTGCCCGGGTCGTCGGTCTTGAG
>SXGQ01855712.1_pt1 | contig 10942 bp, 19 predicted proteins | sample 3178371 | NCBI WGS metagenome assembly SXGQ01 (sample SAMN11356859, study PRJNA531348) | freshwater metagenome | isolation source: freshwater sample F1-20 | place: China: Fuxian Lake, Yuxi | collected 2017-12-25 | reverse complement strand
TATCAATTCCTAGGGGGTTATTTTGACCTACAAGGCGTTTATGACATACAAGTCGAGAGTTAGGTCATTAGCATGAGATCGTCGATTCTAGGGGCATTTATGTAAAGAAAAAGATTTTTCAAAGATTGTTTAAAAAAAACGGGGGCTCATGCCGAAGTATAGGTGTAACGCCAACCGAGTCGCCCCTCACACGGGGCATGGAGGGTTTCTCATGACCGATGGCAATTATCTGGTTACGATGTTCGGGCGACACCTCCCCGGCAAGGTTTGCCGGGATGAGAGCGAGGTCCGCAGTTTTTTGAAGAGTTGGTTCCACCCAGAATTGGTGGATAGCGGACATTTCGTCCGTAAAAGGTGGGGGTACTGTTTTGTGAACAGTATCATGGCTGGACCGGAAGTCGCCCAGATCGTGAAAATCTGACCTTTCTCTGGGGTAGTTGCAATTGCAACTACCCTTTTTTTTGTGTTATTGGTTTTAGGGTTATTGTACAAACAATGCACCCGGCACCCGCACCAGAGGCTGGTCTGTTTGTACAATAACCCTAAACCTCAGCCGATATTCCAGTCTTAATTGCCAACCGTTCTACTGGTTTCAATTCCTAGGGGGTTATTTTGACCTACAAGACGTTTACGTCATACAAGTCGAGAGTTAGGGCATATGGTTGTGATCGTCGATTCTAGAGGCGTTTGTGTAAAGAAAAAATAATTCCAAGATTGTTTAAAAAAAACCGGGGCTTATGCCGAAGTATAGGTGTAACGCCAACCGAGTCGCCCCCAAGGGGGCATGGAGTCTTCAAGATGACCAATTTCAACTTGGCAGCAAAATACACCGTCAACGGGGCATTCGTGGTACGCAAAATTGCGTACAATGGATATGCATTCATTTACCAAACGGAAACGGGGGATGTCTATTTGGACACGGACCCGGAATTGGAGAATGAATTCCCACCACTTGAGCGGATGGGTTCACTGTCGATTGATGCGAGCGACAGTGAACTAGTCGGCTTTGTCGATAAAGCCCCAAAGGGGCTAACGCCCAGTGATTTCAGGTTCTATGTGCATGGGGGGTACGTCGCCTCCCGTCAGCAGATAGGCGAGTATCACGCTAGTATGATTGACTGACGGGTGTCTGGGGGAATTGCAATTGCAATTCCCCATTTTTTGTTTTGCATTTTAGGGTTATTGTACAAGCAGCATCCGCACCATGAGGCTGGATTGTTTGTACAATAACCCTAAACTTTGTTTGTACAATAACCCTAAACTTTGTTTGTACAATAACCCTAAACTTAAGCTTGAGAAGACGGTTGATTTTCGCAATGAATTGCAATTGCAAAAAATTGGTTTATGTATTTTCCGCCTTCTTTTTGTGAAGGCGGTTTGGTTTGTGAAGGCGGTTTGGTTTGTGAAGGATGGAATTGCAATTGCAATTCCCTGCATGTGTCAGTCACTGTTCCAGATTCGTTGCTGGTTCGATCTGGTCTTGAGACGTTTGGTGCCCTTGTGGGCGAAGAAAACGGTCGCCAACCGTGGTTTGTGACCCGTAGCGATGCGTGTCTGGTCGATCTTGCCCTTTTTCACGATGCGCTCCTTGAAAGAAATATTGGTTTGGTCAGGCAGGAATTGAACCTGCGATTTCAGCACCATATGCACTGACCCGGTTCAGATCAGATCACCCGTTGAACGGTTTACCCTGATCCTATTCAGTCCTTACGCTCCTGAATTGCGCCCCATGCCATACTGGGGGGAATTGTCAACAGCAGATTTCCACCTCACGGTTGGGGAATCGAACCCCAAGGACCAATCTGACTGTCGGGCTAACCGGCGCTTCAAACCGGCTACACCTATACTTCGGCATGAAACCCCGTTCTTTTTAAAAAATCTTGAGAAAAGTTTTAGGTCTGTTTGTACAATAACCCTAAACCTCAGCCGATCTTTCCGTTTGGAATCCAGACTGGCTTGCTAGTTTCAATTCCTAGGTGGTTATTTGGCTCTACAAGACGCTTTCACCATACAAGTCGAGAGTTAGGGCATGTGGTTGTGATCGTCGATTCTAGAGGCATTTATGTAAAGAAAAAATAATTCCAAGATTGTTTAAAAAAATCGGGGTTTCGTGCCGAAGTATAGGTGTAACAACCAACGAGTCGCCCCTCACACGGGGCATGGAGGGTTTCTCATGACCGCTATCAACACCACCACCACCAACTGCATAACCTTCAACCGCAGCATTTGCAATTGCTGCGGCGTTAAATCCACGGTTTTTCGTGTGGATGTTGATGAAAATGGCGACGGCGGTAGCTACACGCCAGAAAGCTGCAATTGCAGCAAGTTCGGTGATGGTTTCAATTCAACATCACACTTTTTAGGGTTGGGACAAATTACTGTCCACTACCATGATGGATTCATGGTGGAGGCTGACTACTATCTAACAGATGGTGATAGACTAAACGTAAATTACAAGGGCATCGAACTACAGTTCGATGAAGACAAAAACCTTTGCAATTGCAATTACAAAGGGATGTGGATTGCCCCGCCTGAATTTTGCCAGTATCTGCGGATGCTAGGGTACTTCGTACCAGAGACCTATGAGTCCTGACCGTTCTCTGGGGTAGTTGCAATTGCAACTACCCTTTTTTTTTGTTTTGCATTTTAGGGTTATTGTACAAACAGAAGTCTTTGCAATTGGCTGGTGGTTGGCTGGTTTGTACAATAACCCTAAACCAATAGGCAAAAAAAGGGGAATTGCAATTGCAATTCCCCTAGAGAACGGTCATTATTTGATTTTTTCCATTGCCCAAGCCCAGATTGCTTGGGTATACCATCCGGCATTCCCAGAAATTATCCTTCGAGCCTCTTCGATTTCTGGGTCAACCATTGGAGATGGTTGGTTACAATCGTTTTCAAACATTTCCCAATCATAGTCAGACATTTCACAAGCCATCTTGAAGACTCCATGCCCCCTTGGGGGCGACCATTGTTGTCGTTACGCCTATACTTCGGCATGATCAGCCGATTTTTTTAAACAATCTTGTAATTATTTTTTCTTTGCATAAATGCCCCTAGAATCGACGATCACATAGCAATGACCAAAGTCTCGCCCTGCACGGAGAAAGCGATCCATAGAGCCAAATAAACCACTAAGAATTGAAACTAGCAAGCCAGTCTGGAATCTAGATGGAAAGACTGGATCTTTTAGGGTTATTGTACAAACAGACCAGCCTCATGGTGCGGGTGCATTGTTTGTACAATAACCCTAAACCAATAGGCAAAAAAAGGGGAATTGCAATTGCAATTCCCCTAGAGGCTCATTTTGTTGTTGCCTCAGCATCCACCACCTTTTCCAAGGCGGAAATGATCCTTTGTCGGTCACGCCGCCTCATCCTCGAAGTGATGTTGATGATGTCGGTCACGGTCAGGACGGTCCCGACCGTAAGGTCGATATCTTTATCGACCGCAAGTTGCAGGATCGCCATGCGTGGCGAGATGGTTACCGTGCTGATCTTGGCTGTTAAAAAATCTGCCATCTCGAAGCCCTCCGTGCCCCTCAGGGCGACCATTGTTGTCGTTACACTTATACTTCGGCATGACCAGCCTTTTTTTTTAAACAATCTTGGAATAATCTTTTCTTTGCATAAATGCCCCTAGAATCAACGATCTCATGACGATGACCAAAGTATCGCCTTGTATGGTGAAAACGATCTACAGAGGCAAATAGGGGCATAAGAATTGAAGCCAGTAGAACGGTTGGGAATCAAGACAGAAAGACTTGCTAGGTTTAGGGTTATTGTACAAGCAATGCACCCGCATGGTGCGGTTGGCTGGTGGTCTGTTTGTACAATAACCCTAAATTGCAAAATAAAAAAAGCCCTGCCAAAATGACAGGGCTTGAAAAGTCTACCATCCATATGGATGATAGAGGCACTTTTCTGGTTCGTAATGTCCTACAAACCAGTAATTCTGGTTTGTTATGGCAATTTGTTGGACAGGGAACATTTTCGGTCTCCATGCGGTTTGGTTGGCGTGACACCTATACTTCGGCAAAACAGCCCGGTTATTTTAAACAATCTTTTTTTTTGTTTGTACAATAACCCTAAAATGCAAAACAAAAAAAAGGGCTTGCAATTGCAAGCCCCTGATATCACCAGTTAGGATTTTTTGTTTTTGATTTCAAGCTGAATCAGCATCTTCTTCTTTGATATGCCATGAACCTCAAAGGCTATCGAAGTCTTAGTTCTGACAAGGGCTTCTGCATTCATGCATAATCCGCAATCAATGCATTGTGTTCCTTTGGTTTGTGCTAGGCAAGGAACGATCTTATGCCCATCAAGACGATAAATTTTATCACTTTCAAACTTTTCTACAACTATAGCAGTGGCATAGCCACGGGCTTGAGCTTCTGCTATCTCAGCTGGTGTTTCCACACTAGCTAGAACGCTTTCACTGCCCCATGATGACCTATCAACATTTCGCCATGCATGGGTATATGTCCATGCCTTGCGCCCACGTTTGCGACGATGTCGCTGCATAGCTTTTGATACGATCTCAGCAGTCTGATTGCTTTTGCAATCACCAACAACATGGACCCGTAAATCGTTACGACCGGTGAGGCTGTCGATAGCCTCGGCTTCTTCTGTTGCAATTGCAACAGGGTCGGCATCACCAGACTGCTTATTCAGTCTGTTAGTGATGATTCCGGTGGGTCCGGTTTCAGCGTAGCACCCACTGCCCTTGAAGACACACTCGTCAGGGCAACTGCCCTGAGCAGCGTATGTTACCGAAACTGGACCGGTCTTTGAGTTTTCGGTGGTTTCAATTGCTCGTGCCAGCATTTTAATGCTCCATCGTGTTGGTTGTCGTTACACTTATAATTCGGCATGAGCCCCCGATTTTTTTAAACAATCTTGGAATTATTTTTTGTTTGCATAAATGCCCCTAGAATCAACGATCTCATGACGATAACCAAAGTATCGCCTTGTATGGTGAAAGAGCCTTGTAGGTCAAAATAACCCCCTAAGAATTGAAACCAGTAGAATGGTTAGCAATCCAGACGGAAAGACTTGCTGATTTTAGGGTTATTGTACAAACAGAAGACTTTGCAATTGTCTGGTGGTTGGCTGGCTGGTGGCTTGTTTGTACAATAACCCTAAATTGCAAAATAAAAAAAAGGGCTTGCAATTGCAAGCCCCTGATATCACCTAGTTTCCCATTCTTACATCGATGCATCGGTCGATATAACCATCTCTATCGTGGTCTATGTTTGTGAGATACTCATATGAGTATCTGTTTATGCCGTCCAAATTGGAAAGCGGATACTCGTTTTTGATATGTGAAAGCAATTCGTTATCTGGAATGATATCTTGTTGCAGATCCTCATCATGAACATAAGCTGTTAGCTCATATTCAAAACTATGAAGGCTCCAAGCATAACCTTCATATTTGATGCCAACTGCAAGTTGGTGTCCCTTGTAATTGAAACGAACTTCGTTTTCGATGCTGAAGTTTGTAGCCATTGGTCTGAATCTCCGTGCCCGTTTGGGCGACTCGTTGGTTGTTACACTTATACTTCGGCATGAGTCTCGATTTATTTTAAACAATCTTGGAAAATTCCAGAATAATCTTTTCTTTACATAAACGCCTATAGAATGGACGATCACATGCCAATGACCAAAGTCTCGCCCTGCATGGTTAAAAAGCCTTGTAGAGCCAAATAGAGCCAAAAGAATTTAAACCAGTAGAATAGTTTTAATTATTCCATAAAAAACCCACTAGGTATAAGCCTAGTGGGTAATAGGTTGTTGTCAGTGAGTTTTGGATCTATTCATTTGTTGGTTGTACCATATCAAATGGCTGATATGGCAGGTCTTCTACTTCTTCTTCTTCGACCTGTTCTCCATTCGGTGTTTCATATTCCACTTGATCCCCTGCAATAAACTCTTGTGATACGAATTTGTTATTTTCAAATTTCTGTACAACAAAACCAGAAGTAATCTTATGAATCATTCGTTGATACTCCTTGTGTTGGTGAGTGACGACATATCTTTCACCTACACTTATACTTCGGCATGAGTCTCGATTTATTTTAAACAATCTTGGAAAAAGTTTTAGGATTGTTTGTACAATAACCCTAAAGCATTCAGTCTTTACTTATAGAATCCAGACTGGCTTACTGGTTTCAATTCCTAGGTGGTTATTTGGCTCTGTAGATCGTTTACAACATACAAGTCGAGAGTTAGGGCATATGGTTGTGATCGTCGATTCTAGAGGCATTTTTGTAAAGAAAAGATTTTTCAAAGATTGTTTAAAATAATCGTGGTTTCGTGCCGAAGTATAAGTGTAACGACAACAATGGTTCGCCCTGAGGGGCATGGAGGGCTTCGAGATGGAACCTGAAGACTTTTGCGAGGGGAACGATGGCGGGTTCGACTGGGACGGAGACGCATTGGCGTCTGCCGGGTGGGGCACGGACGAGGACTACGGTGACTACGGGGGTGATTGCGGAGAATGAGTCTCTGGGGGAGTTGCAATTGCAACTCCCTTTTTTTATGTTATTGGTTTTAGGGTTATTGTACAAACAAAAGACTTTTCAATTGTCTTGGGTGTTGGCTTGTTTGTACAATAACCCTAAATTGCAAAACAAAAAAAAAGGGCTTGCAATTGCAAGCCCCTGATGACATCAAGATTCTAGACATATCTTTTCACACATCTCCTCAATTGGAGATATAAATTCTTCAAGGCTAGTGCTATAGTCGCAAACAACATCGTGACCACTGTTGCCATAGATTAAAAAGATATATCTTTTGTGACCATCTTTTTTCAATATGATATGTTCTTCATCGACACTGAAACATTGTTCAAGCATCGCCTTGATAGAATTTAGCGGAGATAGCTTAATGATCTCTTCGCCATTATCCAGAGAGATGATATATCCTTCTTTTTTGGCTTTGGTGAGGATTGAGCGAACGATCCTGCGCTCGATCTTCTGACGTTCTTTAACATTCATCTTTCAGTCTCCAGCGGGTTGGTTATCGTTACACTTATACTTCGGCATGAGACTCGATTTATTTTAAACAATCTTGGAATTATTTTTTTTCTGATGGTCTGTTTGTACAATAACCCTAAATTGCAAAATAAAAAAAGGGAATTGCAATTGCAATTCCCTTGACGTTCAGTTATGAAACTTCCGATACTTCCGATACTTGATCTATGACACTTCCGATATCACTTCGGACAATTTCAACTCGTCCATTGACAAGAACCGCTTTGTGTGGCATGTCCCATTCACCTTTTGAACATGGGACGTGTTGGTATAGACCTTTCTTGGCTAGGCTACCTAATGCCCCTGCAAATGAGCTTGGGCTTACTAGGTGTGCTGCACACTCTCTCAGAGTGTCTTTAAGATCGGTCTGTGCATCGTTGCCCTCGTTGTTGATCCCAGATGCAAAAGCGTTAGACTGCAATGCTTTGTATACGATAGTCTCAAGATTGGTCAACTTTACCATTTTCAGTCTCCAGTTGGTTGGTTGTTACACTTATACTTCGGCATGAGACTCGATTTATTTTAAACAATCTTGGGAAAAGTTTTTTTAAAATTGTTTAAAATAATCGTTGGTTCGTGCCGAAGTATAAGTGTAACGACAACAATGGTTCGCCCTGATGGGCATGGAGGGATTCAAGATGTTCTGGGTAACAATGACAGATAAATTCATGAGCGGTTGGGGTGGAGCCGCTGGCAAGATCAATAAGTTTGTTGTGGCTTGTGAAAGCCAAGAACAAGCAGAACAGATTGTCCGGGCGGCTGAGGAGCGTTCAGAGATGAGATACATCTCTGTAAGAACAAAAAAGCCTAAATACGGAAGCAAATATGTAGTCTCAGAACGGGAGTTTTCACGACTGGGAGATATCTGGCGGGGACAATTGTAATATTTGTGAAGCCCCTGTCATTTTGGCAGGGGCTTTTTTTGTGTTGGTTTGTTTGTACAATAACCCTAAAAAAATTCAATAAAAAAAGGAATTGCAATTGCAATTCCCTTTGGTGGCTTATACATCTTCTATAAGATCAACTCCAAGACAACCACCGAAGCCAGTAGTATATCCTATTCGATATGTTTTGCTTCCAATTGTGGTTCGGAAATTGATCCTATAATTCAATGGTGCTGGCTCACCATCAACCGCTTCTGGCAGATTATCAGGAAGATAATCAATTAAAGAATTGATAAACTGATCTCGATCTTTTTCATCAATATCAATCAGGTTATATGCTTCGTCGCCCTGAATGAAAATTACTGGGTAGTGGCGCATTGTTCGGTCTCCAGTTGATTGGTTGTTACACTTATACTTCGGCATGAAGCTCGATTTATTTTAAACAATATTGGAAAAAGTTTTAGGATTGTTTGTACAATAACCCTAAATCCAACCAGTCTTTACGTCTTGTTTCAAGAATGGCTTGCTAGTTTCAATTCTTAGGGTATTATTTGGCTCTGTAGATCGTTTTCACCATACAAGGCAAGACTTAGGTCGTGTGGTTGTGATCGTCGATTCTAGGGGTGTTTATGCAAAGAAAAGATTTTCTCAAGATTGTTTAAAATAATCGTTGGCTCATGCCGAAGTATAAGTGTGACGACAACTGAACCGCTGGAGACTGAAAGATGAGTTTTGAAATTGCTTTTGAACAGGTGTTAGGTGAAGTTGCAAAACCAACAGGATGTTGGTATGTGACTTTGTGGGAAGAGGCTAGTTATTATGGTGGTCCCGAAGAAGGGGGCTGGTGGGGTAGTGATAGAATCCCACTAAAATATGCTACTTTCAACACGGAAGAAGCAGCAGAGGCTGCTTATGAAAAGATATCTCAGCTTGCAACTGAGATGACTCAAGATGCCAAGCGCAGGTATGGAGAGTATTGTTTGCAGCAATGTGAATGGTTGGATGCTCGTGGGCTTGATTCTGACTACTTACCAGAGGTAAGTGGAGAGGACCGATATAGTGTGACGGTGAGTGATTCCTTACCGGAAGCGCACTATGGTTGCAGGCATTACGAATGATGTTTGTGAAGGGAGTTGCAAATGCAACTCCCTTTTTTTTGTTATTGTTTTTAGGGTTATTGTACAAACAGATTTTGTTTGTGAAGGCAGTTGCAAATGCAAAAAACAGGAGACCCTGCTTTTTAGGGCAGGGTCTTCTGGTAACAACAACCACGGACATCACTCCTTTGTTTATTAGAACTACATTTCGTTCTCTGCCCATGCCTTAGCCTGCGCTTCTTCTCCCTTTCCTGTCCAGTGATCATTACACTTTAACTTAAAAATCGTCTCTATCATCGATTGAACCGCTTCTTGAATCGTCGGGAACGTCCCAACAGGCGAATCAATGTACTCTTCTGGGTGCCATCGGGTCGAAGGTTGCACATCCCATGTCGTGACTTCCCACCCCGTCCGCTCAATCAAACCACCAATCTTCGGTTGATCGTATTGCGTTGGACTGATCGTCACAGCATCATAATATCCATAAAGTATACCATCTTTCAGTAATACTTTTTCACCCGGTAGCAACTCAGCCAATGCTTCATTTGCAAGTGCAAGACCAATCGGTATGTCCCGCTCGATAATGCCATTATGTTCATCATCGGATTGCTTTTTATATGATTTAATATCGTGACGCTCGAATTCTCTTTCTTTATAAGAAGAGAACTCGCCGAAACCTACCTTGTACTTACTGTCAGTTATGTCCAATATCCAGCCTAATTCCCATGTCTTTCTATATAAAACCTTAACCTTATCGCCAATCTTCATATCATTACTCCTTTGTTGGTTATCGTTACACTTATACTTCGGCATGAGGCTCGAGTTATTTTAAAAAATCTTGGGAAAAGTTTTTTGGCTAGTGATTTGTTTGTACAATAACCCTAAATTGCAAGTTGACAGTGTAGTGTATGGGTGGACTGGCATGGAAGTCAATTCCCATGCCAGTCTTATGTTTACCTAATTATCAAGAAATCTGCCTTGCCAAGACCGGGTTTTTGGAGCAACTGGGCATAAGTAGACGTTTCTTTTGTCCATCTTCTACATTGATGTCATTGTAGAATTGGAATGCGGATATGAGCTTACCAACAAATCTCATTGTTGTTTTGTAGCTCCCCTTTTTTTTCCCCGTTTGGACATAAAACTCAGTGCAATTGGTATAAGCAACCTTATTGCCATCAATTTCAGAGATATACATTTCCACTTTCATTACTCCTTATCCGTAGTGTTGGTTATCGTTACACTTATACTTCGGCATGAGGCTCGATTTATTTTAAACAATATTGGAAAAAGTTTTAGGATTGTTTGTACAATAACCCTAAATTTCAAATGCAAAAAAAAACAAAAGACCCTGCTTTTTAGGGCAGGGTCTTCTGGTAACAACAACCACGGACATCACGTTATGCTGCTGCTCTAATGGTTTCAAGCACTTCTACGGTTGCATTGACCGTTGTGCGCCCTGAGCGTGTTTTCTTGGGCAACGCTGCCGTTATTTCACGGACTCTTGCGATAGCCGCATTGACATCATTGATTCGCTCATTGATTGCTTCGGAAGGATTCTTGCCCAATTCATGAGCTTCCTTCATTGATTCGATCAGAAGCTGACTGCTCCTTTCACGAGTAAACCCTGACTTTTCCAGCAGGATTGCCAACGACGAGAGCGTCAGCAATTCCGGGGTTGGCGTGAACAGGGTGTCTTCACCCTTTTTCACGGTTCCTTGCACTCGCAAGGTGACTGTGGTATCCACTGGGTAAACACCCGGTGCCAATTCTGGGGTCTCAAGAGCCTTTTGAATCGCCACGATCACTGCTTCGTTCATCTTTCAGTCTCCAGCGGGTTGGGTTAGCGTTACACTTATACTTCGGCATGAACCTCGAGTTATTTTAAAAAATCTTGGTAAAAATTTTATGAGTGATTGTACAATAACCCT
>SXGQ01835437.1_pt1 | contig 10943 bp, 9 predicted proteins | sample 3178371 | NCBI WGS metagenome assembly SXGQ01 (sample SAMN11356859, study PRJNA531348) | freshwater metagenome | isolation source: freshwater sample F1-20 | place: China: Fuxian Lake, Yuxi | collected 2017-12-25 | reverse complement strand
CCTTGGGCTCCTCGAGCGTCGTCGGCTGAAGACGGCCTGATCGGCAACGCGTCGGGCGTGATGACCGTCAAATGCTGATTCACAGACCGGGCCGGGCATCGCAAGGTGCTCCGGCCCGGTCTTTTTTCTGGCGGTGGCGACACGACCCGGCCCGAGTCAGGCAGTCCTCCGTTGACTCAAGCGGAGTTACCCCATCCGGCAATTACCGCGAGGTTGGACGAATCGGGCAAATTCTGGTCGAACGGGCGCACGAGCGGCTCGAGCGCTCGATTCTGGCCGAATTCGCTGCCGGTCTGGCGACAGGGGCTCTCTATACTGCCCCCATTGCAAGGGGATGACGTGCGGCAGGCGTTTCGGCGACAGCCGGCGTTCGCGGAAGCGACGTCACGGCGGGGGCGACAGGCGCCGGCGGCCGGGAAAGACGTCGCCGCTTCGTTTCGCGTCCTTTCGGAGCCGGCGGTCACCATGAGCCCCCGCGAGCCTCTCACGCGCAGCGATCCTGCCCAGGCGGCGGCGGGCGCGCGCCTCGCCGGGCAAGACAAGGCCATGCGGGCCTGGTTCGTGCCGTCGCGCGGCATGGCGGCGTTCTTCGTCTTCAACACGGTGTACTGGTTCGCCATGGCCGTGGCCCGGTATGAGTTCTCGGCCTACTTCAACGCCGAAGAGGGAAAAGCGCTCTCCGGTGCGGTTTTGCGAGGGTGTTACGGGTGGCTCACCGGCTGGGCTGTCCACCTCATTCTCAGCCGGCCGGGGATGCTCGATCGTCCGCTGGCGGTCCGCGTCGTGGTCGGAGTGATGATATCGATCTTCGCAGCACTCGCGTTTTTCGTGCTCGTGCCCTCGCTGCAAGCCCCGGTTCTCACCCGACAGGTGATCACGCTCCTGTGGTGCGCCATCTACTTCGGCCTCGAGGCCAATGAAACCCGGAGGCGCGCCGAGCGGGAGGCGGCTGAAAACATCTCCCGCGCCGCATTTGCCGAGGCGGCCGCGCGCCACAATGAGCTGCGGCACCTCGAAGCGCAGATGAATCCCCACTTCCTCTTCAATGCCCTGAATTGCATCGTCGCCGCCAGCCGCGATCATGTGGCCGTGGAAAGGGTGACGCAGGATCTGGCCGACTACCTGCGCTTCTCACTCGCGCCGTCGCAGCCCCTCGAGCCCCTCTCCCGCGAGCTCGACGCCCTGGAGAAATACCTCGCCATCCAGCAGAGCCGCTTTGGGGCCGATCTGCTCTGCCGGATCAGCTGCGCGCCGGAGGCGCGGAGCGTGCTGGTGCCGCCGATGATGCTCCAGCCGCTGCTGGAAAACGCCTTTCACTATGGGCCCCAGTCGAGCCCGATGCCGCTGAATGTCAGCGTCGAGGCGAGCGTCCGTGACGGGAGGCTCTGTGTGATCGTCGCCAACAGTGGCTCCTGGGTGCCCCCCGACCCCGCCCGGTCGATCGGGTCCGGCATCCAGACACTGCGCAAGCGTCTCGAGATCCTCTTCGGATCGGCCGCGACGGCGGATGTCTGCCGCGAGGAGGGCTGGGTGAGGGTCGTCATCCGGCTCCCCGTCGCCGATCGGCATGCCGATCAAGGGATCCCGACCGCCACCACAGCCTGATCCGGAGTCCAATCGATGCCCACGGCGCTGCTCGTCGACGATGAACCCACCGCGAGCGCCCGGCTCCGGGATCTTCTTGCCGCGCACGGGGAGATCGAGGTCCTCGGGGCGGTGCGGAGCGTGGAGCAGGCCTTGGCGTTCATCGCCGAGAGGGTTCCCGACATCGTGTTCCTCGATGTCGAAATGCCGGGGGGCTCGGGGCTTTCCCTTCTCGAGAGGTTGCCTGCCGCGACGGAGGTCTGCTTCGTCACCGCCTATTCGCAGTATGCCGTGTCGGCCTTCGACTTCGGCGCCGTCGACTACCTCGTCAAGCCGGTCGATCCGGACCGTCTCGAGGTTGCCGTGACGCGCATCCTGAGCACGCTCGGTCACGAGACGCCCCCCGCCGCCGGCTCAGAACACCGGGCCACTGCCGATGCCGCCACGTTCGTCATTCCGTTCCATCATGGAGGAGCCAAGGCGGTCATCCACTCTGGCGAGATCCTCTGGATCGAGGGAATGGGCAACTATTCACGGGTCTGCCTCGTCGGTGATCGCAGGCCGCTGCTCGTGCGCCGGAGTCTCGCCCAATGGGAGAAAGGTCTCCCCGAGACGGATTTCGCGCGGCTGGGGCGGTCGCACCTGGTCCGCCTCGAGCGCCTCGCCCTCGTCACCTGGCAGTCACGGAGCGAAACCGTGCTGTCGTTCCACGGCAGCACCGAGACGCTCACGATCGGCCGGGCCGCCGCGGCACGCCTCCGCGAGGCCACCGACGGCAGGCCCACTGGGTGAGCGGGCACGCCGTGTCGGTCCGGGCCCGACACGCGCGGCCATGATCGTGACCCCCCCTCACCCCACCAGCACGGTCGGTCGGCGGGCCGGGTCGGGGACCGCCTTCTCGAGGAGGTCGAAGACGACGTTGGGGATGTCCCCCTGCCCGAAGAGGAGGAACTCGAGCGCGAGCTTGAGGCTGCTCCCCTGGCTCCAGCCGAAGACGATGTCGAGCGGCGCACCCGACTTGCTCATCTCGATCGCGATCTGGGCGACGGTGTGCGACACGCTCGCCACGTCGCGGGCCACGATCACGAACCGCTCCCCCTCCTGCTTGGCGGAGATGATCGGGGCGTTGTGGAAGTCGCTGGTGTCGCCGTAGTGCACCTCGAGGAACACCAGGGGCACGTCGGCGGGGAGGCGGTGGCGACGGCGGATCTCCGCCTCCTTCTCGTCGAGGCTGCGGTGGCCGGGGCGGTGCGGCACGAGCACGCGGAAGGCCCCCTCGGCGCAGATGTCGGTCCACAGCATCCGGTCTGCCTCGTCGGCGAAGCGGAACTCCTTGAGGCGCAGCTCCTGGCTCCGCCAGATCCGTGACAGGATCGAGATCGCCATCACGCAGCCGATGAAGATCGAGGCGATGATGATGCCGTCGGGCCGCTCGTAGATGTTGGCGATCGTCGTGTAGATGAACACCAGGGCGATGATGGTGAAGCCGACGATCGACCGGCGCCGCGACCGGAGGCCGGCATCGTCGGCCGGCACACGGTGGACCTCATGGGCGAGCGACGCCAGGCAGGCGCTGGTCATGAGCACGAGCACGCCGGTGGCGTAGGCCCCGCCCTGCGCCGAGACGTCGGCGCGGAAGGCGAGCGTGACCATCAGGTTGATCACCGTGAAGGCGATCACCAGCGGCCGGTAGGCGGCGGCCCATTCGGGCGCCATGCCGTAGCGCGGCAGGTACCGCGGCACCATGTTGAGCAGCCCGGCCATCGCCGAGGCACCGGCGAACCAGAGGATGAGGATCGTGCTGATGTCGTAGGCGGTGCCGAACACCCGGCCGAAGAGCGGGCAGATCGGATGCGGGCTCTCACCATGGGCGATGTAGGCCAGTGCCCTGTCCATCGCCTTGCCCTTCACCGGCTCGAGGGTCAGTTCCTCGGCGGGGATCAGCGTGTCGGTGCCGGTCACGAGCGACGACCCGACGAGGAAGCACGACATGATCAGCGCCGCCACGAAGAGGAGCTTCCGCGTGTTGGCGACGCGGCCGGCGGTGTCGTGCGGGTCGGCGTCGGTGCCGCGGACCATGTGGATCTGGAGGACGCCGGTCTCGAATCCGCTCATCCCGAGGGCCAGCTTGGGGAAGACGAGGCAGGCGATCCCCAGCGCCACCCACGGCCCACCCCCGGCCAGTGGTGGATGGTCGATGTGGAAGGTGCCGGTGGCGAGGTCCGACAGCCAGTGCTGGACGAGCGCCGGGTGGGTGAGAAGGTGGAACAGTCCCGCGCCGACGATGACCGCGGTGAGGCCGAGGTAGGCGACGACGAGCACCACCGCGAGCCCCACCACCTCGCTGAAGCCGCGGAGGAACATCGCCCCGAGGGCCACCAGCAGGGCGACGGTGATCGCCACCTGGCTCTTGAGAGCCGCCGGCATCGCGCCGGCATAGGCGGAGTTGCTGATCAGATGGGCCGCGGCGTCGGCGGCGGAGAGAGTCTGGGTGATGACGAAGTCGGTGGCGGCGAAGCCGACGAGCACGAGCACGGCGATCTTGCCCGTCCAGCCGCGGAACAGGCGCTCGATCATCCCCACGCTGCCGACCCCGTCGGGGGCCTCGCCGGCGACGTGTCGGTAGACCGGCAGCGCGCCGAAGAGCGTGACGAGCACGAGGATCAGCGTGGCGATCGGGGCCAGCGTCCCGGCCCCCTCGAAGGCGATCGAGGGCTGGTAGCCGAGGGTGCTGAAATAGTCGACGCCGCACAGGCACATGATCAACCACCAGGCGTAGTGGTGGTGATCACGGGCGGAATGGCTCACGGGATCCCCCGGGGTGACGGTTGGAGACCGCCATCATCCTGCCGCCGCCGGGGTGTTCTCCGCAATGGCCGGCCGGATTTGCCCCCGGTGTTCCGACAGAAGCCGGGTAGCCGGCAGGAGCCGGCGGCATCGCCACGACTCGGCGGGCCCGCAATCCCGATTGACGGTGGCGTCATTGCCACTCCGGCATGTCGATCTTCCGTTCCTTCGCCCGCTCGCGGACCGCCTCGGCGTATTTCTCGGCGAGGGCCCGGCGGGCGGCCGCCGACTCGTCTTCTTTCTCTGCTTTCCGGTCGCGGCTGCGCCGGTCGCCGCGACGGATCCGCCCGGCGTAGGGGCCGGAAGCCTGGGGGTTCAGACCGAAACGCAGCTGCCGGAAGGCGAGCGTGCGGTCGATGGCTTCGTCGAGGAGGGCCGGGCGCCGATCCTCCGCCGCGTCGAAGTAGGCGGAGAGGCCCTTGTCGTAAGCCGTCCGCCAGTCGGTGTCGAGCGCCTCGCGCGCCGCCTTGAGCTCGTCGCGGCTCATCTGGTCGACGTTGCGGATGATCGAATCGACCGCTCGGGTCATCTCCCGGCCGCGGAGTTCACCGGCGAGGACGCGCTGCTGCAGGTTGCGCGTGTCCTCGACGAGGCCGCTGCCCCGGCCGAGCAGCCACCAGCCACCGGCCCCGAGCGCCGCAAAGCCGACGAGCGCGAGGAGCAGCCAGCGCCCCCGGCGCCCCGCCGGCGCGGCCATCGAATCGGAGCCGGCCTGGTCTGCGGCGGTCGACGGGGACGGAGGGGGCGCAGCGCCGGTCCGTCCGGCCGGCAAGCCCGCCGCGGCCCGCGCGGCGGCAAGGCGTTCACGGGCCGAAGGATTCAGCGGCGCGTCGCTCATGGCGAAGCCCTCCCCGCGGTTCAGGTGCCGGAGTCGGGACCATCGGCAGGCGCGGTCGGATCGTTGCCGTCACCGATCGTGCTGTACCAACGCAGCACGTCGAGCGCGGCATCGTTGGCGATCGCCTCGACGTGGCCGTCAAGGAACACGAAGTTCGTGACGATGGGATGGAGCCCGCCGAACTTGCGGGCGTTGGTGTCGCGGGGCGAGGAGGCGAGACCACGGGCGGTGTCGCGGAACTGCGTGTTGGGGTTGTCGGCGGCGAAGATCGCCAGGTCACCCTGCCAGTACTGGGCCATGTTGGGCTGCCACGAGGGATCGACCGGCGGGATGTGCTTGTCGCCCACCGCGAACGTCTGGCTCAGGCCGTCGGTCACCTGGGAGGCGGTGACCTTGGAGAAGGTGTGGATCGGTCCCGCCTGGCGCGGATCGACGCCCCCCGATGCCGTGGGGGAGTAGTTGAAGTAGCTGCCGGCGTTGGCGGCATAGTCGCTGCCGGCCGCCACGCCCGTGACCAGCGGCGCGGAGTTGTCGTTGTCGAAATTGCGGTCCGCCCGCGGCGGCCGACGGCTCGGGCAGTAGAAGGCGCTGACGGGATAGCGCATCGCGCCGGCGTTCTCCGGGGCATCGCAGCGGAAGGTGGGCTTGTAGGCGTTGTAGATCGACGATTCCTCCATGTAGGGGAGGATCCGGTAGGCCCACGAGACCCCCATGTTGTCGCGGGTGTTGCGCCCCGAGGGGAAACTCTTGCGGGCGTCGTGGTGGAGGGTGATCGCCAGGCCGATCTGCTTGAGGTTGTTCGTGCAGGCCATCCGCCGTGCCGCCTCACGGGCCGCCTGCACCGCCGGCAGGAGGAGGCCGACGAGCGTGCCGATGATCGCGATCACGACCAGCAGCTCAACCAGCGTGAACCCCCGGCTGCGGGCCTGGGGGAGCGCACCGGCTGCGGGGAGCAGCGGCAGGCCGGTTCGGGTCGTGTCGCCGGTCGGAATGCGTGGAGCCGCCATGGCAAATACTCCGGGGAGGGAATCGGGGTCGCCACATCGAGCCGGAACGGCTCGGCGGCAGCACCCACTCGTTCCAGGAAACCGGTCGCTCCGGTGGCTCGCCGGGCATGGCCCGTCGATCAGGGAACGACCGTGGAAACCGCTGGTTTCGTCTGTTGGAGGAAGGACCGGGCGGGCACACGACCCGGGCCGGCTGTGGTCAGGAAGGACTGGGATTTTCTCCCCGCGGAGGGGGTGAGTCAAGGGAACGGGAGCGCACCTCGCCAGGCCCCGTGAAGCCCCCAGAGCCCCACGCGAACACCGAAATCGCCAGACAAACCGGGATCACCAGATACGTCTGGTCAATCCGTGGTGGACTTCGGTCGAGATGCTTTCAAACGGCCGCTGGCGCCTGGTGTCGCGGTCGGGTCTGGTCAATCGCGTCGGCCACTCACCAGGGTGCCGACCCGTTCGCCGGCCACGGCCCGCTCGATGTTGCCCTCGAGGCGGTAGTTGAACACGAGGATCGGCATGGCGTGCTCCATGCACTGGGAGATGGCGGTGGCGTCCATGACCCGCAGGTTCTGCTCGCGCACCTGCTGGTAGGTGAGGTCGCTGTAGAGCATGGCGTGGGGATTCTTCTCGGGGTCGTCGGAATAGACGCCATCGACGCGCGTCGCCTTGAGGAGGATGTCGGCGTCGAGCTCGAGCGCCCGCTGGGCGGCGGCGGTGTCGGTCGTCACGAACGGGCTGCCGGTGCCGGCGGCGAGGATCACGATCCGCCCCTTCTCGAGGTGGCGGCGGGCGCGGCGCCGGATGTAGGGCTCCGCCACCCCGTCCATGCGGATCGCCGTCATCAGCCGGGTCTGGGCACCGAGGCTCTCGAGCGCGTCCTGCAGCGCCAGGCCGTTGATCACGGTGGCGAGCATGCCCATGGAGTGGGCGGTCGCCTCCTGGACCGCGGTGTGACCGCCGGAGAAGCTCGCCCCACGGAGGATGTTGCCACCGCCGATCACCACCGCCAGCTGCACCCCCCGGGCCGCGGCCCGGAACGTCTGGGTGGCGACGTGCAGCACCTCGTCCATGGCGATGCCGCGTTCGCCGGGGCGGACGAAGCTCTCGCCCGAGAGCTTGAGCAGGACGCGGCGGTGGCCCGGCGATCCGACGGTCATGGGCCTAGCCCCCCAGGCGCCAGTTCTCGACCCGCTTCACCTCGAGGCCGGCCCCCTTCACGAGCTGGCCGACGGTCTGCTTGTCGTCCTTCACGAACGGCTGCTCGAGGAGGACGCACTGGCTGAAGAAGTTGCGCAGCCGTCCGTCGATCATCTTGGCGATGATGTTCTCCGGCTTCCCCTCGGCCCGGGCGGCGGCCGAGAGCACCTCGCGCTCCTTGGCCACGATCTCCGGATCGAGCTCCTCCTTGGTGATGCTCTTCGGGCCCATCGCCACGACGTGCATCGACACGTCCTTGGCGACCGTCGCGGCCGCCGGGTCGGAGGTCTTGCCCGCCACCGCCACGAGGGCCGCCTTCGAGCCGTCGTGATGGGCGTAGCCGCCACACGGGGAGTCGATCCGGCAGATCCGCGACAGTTCGAACACCTCGCGCATCCGGTTGAAGAGATCGTCCTTCAGTTCACCCAGCGTGCGGCCGGGGTGCGCGTGGCTCTTCTGGGCGAGCAGTTCCGCCGGCGTCTTCGCCCCCGGGCCGAGGGCGAGCGTGGTCGCCATGTCCTCGGCGAGCGCCTTGAAGTCGGGGCTGCCGGCCACCGGGGCGCTTTCGCACTTCAGCTCGATCATCGCGCCGACGCCCCGGGCGGGATCGGCATGCACCGCCAGCCGGCCGGTGGTCATCTCGCGGTCGGCGCGCAGCGACTGGGTCTTGATCCCCTGCTTCCGCAGCCACTCCACAGCCTGCGCGGCATCGCCGCCGCACTCCTGGAGCGCCTTCTTGCACTCCATCATCGGCAGACCGGTCTTGTCGCGCAGGGCCATCACCGCCGCTGCCGTGATCTCCGCCATTGCAGGCTCTCCTCGGAAAGAAAAACAGGTCGTGTCTCGAAGGCTCGCCGCCCTCCTCGGGCGGGTGGAGAGCGTGTGTCTGGGGGTCGCTCCCGATCCCCGTCGGCCGAAGGCTGTCAGGACGGACGATTGTCAGTCGGCCAATGTCAGTCGGCCAAACGGGTTCCAACCGGCTCAGCGGGCGCTCTCGGCCATCTGCCCTGGCACGGCAGCCGCCCGCAGCGGCACGGCGACCAACGCACAGCGCCCGACCGAAAGCCCCACGGGTGCCGCCGCCGGGCCTTCAGTTCGGCCGCGGAGGCCGCGGTGCCGTCCGCTTGGCGACGTTGCCCCGGGCCCGCGGAGCCGACTTGCCGGCGGCATCACCGGTGTCGGCCCCCTCGGCCGCCACCTGGGCCGCGGTTCCGGAGGCCGACTTGCCCTCGAGGATCGCATCGGCCAGACGCGCGGCGACCAGTTCGATCGACCGGATCGAGTCGTCGTTGCCGGGGATCGGCAGGTCCACAAGGTCGGGATCGCAGTCGGTGTCGATCAGCGCCACCGTCGTGATCCCCATCTTCCGCGCCTCGTTGACGGCGTTCTTCTCCTTCTTCGGATCGAACACCACCAGGCACTCGGGCAGCCGGGAGAGGGTGCGGATACCACCGAGATTCCGCTCCATCTTGCGGAACTCGCGCCGCAGCGACGACTGCATCTTCTTGGAGTAGGCGCCGAACTCCTCGGAGGGCATCAGCTTCTCGAGCTCCTCGAGGCGGGCGAGGCGATTGCGGATCGTGCGGAAGTTGGTGAGCGTGCCACCGAGCCAGCGGTCGCTGACGTAGGGCATGCCGCAACGCGACGCCTCCCGAGCCACCGCCTCGACACCCTGGCGCTTCGTGCCCACGAAGAGCACGAGGCTGCCGGTGCTGGCCACCTGCTTGAGATACTTCCGCGCCCGGAGCAGGCCGCGGACCGTCTCCCGGACGTCGATGATGTGGATGAGGTTCTTGCGCCCGTGGATGTAGGGCCGCATCTTCGGGTTCCAACGGCTCGCACGGTGGCCGAAGTGGACTCCCGCCTCGATCAGTTCCTGCGCCAGGACATTCGACACGCTGGGGCCTGCTGTGAAGTTGTGAGGGGAATCGGGGAAGTCTGTCAGGATAGCCGTCGTGGCGCGCGAGTGTCAACGGAATCGGGTGTTTCAGGCCGGGAAAACCCGGTTTCACCCCTGGAGCTGCCATCGGTGGCTTGAAAAGAGGGCTCGAACGGGGCTAGACTCCGGGGTTCCCATCCGCCGACTGCAAAAGCCATGCGCCACGTCCTTTCGGCCACCGTCCAGAACGTCCCCGGGGTGCTTGCCCATGTTTCGGGCATGCTCGCCTCCCGGGGCTACAACATCGACAGCCTCGCCGTCGGCGAGACCGAGGATCCCGGGTTTTCGCGGATGACGTTCGTCCTCCGCGGCGACGACCGGGTGCTCGATCAGGTCCGCAGGCAACTGGAGAAGATCGTCACCGTCGTCAGGGTCGACGACATCAGTTCGCGCAACTACGTCGAACGCGACCTGATGCTCATCAAGGTGGCGGTGACGGCCGGCACGCGGCGGACGGAGGTCAAGGAGCTCGCCGAGGTGTTCCGCGGCCGGATCGTCGATGTCGCCCCGGACAGCGTGATCGTGGAGATCTCCGGTCCGGAGGCGAAGATCGAGGGGTTCATCGATCTCATGCGGCCGCTGGGGATCCTCGAGACCGCGCGGACCGGACGGATCGCGATGGTGCGCGGCAGCCCGCCGACCCGCGAGTGGACGCACGCCGCCGACGGCGGTCGCCCCGCCGATGCCGCCGAGGCCAGCGAGTCGCTCGCCTGACCGACCTGCGGCCGGTCCGCCCGCGGCACGCGACCGGCAGCCTCGCCGACTCCTGACCCGCATCCTGACAATCCCGACCCGGATCCCGACCATCCGAGCCCGTCTCCGGGCGACTCCATCCGCCACTTGCACGAAGGGTGAGCCTTGGCTGCCACGATGTATTACGACGCCGACGCCGATCTCGGTGTCCTCGCCGGAAAGACGATCGCCATCATCGGTTACGGTTCCCAGGGCCATGCCCAGGCGCAGAACCTGCGAGACAGCGGGCTCAAGGTGGTGGTGGCGCAGCGGCCGGGCGGTCCCAATCACGCCCTGGCGGTGAGCCACGGCTTCCAGCCGCTGTCGGTCGAGGAGGCGGTGAAGCAGGCCGATGTCGTCAACATCCTCCTCCCCGACGAGCTCCAGGCCGACGTCTACCGCACGAGCATCCGGCCGCACCTCAAGCCGGGCGCGGTGCTCATGGCCAGCCACGGCTTCAATTTCCACTTCGGTCAGGTGGAACCGCCACCGGGGCACGACATCCTCCTCGTGGCCCCCAAGGGTCCCGGCCACCTGGTGCGCAGCGAATACGTCAAGGGGGGCGGGGTGCCCTGCCTGATCGCCCTCGGCCCCGGGGCGTCCGCGGCGACCAAGAAGATCGGCCTGGCATATGCCAAGGGGATCGGTGGCACCCGGGGCGGCGTCATCGAGACGACGATCGCGGAGGAGACGGAGACCGATCTGGTCGGCGAGCAGGCGGTGCTCTGCGGCGGTGTCTCGGAGCTGATCAAGGCCGGGTTCGACACGCTGGTGGAGGCGGGGTACCAGCCGGAGATGGCCTACT
>SXGQ01668583.1_pt1 | contig 10943 bp, 7 predicted proteins | sample 3178371 | NCBI WGS metagenome assembly SXGQ01 (sample SAMN11356859, study PRJNA531348) | freshwater metagenome | isolation source: freshwater sample F1-20 | place: China: Fuxian Lake, Yuxi | collected 2017-12-25 | reverse complement strand
TGATGGTATAAAGGCTGCAATTAGAGAATCTGATAATTTAGGTGAGGCTTTAATGGGTATAGCAAGTAAATTTCTTGATGAAATAAGTACTATGATGATGAGATCTGGTATTTATCAAATTGTAGGAGCATTTGCTCCTAGCATTTTGCAAAGCTCTGTGGGATTAGGAGTAATAACACCAGCAGGAAAACAAAAAGGAGGTTTAATTCGCGCACAATCTGGCATGTATGTTTCAGGTACAGGATCTGGAGATAAATATCCAGCAATGCTTGAAAATGGTGAGTATGTATTAAATAGAAATGCGGTTATGGCAATGGGTGGACCAGCTGCACTTGATACTTTGAATTTCTCTGCTGCTCCTCGTTTCGCTTCTGGTGGTTCTTTTGGTTTTGATTTAGCGGGTTCTAAATCAGATCAAGATGTTCTTGCCAATATGGAAAAATACATGACTAGTGAAGGATTAGATAATAGTCCATTATATAAGGAACTAAGTGATGCTGCAAAACAAAAAAATGAAAAAGAAAGACAAGAAAGAAGAGCAAAGAAACAACAACAAGCGGCAATGATTGGAAGTTTAGTGGCTGCGGCAGCGACTATTGCAATTGGTGCTGGTATTTCTAATATAGCTAATAATGCTCAAGCGGCCAAGGCTCAATCTTTATCAGCTAAAGTAGCTAAAACAGGAGGTGCTGGAATGACGAATTCAGAACTTGGTCAATTAGCAAAATTTCAAAAATCTGGATTATTAGGAAGTAATTTTGAATACAAAGGTCCAACTAATATACAATCAGGATTTAAATCGATTTTTTCGGGTCCATCATTTTCTGCAACAAGACCTTTGATTACAAAACCTATGAATCGTCAAACTGGTGGTTCAATTGGCTCTCGTTTATCAGATACTATTCCTGGTTATATGGAAGGTGGATTGCATAACTCCCCAATGATCAAAAGATATGGAACTGGTATGCAAAGTGGCGGTTCATCAATTAATGCCGCTGGAAATAATAGTTCTACAGTCAATAATAATACGAACGCAAATAATTCATTCAACTTCAACACAAGTATTCAAAGAGATGGGTCAATCAAGATGGGTAGTAATACAACAAGTTATCAACAGCAAGATATTGAACTTTCTAAGAACTTAAACGCTAGAATGTATGCTGTAGTTACTGAAGTTATAAGAAAAGAAAAACAGTTTGGTGGTTCATTGGCTGGAGTAAGAAACTCATAACATGAAAAGCGCAACACTTAATTACGAAAATTATTTTTTCTTAAATAATAGTACTATATCTGGCATATTGTCAGTTAATGGGAATTACAGTATTAATTATATACCAATTAAAACAATAGGTGTTGGCTATAATAAACAGGTAATTGCTGAAGTGCCAATTGCAAATTTTTCTATTAATAAATATTTACTATATAATGATCCTTTTTTGCCTTTTACTGGTGAAAATGCTAATAAAACTGCAAAATCTTTCAAAGGAAGTATAAATTATAATGGAAAAAAATTGGGTTTTTTGTCTGGTTATTTAAATTCTTTTTCTTTATCGTGTTCTGTTGGTGAAGTGCCATCAACAACAGCGGATATAATCGTTTATGGAGATTTAGGTCCAAGTTATGATGCGTCAGGCAATTTTAAACCACCAGAATTATTCGTTCCACAAGTTAAAGATATTATCTTAACTTGCAGTGGATCGTCTTCAAATAGAATAAATAGTTTTGATTATTCTGTAAACTGTCCGAAGCAGCCTATATATACATTGAATCAAAGTGGGATTTCTTTTTCTGGTCCGACAGGTCCAGTAGCGCCAGTTTCAAATTTTATACCATCAGAAGTTTTATTAAATTTACCTATAGAAATAAATGCAAGTTTTGCATTAGAGGTGGACGATTATCAAAGTAAATCATTATATAATATATTAACTAATGATATAGATACAAATTTTAGTATAGCTATAAAAGGCAGAGTATTTGAAGATACTAGTTTAGTAACATCTGATATAGAAGGATTTAATACTAATAATGGAGTTACTATATTTAGTGAGAGTTTTTCTAACGTTAAACTAATATCGCAAGAATTTAATTCATCAGCAGATGATGTTTTAAGTGTAAAATTAAATTATAAAGGCTATTTAAATAGTTAATATGAGTACACCATTAGCTTCATTTCCAGCAAAACTAGGCTCAAACGTCGTTTCAAATGATATATTTTTTATATCAGATTCAACATCTGCAAACAATAACAAGATAACCACTGAAGAGCTTTCTAAAGCTTTCACAGGTTTATATGCACAAACAACTGAAGGGTTCACTATATTTGAAAATACTGAAAATTATGGTTTGTCAATAAGTGGTGCGTTTGGATTTGTGGGTATAAATGATAGAACTCCACTTGTTTCATTAGATGTGATAGATAATTTGACAGCTACAAATGGTTCAGGTCAAATTAGATTAAGCACTTTAAATTCTGGTAGAAAAATAGCTTTTTCATTAAATGATCCTAACACTTATTATCAATTTAGCAAAAAATCAAATGATACTAAATTATATTTAGAATCTTCAATTAACAGCGGAGCTACTTTTTCAAATTTATTTGTTGTTGATCAAAGTGGAAATTTTGGAATCACAAATGATACTGGAACATTAAATAGAAAATTTTTAGTTAGTGGAGAATTGGTGGAGTTTCAAAATTCTGGTAACGCTTTGATTTTTGATTCTTATAATGGAGAAATTAAAACAAATGCTGTAGATGAACCTTTATTATTAAATTACAACAATATTGCTGATGTTAGTATAGGATATAATACAATATTCGTAGATAATAGCGCATCAAAAGTAGGGTTAGGTCATAATATTCCAGCGTATTTATTGCATCTTAGCGGTATAGGTCAATTAGCTAGATTACAATCTAGTAATTCTCAATCTTATGCAAGTTATAAAAACAACACTGCAACTTCATATTATGGAATGCAGACTAATAAAATATTTTTAGGATCGGAAGCGTCATTAAGTGAAAAAAATTTAGTATATTCTATTGCTGGTAGTGGTTCTCTCGGTTTGGGTACTACAGGTCCTAATTATAAATTAGATGTTAGAACAACAGATCCTACTGATAACACTCCAGCTTCATTTCAAAATACTGATACGCAAGGATATTGTCAAATACTTGTCGCTTGTAATAAAGCTTTTGGTGGTGGTGATACAGGGCCACGAAATAGTTTAGTTACATTTTCAAGATACGACTCTGCTCCTGATACTCAAAAATGGTCTATTGGTAATTTATATAATGATACCACATTTGCAGGGTTAAATGATTTTTTTGTTTTTGTAAAAAATGGTTATGGTGGAGTTTCTCCCGATGTGGTTGCAAAGTTAAGTCCAGCAGGTAGTTTAGATATAGACGGAAGCTATACAACAAATAATGAATTTTGTAAAGGTAAATTCGTACAAACATATCAAACAAGAGTAACTGGATTTGATATTTATTTTAGCCCAATTACTCCAAATTCAGATATCATACCTAGTGGAAATAACTCAACTAAAGCTCCATTTACAGTTACTCCTTACGCTGGAACAATAGAAAGAATAGCTTTATTTACTTCTGATACTAATGCATTAACTAGTGATTTTAGATTTGAAATATCTGTAATTACGCCTATTTATAATCCTTCAACACCAACACAATTTATCACAGGATTTTTTGTAAGTCCTCCATCTGATCCTATATCTTATCCTACAAGCGGAATAGTTGGGGCTACATATTTTAATACAATAAATCCTAATATTATTCAAATCAAAAATAAATCAAATATTAGTGGTTCAACAGCATTTTCTTCAGGAAGTCTGCTTCAATACAGATTATGCGAGCCTGATGGAACTAAATCCACCTCTGTTGATTTTACAATTACATCAACAATTGCTTATACAATAGTTTAATGAGTAAATTTATAAAATATGAAAATTTGGATTTTAGAATAAATAATGACATTTTTTATTCTAATTCAATAGGTATTTCATTGCAATCAAACATATCTCCAATTTTATTATCCGATGGCAGCTTATTAAGATATGCTCCAGATAATACCGTAATAGGATCTTTAAATACAGAATTTTATTTGACTGGTTCACTTCCTTCCTATTTAAATACAACTTCAACTATTGAAGATCCAGTAAACTGTAGCTTTGCTGGGATTATAATAGAGAAATGCTATCTGAAATCTTTATCTTTTAAGGTTGCTAATTTTGAACCTGTTTTATTATCTGCTGAATTTGATTGGTATGGAACAATAAATTCCACAAATAGCACAAATAATTTAAAATCTTTTTTTTCAAAAAGAAATTCTCAACTCAGTGATATATCTCATTCTCATCATACCTTTTTAATGGATGTGGATAAAGTTTTTGGATTTAATGAAATTTTTTCTTTTGATTATTCAGAAAAAGTTGATTTATTGCCTTTTTTCGCTAATGGAGAAATATCTCCATTCAGAGTAGCGAAAACAAATAAAATAAAATCTGTCTCTGTAGATGGAAATTATTTTAAAAAAACAAACGTTGCTCAACTAGAAGGGCAATCAGTTTATTGCGACCTTTTTTTAAAAAATTATAATAATGCTTTATTAAATACTTTTAACATTTCTGGAAAAATAGAATCGCGCTCTTTAAATATTTCTAACGATGGAATACTACAAAGTACTTTATCTATCACTCAACGTTTAGCATTACTAAGAAATAGCTTATGAGTAAGTTTATAAATACGCAGTTTTCAGTTTCTGGTATAAAAGACTTTGATATTAACAATGTTTCGTATGAAAAATATGATTTGGTAGATTATCAATATTATACTGGTAATGGTGTAAATCCAGTAGATATATCTGGTTTATTCGCTTGGTTTAGAACTGATGATTTAAATAATTTTGATTTTGACGCTTCTGGGAGAATTTCTGTTTGGTATAATTCCGCTCCAGGTCATACTAACGAAAATCTGTATAATTATGATGGCGATGGATCTAAACCAGTTTATAATACAGATAAAAATGCAGTTCAGTGTGTAGCTAATGTAAATCAAAGATTATATAATCAATTATATCCACCAAATGGATCTCCTAATTTCAGCGGTTTTATTACAGGAGATAGATGTTGGTTTGTTGTTTATGAATTTGATTCTTTAAGATCAGGAAACTTACAAGTAGAAGGTTATTTTGCAAATTATTCGACAATTATTAATACGGATAACGCAAACACTTCAACAATATCTACAGGTTTTTTTGGAGTTTATGGTAATAACATAAACGGTTCAGAAATTATAGGTTTTAATTTGGAGCCTGGATCTCAACGTTTTGTTATCAATTCTGATCCAAACCAACTTACCGCAGCAAACATAAACGCTAATTTTTCAGCGGCTAATTTGTTTAATAAAAACATAGTTTCTATTTTAAAAAATAATACAACAACAAATTTAAGAATAAGAAATAATGGATTTGAAACATTAAATATAAATACTCCTACTTTTTTTGCTACTGGTTGTGCTAGTTTAAGAATTGGAACTGCTGGTAATAGTAAGATATTAAGCTCGGTTAATTATGGTGTTAATTATAATTATGATGCTAGTAATATATCTTATTATGAAATAATAGGTTATTCAAAAATGCCAACAGATGAAGAAATTTTGAAGCTAGAAAAATATTTATTTAAAAAATATTTCACTAATGATGATAATTTATATATTGCAAATAAAAATTTTACTTCAAATAGTTATGCTTACGCTCCAATTAACTTAACTGGATCTTTATGTTTAACAAAAAATATTGACAATTTATTTAATAAAACATATGGGTGTGCGGCTAGTTTTTCTACGAAAGCTATAAAAACTAATTATGGAGATGGTTATTATACAAATGTTGTTCCTAATATAAATAATCTTATTACTAATTTTAATTTAAATTATGATGGTTTGACGGATAAACAAGCTAATTCTTTAATTGGATTTTTTCAGAACAGTTTCGAATATCAACCGTTGACATCGACATCTTCTTATGAAAATGTTGAAATGAGTTTATTTTATCCTTACAAGGATAATGCGAAAATTTATTTTGAAAATTTAAATCAAAAATGCGTTGATTCAAATATAAATAATGTTATAATTAATTGTACAACTGCGTATGACTCAAGTTTAGATTATAAAGGGTATTTAGTTACAGATAGAGAGGTGGTGAGATTTTTTAATTTTAGCAAAACTTATAATTATCATGATGTTGTATATTACAATTCTTCATCGTCAGAAAAAGGTTATTATTGGTTTACTGGACAAAACGCAACTTTAGTAACGGCGCAGCAAAGTCCAACAGGAGTAAACAGTTTATTTACAAAAAATTTTTATTTCAAACCTGATCTTGATTCATCTATACCTATAAAACCTAGATTTTTAAAAAATGAATATGAATTAACATCTGTGGCTTATGAACAAGATGGCATAAATAAAAATGTTTTAGATCTTTCTTTAACATTTAATGGGCGTTCTGATAAAGAGGCAATTGCTATTTTAAAATTTTTAGATGCTCATTGTGGTTTTAAATTATTTGAATTTACTCTTCCAGAGCCTTATAATAAAAATATAAATGTTTATTGTCCAGAATGGAATCATACATATAAATTTAAAGACAATCATGATATATCTGTTAAATTTTTAGAATTTAAAGGAAAAACAGCTTCTGATATATATTTTAATACATTACTTTCTTTATGACATACACAAATATAACAGGATTTAATGTAGGTGATTGTTTAACTGGTTTCGGTATTCATTTTCCGGTTACTATTACAAATGAAGGCAATTCTGAAGTCTTATATTCATTTGGTGTTACTAATTCTACAAATTTTTCTTTATCAAATTCTTCAATAAGTTTAAACCCAAGTGACTCTGCTGTATTAGATATTTTTTATAAACCAACGATACAAGGCTCAGTGCAAAATGAAATTTCTGATATAATAATAGACTCAATATCAACTGAAGATGGTTCCTCTGATCCTAGTGGTATCATAACGATTAAAGCTACTGGTCGTAGTATTATTAATATAACAGGCGGCAATCCAAGATCGTTCAGGGCAATTGGAAATGTTTCTAGTGCAAATAATAATCCACAATTTGATTTTTATTGGAAACATCCAACAGGAATAACTGGATCTAATCTGCGTAATTATTTTATAACTGGTTATAATCTGCAAATTTCTACAGACCCCAATTTTGGAGGCAGTCCTTATACAAAACAAATAAATATTCCAACAAATACTAATTTAAATCCTAAATATGTTAGTTATTATGGTTTTGACGAAGAGGATGTTAATACATTAATAACTAAAACAGATTTTTCTTCTTTACAATTAGATACTCCTTATTACGCAAGATTGTATACGCTGACTGTTAATAATACTGGTGTGAGTGTATATGCTAGTGGAGCAAATTCAAAAACACAAGCATTGTCATCTGAAGTGGTCGCTGGATATTCTGGCACTCCTATTGCGATAAAAATAGAAAAACAACCATTAAATATATATATCGAAAGTAATCAGTATTCATCGATGTATGATCTAGACGCAAAAATATTAAGTCTGGTTGGTGAAGAAGGGAATTTATCTTTTTATTCTGGTATAAACATATATTTACCTGAAAATTCAGTTTTTAGATCTAATGACACTAATTTGCCAGCTATCAAATTGAATGGTACTTATTTAAATTTTACTGGTTCTACAACCTCATTGCCTAATAATGACACTGTTGTTAATATATATATTCCTTCTACTACTACTGTAGCTGGTCAGCATGGAAAAGGTGGTACAGTTAAATTTAATACTAATATACAAGTTAATAATGCTTTACACGGTTTCACTTGGAAATATTATAATTTTACAGAAAGCATTACAGATCAAATAAATAATACAAGTCAAGCATATAACGATCCAAATCAAAAAAATATTTATGATACTTCAAACGGGGGGCCAGCAATTATATTAAAGTTGCAAAGTAACAATGGAATTCAAGGCTTAAGAAAAGATATAAAATATAAAATTCATTCACAAGTTGGTTCTAGAATATATTCTGGAGGAGGAGGTGTTAAAGCAGGTATTCATATAGTAGGAGGTAACGCTGCCGCCTCATGGCAGTTCTTAGGATATGACAATTCTAGTACTCAAAGAAATATGTATCCAATGTATTTTCCAGTAAATGGAAATTTATCTATTAATAATTTATATACAAATTGGAAAGTTAACTATCGAAATAATTTTGGTGGAGAATACACAACTAGTTCTGTATATTCTGCATATCCATATTGGGGAGAAGTAGGGCTTAATAAAACTTTATTTTTAAATAGAAAAATAGATTTAAATGGAGCTAAAAATGAATATTTATTTTCTACTGTAATATCTGCTGCTCCTAGTTCTTTGGCTGTTGATTTTTTTTCTCCAGATCAAGTTTCTACTTTTTTAACTTCTTTTTTTCCAATAAATACTTTAAGTAATAATCGTCAACCAGGATCTCTTGTTGAATCATTATCGGAAAGTTCTGTTAAATTATTTATTACTAATTCTTCTGGTATACCAAGTGATTATATTTTTAGATTTGCAAATAGTGGACTTACAAGTGCGACAAATTGGACAGGTGGAACGGCTGCTGCACCAAGTTTGTACACTTTAGTTAGTTCTAATGCTGGTACTTTTGTAAATAATTTTGAAAGTTCCTCTTATAAAGCTTTAAAATTACAAAATAATAAAGAAATTCATATTGATTTTTCAAGTTCAATTAATAAAAATTGTTTTAATTTTGATATGTATTTTGTTTGTTCTTTTGATAATATAACTTTAGGTCAAGCAAACAATACTGTTGCAAAATTATTTGATTGGACGTTAACTAGTAAACAAGATAATACAGTAAAAAATCAAATTACAGTTTTTAGACTTAAAGAAAATCAAACAACTTATACACCTAAAGATGATATAATATTTGATTTTAATTTATTACCGTTAATTAATCAAAAAAATGATACAGAAATAAAAAATTTTGCTTTTGATGGGATAGCTACAAAAGATATTCAAAAAATATCTAAACCTCTTGTCGGAAGTGCTAATTTTAGGCCTTTTATAATAAATATTGCTAGATATTCAAATAACTACTATATTTATATTAACGGTGTGCTAGTAAAAGATACAAACTCTTTAGGCGGCGCTGGTAACGTAGTAACTTCAACTCAAAATCTGATACAAAATTTAAATTCAACTACGTTTAAATTAATTAATTCATCAGTTTTTGGTGTTAATTATTTTGATGTTTTATTTTATAATAGAATTTTAACTCCTACAGAAAGACAGGGAGTTAATGACTCCTTAGCTAATTCGTATTTAAATTTATTCACGGGTAATACAGTTGCATCATTAGATCTTAAGTCTAGTGCATATAATTATAGATTGCCAAATATTTTTAATTTAGCAGGAAAATCTTAATTTTATGAACACTTTTTTTAAATTAGATAACTATGTCGTTTTAGATCTTTTCGAATTACAATTAGAAGCTACAGAAGGTTATTTAAGATTTCATGGTTCGAAAAATTTTTCTCGAGACATAATATTTAAAGGTCAACTTTATACATTCATTCCATGTGAATTATCTAATATAGAATCATCTTCAGGAGGAAAACAGTCTAAACCAATAATTAAAATTGCAAATATAAATAATTATATTTCATATATTTTAAAAGATAGATCCGATTTAATCGGAAATTCTTTTATTAGAAAAAAAATATTGGCTAAAGATTTAGATATTGAAAATTTCGATGCTGGGATAAATCCGTTTGGTACTTCTAATTTTAAAACTTATATTGCTTTTGACGAGTATATTGTAAATTTAAAAAAATTGGAAAATAAGGAACATGTTGAAATAGAATTGGCAACAAAAATTGATTTGCAAAATTTGAATATACCAGCAAGAAAGATAACAAACGATACTTGTTCTTGGTGTTATAGATGTTATGGATGTAATTATGGAAGTACTCCAGATTATGCAGGTCCAGTTGTAATTATTCCAGAATTTTCATCTAATGCATTGCCAAGTAGTAACTATTTTTTATCATTAAATTCTTATGATATTGGTATTCCAATAGCAGACGAAGATAATAAAACATTTTTATCTAGTTATAAAACTGATTTAGCTAATAATTCATATGGATTGTCTACATTAAAATACAGTGGTCAATGGTCTTCAACTGGTAATTATAATCCAGGTGATTTCGTTTATTTAGATTATTTACCCAATGTAATAACTAATGAAGCTAATGTTTCAACTGTAAGTTTATCGAATAAACCTAAAAATTTTTTTGTTTGCATAGATCATAACGTTTTCAATAAACGGCCAGATATAAATACAGATGTATGGAAACAAGATCAATGCTCTAAAACTTTAAGGGGATGTTTATTAAGATTTCAAGATTATATTATTAAAGATAGTAATATAGTGCTTAATAAAACTTTACCTTTTGGCGCATTTCCATCTACGTTTCAATATGAAAATAACTCTTGAATTGTTAAATTCTATTAAATCATATTGTAATAAAAATCCTTTAGTTGAAAATTGTGGTTTTATTGTACAGGATGCTGAAAAATTAATTTTTTTACCTGTTATAAATAAACACCCTGATTCTACGAACTACTTTGCTATTTCTCCTAGGGACTATCTAGACATAAAACAAAAATATAAAATAAAATATTTATTCCATAATCATAGATCTGAAAAGTCATTTTCTAATATCGATATTCATTATCAAAAATATCATAATATGAATATGTTATTATATGTGTTAGATTCTGATGAATTTAAAGAAATAAAGTGTAAATAATCTTATGGTTAATGTTAAATTACATGGTATTATTCCTGAGGCTAGAAAACTCTGTGA
>SXGQ01032419.1_pt1 | contig 10943 bp, 11 predicted proteins | sample 3178371 | NCBI WGS metagenome assembly SXGQ01 (sample SAMN11356859, study PRJNA531348) | freshwater metagenome | isolation source: freshwater sample F1-20 | place: China: Fuxian Lake, Yuxi | collected 2017-12-25 | reverse complement strand
GGTGGTGGTCACGATGAGCGAGAGCAAACGTTAAATCAACTTTTGGTTGAAATGGACGGATTTGAAGGCACGGAAGGAGTTATTCTCATTGCTGCAACGAATCGACCCGATGTTCTTGACCCCGCCCTTCTTAGGCCCGGTCGATTTGATCGTCGAGTGGTTGTTGATCGACCAGACATCAGAGGTCGCGTTGACATCCTCAAAGTCCACACCGCTAACAAAATCCCTCTCTCTCCAGATGTAGATCTTGAAACTCTAGCTCGAGGCACTCCTGGTTTTGCAGGTGCGGATCTGGCCAATCTTTGTAATGAAGCAGCTCTTAACGCTGCACGCTCTAACAAAAATTGGGTAGAAATGATCGACTTTGAAAATGCTAAAGATAAAGTTTATATGGGCGCTGAACGTAGAAGTTTAGTAATGACCGAAGAAGATAAGAAAATCACTGCTTACCACGAAGCAGGTCATACCGTCCTAGCAGCCGTCATCGAAGAAACAGATCCCCTTCACAAAGTCACGATCATTCCTCGAGGTCAAGCCCTTGGTGTCACTTGGCAGTTACCAGAACGAGATCGATTTAATACTACAAAATCATACATGGAAGCGCGTATTGCTATTTCAATGGGTGGTCGGATCGCAGAAGAGGTTTTCTTTAATCAATATTCGACTGGAGCATCGAACGATATCCAACAGGCTACTTCTCTTGCAAAGTCGATGGTAACTAAATATGGCATGAGCGATAAATTAGGTCCTCTTAACTATGGAGGCGACCAAGGTGAAGTTTTTATAGGTCGCGACTATGGACAAAGACGTGACATCTCTGAAGATACAGCTCGTCAAATTGATGCCGAGGTACGAGATATCGTTCATCGTAATTACGAAAAAGCTAAAAAAATTATCATCGAAAAGAAGGTGCAGCTAATTGCCATTGCTGAATCACTATTGACGCACGAGACTCTCACGGGTGAAGACATTAAACTTCTCATGATGGGAGGAACGCTGCCGCCCAGAAAAGTGGCAATAAATGCACCACCTTCAGACTCGGATAAACCCGGCAATCTTCCTCTTGCCGACGGTAACTTGGGCGAAGCCCTGAAGCCCATCTAATTTGTTTGATTGGGCTCCTCTACTAATATCCGGTCCCTGCTATATCGGGATTCTAAATTGCACTCCCGATAGCTTCAGCGATGGGGGGCTATTTGCTGAGCCGCATTCAGCCCTTCGCCAAGCTCTTCGTCTTGTAAACGAGGGTGCAAAGGTCATAGATATTGGAGCCGAAAGTACCCGACCTGGATCAACCCCCATTAGTGAGTCGGAGGAATGGAGTCGAATAGAAAAAGTCATACCCCTACTCCGTCGAGAACTTCCCGCTGATATTTTAATTAGTATCGATACAAGGCATCCGCTGACTGCACAACGAGCTCTCGACTTTGGCGCCAACGTTCTCAATGATGTGATGGGGTTTTCAAATCCCATGATGCTCCGACTTCTTAACAATAAATCCATAGGTGCCATAGCTATGCGAAGTACAATCACAGAAAACATCTTAGTAATGCCCAACTATGCAAGTTCAAGATCAGATACCGCGACCAAATTAGAAGAATTAATTACGCTCACTCAGAGACTTAAGAATGCTTCTATTAACCCCCAGCAATGCCTTTTGGATATCGGATTTGGCTTTGGAACAACATATAATGAGGATGCTTTTTTATGGGACTACCTACAAAAGATGAAATTAGAGCTCCCTTGGCCCATCGATCGCTTTTGTATTGGATTATCAAGGAAGCGCTTTCTCGTTGCGAAGGCCAATCAAGCTGATTTAGCCCCTGAGCAACGAGATGCCCTCACACATAATGCGGTATTCACCCTTTTGGGTAAAGGTTATCGGTTCTTTAGAGTTCATGCAGTGCCAAGATATGCTTAGATTTAAGGAATAACATGTCTCTAAAGTATTTTGGAACCGATGGGATAAGAGGAAAGGCCTTTGAGTCACCCTTAACAACCTCAGAAGTTTCACGATGGGGTAAATCATGGAGTCTAGTCGCCTCTCAGAATCACATCCATACTCTCATACTGGGACATGATCCACGGGTTAGTTCGGAACCTCTTTTAAAAGCGTTCATTTCAGGAATAGATCCTTTCATCACTATCATCAATCTCGGAATGGTCCCTACACCGGTCCTGGCTTATGAGACTTCTGAAATGAAGCAGGCTTGGGGAGTAATGTTTTCGGCAAGTCATAATCCACCTAAGGATAATGGAATCAAGGGTTTCTCTTCTACCGGCGAAAAGATCGAAGAGGCTATAGAGATTCAAATCGAAAAAGTTTTTGAATCATGTCCAGATCAAAAAGAGAATTTAGATCAACCAATTCCCCCTGTTCAATTCAATCGGTACCTCAATCTCCACAAGCCCTTCGTTCTCCCACGTCACTGGCAGATCGCCATCGATTGTGCTCACGGTGCAGCGAGCAATATCGCCAGGAATCTTTTTGTAGGCGATGAGATTCACTGGATTGGGACTCCATCCGATGGAGAGCGAATCAACTGTCATGTAGGCTGTACTCATCTCGATACTCTAAGAAAAAAGATTCTCAATAATCACCTTGATTTTGGGTTCGCCTTCGATGGAGACGCTGATCGATGTCTATTTTTAGACTCGATGGGTGAGGTTTTCGATGGGGATCAAATCCTTTGGTTACTGACGAAAGAGAGTATTCGAGTAGGGCGCCCCCCTAAGGGTGTTGTGGGAACTGTTATGACCAATGGAGCCCTAGAAAGATTGCTTCACCAAGCTCAAATCCCCTTCATTCGAACCCCAGTCGGAGATAAACACATTCTGCGAGCAATGACTAACCATAACTATCCGATTGGAGCAGAGGCATCGGGTCATGTCATACAAAAATCAATAGGCCCCTCGGGTGATGGTCTTGCAACAGCTCTGTCGGTCTGTGAAATAATTAAATGTATGGGTATTAATGAAGTTTTCGAGTCACGATTTACTCCCTACCCCCATAAACTCGTGAGTTTTACTACGCGGCTTAAAAAACCGGTCGAAGAGTGTTCGTCCCTTAACCAAACCCTTAATAATCTCAAGATAGAATTCCCGAATATACGAACGGTAATCCGATGGTCGGGCACTGAGAATAAATTGCGCTTGATGGCCGAAGATTCGGAACTTACTTCGGTTACTCTAGCCCTAGAGCGTTTAAAACAAGCTGCTATCAACGATCTCACCTAGGACCTCGACTTGAAACTCAGCGTCAACATCGATCATATAGCGACCCTTCGCCAGGTTAGAGGGGGTATTGAACCTAATTTAAGCCAAGCTATCACCGAAGTTTTAGAGGCGGGTGCCGATGGAATTACCGTTCATTTGAGGAAGGATTTACGTCATATCCAATTAGCTGATATTGAGATGATTCAGTCAAATTTTAATATACCTTTAAATGTTGAGTTTGATGCCTATACCGATCTCAATAGTTTTTTAAGTCGCTTCAAACCTGCTATGATCACCCTCGTTCCAGAAAATCCGAATGAGGTTACGACGGAAGGTGGTCTCAAATTAGATAGCGATACTTCTTCACTTGGACAGACTCTAGCTAGCCTTCGGGAAAAACAGATCCATAGTAGCCTTTTTATCGATCCGAAGCCTATTCTAATCAATCGAGCTCTTACGCTGAATCCAGACGCTATCGAGATCAACACTAATCACTACTCTCTACAGACTGTCGGATCCAAGGCCTATGAGGAGGCTCTTTCGAATATTAAAGAATGTGCTCATCTGATTCATAATGAAGGACTTAGGGTATTAGCTGGTCATGGCTTAAATCGATTCAACGTTCAAGATATTGCCAAGATCTCCGTCGTTGACGAACTTAACATAGGGCATTCCATTATCGCTCGATCCATCTACGTAGGTCTTTCTAGGGCCACTCAGGAAATACTCTTGCACCTGAGGTAGATTGGGTTACTTATTTTTTAACAACTGTACACATTAATTCATTTCGTCGCATGAAAAAGGGAACGAAGGGTGCGTTGTATCGTCCATAAGTGAAGGAGCCCTGTCGAGTATAGGCAGAAGACTGGATCCAACGCTCAAGTTCTACTTCAGATTCTTTTACTTTACTTTCAGACCATAAGCCTGAGGTGTTCATGGCTGCCACTAATGACCCTGGAATGGTCACAATAGAGACGCGCGGATCTGTGGGTTGAGGGACTGTTTCAGGGGTGAATTCAGAAGGAACCATAAAGGACACATTCCATGTTCCGTCCGATTCCTCAGTCTGTGCTACAGGCGCGGTCATAGCGATGGATGTCCCTTTAGTCTGGGACACAGGTGCGGTCATGGCGATGGACGTTTGGCTTCTGTTGGCTCCTGAAATGTACTGAAAAAGGACCCGGAAGGCTCTATTACCTGCTTGATCAAAAGACCCCGTCACTTTGGTTTGTGCAACCATATAAGGCTCATACTGTCGTATTTCAATACGACCCATTTTTTCAATCACTTTATATTTGGGCTCTTCAGTTGCCATAAGCGTAGCTCCCGCGAAGAAAATAGAGAGAAAAGATTTGAGTAACATGATGATGCTCCTAATTTAGGCTTTCTTTCGGGCACGAGGGTGTGCCTTAAGGTAGGTTTTAGACAGATCCTCTATACCTAGATGAGTATACCTTTGTGTTGTACTTAGGCTCGAATGGCCTAATAGTTCTTGGATAATTCTCAAGTCCATTCCCTTATTCAATAGATGGGTTGCGAAGCTATGCCTAAGGCCATGTGGGGATATTTTATTCTCCACCCCCTTGGAAATAATTAATTTAGACAGTAAATTTCTAACCGTAGTAGTGCTTAAACGGGTCCCCTTTGTATTTATGAAAACTGCGCTAGTGGGCGGGGCTTTTTTTATTGAATTTAATAGCAGTGTTCTGAATACAAGATAAGTCGTTAGAGACTTAAGGGCGCGGTTGTGAAAAGGGACCATGCGCTCCTTACCTCCCTTCCCAAGGATAAGAAGTACCTGATTTCGTTTATCAACATCCTGTAAATTTAGACCCGCAAGCTCGCTCACCCGCAATCCAGTGGCATATAGTGTTTCAATTAAGCATAAGGTCCGGGCCTCTTGAAAATTAATTGGCGTGGGAGCATTTAAAAGCGCGTGAGCGTCCTTTTCTGATAAAAATTTAGGCAGTTTTTTTGATTCCTTTGGATTTTTCAACCCCATAGTTGGATTGCTCGAAATGTGTTCCTGATCTAACATCCACTGAAAGAAAGTTCTAATAGTAGAAAGGATTCTAGATTGGCTTACGGGATCCATGCCCCTTTGTGCAAGAGAGGCAACAAAGCCCCGCATTTGTCTTACAGAAATATTCCAGGATGACCATTCACATTCATGCGCGTACTGTAAAATTTTCTTTAGATCCAGCTCTTGAGCCCGTATTGTATGGGGGGAGAGACCTCGACTCTTCTGTTCTAGGCCAAAAAGAGTTACAGTCTTAAGGAACCCTTTTTTCATGAAATTAACTCCAACGTATGCATCATTATGAGGGATTTCTTTGATGAGTGAAATAAAGACTATTCCAGATTTATTTTATAAAGGCATCGAGAGGGATTTATCCGATGCGCTTGCTTACAAGAGCAATGGCACGTACCATCCAATCTCTCATCGTGAATATAAAGATTTTGTTGAGTGGGTTGCCCTTGCTCTTCGTGAAAAAGGACTTAGGCCCGGAGAACACTTAGCCATCATTTCAGAAAATCGGCCTGAGTGGGCTATCGCAGACTTTGCCTGCGCCATTTCTGGAGTCCCCACGGTTGTTCTATATCCCACCCTTGTAACCAACCAAACCGCTTTCATTCTTCGGCATAGTGAGGCATCTTGGGCGATTTGTTCAAATTCTCAGCAACTTACTAAAATTATGAATTCGTGGTCTGAACTTCCCAATCTCCACACTGTTATTGTCATGGAAGGTCAAGTACCTGCTGTGCCCAATAAAAATATATATACTTGGGACCAACTATTAACCGTAGGGCGTTCATTGTCCTCAAAACAACATGAAATACGCCAATGGGGTAACCTCGTCAAACCTGAAGATTTATTGACGATCATCTATACCAGCGGAACTACTGGCGATCCCAAAGGAGCTATGCTCACGCACAATAATTTAGTCACCAATGTAGTTGATGCAGCTAAAGCCCTAGATCTAAGGAGTGGTGACCGATCTCTAAGTTTCTTGCCTCTATGCCACATCTTTGAGCGTATGGTGGGCCACTTCACCATGATGCATCTCGGTATATCGATTTACTACGCCGAGGGAGTTGCTAGTGTCGCAGATAATCTCCCTGAAGTTAAACCCAATGTTTTACTTTCTGTTCCTAGAATTTATGAAAAAATATTCAATCGAACATACTTCATGGCAGGTCAAGCCCCATTTCTGCAGAGAACTATTTTTAAACTCGCTATGCAGATTGGCCATTGGTCGCTCCCCTATCGATACACTAGACGACCCTTGCCCTTCTACCTGAAGTTTCTCCACCGTGCAGCTACGAAATTAGTTTTCGAAAAGATTCTTTCAAAGCTAGGAGGTAATATTCGTTTTGCCGCTTCCGGCGGAGCGCCCCTGTCCACAAATATTTTGGAATTTTTCTGGGCAATCGGACTCGATATTGTGGAGGGGTATGGACTCAGCGAGACTAGCCCCGTAATTTCTTTTAATCGTCTCGGAGATATTACACCGGGCTCCGTGGGTAGGCCTCTTTACGATATGTGGGAAGGGCGTCCCTTCGTCAAAATTGCTGAGGATGGTGAAATCTTGTGCCAAGGACCTAATATCATGAAAGGGTATTGGAAAAACGAAGAAGGAACCCGCGAGGCCATCTCTCCCGATGGTTATTTTCATACCGGTGACATTGGCCATATTAAAGACGGAAGACTCTACATTACAGATAGAAAAAAAGATCTCATTATCACCTCAGGGGGGAAAAATGTAGCCCCACAGCCAATTGAGAATTCACTCAAGAGTAATAAGTACATCAATCAGGCCGTACTTCTAGGCGATAAACAGAATTTTATTTCAGCACTCATTGTGCCTGATTTCGATACCCTAGAGCCCTGGGCCAAGCGCCATAAAATATCATACCAATCTAGGGAGGAATTGCTTGAGCATCCCCGTGTGAACGAGAAGATTATGAATCAGGTATCTAAGGTCAACAAGAAACTGTCTAATTATGAACAAGTTAAAAAAATTAAGCTTTTAAGCATAGAAATGACTCAAGACAGCGGAGAACTGACTCCCACTATGAAAGTAATGCGTCGAGTCGTTAACGAAAAGCATAAGAAACTGATCGATGACATCTACAGCTGATTCCTTGGGCTCGTCTTGGGGTAAAGTAATGGAATTTGGTCGGATGATCAAATTCGAGCATACGATTTTTGCCCTTCCTTTTGCTTTGGTTGGTTTGATTCTTGCCTCTAAAGGTTGGCCTGATCTTCGAATCTTTGGTTGGGTACTCATGGCAGCAGTGGGTGCAAGGACTGCGGCCATGGGATTCAACCGTCTAGTCGATCAAGATATTGATGCCAAAAATCCTCGAACACAAATTCGATCCCTTCCGGCTAGAAAATTAACTCGGGGATCGGCGTGGATTATGGTTTTCATTTCTATAGCTGCTTATTTCTTCGCGGCAGGATCCTTAAACCCTTTGTGTCTTAAGCTAGCTCCATGGGTACTATTGATTTTGCTAGGTTATTCTTACACGAAGCGGTTTACCTCGTTGTGTCATCTCGTACTGGGACTCTCACTGGGGTGCGCACCGATGGGGGCCTGGGTGGCTGTCACCGGACAACTCGAGCCACTAGCTATTCTCATTGCGGGGGGCGTGTGCCTATGGACAGCGGGTTTTGATATCCTCTATGCCCTTCAGGATCAAGATTTCGACCGTGCGCAAGGTCTTCATTCCATTCCTGCTAGCCTCGGCACCCCAAAAGCGCTATATGTGTCCAGACTGCTCCATGTTGGCGCCTGGGGTATATGGGTTTATACAGCTGCCCAAGCTTCTAGTTTTCAACTATCCGCTGCAATCGGCATGATCTTGATTGGCGGAATCTTGATTCGCGAGCAGTGGATTCTCAGAAAGGGTGACCTAACAAGACTAGATGAAGCCTTCTTCCGGCTTAATTCTTATGTTGGGCCCATTTATTTCCTTAGTGTTTCTTGGCCTTATTTGCTTCCTAAATAAAAAGCCAAGACGGTGAAGTCTTGGCCTTTTATTATGGATATCGCTTAATTTCGGTTGGCTATGTGCCAAACAATGAAAGCGACCACAAGACCTACGAAGCCTTGGCCAGCTAGACTACCGGCAATGGCCGCGAGGTTTGTGATAGGTGCCCAACCAAACATGTTGGCGCCTAAAATTTGAAGAAGTACTGAGATGGTCAAGAGTACCCAAACAAGAGAGGTAAGTCTCTTGATGGCATCCACGATCATATCGAGTATTTGCATGGTTCCCTCCTCAGGGATAGTTATGTGCCTACGATACCCCCGAGTGCCCATAAAATAAAGCAAAAGGTCATAAAATCATGACATAAAATATAATTATTGATTTAATTATAGTTATATTGATCCCAGAAACAGCCAAAAATTAAAAAAGCCCTCCAAAATGGACCGGTGGAGAGCTTTTAATCGTTTATTAAAGAGATATTTAATTATTTCTTGTGGCCATGTTCCAAGCAATAAAAGCTGCCAGAATTCCGACCAGGCCGGTATTAAAACCCTGAGATAACGTTAAAAGATTCTTTACAGGAGTCAGGTTGGCCATAGGCAAACCCAAAACCTCGAGCAGGATGGCGATGGTTAAAACAACCCAGATAAAACTAGTGAATCGTTTGATTACATCAGTTATCGTATCGAGTAATTGCATGGGCCCTCCTTAAGGGATGAGTTATGCCACTAATATTAGGCAGATTTTGTTTAAAGGTGTAGCGTTATTGTCAAAGAATAATTACATAAATTCTACCTCTAGATATTTCAACATTTAGGCCAATTAGCTGGGCGCTAAATGATGGCTTCTTAGACTAGATTTAGGCAGAATTACCGCAATCCTAAAAATCGATAGGTTTCTTCAGTAGCCTTTCTCCCCTGCTGAGTCCGATCCAATAGTCCTACTTGCATTAAATAGGGTTCTACCAAATCCTCGAGCGCTCCTTCATCCTCTCCTAAAGCCGAAGACAAGGTCTTGAGTCCCACGGGCCCCCCATTAAACTTGGAAACTAGCGTTTCTAGATAAAGACGATCAAGGGCGTCTAGACCTCGCTCGTCGACTTCGTGCAGGGAAAGACAGTCCTCAGCTAGAGATGAAGTCAGACTCCCTGATCCTTTGACTTGCGCAAAGTCCCGGCAGCGACGAAGAAGGCGATTGCAGATCCGAGGGGTTCCTCGACTTCGTTTTGCAATTGCAGAACATGCTTCGGCATCCATGGGCAGTTTTAGAAGTTGGGCATTACGAATCAAGATATGACTTAGATCTTCCACCGAATAGAAATCGAGTCGAAATGTCATCCCGAAACGATCACGAAGAGGTTTACTGATCAGCCCTGCCCTCGTTGTCGCTCCCACTAAAGTGAAAGGTTTAAGATCGACCTGAAGGGTCTGCGCACTGGGACCTTGACCAATGAGAATATTGAGATGACGGTCTTCCATAGCCGAATAAAGCATCTCTTCGATAGGAGGCGCTAAGCGATGGATTTCATCAATAAACAGAAAATCTCCCTCTTCTAGATTCGTCAAAATAGCAGCTAGATCCCCTTTCTTTTCTAAGGCGGGTGCCTGAATGACACGGCAATGCGCTTCCATCTCGTTGGCCAACACATTCGCAAGGGTTGTTTTACCTAGTCCGGGAGGACCAAATAAAAGAACGTGCTCAAGGACTTCCGATCGCCGTCTTGCGGCATCAAGAGCGATATCAATCTTGGCTTTGGTTTTAGTTTGACCAATGTACTCATTAAGTTTCTGGGGTCTTAGGCTAAACTCAACAGCATCCGTCTCAATATGACTAGGGTCTAAATCAGGATGTCGGGAAGTTGTCATAAACCAATCAGCCAAGGCAAGGTGTCTTTCTAGTTTAACTCGCGTTAATCTTGGATTAAGAACTTACCAGAGGTTCGCCTTAGGAGATGGACATGCTTCGAGTGGGGATAGGGTTTGATGCCCATCGTTTTATAGAGAGTCAATTAGGCTTCAATGCTCATTATGTATCCGATGGGGCAACGCGCGAGCCTCTTGTGCTGATGGGGGTCAACTTTCCTGACTCGCCGCGATTAGCAGGTCACAGTGATGCAGACGTCATGTGTCATGCCTTAATGGATGCCCTTTTAGGTGCAGCAGGGCTTGGTGATATCGGCCATTATTTTCCTAGTAACGCCGCTGAGTATAAGGGATGCAACTCTATGCATCTTTTAGCCAAAGTCGTTGAAGTCTTGGCTGAAAAAGGATTTAAGGTTCATAACGTCGATGTCTGTCTCATCGGTGAGAGTCCTAAAATTGGTCCCCGTGTCGCAGAGATGAAGACTTCTGCCTCAGCCATACTCAAAATCCCAACCGATCGAATTAATATTAAAGCCACTACCACGGACAACATGGGATTCACGGGAAGAGGCGAAGGATTAGCTGCCCAAGCCGTTGCAACGTTATCTAGCGAATAGTTCTGAAAGTCAGATTAATTCTGCTAGGTGTCGATGCTGCGTTCTTAGGGTTGATTTTGGGGACGCGATGCTGAGAGAGCGACTGCGTCCGACCGCTCATTACCAATAACGATCCATGGAGGAGCGAGACGGATATTTTCTTACTATGGTCGTCCTTGAGGCGAATTTGGAAAGTTCGCGGCGCGCCTAAACTCAGAGATGCAATGACAGGATCAGGCCCGAGTTCTTTTTCGTCATCGCTATGCCATCC
>SXGQ01435828.1_pt1 | contig 10944 bp, 8 predicted proteins | sample 3178371 | NCBI WGS metagenome assembly SXGQ01 (sample SAMN11356859, study PRJNA531348) | freshwater metagenome | isolation source: freshwater sample F1-20 | place: China: Fuxian Lake, Yuxi | collected 2017-12-25 | reverse complement strand
GCGAAGTGCTTTGCCTCGACACGGAAGGCATGGCCAATGGCAACGAGGGCCCGTACACCGAAGAGGCCAAGTACATGGCCAAGGACACGCCGAAGGAGTCCGCGCCGGTCGAGCCTTCCAAGCAGGACGCCGACATCCTCTGGCGCTACGACATGATGGATGAGTTGGGCGTGTTCCCGCACAACGCCTCCAACAGCTCGGTACTCATGGTCGACGGCATCCTCTACATCTGCACGTCCAACGGGCAGGACTGGACCCACGTCAACATCCCGTCGCCCACCTCCCCGAGCTTCATCGCGCTCGACGCCAAGACCGGCAAGTTGGTGGGTGAAGACAATGTGGGCGTCGGCCCGCGGATTTTCCACGGCCAGTGGACCTCGCCTTCCACCGGCAAGGTGGGCGGCCAGAACCTCGTGTTCTTCGGTGGTGGCGACGGCGTTGTTTATGCCCTCGACGCCAAGCCGCAGAAGGGTGACGGCTCCAAGATCGTCCCCATTTTGCCCGGTGCGCCGCTCGACCGTGAGGAAGACAAGGACACCGACTACCTCAAGAAGGTGTTTTGGGCCGACCTCAATCCGCCCGAGTACAAGGCCGACAAATCGGGCAAGGCCTACAAATACCCGGCCGCCGAAGGTCCCAGCGAAATCAACTCCACTCCGGTCTTCTACAAGAACCGCGTGTACGTGGCCACGGGTCAGGATCCCGAGCACGGTGAGGGCGTGGGCCGCTTGGTGTGCCTCGACGCCACCAAGAAGGGCGACCTCACCCAGACCGGCATCTTGTGGGATTACAAGGGCATCAAGCGCTCCATCTCCAGCGTGAGCATCGATCCGGCCACGGGCCTGCTCTTCATCGGCGACTTCTCGGGCTTCGTGCATTGCCTCGACGCCGAGACTGGCCAGCTGCACTGGGTGTCCGACATGATGGCCCACATGTGGGGCTCGACCCTGGTGGCCGACGGCAAGGTGTATGTCGGTGACGAGGACGGCGACTTCGTGGTGTTGGCCGCCAAGGGCGGGGCCAAGGCGCAGGTCTTGAGCGAGACCAACCTCGGCGCCCCGGTGTACAGCACCCCCATCGTGGCCAACGGCGTGATGTACGTAGCCAGCCAGACCCATCTCTTCGCCATCGGCGCCGACGCCAAGCCCGCGGCCACCGATGCCCCCAAGGGCATCCAGCCGAAGAACTAAAGGGTTGGGCGGCCGGCCGGCCGGTGCCGAGCCGATCTCCTGCGGATGCAAGGCGTTCCCGTGCCTGCATCCGCGGGGCTGGCGGGATTACGAGGGATCCATAGAGCCCGCGGAATCCAGGGGGGAATTTCTGGAGTCTCAGGAGCCCCGCTCGGAGCAATCCGAATTCGTTGGAGATCGGCCCGTTGGGTCAGGCCTGCTGGGCTTGGATGACAGCCCCAAATCACCGACGCGCCAAAACTGAAGGTGACCGCTCCCCTAGGGTCATTCCTCCCGCGCAGTGACCTAAACAGGGGTGCATCGGGAGACAGGGTGCAAGCCCGCCCGATGGTCCCGCCAACTCCACCGTTGCGTCCGCGCACCTCTGCGATTACGTTTTCGCAGTCCGTTTTCCCGGTGCGGGTGTGGTTCAATGGTAGAATGTGGGCTTCCCAAGCCTGAGACGAGGGTTCGAGTCCCTTCACCCGCTCCAATCCCCTTTTCCTCGGTTTTCGATGGATTTTGCGATTTAGTGCTAACACCAGTGCTAACAAATCCTCCGGAATCCACCCTCGTCCGCTGACTTCCACAGATAGTTTCTAGCCTTGGCCCACCTGACCGGATACCAAGGCTTAGCACGCTGACTGCGTCGATCGGGGTTCACTGATCTGGGCCGCCACCGGCCTTCTGGTTTGATAGTCCCTGAAGCGTGGACGCCCGGGGAGGGGGTTCGGAGATCGATGCCGCCGGCCGAAGGAGACGGATTCCTATGGGGAAAAAAGTTAAAAAAACTCCAAAAACGATCACGCCTGTTCGCCCAGTCAGGCGAGGCGGCACTCCTCAATCGGTCATCAGCAAGGTCAGCGCTCCAGAGTCAACCAAGCGGCGCCAATCGCCTCAGAGCAATAGACCCAAAACGAGTCTTCCTCTTGGCGGGATTTGGACGACCAAGGCGGGATGGATTGAGGCGGCCTTGGAAGTCTATAAGTCCTCCGATTCAGAATCCGTGAAGGCTGATGCGGCTGAATGGATTCGGGTCGTTCTCAATCACATCGAAGATCCAGAGCGCCACCAACCTCTGATCTACGGAGTGTCAGTGTTGAGTCAGCCTCAAATCGTCGTTCATGGGTTGGAGTGGTATGCGCGATTTTTTCCAGACTTCTGGCGTTGGTACACGGCTCACGCCGAGTTCGCCTGTGAACTGATTGCAGCGATCATCCGGTGGGATTCCTGTCGAGGGGATAGCAGCGAGGAACGGATCAAGAAGTTCCTGATCAAAAGACCGGGCATAGCGGTTGGTGGCCAGACGTTCCTCGTTCACAGCGGCTTTTCCTCAGGGGAGGAGCCATTACCGCCAACAGCGACTGACCCGCAGATCTGTCAGGCGTTCAAGGAGTTTACCCAACAAGACGTGGCTCCCAAGTTGGTAGGCAATGCGAGGCAGCGTTGGTTTGGGAAAAACCAAAGGTACAAGGCTGACCTGATCCGGCGATTCAACCGTTGTTTGAGTCTGCATCCAATTCCTCAGATACCCCCTCGCTAGGAGGAATCGCGGATTTGGAAACCCGTCAGTGTGGGGATCGTGCAGAATACGTACGATACCCCTGAAGCGCTCCAGGGCACCGCGCAGCGCAACACCGCAACCGCCAGAGCCGAAGCTCTGCTCAACGACCGGATCGGGCCCATCCCGGTTTGGATTCGCGCCCCAAAGACCGGCGCGGAGACCTACACCGGCCTCACCCGGTCATTTCTCTATCAGATTGCCTCGCAAGGGCTGATCCGGACCGTCTCTATCCGGGAGCGCGGCAAGGAACGTGGCTGCCGGCTGTTTCACCTCCAGAGTATCCTCGAGTTCATCTCCCGCCATGAGCTTGGCGCACAGCAGGAGACCAAATGAGGGTATTCAACGCCGCCAAATGCCGTCCTCGGCGAGAACCTGCCGAAGCCGAGCTCCGAGAGATCCTCGAGCACCTGGGCGCCGATACCGCAGCACTGCAGCACCCGGCCGACAAGGGGGCGGCCGCCGAGTGAAGGGCCGTCGACCACGCAAGCCGCGCCACGGCGTCAGCCGATCCGGCTGCCGAAAGATTGACCGCATCCTGGTCCTTGCCCCGATCTGTCGGGAGCCCGCCTGCCGGTGGGAGGCCGGTGAGCAATGACTCTTTTAGATGCCATCGACGCTGCTCGAGCCGGAAGGACCATCTCGCTCCGATGTCCGGGACATGATGACAGGAATGCGTCCCTCTCGGTCCTGCCGCCCAAGGAAGACGGTTGGGTCCGACTAAATTGCCATGCCGGCTGCAGCCGTAACCAGATCCTGGACGGGGCGTGCCTGACCTGGAAGGACCTCGCTCCGCCGAAGACCTCGACCAACCCCGCCAATGCCGCGAGGCGCATCTGCGCGGAGTACGACTACCGCGATGAGGAGGGGACCTTGCTGTTCCAGGCTGTCCGCTACGACCCGAAGGACTTCCGCCAACGCCGCCCCGACGGAAATGGTGGCTGGATCTGGAACCTAAACGGTGTCCGGAAGATCCTGTTCAGACTATCGGACGTGTTGCAGGCCATCGCCGACCAGCGCCCGGTCGTTATCACCGAGGGTGAAAAGGACGCCCTGTCGCTGATCCCGAAAGGATGGCAGGCCACCTGCAATCCCATGGGCGCCGGCAAATGGGAGTCGGGTTACACCGAGACGCTCAGGGGTGCCGACGTGGTCGTGGTGCCGGACAACGACCCAGCCGGGGAGAAGCACCTCGCCGTCGTTACAAACGCCCTACATGGCAACGTCGCTCGATTGCGGGTCCTTCGTCTGCCGCAGGCCGTCAACGGATCCAAGGTAAAGGACGCCTCCGACTTCTTTGCTGCCGGTGGAACCATCGACCAATTCCAGAAGCTCATCGACCAGGCACCGGACTGGACACCAGCCGAGGAAGAGTCGAAGGCACCCACCGAGACAATTCCTACAGAAAACCCTGCCGTTACGATCGCAAAAGAACTGTCCGGAAAGCGGCCCGACTTCGCCAAGATTGCCGGCATCGTTTGCGATCAACTGCTTTCCCGTGGGAGTTTCTATCGTCCGATCGAAGCCCCTTCGTTCAAGGGTGCGTTGTTCTTCGACCGTGAGACAAAGACCCTGGAAAACATTCAAGCCGACACGTTCAAGCAGACCGTTTCCGATCGTTTTGGAATCAATCGCGCTGCCACCTGCTGGAAACACGTTTGGGCGGCCGTTGAAAACCTTTCGATTGGACCAAACTCGACGCCGACCGAACCGGAGGCCTTCTGGGCCGCCCGGCCGGGGTCGGTCTACCTTTCCAATGGTCCCGGTGCGATCGTCCGAATCCGAGCCGAAGGCGTCGACTTGTGCGACAACGGAACCGACGGCGTCCTCTTTCCACGGGGCCAAACGATTGCACCATGGATGCTCACCACACCCGTCGACCCGTTCGAAAGGTGCAGTCTCTTTCGAGGCCTGAGCACCACGGCCGGACACGGACCGCTTCTCGCGAAGCTCTGGGCGCTATCGCTCCCAACCTGCCCGGCAAATAAGCCGCCGCTGGTGATGGCTGGACCGATCGGATCCGGGAAAACCCGTTTCGTGCTCGGACTCTTGCAGCTTTACGGGCTCGACCAGGCAGGTCGTGTGTTGGCCCTCGACGACAACCGGGAATCGGACTTCTGGCCGGTTCTGGATGCCGGCGGGGTGCTGATTGCGGACAACGCCGATACAAAGGTCCAATGGCTTCCGGACGCTCTGGCACAAGCCGCCACGGGGCTTGGTCGGGCCCAGCGCAAGCTCTACACCGAAAAGGACCTTGTCGCCCACCGCGCCCGAAGTTGGATCGCCTTGACGACCGCACGCCCCGAGGCCTTTGCCGGAGACCCGGGCCTGGCCGATCGCCTGTTGATCGTCCGCATGGATCGCCGACGTGGGGAAACCCGGGACGCAGACCTGTCGCGAGAGATTGCCGAGGCCCGCAACGCAGGGTTGTCCTGGGTCGCTCAGACAATAGCAACCGCACTTGCCGACGGTACCGAGGCACCGCCAGGTCTGAATCAAAGGCACCCGGACTTTGCCCGATTCGCCTTCCGACTTGGTCGGGCGCTTGATCGGGAAGCCGAGGCCGTCGAAGCGCTCTCCGCCGCCGAAGCCGACAAGGCCCTGTTCTGCATTGAGAACGATCCTGTCGGAGTCGCCCTGCTCGGATTCATTGCCGACCAGGTTGATTTCGAGGGGACCGCTCGGCAACTGCTCGAAGGCCTCAAGGAGCGCGGGCAAATCGAACCGGAGAGTCGCCTCAGCCCCAAAGGGGTGGGTCGGAAGATTGAAGGCCTTTGGCCCCACATCGAAAAAGTCTTCGACGCCGATCGGACCCTGCTCCGAACCGGAACCAAGCAGTACCGGATCAAACAAAAGCTACCAATCGCAACCCGGCAACCAATCGAGCCAACCGATGACAGCGAACCGTTTTGACCCGACTGCAGGGTTTGCAGGGTTTGAAAGGCCGTTTTCCAGAAAGTCCTAATCTCTATGCGATAAGGGACTTTATTCAAAACAGGGGGTCCAAACCCAGCGAACCCAGCACCCGAGGGCTAGGAGGCTCCCGCCTGCACCCATGAAACAGGTGAACGCGAGTGGGCCTGCTTCGATAAAACGGACAGAGAAAAAGGGGGTTATTGGTTAGTTGTTTTTGAGTTCAAACTGAGTGGGTGAAAGGCCTCGGAGGGAGGTGTGACGGCGCTGGCGGTTATAGAAGATTTCGATGTAGTCGAAGATTTCGGATCTGGCGTGGGATCGGCTGGTAAAATTGCCTCGGTAGACCAATTCCAGTTTGAGGGTGCTCCAGAAGCTTTCCATTGCAGCGTTGTCGTAGCAGTTACCCCGTCTGCTACGTCGGGCGCGGCTACTACTTCTACGTCCGGGGTGGCATCCCGCCGCACAAGGACCCGGCGGTCATCGACCGGAAGCTGGTCGAACGTTACGGCATCGCCGTCTCGAAGTGGACCCGGTGCCGAAGGCGCAAGCGGGGCCAAGCCAGCTTGCAATATCTGCGCCACGGGGGCTTCTTCGTCCTGTTGGCAACGCACGGCGAACACCCGTTCTTTGCCTCGGAGGGGAGGCTGGTGCGGGACATCCGGCGACAGCCCCTTCGGTTCATGGGCTACGCCATCGGCTGCCGTCCCGCCCGAGGTGGTGTCCCGCTCCACGCCTCGGTCCGCATCGAGCGGGGGGAGTTTGTGGCCTTGAAGGCTCACCTGGGCCGGATGGCGGTCCACCGGTCGGTCGAGGACCTTTGCCGGATTCTGGGTTCATTGCCCTACGAACCCTACGCCCCGGTGCGGGACCAGTTGCGCATCTTGGTCAGGGCCATCAACCGCCGTCGCAAGGCGGCCGGTCTGGAGCCCGTTCCATGGGAAGCCTTGCGGCGACGGCGAAAGCCAGTTCGCCCGTTCGGCCCGCAGGCCTCCGAGCCGATGGACGGCCTCCACGATTTATTTTGTCCGGAAAGGGCTGGTCGCAGCGACTGCATCCCCGAACGGACATTCTTTAGGAGTGACTCATATGAGCGACATACAGAAAAAGAACCCGAGCCCGCGCAAGCAGGCGACCCCGAAGGGAGGGAACCTGATTCCCTTCCCGAAACCGGTTCAGTCCAGAAAGGAGTTGGACCGGCTCCCGGCGGACCTGGTGGTCACGATTGATGGCCAGGCCCGCACCGGCAAAAACACGGCGGGCGAACTGCTGGCCAGGGAACTGGGTGGATTGCTGGTGGATTCGGGACGCTTCTACCGGTCGGTGACGCAAGCGGCTCTGGTCGCGGAGGTGGATCTGGACGACCGGAACGCCGTGGAATCCTTCTGCGCCGGAGCCCGCCTGGACGCCGTCATCCGGCCGAACGACCGGGGAATCCTGGAGGCCCTTGCCACGGTGAACAGCGGCCTGTTCACCGACGCCACCTTGGTCTCCGTGGGAGCTTTGGTGCCGAAGGTGGCGCAGGTCCCCCTGGTTCGCGCCATGGTGAACGCCACGCTGCGCCGCCTCTACCAGGGCGGACGCATGGTCGTTCTGGGGCGGGACATGGGAATGAAAGTCTTCCCGAACACGCCCTACCAGTTCTACTTCCGCGCCCCGGCCGCCATTCGCGAACTGCGCGATTCCGGGCGGATGGACAGCGGTGCGGTGGCGAGGCGCGACCGGGATGACGCCAAGCAGACCTTCTTCCCGCCCAAAGGGGCCGAAGTGGATACCGGCGACAAGAGCCCGGAACAGGTGCTGAAGGTGTTGTTGGATGAAATGATGGAACGGACGCCGCAATAGAAGAATCCGCCAGCCCGTAGGGTCGGAAATTTACAAAGCGCATTCGGCCAGAGCGACTCCTACGAGCGTTGCAGGTCCCGCGGCCATGCTGTGTTCTGAATCACTGGTTGGCGCAACGATGCAGCCCAAGAATCCGATGGGCCACCCGACAATCAGGCCCACTTTGGCGCGTTCTGCAAGTAGATTGGCGTAATCCGCGAGTAACCGCACCGGTCACGATTACTGATGCACCAGCTTTCAAAAGCCAAATCCAGGACACTCTCCCTCACATTCGCCGTGGTGGTGGCCATTTCCGCTCACCCGGCCCTCTGCGGGGAGTTTGACTGGCCACAGTGGCAAGGGCCCGAACGCACCGCGCACTCCAAGGAGACGGGTCTGCTCAAGGAATGGCCCAAGGATGGCCCTCCGCTTGCCTGGAAGGCCAAGGCTCTGGGCGGAGGCGACAGCACACCCTCGATTGCCAACGGGCGCATCTACGGGATGAGTCATCGGGGCGAAGATGAGATGGTCTGGGCTCTTTCGGAGAAGGACGGGAAGGAAATCTGGGCTGCCCGGATCGGTCCGGCCTACACGACGAGCTGGCATCAATCCAAGGAAGGCCCGAGCGCCACCCCGACGGTTGACGGTGATCGCCTCTATGTCATGGGCCTCGCGGGAAACTTGGTTTGCCTTCAGGCGGGCGACGGCAAGGTGCTTTGGCAGCGGAGCCTGATGGCGGATTTCGGCGGAAGGATGCCGATGTGGAGTTACCGGGAGTCGCCCCTCGTGGACGGCGACAAGGTGATCGGAACGGCGGGCGGAACCGAGACGACGATGGTCGCGCTGAACAAGCTCACCGGCGAAGTGATCTGGAAGAACTACGTGCCCGAGAAAGCCGGTCAGGCGGCACCCGCCAAGCCTGAGAACCGGCCGAACGTGATCGAGACCGACCTCGTGCTCTCCACCCTCGACAAGGACCACGACAAGACGATCTCAGCCGACGAACTCGCCACCGCACCGTCTGTCCTCGAGTCCTTGGACAAGAACAAGGACGGCAGCCTATCGGAGGACGAAGTGGCGGCTGCGGCTCCGGCTGGCGGAGGACAAGGACGTCGTCGCGGCGGCACCATCCGAATGATGAAGGCCCACTCCGCGATGGATGCCGACGGGAATGGCACGCTCGACGCGGCCGAGATCAAGAACGCCACCGTGGCGCTCCGGAAGATCGATGGAAACCGCGACTCCAAACTGACGGAAGACGAAGTCGGCATGAAGCATTTCGGACCGCAGGAGACCGGGGTCGCCTATTCGTCCGCCATCGCGATCGACTTCGGAGGGCAACGCCAATACGTGCAGTTCCTGGCCACGACGGTTGCCGGGGTTTCCGCCGCCGATGGCAAATTGCTCTGGCGCTATGACAAGCCCGCCAACGGCATGAAGCTCAACATCTCCACGCCGATCTTTCACGACGGCCAGGTCTTCGCGGCCTCGGCCTATGGCGCGGGCGGTGGGTTGGCGCGTCTGTCCAAGGGCGGTAACGGTGAATTCACCGCCGAGGAAGTCTGGTTCTCGAAGAACATGGAAAACCATCACGGCGGCGTGATCCTGCACGATGGTGCGCTGTTCGGTGCCAACGGCGGCAACGGCGGCGGCTACCTGGCTTGTCTCGACTTCAAGACGGGCGATGTCCTCTGGAACGAAAAGGATTCCGACAAGCGCCGCGTGACCAAGGGGTCCGTCGCGTTCGCCGATGGCCGGATTTACTACCGCACCGAGGAAGGCCCGGTGGTCCTGATCGAACCCAGCCGCAAGGAATACGCTGAGCGCGGGCGGTTCACGCAACCCGAGCGCACGGACAAGCCTGCGTGGGCTCACCCGGTGGTCGCCAACGGCAAACTCTACATCCGCGACCAGGACACGCTCTTCTGCTACGACGTGAAGGCGAAGTGACCACCGCGTAGTCCGATTTGAGAAAGCAGCGCAATCCACCGATGCCAGATCGATTCCGAATCACCCAAGGTTGGGCACTGCGGTTTGCTCAGGAAAAGATCCCCGTAGCGGCACTGCTTCGCCGCGCGGGCTTGCCCGCCACCCTCTTCGAGCAGGACAAGATCTACGTCACGACGGCTGAAATCTTCGCGCTTTGGCGGGCCGTCGCCGAAATGAGTCCAGATCCGGGCTTGGGGCTCACACTGGGCTCGGAGTTGCGATTTGAGCGCAGTCACCCGGTGGCGATTGCCGGGGTTTGCAGCCGATCCTTCGGTGATGCCTTGCAACGTCTTGCCCGCTACAAACAGCTTACGTGTCCGGAGGAGATCCGCGTTCAGAGAAAGGAGCAGGAAACCTCGGTGGAGTTCTTCTTTCTCGAAGCGAAGGAAACCGAGCCGGACATCATGGTCGATGTGGGGCTTTCCTGGATTGTGAACGTGGCGCGGCGGGGCTCCGAAGGCGAGATCACGCCCATGCGCGTGGAATTGAACCGGCCCGCCAGAAATCGCGACCTGCTCGAAACCCACTTCGGCTGCCAGGTGCGGTTCAAGGCGGACCGCAATGCGCTGGTTTTCCGCAGCGAGGATCTCGACCGCCCGTTTGCGACCCAAAACGAAGAACTGGTGACGATTATCGCGGCGCAGTTGGACTCGGAACTGAGCTCCCGGAACACGCGCAAGGATGCGGGCGAATTGGTGAAGCAGACCTTGAGGCGCTCCCTGGCGGGGAAGCGGCCGACGGTGCAGGATGTGGCCCAAGAACTCGGCCTGAGCGTCCGCACACTTCAACGCCGCCTCTCCGAATCGAAGGTCTCTTTTCAAGAACTGCTGGAGGACGTCCGGAGGGAGCTCGCGCACCACTATCTTCAGCGCGCCACCGTGGAATTCAACGAAATCGCCTTCCTACTGGGCTACGAAGATACGAACTCATTCTTCCGTGCATTCCAGGAATGGGAAGGCCAGTCGCCCACCGAATGGCGACGGAGGAATGGAGATCCCAAGCCGTGATGGCAGCTTGCCTTCCGTCGTCGCGTTTAGGTCGCTGGCGCAGGAGGGCGATCCTATGAGAAATAACCCAACTCACGAAGCGACGTGTAGTCCCTTGGGCGCTCGGTCGTGCTTCGACCCATGATGACATGGTCGAGCACCTCGATCTTGAGCAGTTGGCCGGCGCGGATGAGTTCGCGTGTCACGCGGATGTCCGCCTCGCTCGGGGTTGGGTCCCCGCCGGGATGATTGTGTGCGATCACGATGGCTGACGCCCGTTTGGCGATGGCCACCGCAAAGACCTCGCGGGCATGCACCAGCACTTGGTCGAGGTTGTCCCTCGGAGGGTAGACGTTGGGTAGCGATCCATTCACCGGGGCCCGGTGGTCCGCTCGGCCATCCAGATATAATCGGTCGGGGAACGGCCCGCCGGAGCCGCGGGCTGCGACGTCCGCCGCAGGGTGGCCTCATCACGCCATTTGTGGATCTCCGAGTGTCCGTC
>SXGQ01614760.1_pt1 | contig 10945 bp, 8 predicted proteins | sample 3178371 | NCBI WGS metagenome assembly SXGQ01 (sample SAMN11356859, study PRJNA531348) | freshwater metagenome | isolation source: freshwater sample F1-20 | place: China: Fuxian Lake, Yuxi | collected 2017-12-25 | reverse complement strand
CTTGCCGCGGGGCGTGCGGATCGCGTCGAAGACGTACGCGTCAGTGCTTCCCATGGATCGACTCCTGATGAGGGTGGTGCCCGCCGAGAGACCCGCGGGCGGTGAAGGGGACGCTGCCGCCGTCGCAGCGCCGTCCGTACAGCGTAGTTGGCCAGCCAGCCAAATGTCGGGTGGCTGAGGACACATCGTGGAGAACGTGGCGTGTTGGCGCGCCACACGCCGTCGGGATCAGGCGCCGCCGAGGTGCGATTCGTCGAGCGTGCTGGTCAACGTCGCGACCGCCGCCCGGGCCCAGCGGTCGCGATCGGGGCCCGGGTCCATCGCCGCGACCACGCGCGCCCAGGTCAGCGCGCGGGCGACCTTCCCCACCCGGCACGCCAGCTCCATCGTGGCGACGAGCTCCTGGTGTGACGCGAGGTCGGTGAACGGCTCGAGGTAGGCGTCGCGCATCCGGTCGGTGCGGTGCTCGGAGACGCCGAGCTGGCGCTGAGCGAACGTCAGGGCGACAAGCATGCTGGAGAACGGGTGGGCGACCACGCTGTCGCCCCAGTCGTAGAACCGCGCCTGTCGCACGGGCTCGTCGTCGGCGACGACGATGTTCCACGGGTGCAGGTCGTGGTGGTCCAGCGTGGCCGGGCCGGGCGCGGCGGCCAGCTCGGCGCACCAGCCCAGGACGACGTCGCGGTGATCGGCGACACGCTGGAGGGCCGCGTGGTCGGTGCCGTTGCCGGCGACGGCCTCCACGGCGATCAGCGCCTCGTCGATGCGGCCCGCCATGGCGTCCGGGCGCATGTCGCGCGTGCCGCCGTCCACCAAGCGGTCGGCCTGCGGGGCCAGCGCGCGCTGGAGCTCGGCGTACGCAGGCAGCACGGTGATCATCGCCTCGACGACGCCGTCACCCGACGAGCGCTCGCCGAGCGGCCGGCCGCCGTCCGGGAGGAGCATCCAGGCCCGGTCGACGTCGAGCGCGAGCGGCTCCAGGACGTTGTGGGGTCCAGCGTCGAGCAGCGCCTCGTACACGCCGACCTCGGAGGCCGTCGCCGGTCCCGCGGCCTTCAGCCAGACGTCACCGCCGGTGGTGGGGGCGCGCAGCGCGGTCGCCCAGGGGCGCAGGTGCGGCTGCTCGACGAAGCCGGTACGGCGCAGCCCGGTCTCGGCGAGGCGGGTGTCGAGCCAGACGGTCGCGGTGTGCCGCCAGCCGGGGGTCGACCAGGTCTCGGGGTCCATAGACGGTTCGACCGCTGGGCGCGCGGAAACTCATCGCAATGGTGTGGCCGCCCTGCGCACCCGCCGCGCAGGATGGTTGGAACCCTCGGGGGTGTGACGGATTCGCGCACAACCTCGCCCTCCCAGCGCATCACGTCGGGCATCGTCGCTGCGTGCGCGGCACACCACGGGGTCGCGTCCCTGGACGAGATCCTCGCCACGGGCCTCAGCCGATCGGGGCTGCGCCGTCGGGTCGCGACCCAGCGGCTGTTCGAGATCTACAGCGCCTACGCCCTGAGCCCCGTCGTCACCGCCGACGGCCGGCGCGCGGCCGCCATCCTCTCCTACCCGGGCCCGACCGCGCTCGCGGGATGGTCGGCCCTCGAGCTGTACGGCGCCGCCCCGCGGCCGAAGGGTCGCCACCACGTGGTCACCTCCGGTCGGCGCGGCGCGCAGCCCGGCCTCATCGTGAGCAGGACGCGACGGCCCCTCCCGGTTCGGCGGGTGCGGGGGATCCCGGCAGTCGAGCCGATCCGCGCGCTGCTCGATGTCGCGGTCGTCACCAGCGGCCGCCCGTTGGAGCGGCTGATCGCGGACACCATCCACGCAGGCGTGCTGCGCGAACCCGAGTTCGAGGGCGCTGCCGCGCGGTACCCGGGACACCACGGCCTCGGCAACCTGCTGGCCGTGACGCTCGAGGACGCGAGGAACCGGCGAACGGTCTTCCCGCTGGCAGAGGAGATGCTGCTGGCGCTCGACACCCTCCCCATCCCTCCGCCGGTCTGCGAGTACACGCTCACCGGGTTCAGCGGGAGGCGCTACCGCGCGGACTTCGCCTGGCCCGACCGGCGCGTGATCCTCGAAGCCGACGGGCGCACCACGCACGAGCGCCGGGAGGCGATGGACGCCGACCGCATGCGCGACGACGATCTCACCGCCGCGGGCGTGCGCACCCTGCGGTTCACCTGGCGTCAGCTCAGGCGCGAGCGCGCGTTGTTCGACCGCCTCGTCGTCGCCACGGTCGGGCACGTGTGACGGATTCGCGCACTGGGTGTGCGCGAATCCGTCACACCCCTCACGTCGAGGCCCTCCGCGGCGCATGCGGCAGCTGGACGATGAACGCCGTGCGCCCCGGCTCGCTCTCCAGCGTCATCCGGCCCTGGTGGCGGTCCTCGACGATCCGCCGGGACGTGTCCAGCCCCATGCCGGTGCCCTCGCCCACGCCCTTCGTCGTGAAGAACGGGTCGAACACGCGGCGCTGCAGGTCCTCCGGGATGCCCGGCCCGTCGTCGGCGATGACCACCTCGACGCCGTCGTTCTCCCAGGCACGGGTGGTGATCGTGATCGTCCCCGTGTCCCCCAGCGCGCTGATCGCGTTGTCGAGCACGTTGGTCCACACCTGGTTGAGCTCGCTGCCGTACACGCAGATCGGGGGCAGCCCCTCGGCGTACTCGCGCACCACGGTGATGGAGGTCTGCTTGAGCTTGTGGCCGAGGATGGTGATGGTCGCCTCGAGGCCCTCGTGGACGTCGACCTCCACGAGGTCGCCCTGGTCCATGTACGCGTAGGACTTCATCGCCCCCACGAGCGCCGACATCCGGTCCGTGCTCTCGCGCAGCTCGTCGGCCAGCTCGCGCGCGGTCAGCGCCGCCGCGACCCAGCGGACCGCCGCCTCGGTCGCCGCGCCGGCCACCGCGACGAGCTGCTCCATCCAGTCCTCGTCCACGCCCGCGCGCGCGAGGGGCTCGGCGTACTTCCACGCCTCAGCAACGCCCTGGTCCTCGAGCAGCTCGAGCAGCCGGTCCTCGCGGTCGGCGATCGCGAGCGGGCTCTTGTCCTGGATCGTGCACGTCGCGAACGTCGCCACGGCCTGGTCCTGCAGGTCGATGAACTTCGCCGCGTCCTCGCGCTCGACCCCGGCCTCGACGAACGTCTTCAGGGCGCCGGTCACCGCGTCGAGCGAGAGCGCCAGCTGGTCGGCGCTGCGCTTCGCGGCGGCGGCCGGGTTGTTCAGCTCGTGCGCCAGGCCCGCGGCCATCGTGCCGAGCCCCGCCAGCTTCTCGCGGCGCATCTCGTTGCCCTCCACGCGCGAGATCACCGGCCGGAACTGGCGCATGATCTTCAGGAAGACCGGCCGCTGCGCGAACACCAGGCGGCGGAAGTCCTCGGGCTCCACGATGCCCAGCCGCGCGCGCTCCACGACGCGGAAGGAGATGTTCGGCGGCTGCTCGGTGAGCACCGAGATCGCCCCGAGCCAGGTGGGCGCGACCTGCTGGTGATCGACCACCGAGGTCCCGTCGTCGTGGTGGCGGATGCCGTCCAGGCGACCCTCCAGCAGCAGCAGGAAGGTCCATGGGAGATCCTGGCCGCGCAGGACGACGTCCCCGGCTTCGAAGACCTGCTCCTGCGCCGCCTCGGCCCACGCCGCGCGCTCGTCGTCGCCGACCTCGTCGAAGAGGTCGATCGACGCCAGGTCGGCCGCGGTGATCATGCGTCGGCCAGGTACTCGTGGATGAACTGGACGGCCATCGAGCCCTCGCCCACCGCGCTCGCCACGCGCTTGATCGACCGCGACCGCACATCCCCGGCGACGAACACGCCGGGCAGCGAGCTCTCGAGCAGGTGCGGGTCGCGCTCGCGGGCGAGCGGCCAGCGCAGGTCGCCGTCCAGGGCCGCGACGTCGGCCCCCGCGAGGACGAAGCCGCGCGGGTCGCGGGCCACGTGATCACCGAGCCAGTCCGTGTGCGGTGCGGCGCCGATGAAGACGAACATCGCGTCCGCGTTCACCGTCTCGATCGGGGTGCCGTCCTTCGCCGCGAGGTCCAGCCGCTGGAGCTGCCCGTCGCCGTGCGCGGCGGCGACCACCGTCTCGGTCCGCACCTCGATGTTGTCGATCCCCTCGATCTGCTCGATGAGGTAGTGCGACATGGACTTCGCCAGCGAATCGGCCCGCACGAGGATGGTGACCTTCGCCGCACGCCGGGCGAGGAAGACCGCGGCCTGGCCGGCGGAGTTCGCGCCGCCGACGACGACGACCTCCTGCTCGGCGCACGCATCGGCCTCGGCCATCGCCGCCCCGTAGTACACGCCTGCGCCGGTGAGCTCGGCGACGCCCGGCGCGTCGAGCAGCCGGTACGAGACGCCGCTTGCCACGAGCACGGTGTGCCCGGCGAGCTCGTCGCCGCCACCCAGCCGGACGACACGCTGCGGGCCGCGCGCGTCCAGGCCCACGACCTCCTGCACCGTCAGCACCTCGGCGCCGAACCGCCGCGCCTGGTCGAGCGCGCGGCGCGCGAGCTCTGAGCCCGACAGGCCGTTCGGGAAGCCCAGGTAGTTCTCGATCCGCGACGACTGCCCGGCCTGGCCGCCCGGCGCCTCACGCTCGACGAGCACCGTCCGCAGCCCCTCCGACGCGCCGTACACCGCGGCGGCGAGCCCCGCCGGGCCGCCCCCGACGATGACGAGGTCGTAGAAGTCGAGCTCCGCACGGCGGGAGATCCCCAGCCGGTCGGCGAGCTCGAGCGTCGTCGGCTGGGTCAGCGTCGAGCCGTCGCGCAGCAGCACGATCGGCAGGCGGGACTCGTCGACGCCGGAGATGGTCAGCAACTGGCGCGCCTCGGCGTCACGGTCGACATCGAGCCACTGGTACGGCACGCGGTTGCGGGCCAGGAAGTCCCGCGCGTCGTGGCTGGCCGGGTTGAACCGGTGCCCGATGACCCGCGCGCTGACGTCCATGAGCGCGGCGTCGGCCTGCCAGTCGCCCAGCAGGTCGTCGAGCGTCGGGTACAGCCGCTCCTCGGGCGGGTCCCACGGCTTGAGCAGGTAGTAGTCGGTCTGCGCAGCGTTGATCGCGGCGATCGCCGCCTCGGTGTCCGCGTAGGCGGTCAGCAGCACGCGTTTGGAGAGCGGGTAGAGCTCCCGCGCGGCGCTCAGGAGCGACACCCCGTCTCCGTCGGGCATGCGCTGGTCGGAGAGGATCAGCGCGACGGCCTCGCCGCGGCGGCGCAGCTCCTCCAGCACGCCGCGGGCCTCGTTGCCCGATGTCGCGCGCACGATGCGGTAGTCCCCGCCGTATCGGGCGCGCAGGTCGCGGGCGACAGCGGCGAGAACGGCCGGCTCGTCGTCCACGGCCAGCAGCACGGGGCGGCGGGCGGCGGGCTCAGGGGTGCTCACGATCCGGACATTAGTGAGCACGTCAACCACCCCTTTCGACACACGCGGTAGGAAATCCGGCATAGTGCGCCGACCATGCCCCGCACGAAGCCCCCGACCATCAACGGCAGGACGGCCGTCATCACCGGCGCCGGCTCCGGCATCGGTCGCGCATTCGCCCAGCGCCTCGCCCGCCACGGCTGCCCGGTCGCCCTCATCGACTGGAACGAGGAGGGCCTCGAGGAGACCGCATCCACCATCGACGGCCCCGTGCTGACCCGCAAGGTCGACGTCCGCGACCGCCAGGCGCAGATGGTGTTCGCCGCCGAGGTGGCGGAGTGGGCGCCCCAGCCCATCGGCGTCGTGTTCAACAACGCAGGCGTGACCGCCACGCAGACCATCGCCGAGGCGGCCGTCGAGGACGACGAGTGGGTGCTCCAGGTCAACCTCGACGGTGTCATCCACGGCATCCGCTCGTTCCTGCCCATCCTGCTCAAGCAGAACTCCGGCGTGATCGTGAACACCTCCAGCGTCTTCGGCCTCATGGGCTTTCCGGGCCAGAGCGCGTACTGCGCGTCGAAGTTCGCGGTCCGCGGCTACACCGAGTCGCTGCGTCATGAGCTGCGCGGCACCGGCGTCCGCGCGATCGCCGTGCACCCCGGCGGCATCAAGACGAACATCCTCGCCAACGCCCGTTTCCACTCCGACCCGACCGGCGAGGGCCAGAACCACGAGGACGCCGCGGCGGCTTTCCAGAAGCTCGCGATGACGACGCCCGAGAAGGCGGCGAAGATCATCCACAAGGGCATCGAGCGCGGTCAGGCCCGGATCCGCGTCGGCGGAGACGCCGTCGCCATCGACTGGCTCACGCGCGCGGCGCCCAGCCGGTACTACGACGTCATCGACCGACTCATGCCGCTGGCCAACCGCCGGTAGCCGGGCGTTCCTTCCTCCCTCATACCGCCGCTGGACAGGTGGGCCCCACGAGGCGAAGAAGCTCAAGATTCCAGAGCACGACGCCGACGTGTGGATTGTGCACGACTCAGATGCAACGGGCGTCGCTGGGAGGAGCGCTCGGGTCGGCCGGATCGCCGTCGGCCTGCTCGCGGTCCTCGTCGTCGCCGTCACCGTGGCGGTGTCCGAGCGTGCCCGCGACACGTCTGATCACCAGCGGCGGGCACAGGCCGAGCTGCGCCACGCGCAGGCCCTGACCGAACGGCTGCGAGCCGCCCAGGCGGAGTCCCTGGCCATCGGCACGGCGGGGGCCCAGACGAACGTCGAGGCGTTCGGCGTCGCCCGCGACCTGCAGCGCTCGATCGAGCGCCTCGAGGAACTCGACGTCAACGCCCAGGTCCTGGCCCGGATGCGGACCTACCTCGGACAGCTCCTGCGCGCCGGCACGTCCGCCCTGCGCGCCGGGATCGAGGGCGAAACCGAGAAGGCGTACGCCATCCAGCGCGCCGACATCGCCCCCACGCTGGACCGCATCATCGACCTCACGCGTCGCCAGGCGCGTGCGCAGGATCGGCTGGCGGACGAGTCCTCCGCCGTCTCGCGCACGCTCTTCCTCGGATCGATCGCGGGGGGCCTCCTGCTGCTCGGGCTCCTGGCCTGGCGCTTCGAGCACCTTGCCCGCCGCACCAAGGTCGCCATCGCCACCCGCCGCGTCGAGCGCCAGAGCGAGGAGCGTCTGCGCGCGCTCGCCGAACACGCAACGGATGTCGTGATCGTCCTCGACGAGGACCTGCGGATCACGTGGCAGGCCGCCTCCATGGAGCGCGTCTTCGCCAGGACGCCCGAGTCGCTCGCCCACCAGCCGCTCCGCGATGCCCTGCACCCGCGCGACCGCGACTCCGCCGAGCGGCGCCTGCGCGCGCTGCTCGGCCGCCCGACCGGCACGACCGCCACGCTGAACGTCAGCTGGCGCGACGGGGAGGGCAACTTCCGCCCCGTGGAGATCGTCGCCGCCAACCGCGCCAGCGACGAGATCGTCGGCGGTCTCCTGCTGAGCATGCGCGACGTCACCGAGCGCCACGCGCTGGAGGCCGAGCTGCGCCACCAGGCTTACCACGACGCCCTGACCGGCCTGCCGAACCGCACGCTGTTCGAGCAGCACCTCGCCGGTGAGCTGCGCGAAGCCGCCGAGACCGGCGAGCGGCTGGCGATCATCTTCCTGGACCTCGACGACTACAAGACCGTCAACGACAGCCTCGGCCACCACTCCGGCGACGAGCTGCTGCGGGTCGTCGCGTCGCGCATCCGCCAGCAGATCTCCGAGGACGACGTCATCGCCCGCCTCGGCGGCGACTAGTTCGCCGTCCTCCTGCACGAGCACGATGAGGATGCCCGCGCGCCGCAGATCATCGCCGACAGGATCCTGCGCTCCGTGAGCAGGCCGATGACCATCGGCGAGCGTGAGCTGCGGGTCAGCGGCAGCGCCGGTATCGCGATCAGCGAGGCCGACCGCTTCACCCTGGCGAACGAGATGCTGCGCAACGCCGACGTCGCGATGTACGCGTCGAAGAACGGCGGCAAGAACCGCGTCGCGGTGTTCACCGAGGACATGCACGCCGACGCGATGCGCCGGCTCGAGCTGACCGCCGACCTGCGCTGCGCCCTCGAGGAGGGCAGTCTGCTCCTCGAGTACCAGCCCATCGTCGACATCGCCGACGACCGGGTCGTCGGTGCCGAGGCCCTCGCGCGCTGGCCGCACCCGGTCTACGGCCGCATCCCGCCGCCGGAGTTCATCGAGCTCGCCGAGGAGAGCGGTCTCATCCTGCCGCTCGGCGAATGGGTGCTCGACACCGCCTGCGCGCAGATGAAGCAGTGGATGGACGAGGGCCGCGCGAACCCGGGCCAGCATGTGAGCGTCAACGTCTCCGCCCTGCAGATGGCCGACCCCGGCATGCACGACATGGTGCGCGACACGCTGACCCGGACGGGCCTCGACCCGCGCCAGCTGCAGCTCGAGATCACCGAGAGCGTGCTCGTCGAGCGTCCCGAGGCGATGTCCGAGGAGCTCGCCGCGCTCATCGCGCTGGGCGTCCGGGTCGCGATCGACGACTTCGGCACCGGCCACTCCGTCCTGGCCTACCTGCGCCAGCTGCCCGTCGACGTGCTGAAGGTCGACAAGGCGTTCATCGACGCCATCGACCTGGACGACGGGCAGGCGCAGCTCGCCCAGGGCATCATCAACCTCGCCCACGCGCTGGACATCACGGTCGTGGCCGAAGGCATCGAGACGAGGGGCCAGGCCGTCGTGCTGCGGTCCATGGGCCCGGTCCTCGGCCAGGGCTACCTGTACTCGCGTCCGGCGAGCGTCGACCTCGCGGGCACGCTGCTGCGCGACGGCGTCGGCCGCCACGCCGACGACGAGACGCTGCCGCACGCCGCGTAGGCGTCAGGCTGCGCCGGCGTCGATCTCGACGCGCAACTGCAGCTCCTCGCCCGGAGTGACGACACCTCGCTCGGCCTCACCCACAGGCCCGGTCCAGCGCGCGACCGTGGCGCCGGAGACCGGCCGCCATCCGATCCGCGCTCCAGGAGCGACGGCGAGGGCCAGGACGTCGCCGGCCTCCACGGCGAGCGCGGTGCGAAAACGATGCGGGCCGGTGTCGGGGACCATCTCCGTCCGGGAGCCGGCGACGGGCAGGACCTCGCCCGACCGGCGGCGCAGCACCTGCAGCGCGAGCTCTCCCTCCGCGCCGCGGACCGCCCACGCCCGCAGCTCGCCGCTCGCACGCACGACGACGCGTCGCCCGGGCAGCTCGGTCTGCAGGAGGGTGCAGGCGACGGCACGGCCGGCCGGCGCGCGACCGCGGCAGCCGCGACTCGTGATGCCGTCGTCGTCGCGCAGGCTCGCGCCGATCACTTCCAGGCCCGCGCCGACCGGCGGAACGCCGTCCCTCGCGCCGGGCCGAGCGTCGTCGCCTCCGCCGGCGACGAAGGCCACGAGGCCGAGGATGACGAACGGAAGGAGGATGCCCGCGACGACCGCGATCGCAAGCCACCCGCCCCGGCGCTCCTCATCCCGGCGGTCCGGCCCCGGGTCCGGCCCGTCGATCGTCACGACCGCCGAGCATAGGTGCGCGCCTACGATGTGGGCATGTCTGCCTACACACCGTCCGTCGCCATCGTGGGGTCCGGCTTCGGCGGAATCGCCGCCGCGATCGCCCTCCTGCGCGACGGGGTCACGGATCTGACCATCTTCGAGAAGGCCGACGACCTGGGCGGGGTCTGGCGCGAGAACACCTACCCGGGCGCGGCGTGTGACGTGCCCTCGCACGTCTACTCGTACTCGTTCTTCCAGCGCCGGACGTGGACCCGGCCCTGCTCCCCGCACGACGAGATCCACGACTACCTCCAGGAGGCCGCGGACACGTTCGGCGTGACCCCGAGGATCCGGTTCGCGACCGAGGTGACCGGCGCCACCTGGGACGAGGACGCGCTGCGGTGGGAGCTCGAGCTCGGCGACGGCTCGACCACGACGTGCGACGTGCTCGTGCCCGCGTGCGGTCAGCTCAGCATCCCGGTCCGCCCGTCGATCCCCGGGGCAGAGACGTTCGCCGGCCGCCAGTTCCACTCCGCCGAGTGGGACCACGACCACGACCTGCGCGGCCGCCGCGTCGCCGTCATCGGCACCGGTGCGAGCGCCGTGCAGTTCGTCCCGCCCGTCGCCGAGGAGGCCGCGCACCTGGACGTCTTCCAGCGCACCCCGAACTACATGCTGCCGCGCCGCAACCTCGGCTATCCCGCCCCCGTCCGCGCCGCGATCCGGTGGATCCCGGGCCTCCAGACGCTGCGCCGCAACGGGATGCTGCTGGCGATGGAGACCATGGTGAAGGGGCTGAAGGGCGACCGGCTGATCGAGGGCGCGCTGAGGACCTGGTCCAAGGCGTTCCTCCGGTACCACGTGCGCGACGCCGAGCTGCGGCGCAAGCTCACGCCCTCGTTCGCCTACGGCTGTAAGCGCATCCTGTTCTCGTCGTACTACTACCCGGCGCTCACCCGCGAGCACGTCGACCTCGTGGACACGCCGATCACCACCATCACCCCCGACGGCATCGTCACGGCCGACGGCGCCGAGCATCCCGCCGACACCATCATCTGGGGCACGGGGTTCGACACGCAGGCGTTCGTCGCGCCGATGGAGGTCACGGGCGCGGGCGGGCGCACGCTGCGCGAGGCGTGGGCCGACGGCGCGCACGCGTTCTTCGGCCTGACCGTCCCGGGCTTCCCGAACCTGTTCCTGCTCTACGGGCCGAACACGAACCTCGGCGTCGGGTCGATCGTCGTGATGCTCGAGGCGCAGGCGCGGTACATCGCCGACGCGGTCGCACAGCTGCGCGCGGCCGGTGGGCGGACGGCATGGGACGTGCGCGCCGACGTCGAGCGGGCATACGACGAACGGACGCAGGCGCACCTGAGCACGTCGGTCTGGACGCGTTGCGCGAGCTGGTATCGCAACGCGGCGGGCCGAGTGGTCAACAACTGGCCCGGCTACATGTTCGAGTACGTGCGCGCGACGGAGCGGCTCGACCCGGAGCACTACCTGCTGCTCCGCGCCAGAGCGCGGAGCAGCAGTGTG
>SXGQ01212862.1_pt1 | contig 10945 bp, 20 predicted proteins | sample 3178371 | NCBI WGS metagenome assembly SXGQ01 (sample SAMN11356859, study PRJNA531348) | freshwater metagenome | isolation source: freshwater sample F1-20 | place: China: Fuxian Lake, Yuxi | collected 2017-12-25 | reverse complement strand
GCTTCTTGAATAGTTGCCATTTGCTCTGGAGTCAAAGTTGCTTTCAAATCTTCAGGCAACTGGTTAACTGAGAAGCCCCTATCATATAAGTATGCTACTATTGTTTTCAATGTGGGTGCATCAAGAGTCGTAATTTCTTTTGGTAGACCTAATTCTTTTTTAGGTTTCAAAATAATATATCCAGCCACCAATACGACAAGACCTAAAGCCACATAAATGTATGTTTTATTCATAAGACAAATATAACAAATTTCATATAAAGAAAAGGGGCACTAAAAGTACCCCAACTCTGTTGTTCCCCAACAACTCAAAAATTCCATGACAAAGATATAAGAATTTTTTATATCCTATAATTAGGACAAAAACAGATAATTGATTTTTTGGGGGGTCTTTTGTTAAAATAAAAATGCTTATGGATTCTTGCCAAAACTGGCGAATGATACCCATAATGAAAAAATATCAAAAAGTAAAGAGAGTTGAAAAACGCGAAAAGCCCAAAAACACTGGGAGAGCAATATTTATTTTATTTTAAAATGATTTTCTGCCAAAACTAACAAATGACATGCATGGATAATTTTTTGTCCTGAAACCAAGATAAAAACATCTTATTTATAGGACAAAAACACACTTTTTCATCCTAATTGTAGGACAATAACGGATGATTGATTTTTTGGGGGGTCTTTTGTTAAAAAAAGAAGCGTTATAATGCATTTCGTAATAACTGGAAGCAGTCTTTTTTTTGCAGTAAAGTTTATTATCGTGTAAATCCTTGTAAACACTCGCGTCAACAACTTTGTATGCAATTTTTTTGGTAAATTGAGTTCTTTGATGTTAGTTCGTAGCCCCTAACAACTATGGCTCGCTATAAAAGTAAAAAACAAAAACTTTCTCAGTCCACGAAACTTTATCAAAAGGTTCGTAGAGCAACTGCCAGAGAATTCAAAAAGCGAAAAATTGAGATTTCAAAAGAAGAACTGACCACGTTCATAAGAGAAAAAGTTTACCCAGACTTCAAAGGTTTAAATCCCAGAGATGTCAAGGTTAAAGACATTCGCGATTTTGTAGGTCAGCAAATTGATGGAAAAGAAGAGAGTAATTTCTACAATCCTTTATTGCTTCCTATTATTGAAATATCTGGTCTTGGCGAAGCCAACTTGTTAGGAATAGATTGGTGGTTGGCGAATGATTATGTACAAGAAGAACTTACTGCATCCACAACACCATTGAATTTGAGATTCGAGTTTAATGCAGGTAATGAATTTGGAAGCACTGGAATAGTTGAACTGCTCGGTTTTGACTATGTGGCTTCTGGTCTTCAAGGTATTATTGAAAGTATTCGGTCTGCGGTTGATGATAAAAGCGGTCCTGTTTGGAACGCACGGGTATTGGTTCGTAAGGATTTTAAAGACGATGGTAAGGCTGATAGTTATTTCTTGCAGTTTTACTTGACTATTGACGATGTAGAAGTTCCAGTTACGGAAACTTTTGAAGAAGTTACTTTCGAAATTCAAGTACCAGAGTTGACTCTTGCCGAAAGGAGAAAGAAACGTGCTGAGTTTGTTAAAAAGAAGAAAGATATTGCCAAGCAGAGAAAGAAACTGCAAAGGGAAAAAGAAATGAGGGTTCGTAAGCGTCCTACCAAAAAGGAAGAACCAAAAGAGAAAGAGCGTCCCAAAAAAGAAGAGCCTAAGGAAGTTACTGAAAATGACTTGAAGCGTCAAGAGAACATCGATAAGTTATTCGAGCGTCAAGAAAAACTTCTTGCCGAAGCCAAACAAGATTTCAGAGATAAAATTTTGACTAAGAAAGAGTATTTGGAACGAGTGAAAGCCATCGAAAACCAAATCAATTTGGCTCTAAGCAAATTTAGTCAAGGTGGTCAAGTGTGAATAACTTTGCCTTGATTATTAATTTTGTTTGTTGTTATCTTTGAAAATAACAAATGTTATGACAAATATTAATTCAGATTTAGCGACCAAGGTGGAATACATTTTGACGAAATGGCAACACACCAAAGACAATGACATGCTACTCGTGGCTCAGTTTTGGGCTTTGGAAAGCAAGTTCACCGAACAACATTCTGCTTATGATTTATTTGAAGCGATGAGAACTGGTACGCTCAGTTCTTATGAGAGCATAACGCGAGCAAGAAGGAAATTACAAGAGTTACACCCAGAACTTCGCGGTCTAAATTGGGAAAAGCGTCATCAAAGTCAAACCCAAGTAATTGAAGATGTCAGAAATATCAAATGAAGAAATCCTTCCAGAACAGGAACATTTTGAAATGGATTTGGAGAGTCCATCATCTTACCCATCCAAAAAAGACGCATTACAGATTGTCGATTCCGTTGTTAAAGGTGGTCGTAATCCTAAACCATTAATAGATAGATTAATCTCAAAGAAAAAAGAGTTCTTACTGAGAGAAACCAAGTACTTGACCACTGTTATTGTTGATGGTATGGAGTACATCTATCCCAACAAGAATGATGATGGATTTAATCCAAGGATGCTTTGGTTATTTAGCGTTGTACAATCTGATGCAAAAAAGTTCTTAGAACGCAACCCAGAATGGTCTATGCCGACAAAACTTCCAGTGAACCTTACCAACTATGATTACGATGATTCCGAGGGCAAACTAACTGGAACAGACATCAATAGTGCTTATTGGAATATTGCACATCAAATCGGAGTGATTTCAGATACTACTTACAATAACGCTCAAGATGTTAAGTACAAAAGAGTTCGCCTTGCTTCGTTGGCTATTTTAGGTAGGAATATTTCCTACAACAAGTTCAAAGATGGACAAAAACAAACGAAGCCTTTCATTTATGAAAATCAAGAAAAAAGGCTCAAGCAACTTTACCAAGCGATTCGTTACAGGTGCTACCAGATAATGAATGAAATAGCACAAATACTGGGGAATGAATTCGAAGCATACCGCACTGATTGTATCTACTATCGCGATACTAAAGCAAACAGAGAACTTGTTCAAAACTACTTAAAAAAACATGGGTTTGATTTTAAGCAGTTGGTGTATGGTGATGAAGACAATACCAACATTGATGAACAAATTGTGGATAACCAAGAATAATTTATTACATTTGCATCTTATCTTTGAAAATAACAACACATGAGCAAAACAATTAAATTGACACTTACGCCTCTCGCACCAAGACAGGTTATTGATGCGAACACTTCAGAGCAATATGTGATGTTGGGAGAATCTTACATTATCCAAAAAAACAGACCACTATTTGATGGATATGAAGAGATTTGTGTAGACACTTACTACTACGCTTTAGTAAAGTTTGTAGAAAACGGGCAAGATTTTTGCGTCCTTACTCCTTATCGAAATCAGCACAAGAATGAACTTCGCAGAAGATTCTCCTTCGGTGCTTATGACACTAAGAAGAACAAACTTTTCCTTTTCTTTAACGGGGTATCTAAAAGCCCTAACAGAGAGCATGCTTTACAAGTATACAATGAGTTAAAATCATATTGTGAGCATGTTGAACCTAACTTAAAACCTTTTGCAATAAAATTATGAAAATTATAAAACTTACCGATTGGGTCTTGGACGGGGAAGGAGATAGTATCTATTTAAATGCAAATCATCTCGTTTTTTTTGAACGAGATGGGCATGATAGAACATTGATATATACAACGAAATCAGACCAATTTTCTTGTTTAACAGTACTCGAAACTCCCGAAGAAATATTTGAATTAATCAAAAAATCCCAAATAATATGACAAACATTATATCCTTGTTTGCACCAGTTGTGAATTGGTTCAAGCCCAAAGAAAGTGAATTGAAAGAAGCACCTCGTTTTGAAGAATGGTTCTTAGAAATGAATCCAAGAAAGACACTTGTTAATTTGGATGAAATTGTACCAGTTGCACGCTGGACAAATTCCAAACAAACGGATTCGGATGAAGCACCTCGCTTTGAAGAATGGTTCAACGAAATGTTTCCAAAAACAACAGTTCCTAATGCGGATGAATTTTCTGAAGTAATGTACAACTTCAAATTCAACAAAGACAAATCTAATCAATCATTTGACGCTAACTAAATTGACCCCAACAACTATGAGAGTTATTAAAATTGATGTAGAACGCAAAGAAATCTACGAAACTGACATTGAGAATTCCTTGGATTCCTTTTATCAAACCATTGGTAATGGTTGTAGTTTAATTGAAACCGCGACTATTCTGCCTTCAAAAAAGAAAAACAATTACGGAGATGTAATCTATGTAGACGAAGAGTGCTTTATGAGAGTGGGTGATGTAAAAGGATTTTTCTCAGTAAATAATGGTGGCACTTTTGCCAACAATGGTATTATTGTTGGTAGTGTAATGACCGATAATGGTGTTGCCTCTTCAGATTGCACTTGGGATTTAAAAATAATCAGAGATTTGATTAGTTTTCATGAAAGACCTTAAAAGTAAAGGCGAGGGGTGGCATCCCTTCGCCTTACTTCTTTTAGACAACACGCCTCTATCCAACCGAATAGAACGAGTAAACAAATGTATGTTTATTTGTTGAAAGGAACTTTGATTAAAATACTATTAAAGTGTATGAAATTATACCGCTATTATTTCGATGGATTGGATAAACCAATTACCATTGAAGCACTCAATAAAATCAACGCACGAGCAAAATTAGAAGAAGTTTGTAACACGAATAAATTCATTAAAGAAGGTTATACAATTTCAAACTTATTAAGAGAAACAACAGAAACTCTGGTTGTAGGAGTTTCAAATAAAATCATGAAAAACATAAAATATTACTGGAATGGACAAGGGTGGAGTAAAGAAAATCAACAAAGCATTTAAATCAACACCTACCAAACGAAAAATCACTCAGTCCTTAATGAAGGATTTTAGTGATTATCTATTAGGAAAAGAATGTGGTTTAGTAATTAAAGCAAAGTACTTCGATGGTGTAGTATTTCCAAGCACTGACGCTATGCAATTAGGTCACTACTTTGAATATGTTGCTACTGGGCAATTACCCAAGTATGGGGAAAAACCAGAACCTGTAAAAGTTTACAAAGGAACTGCGAAAGAAGATTTTTCAAATGATTATAAAAGAGCCAATTCAAGTGCTTCGTATTACACTAAACTTATTAAGGAATTTGATATAGAAGTCCTTTCTACTGGTAAAACCATTACCAGTGGTTTTATGGAAGGTACTTTAGATGTTTTGGCAAATGTAAATGGTAAAAGAGCAATAATTGATTTGAAGTACTCTGGGCTAATAGATAATTTATGGAGTCCCATGGGGTGGCACGAAGATAGTCTGGCGGAAAACGAAGGTCACATGATTCAGGCAGTCCATTATAGTTTGCTTGAAAGACTGGATTCTAATGCCGATGTTGACTTTTATTTTTGGGTGTTCAATACAAAGAATCCAGACGACATGAGAATTTATCAGATAATCATCGAAGAATCGAGATTTGATATGCACTTGCATAGTGTCTTTGAAACTCGAAAAAGAATCATGAATGTTGCCAAAGCAAAAAGTTGGAAGGCACATGCCTCTCCAACAAAATGTATGACATGTCCGTTAGTAAAGACCTGTAAATTCAAAAAACTCTTACCAGAACCAATTAAAATTTATTATTAATATGCGTATTCTTACTCCAGAAGAACATGTTGAATGGCTCTTTAAACAACACACTAAAACATCTGCAAAAAACCTAATTCAATCTCAAATTGAAATATTAGATTTAAAAATGGATAAATTTGGATTCACACCAGATGACTTGGCTGAAATGAAGTTCCTTAGAAATGTTCGCGATTTAATCATAAAACACCCGTAATGACTTGGATTGATTGGGCTTTAATCGTACTGCTTATAGTAACCAACTTGATTTGGTTTAATCTAATGAGATTAGCGTCCAAGCAACTTAAATTTTTAAGTAAACTCATTCTTTTGGAACGAGATAACAAATCCTCAGTAACTACTATAAAACCTTAATACATGTCCAAAAACACAGATTTAATCACCTTTGAAAATCAAATGGTGGTCTTCACGGAAAAAATTCTGAATGACCTTCTTATCTCTCATCAGATTTCTCCTGCTCAATTTAAGCAAGTAGTGATTTCAGAAATTAAAAATAATCCCAAACTGCTTTCAGCATTCATGAAGAATCCACGGAGTCTGTTTGCCAGCATCATTTATTGTGCTGAATTGGGATTGAGTCCTAATTCTAATTTGGGAGAATTCTTCTTTGTAACCGATGGGGAATATGTAAAACCCCTGCTTGGATACAAAGGAATCATTGCACTATTGAACAGAACTGGCAACATCAAGTCAATTTGGGCTGAATCCGTACACGAGGGCGATGATTTTGATTATGAGTTAGGTCTTGAACCTAAATTGTTTCATAAGCCCAAGGATGGCATCAGAAATGCCTTCACGCTGGATTATATCTACATTGTAGTAAAGACATCGAACGATGAAAAGTTGTTTAAAGTGATGTCTAAGGCTGAACTCACGAGCACAATATCCATGATGCCTATTAACAGTGATATGTATTTCAATGATTCAAAAGACCCAAATTTCTGGATGCTTAAAAAGATTGCCTTAAAACAATTAGCGAAACTCCTTCCTAAAGACAAATCTGGAAATATGGGATTGGCAATTGATGACAAGATTGAAGGTGGTAATATTCTGACTCTGGATGAAAATGAATCAATCGTAGTCACACCGATTACCAAATCTAATAAGTTCAGCAAGGGTAAGAGAAATATTTATGAAACTCTTGCCAATTCCGATAATCACGCATAAATTTGAAATGCTGAATTTCTCAATGCTTCCAGCATGATTAATTGTAGCGGTTAGAAAAGTGTTTCTTATTAAGTGTGAAGGACTGCTCCTTGATACAATTTCACTAAAAAAGGTTGTCTTAGTTTAAGGCGACCTTTTTTATTAAAAGTCAAATCCAAACTGACCAAACTGAATTGTATCATTTGCACTATAAACATTGAAGCCATCGTACCAAAAGAATCCTAAAAATGAATATCTATTCAGCGTACTCAACATTCCAGCAAAAGAATAGTACATAACACCTCTAAAAATCGAATAGGGTACAACGCTTCCTGCTGGTCTATATTCCAATTGGAAATTTCCATTTAAAGCAAAATTTATAGTTGACAAATTCCAAGCATATAGAGTGCTTGCATTAGTATTTTGATTATACCAATCTCCAAGTCCCCCTAATAGCGAAACAACCGTTGTGTACGGCTGGGTGTTGGTTACATTCAAAACTATCTTTTCGGTGGGCATTAGAAATCAATTAAATAATCTTCAAGGAATTCAATTTCTTCAAACAAACATCTTTTATTTAATAACATGATAGGAGCAATTTCAACAACATCTAATTGCAACTGAGTATAGGTATTTGGTTCTAAAAAAAAATTAAAGTTATTGTTGCCATCAAAAGCATAATCCAAACCAATTACATCTTGATGAATAGAAGCAGTAAATTGATATGGGTCAACTGCCATTCTCAAATTGTAATTTTCTTTGCTACCTCTTACATTGTATTTTCTCAATACGATGGGTTGCAATAACTGACTTGGTTGCTCTGTGTATTCGTAAATGCTATTCAACAAATATGAATAAGACCCGATGCTCTGCTGAAGTTGATTATAACTCAAATTATTAATGCTCGTCACACTGACGGCAGGTGATGGCAAAACAGTTACAACGGGTGCTACATCTGGCATCTTACTTTACCATTAGAATATCTTCACCAGACAAAGTTCTGGCTACATACTTACCTTGAGAGTTTTTCATTACTTTTAAATTATACTCTTGAGCGAAGATGCCATTGAGTTTATTTAGTGCTTGAGGGCTTTCCTTTGCTTCAACCGCATTAAGATAAGCATCCAATACTACTCTCGCATTTTGCAAGTTTTTCAATTTTGAATCTTCAGCAACTTTTGGGCTATTGTTTTTACTTTTTTTATTTCGTGGAATTAAAAGAACATAACCCAGAACTACTATGCCCAGAATTATCAATCCGTGTTGTACTTGCTTTGGAATATTCATGATTTTTTCTTGAAATAAATGATTGCCCCAATAATCCCTATTACCAACAGACTACCACCAATGTAATATGGGATGTATTTTTCTCTCCGCTTTTTAGCGATGGAATCTTCAATCAATTGCAATTTTGCTTGTTGGGTTTGGGCTTTGAGGGTTTTTTCCTGCAACTCTTTTTGCTCTTGAGCATTAAGTGTAGCAAGACCTGCCTCTATTTTTCTTCTTTTAGAGGCATCCACGGCTTGAACCCCAGCAGTGCCGACTGCACCTAAAATAGTGGTAATCGTTACAGGGTCAAAATATAGGAACTCGTTATCGTGCGTCATTTGTTTTTAGGTATTTCTAAAATGGCTATTCTTTTATCTATCTGGGATTTGAATTCTGAAAATCTTTCTTGCTGAAACTGAACATCCTTTTTTGTTTCGGCAACCATAATTTTTAAATCATCTACACCAGTTTTTATTTCTCTAACTTGCTGATATGTATCGTACATAAAAAATGAAAATACCGCACCTAATGCACGGAAAATATATCTCCAAATTTGTTCAGCATTTCTTGATTCAGTGTGCATAATTTGACTTCTTATGCGAAACTAAACAAAATTCCTTATATTTTTCTATAACCAAATTTAAGGATTGCTCTGGTGTTCCTTCATCTGTACGAATTGTAAATACATTTTCTGGTTCTTCAAATTCCTCAAAATCTTTTTTATTTGTAGGACGATGCTCTGAATTATGCTGAGTATAAACCCAAAGAACCTTATTTTCATCTGTTAGTTTTTTACGCAAGTTTTCATAAGCAAATGACATGCTTATTAACACTAAATCGTTCAATGATTGCTCATATTTTGCAATAGTGGACGCTTTTTCCAGAAGTTCAACTTCCGTTTTCTTGTCCATGGACTTCAAGTTAAAAATGTATCTGAATTTATCATTGTCGATATAATGAACTCTCAAAGGCGTATTTGACCTAACCCATTGATAGAAATTTCGGCAAAGTGTTGTCTTACCAGAATTCCTTTTGCCAAAAAAAACAACTACCATTAGTCAATAGTTAAAGTTCCAGTTGTAAAATCAAGTTTTCCAGAGCCATACTTAATCCCAATGTTTTCAATGTAATTCTGGAATTCTTGTTCCGTTAAAACCAATTTAATGTGGAGTGAAGTTTTTTCTTCTTTTAGGTTTTCAATTTGAGCGTAAAGTTTAATAATTCGACTTTCCAAGTTGCCTAAAGACTGCAACATGTTTTGATAGTTGGTATGTAAATTTTCACCCAACTCATTTTCTTCTTTTTCTAAATTTATTATTTGCATATTTTTTTACATTTAATTTATTCAAATTTATTTAACCTATACTAATATCAAAGTAATAGCCTTCATAACCTGATGCACTACTGAATGCAAAAGGCTCACTACCATAAGTTTGCCAGTCAAATATTGTCTGACCCGCCGCATTTATTGTTCCCCCACTTACTTTTGATGTTTGGTTTATACCAATATTACAAGTTGTGCCACCAAAAGTTCCATTCACAGGTTGAAATATTACTTCCCAATATCCGATGGCTATCATGGGTTCAGTCACCAGACTAAATATTTGACTCACACTTCCAAGTGCAGTTATTGTTTGCTGAAATGAAGAATAGGCATATGTTTTGGTTGAATCGTAAAGGTTGCAAGAAACGATAATATCGTTTAAGTCAGGAGGGTCTGGTGGTGTTGTTGGTGTAGGCAAATTATTTACAATATCAACATAGTTAGCGTATGTAGTGTTGTCAAAAAAATAATTCAAAGACGCAAATTGAAAGAAATTGTTATTTGTGTTGCTTGCAGAAATCAAATAAATTCTGTCTGCGCCACTTGTAGCACCAAACTGACCCCAAGCATTGTATGCGATATTGGATGAACCATTCGGTCCTTCAAAGTACGACTTTTTAAACAAATCACTGACGGCTAAATCATTTGGAGGAAATCCACTATTTGCCTCGTCAAAAATATCTGACATATTAATATTAGATGATGGTACTGGCATGATTTTGTATTTTATTTTTTAAAAATTAACACATTCTCTAAGAAAGCCTACTATTTGTAGGCTTCCTCAGATTTTGTTTTTCACTATTATTTGACATTCCGCTTTTCAAGTTTTTCAACTTTTTCAGAAAGTTCTTTTATTGCTTCTATTAATAAAGGCACAATCTTCTCGTATTTTACACCTTTCCAGCCGTTAAACTTAGTAGTTACGACTTCTGGGAGAACTTTTTCGATTTCTTGTGCAATTACACCGACATCATGACCTTCAAACCCGTGGTCAATTTTATACTTCGCTTTCCAATTAAACTCGTAACCCGAAATAGCATTTACTTTATCAAGTGCTTTTTCAATTCTTACAAAGTTTTCTTTCAAGTTTCTATCCGAAGTACTGAACGCTACGATGTCATTAGAAGCATCCAAACGACCCACAGTTGCCGATGGTGTTATGTTACCTACGGCTACTGAAGTTGTTACTTTCAGTTTTGATGTATCAATCTGGAATGTCGTTCCGTTATCCGATGCGTTTGAGTTTCCAACGGTCGAAGCACTTGTAAACTTGACAATTTGATTGGTTGTACCGCTTACACTTACGCTTGTTCCAGATGAACCGCTTGAGCCAGGTGCTCCCGTATTACCACTTGAACCAGATGAACCGCTTGACCCAGGTGCTCCCGTATTACCGCTTGAACCAGATGAACCGCTTGACCCAGGTGCTCCAGTATTACCGCTTGAACCAGATGAACCGCTTGACCCAGGTGCTCCAGTATTACCGCTTGAACCAGATGAACCGCTTGAGCCAGGTGCTCCCGTATTACCACTTGAACCAGATGAACCGCTTGAACCAGATGAACCGCTTGACCCAGGTG
>SXGQ01133511.1_pt1 | contig 10945 bp, 10 predicted proteins | sample 3178371 | NCBI WGS metagenome assembly SXGQ01 (sample SAMN11356859, study PRJNA531348) | freshwater metagenome | isolation source: freshwater sample F1-20 | place: China: Fuxian Lake, Yuxi | collected 2017-12-25 | reverse complement strand
GCCTGGCGAGACGATCACGGTGGACGCCGAGTACGTGAAGACCCGCGTCGCCCCGCTGGCCGCGAACGCCGACCTGTCGCGGTTCATCCTGTAGGAAGGGCGGGCCGCGCCCAGTTCAGCGCGGCCCACGCTCGGCCCCGAGGATGGCGGTGAGCGTCGCCCTGAGGCCAGCAAGCTGCGAGCGGTTGACCTGCCTCTCGCCGGCGCCGTCCTGCATCTGCGCCAGGATGTGGGCACGCATGCCTTCCGACAGCGTCCAGTTCAGCGGGACGTCCTCGCAGCCGGACGCGAGGCAGCGCGCGGGAAGATAGAAATGGAAGAAGCGCTGCAGCGGCTCGGCGCCGCTCGGGCAGAATCGCCTGCGCAGCGTCTCGATGGCGAGCGCGGTATGGCCCGCGCGCGTGCCGGCGAGGCCGATGAAGGGCGCGAGCACCTCGCTCTGCCGTTCCGTCCTGGAGGCCGGTGCGGGCAGGTCGCGGTTGTCGCAGCGCGGCACGGCGATTGCCGGCAGCGCCACCTCGCCATGCGGCGTGATCGCGACGATGATCGGCGTCACCACCCTGCCCTCTGCGCGCGCGGCACGCTCCACCGCGTCGGCGATCTCCCACGCGGTGCGGGCGCCGTGGTTGTCGACATACCCGCCATCGACCACCTGGATGCTGGTGCCATCCGTCCCCCGCACCTCGCCAGCTGGGGTCAGGTAGGGGAACCGCGCGCTGTTGGTCACCGAGGTCGACAGCCTGACATCCGCGCCGGCCAACAGCAGATGATCGGTCGCCGCCGCGAAGGCGGGGCGGTCCATGTCCTGTCGCGACGGCGGCAGGCGCGGCCCGAGCAGCACCGGGGCGGTGATGATCCGCCTCCCGCTCGCCACCTCCGCGCCGTTCTGGAACAGCAACGGCCGAGCCGCGCTGAATCCGGCAGGTCCGTACCATGAGGACAGGAACGGCCGGTCGAACGCATCCCCGGCATTGCCGTTGGCCGAGCGGCGCCAGGCGGCCGCGAACGCATCCTCGAGCGCCGCCGCGCGGTCGGGCACGAACCATCTCTCGCGATTGCCGTCGACGGCCCAGGCCCCTGCCGCCTGCAACCACCCGGTCAGCAATTGCCACGTGTCCTGCATCAGATAGGCCGCCAGCGGGGGGCCGAGGAAGTCGCGCCCTATGGCGGCGTCCGCGCGCTCGGCCAGCTTCGGTGGCAGGGTCGCGGTGCGGCAGTCCACGCCGGCCTCCTCGCGCGCCGCGAGATGCACCGCCGCGCCGAGCGCCCCGCCCGACACGGCCGAGATCGCGAACAGGCGCCGATGCAGCGCGGCCTCCTGTTCGAGCGCGGCCAGAACCGTCGTGGTCCAGAGCGCCGCGCGGCTGGCCCCTCCGGCGGAGGCGACGATGACCACGGGCGCGTGCGGCAACGGCGCACCGTCATCGTCGACCGCGCACCGGGCGAGCCAGGCGGCGAACGCTTCCTCGAGCGTGACGCGCTCGGCCGGCGCCTTCGTCGGCGTGGCGGCCGTCGGGTGGATGACCCGGACGGGATGACGGTCGACGTACGGCGTATCGACGAGCAGGGACCAGAGGGCGACGGCGGCGAGCGCAGGGAAGCGCCGCAGGAGCGGCAGGTCCCACTGGTCGAGCAGCGCCACGAGAAGCGTGGCGACCGGAACCATCATGGCAAGCCCGAGCAGCGCTGCCGCCGGCCCGGCGAACACCCTTGCGAAGCCCAGCGGGTCCACCGCGACCCAGATCGCGAAGCCTGCCGGCAGCAGCAGGGCGAAGGGAACGGCCACCCACCAGGGCGACGGCGCCGCCTTCACCAGCCGCCACACGCGCTGCGGGATGGACCGCACCCACGCCGCGAACGGCGCCGGCGGCACCGGCTCGACCTCCTCGCCCGGCTCGGTGGGAAAGAGCTTCGTGCGCAGGATGACGAAGGCGAGCAGCACCGACCACAACGCCAGGAAGACGGCGATCGTCCAGCCGAGCCTGGCGCCGTCGCCGGCGGCGAGCATCGCCGACAGCAGCACGAGGGCGGCGAAGCCGAGGACCAGCCGCGGCAGCCATGCGAACATCGTCCCCGCCAGACCCGGCGCCGCCCGCATGCTCTCGCCGTGCAGCGCCACGAGCGCGGTGCGCGACCAGTACCAGCAGGAGAGGCCCCAGGCGAGGGCGGCGGCATTGAAGGCCAGCGCGCTCGGAAAATCGTCGCCGAGATCGGCGAGCATGTCGCGCGTCTGCGGCACCATGGCGAGGATCGCGCCGGCGATCAGCACCACGGCGAGAGGAACGCGCACGCTCACGATCATCGCGCGCGGGTCATCGGGATGCCAGGTTTCGTGCATGGGCAACCTCACTGGCCGGCTGTCGCACCATACCCGGAACGATCGGCGCGGGTTGTGCGCGTGCGCACGCGGCCGGGTGACCCCCCTCACTTGATCCGGCCTCGTCCCGCGTGCGCAATGGAGGTGCCAGCGAGGGGGATCACGCCATGAGCTACGCTCAGTCGATGCCACGGTCGGTCGCCTCGGCGATCGTGAAGGTGGTGAGCGACTCCTCGGAGTGCCGGCGGTTCATTCCGGAGGTGTCGCCCTACGCGATCGGCCAGAAGGCGGCCGGCTCCCTGCGCAACCTCACCAACATGACGGCCGAGGGCATCTCCTGGCTCGGCACCCAGGTGGTCGAGGGGCTCGGCGGCAAGCCCGACCTGACGAAGGTGGCCAAGGACTACTGGGAGCAGCAGGGCTACGACCAGGCCTGCACCAACATCGCGGACGTGACCGAGCGCGCGATCAACGCCGGCATCAGGCAGGGTTCCATCCCGCAATGGGTGACGCTCGCCTGGCACGCGAGCCGCAGTCCGTCGAAGGACAACGCCGTCTTCGCCCATCACAGCGCCACCGCCGTGAAGGTGCAGGACGGCAAGACCTACGTGTTCGACTGGCACGCCACGCTGTCGCTCCGCAACCCACTGATCAGCCGCAGCCTCGCCGAATGGGAGCGCGGCAACGACAGCTACCGCGTGCTGTTCAGCGTGTTCCAGGGCTGGGGCTGACGCCCTCGTCCGCGACCAGCGCGCCGCCCTCGATCGCGCGGCGGAGCGCCGTGCGGTCGGTACCCGCGAACTCGGCCACGAAGCACCAGCCCGCCGCGGCCGTGTCGGCGACAAGCAGCACGCAGCCGCCCCGTCCCGAGGCGAGGCGCAGGCCCGCGCCTGGCCCCGCGCCATGCGGGATGCGTGCAAGGAAGCCGTGGGGGAAGGCGAGCCTGTCGCGCCCGGGCTCGAAGCCGATGATCGTGTCCAGGCACGCCTCGCCGCCACAGCGTATCGCGGCACCGGTGCCCGCCTGCCTCTGCGCGGAAAGGCTCTCGAGAGACATGTCGTGTCGCATGGCACCCTCGCGTCCTTCGAAAGAAAGGGGCGGGGGCTCGCACCCCCACCCGTCGCGGCTCAGAAGAAGAGATCGCCCGCGGCCCCGCCGCCGACTTCCGCCACCTGCGTGTGGAACAGCGAGCCGTTGTCGATCGCGTTCTCGAGCGCGATGCCGTTGACGTCCATGAACCGGGCGATGAACTGCCACCCGGCATCGTCGGTGCTGGCGGCGAGGTAGCAGTTCGCGCCGTCGAGGAAGACGAGCAGGTTGTCCGACGCGCTGCCCGGGGCGAGGAAGCCCGAGCCGAACGAGACCTTGTCGTTGGCCAGGCTGAACCCGTAGACCGTGTCGAGCCCGAGATCGCCGTCCTTCCACTCCACGATATCGGCGCCCGTCCCGAGGTGGAGGACATCGTCGCCCGCGCCGCCGCGCACGCGATCGTTGCCCGACCCGGCGTGGATCATGTCGTTGCCCGACCCACCGTGGATGACGTCGTTGCCGTCATTGCCCTCGAGGTAGTCGTTGCCCGACCCGCCGTCGATCGTGTCGTTGCCGGAACCGCCCATGATCGTGTCGTGGCCAGATCCTCCGAGCAGCGTGTCGTTGCCGGACCCGCCGTCGATGATGTCGTTGCCGGAACCGCCATCGACATAGTCGTTGCCCGCGCCGGTCTCGATGCGGTTGGCGACATTGTTGCCGAACACCGTGTCGGCGCCGCCGCCGGTGGTGACGTTCTCGACCGAGATCAGGATGTCGTTGCCGAGGGCGCCCGCGGCGATGCCCAGGCCGAGGTTGACCTGCACGTTGCCGTTGGTCGCGAACACGGCCGTGTCGGTCCCCGACCCGCCGTCGAGCGTATCGTTCCCCGCCGAGGCGTGCAGCGTGTCGTTGCCGGCCCCGCCATGCATCGCGTCGTTACCCGACCCGCCGTCGAGCACGTCGTTGCCGTCATTGCCCCAGAGGATGTCGTCGCCGGCATCGCCGAACACGTAGTCGTTGCCGGTGCCACCCCAGATCTGGTCGTTGCCGTCACCGCCGAACAGATAGTCGTTGCCGCCGCGACCGAAGATCAGGTCATCGCCGCCGCCGCCCCAGAGCTTGTTCGCGCCGTCGGTGCCGCGCAGCGTGTCGTGCCCGTTGGAGCCGATCGCGTTTTCGATGCTGATCAGGATGTCGGGCGTGACGAGCGAGCCGCCGGCCCATTTCCGGTGCGCGCTGCCGACTGCGAGATCGACGTCGACGCCGAGGGCGAAGATGCCGCTCTGCCACTCCCACGCTCCGTTCTCGTAGGACACGGTGTCCTCGCCGGCTCCGCCGTCGAAGATGTCCGCATTCGGGTCCTCGAGGAACATCGTGCCGTTGGCGACGATCAGGTCGTTCCCCGCGCCCGCGATCACGTGGGTCCAGCCGAGCGTGTCGTCGAGGACGTCGTTGCCCGAGGTGCCGTTGACGACGGTGAGGCCGCCATTGCCGTTCTGGTTCATGGTCGTTCTCCAGTGTTTGTTTCAGTTGTTGCTGTGACTGATACACTTGATACACGAATGTGTCAGGTGTTTCAGGCCAGTCGACTTCGCCATTTTCCAACTGTGCTTGCCGATGACTTGGGATGATTGCCTCAGATCGACCGCGGAAAGGAACCCGTACGACCGCATTCGCTCTTTGCGCGTTTCCCGGCATAGGCTGTGCGGCATGTCACGCGCGCCCGAGCCCTCCGATCTGGACTGGGACGACCTGAAGGTCCTGCTCGCCGTCGCGCGCTCGGGCTCGCTCAACGCCGCCTCGCAGACGCTCGGGATGGACCAGGCCACCGTCTCGCGACGCCTCGCCGCGCTCGAGGCCGCGCTCGGCGCGATCCTGTTCGTGCGCGGGCGGCAGGGGCTCTCGCCCACCGGCGCGGGCGAGGCCGCGATCGCGCGTGCGGTCGAGATCGAGGGCCGCGCGATGCAGCTCTACGAGGAGGTCGCCAACGCCAACCAGGATGTCGCGGGCCTCGTGCGCATCATCGGCAATGCCTGGACGATGACGCGGCTCGCCGAGTGCGCGCTGCCCGCGCTTCTCGCCCGCCATCCGCGCCTCGACATCCGGACCATCGGCGGGCCGATGCCCCGCAGCATCGCGCAGGGCGAGGCGGCGCTCGCGCTCTGGTTCGAGATCCAGGCCAACGACACGGCCTTCGCCATCCGCCTCGGCGAGGTGCCCTATGCGATCTACGCGCGGGCGGGCATCGACCCCGATGCGCTCGGTTGGGTGTCGTTCTGGGACGACATGGCGCCCCGCCGCGCCCCCTCGCGCTGGATCGAGAAGACGCGCAAGTCGGGCGAGACGCTCCGCCTCACCGCCACCGACAGCTCCGTGCTGCGCGCCGGCATCAAGGCCGGCATCGGCAAGGGGCTGCTGCCGATGTGCCTCGCGGAAGGCGACGCGGAGCTCGCGCGCGTGACGGAGGGACCGCCCGATCTCGTGCGCATGCTGCACGTGCACGCGCATCCCGACACGCTCGGCACCGCGCGGGTGCAGGCGGTGCTGTCCTGCCTGCACGAGAGCTTCGCCGCGACCTTCCTGCCGCCGGGATTCGTGACCGCGGCGCAATAAGGCTGAAATCGGCGCGGTACAGGGTGTAGCCTCACCCCAAGCGCGACGAGGAGCCGGTCCGATGCGCCTGAGCCAGGACGAGATCGACCTGATGCGGGCGAGCTTCCGCCAGGTCGCTGCCACGCCCGCCGCCGCCGCGACGCTGTTCTACGAACGCCTGTTCGCGATGGCGCCCGAAGCCCGCGCGATGTTCCCCTCCGACATGGAGGCGCAGGGTGCGAAGCTGATGTCGACGCTCGGCATCATCGTGTCGCAGCTGCACGATCTCGCAGGCATGCAGCCCGTGCTCGGTGCACTGGCGCGGCGGCATGTCGGCTACGGCGTCAGGCCCGAGCACTACGATCTCATCGCCGAGCCGCTCGACTGGATGCTCGCCCAGACGCTCTGCGACCGCTACACGCCCGAGCTCGCCGCCGTGTGGCGCAAGGCGATCGGCGGGCTGTGCACGTCGATGATCGCGGCGGCCTATCCGGGCTACGGCAAAGCGGCCTGACGCACTCCCATCGCGTCGAGCCTCCCCATCGCCGCCGCACCGAGGACGGGGCCGATCGCGAGGGCGGCCAGCGCGAGCGGCCAGCCCGCGAAGCCCGCGAACCACGGCAGAAGCTGCACCGTCAACGCCGAGAGGGCGAAGCCGAGCGCGGTCTGAAGCGCCATCAGGCTGCCCGCGCTTTCGGGCGGCGTGTTGTCGGCCACCAGGCTGGAGAACTGCGCGGAATCGGCAACGATCGCGCTGCCCCACAGGATCAGCAGGCCCGCGATCACCCACGGTGCGGCGCCGAAGCCGACCGCGGAGGCGAGGCCAGCCGCGGCCGAGAGCACCATCGCGCCGCCGGCGATGCGCGCGCGGCCGATCCTGTCTGCGAGCCATCCCGCCGGCACGCAGGCAAGCCCGCCGAGGGTGATCGCGGCGAAGGCGACGGCGGCGCCGAAGGCAGGGGGGTTCGCCACCATCGCGCCCGACGAGGCGGCGGCGATCGCCGCGACCCAGGCCCAGAACGCGTAGAGCTCCCACATGTGTCCGAAATAGCCGGCGAAGGCGAGGCGAATCCGCCGGTCGGTCCAGGCAAGGCCGAGCACGGAGAGGCGCAGCCGCGCCGCACGCCGGTGGAACGGCCCGAGCCCGACGCCGGACACGAGAGCAGCGGCAGCGAGCGCCAGGGCCGACGTGGCGACGATGGTCGCGCGCCAGTCCGGCCCTCCCGTCAGCACCACGAGGTGCGGCAGCCCGGAGCCGAGCGTGACCGCGCCGACGAGGAAGCCGGTGATCAGACCCCGCCGCGCCTCGCTCCACCCCACCGCGATCTTGAGCCCGACGGGATAGACCCCGGCGAGCCCGGCGCCGACGACGAAGCGGGAGGCGAGCGCGGCCCACCCTTCGGGGTGGAGAACGAGCAGCGCGGCGTTCGCGCCGGCCGCGATCACGGCGGAGGCGGCGAAGACCAGCCGCGGGTCGCGGCGGTCGGGCAGACCGGTGGCAGCGAGGGAGAGGGCGCCGGCGACGAAGCCGAGCTGCGTCGCCGTCGTCAGCCCCGCCAGCGCGGCGAGCGTGGTGCCATGCTCGGCGGCCAGGCCCGGCATCACGGCGGCAGCGGAGAACCAGAGCGACAGCGCGAGGACGACGGCGACGACAAGCAGCGCGACCGCGCGTCCCATCCCTACGCCCCGGGATCGGTTTCGGCGAGGATCTGTTCGAGCACGAACCTGTCGCGTCGCCCCGCGACGCCCGGGGTGGCGAGGTCTAGTGCGGCTGCATCCGCCGCCTCGACAATCAGGAACCATTCTGGAGGGCGGTCGAGCCGCGTCTTGCCTTCCTTCTCGCGCGTCACGATGCCGGAGGCCGCCATGTCGGTGCGGCAGAGATGGGCCGCGACGATGCGCGGCGAGGCGAGGAGGAAGCGCAGCACCTCCTCCCCAGGCCGTTCGTCCAGCCTCAGCGTCTCGATCCAGCCACCCGCGCCGTGGCCGGAGCCGGCGACGACATGGGCCAGCGCGCGCACGGTGTTGCGGAAGTTCGGGATGTTCGCCTGCGTCGCCTCGGTCGGCGCGTTCAGCCGTGCGGTGTAGTCATGCCCCGTCAGCACCTCGAGCGAGGCGACCTCGTAGAGGGTGAAGAAGCTTGGAGAACCGTCGGGCGCGATGGCGCGGCGGCCGCGCAGGAAGCCGGGAATGGCCACGCGCTCGGGCAGGTGCTCGCCGATGTGCCAGGCGTGGAACGCGGCCAGTCCTTCCGCCACCACATCGGTCCAGATCGCGACGACCGCTTCGCCCTGCCTCATTCCTTCCTCTCCCCGCCACGCTGGCGCAACGCCTCGCCCGGCGTCATGCCGAAGGCGGCGCGGAAGGCCGCGCCGAAGGCTGGCGCCGAGGCATAGCCAACCTTCACAGCCACCGCGCCGGGAGGCATCCCTTCCGCGAGCAGGGCAGCCGCGCGCGTCAGGCGTGCCTCGCGTCGCCAGCGCGCGAGCCCCATGCCGGTCTCGGCCGTGAAGAGGCGGTGCAGCGTGCGTTCCGACGCGCCGGCGAAGGCGGCGAGGGCGGCGCCGTCGCGCGCATCCGCGGGGTCGGCGAGCAGGGCTGCGGCGAGCTTGAGCGCGCGCGGGTCGCGCGGCGCGGCGAGGCCGAGCGGCAGGGTGCGGGCACGGGCGATCTCGTCGGTTGCGAGCGCCGCGATGTGGCCGCCGCGCCCGCCCACGTCCCATTCCGTGCCTTCGGCGCAGGCGGCGAGGATCAGCGCGCGCAGCAGCTCCGACACGGCGATCACTGCGGGCTCGGCCGGACCTGCGGCGGCGGCGTCCTGCCGCAGGAACAGCGCGCGCATCGCCACCGCGCCATCCATCGTCACCGCATGCGGCAGGTGCGCGGGGATCCAGAGCGCGCGGCCCGGCGGCACGACGTAGAGCGTCGCATCGGTGGCGACCCGCATCGTTCCGCGCGTGGCGTAGAGAAGCTGCGCGCGCGGGTGGTTGTGCCGCCCGGTGGCGAGCCCGTCGGGATAGTCGAACGCATAGCCCGTGAGCGGCCGTGACGCCCTCTCGTGCTCCAGCACCTCCTGTCGGGCAGGACGCCCCACCCTCTCGGGTACGCGCTTCAGCGCGCCGGCAGCGCCGCCTTCGGCGCGCGAGGCGCCGCCCGTAGGGCGCAGCAAGGACTTCGCGTGTCCGAAACCCGACATTCTTCGTCCGGACGTCGCCATTCGGACAGGATAGGATGGCCGCAAGCCCGAGGAAACGCCCATGCATCCCGCCACGCGCACCATCGCCTTCGTCAACGCCCTGCACACGCTCACCCACTACGCGCTGCTAATCCTGCCCACCGCCGTGCTCGGCATGGCGGGCGATCTCGGCGGGCTCGACTACGGGATGATCGTTGCGCTCGGCACGGCGATGTTCGCGATCTACGGCTTCGGCTCGCTGCCCGTCGGCTGGCTGGCCGACCGCTACGGCCAGGCGCCGATGCTGGCGGCGAACTACATCGGCGGCGGGCTCGCGCTCGTCGCCTGCGGCCTCGCCGTAACCCCCGTCACCTTCGCCGTCGCGCTCGCGGTCGCCGGCGCGTTCTTCGCCATCTACCACCCGGTCGGCACGGCCATGCTGGTCGAGGCGGCGGGCGAGCGCGTGGGCCGCGCGATCGGGCTGAACGGCGTGTTCGGCAACCTTGGCGTCTCGCTTGCCCCGCTGCTGACTGCCTTCCTGACCGCCTGGCTCGGCTGGCGCATGGCCTTCGTCGCGCCCGGCCTCGTCTGCACCGCGATCGGCCTGCTGTACGTGTTCGGCCCGAAGGGCGACGCGACGGCGACGAAGCGGCCGCAGGCGGTGTTCCCCGACATCCCGCGCGCGGTGGCCATCCGCGCCTTCATCGTGCTGACGATGATCGCGGTGACGAACGGGCTGATGTTCAACGCCGTCACCATCCTTTTGCCGAAGCTGCTCGAGGAGCGGCTGGCCGGCGAGGCGGGCGCGCTCGGGCTGATCGGGCTCGTCGCCTTCGCGGTCTCGATCTGCGGCGCGGTGACGCAGTTCTCCGTCGGGCGGCTGGCCGACCGCGTCAGCCTGCGCGCGCTGTTCCTCGGCCTCGCGGCGCTGCAGCTGCCGCTGCTGCTCGCGGTGATCGGCGCGCGCGGCTGGGCGACGGTGCCGTTCACCGGGCTGCTCATCGCCTCGGTGTTCGGGCAGGTGACGGTGAACGACGCGATGCTCGCCCGCACCGTGCCGCCGGCGCTGCGCGCCAAGGCCTATGCCGTGCGGTTCTTCGTCGGCTTCGTCGGCGCGGCGGCGGCCGCGCCGCTGGTCGGCATCCTGCACGCCGAGACGGGCGACATGCAGGCGGTGCTGTGGGTGCTGGCGGCGACCGGCGCGCTGACGGCGGTGTTCGCGATGGGCTTCCCGAAGCTCACCACCTCCGCCGCGCCTCGCCCTGCGCCCGCTGAGTAGCGGTCAGGCGCCGACCGTCTCGGGGGTGGAGAGAACGCGGGCCAGCGCGGCGAGCAGCGTCTCGCGCGCATAGGGCTTGCGGAGCAGCGGCACGCCGTCCGGCACCTGAACCTCGGCATAGCCGGTGGCGAACAGCACGCGCAGGGACGGGAACATCCGGCGCGCAAGCGCGGCGAGCGCCACGCCGTCCGGGCCGGGGCCGAGATTGATGTCGGTGAACAGCAGGTCGGGGCGGAACCCGCCCTCGAGCATGCCCATGGCGGTGGCGGCGCTGTCGGCCTCGGCGACATCGAGCCCGGCGGAGCGGCACATCGCCGCGACCGCCATGCGCAGGCCGGTCTCGTCCTCGACGATCAGCACGCGCGCGCCCTTCAGCGGCGCGGCCCCCGCGCCGCGCGGCGTGGCGCGCCGTTCCTCCGGCGCGACGGGAAGCGAGAAGCGCACCACCGTGCCCTCGCCCGGCGCGCTGTCGATCGAGATGCGCCCCTGCGACTGCGTCACGAACCCGTAGACCTGCGCCAGCCCGAGCCCGGTTCCCTTGCCGGCCGGCTTG
>SXGQ01232249.1_pt1 | contig 10946 bp, 9 predicted proteins | sample 3178371 | NCBI WGS metagenome assembly SXGQ01 (sample SAMN11356859, study PRJNA531348) | freshwater metagenome | isolation source: freshwater sample F1-20 | place: China: Fuxian Lake, Yuxi | collected 2017-12-25 | reverse complement strand
GGGACGCTCGCCGTTCAGCCGCTGTGGCCGGAAGGAGTCGAAGACGCAACGCCTGCGGACCGAGGCGATCTCTGCGCGTGCCTGCTTCACCCTTCCGGCGACGCCCCCGCGGTGATCGACGCCGCCTGGGTCGACGAGTCAACTACTGGCGTTGCGTCGCTTGAGGACACGCTCGCCTCCATGTCTCCGGCATGGCGAGCTGTGCTCGTCGCGACGCTGACCGAGCGCTGGCAGTCGGCGATCCATGATCTGTCTGGAGAGGTCGTCGGCGAGGAGGGCGCGCACGCGTTGCGTGTGATCGCCCATGGCGCCCGCGTCCTTGCCAGCCTCCGGCGTCTCGCCCACGAGGATGTCGCAGTGGAGCGCGGACACACCGGGGCGCTTGCACAGTACGAGGCGGCTCTCGATCGGGACCTCTTGCCGTTCGCCGAAGCAGACTTCGCCTGGCGCGCCGTCGACGCGGCCGGGAAGATCGTCGACGTCCTCGTCAGCGGCGCCGACGGGCGGCGCGCTGTGACGCAGGAGCCGACCGTGCTCGAGCGCGTCGCCGTAGTCGAGATCCACCATGAGCGATACGGCCATCTCACGCTGCATCCACCGCGAGAGCTCGATGATCTCCGGATGGCTCCGTGGCAGATCGGCCCCGCCAACTCGCTGCTGCATCACGACCTCATGGCCGACCCCGACCCCGACGGCTACATCGAGGCGTGGCGCCTCGGAGCGGCGCTCCCGTACGGCCTCGCCCGCATGATCCACGCCATCCAGGCAGTGCGCTTGATGGCCGCCACCGATGACCTCGCGGGCCTCTGCGCAGACCACGGCGAGAGCGATATCTCTCCACTTCCCACCGCCGCGGTCCGGACGCGCGGGATCGCGTCGCTCGCCGACGACTTCGAAGACCTCGGCTGGGTTCTCGGCCACCGCCTCGGCGGCGAGACGGTACTGGCACCGCCCGGCGACGAACCGGTCGCCCTGCTGCTCGCCGACGGGTCACCGATCGATCTGGCAGCTCCGGTCATGCACATCGCCGGGTACGCACGGCGTGTGCTCTACGCCGAGCAGGAGGTCAGCGCCCCCGTCGAGCTCATCGGCTACCTCCTCGGCGCCGCCCCCCTCCTGGCCGTGTGCGCATCCTTCTCCCTGCCGACACAAAGCGCCATGGAGAACCTCGCATGGCAGAGCGGCTCCGGCCCGATCCGCATCGCGAACCTTGCGATTGAAGCGGCGATGCTGTGCTCCATGGCGCACGATCCGGGCCACGACCCCGGGGCGATCCTGCGCCGAGTCGAGGACGAGCTCTACCGCGCCACGCAGACTGCAGAACTCCATGCCCATGCTCCTCGCCGGTGGTTGGCGAGTGCTGCCCTACGCAGCCTCGGCTGGCTGGCGACGACCTACCGGGCGCAGTCAGGAGGGTGGGAGATTGGCGAGCAGCTCGACGCCGGGCCCCGCTCGTCCATGGCATGGGTGCCGCACCTCGAGCGCATCGCCGGCGCCGCCCTGGCGATCGCCGTTGCCTTCTCGGACGAAGCGAGCCTCACGGCAAGTCTCCGCACGAACATTCGCCGCGCACCCGAGGACAGCACATGAAGCCCTCACAGCGTTGCGAACCCGTGCCGCGCGAGATCCTCATGCGTACCGCCGTCTTGCACGACCCCGAGACACAGTCCCGTCCCGCTGCTAGGAAGCCGGACGCTCAACCTCGGCGCCGACGCAGGCTTCTCTTGCCGGTGCGATGAGCGTCACAGCATCTCCCTCCACACTCGTGATTCTCGCGTTCGTCGACGCGCGCGGCGCAGACGCGGCCTGGGCGTTGGTCCGCTGCGATGCCTCCAGCGGAGAGATCCGGCTGGGCACCGGACGGTTCAGTCCCGAGGACGAAGACGCTGCAGTATCTCGCGCTGCAGTCGCGCAGGAGGTTCTCAACGGCTTGAGTGTTGGCACCGTCACTGCTGCCGCGATCTACACCGACTCCGCCGCCGCCCTCGCTCCGTTGCTGCGAGATCTCCTCGACGAGGACCCGCGCCCCCGCATCGCCCTACGCGAGATCGCGCCTCCCGCGCGTGTCCAGGCGCTGCTTGACCGCATCTGGGTTGAGGGGTCACGCAAGAACGTCGCGATTGAGGGCGCCGCTCCGATCGACGTCGCGGCCCTGCGTGCCTCCTGGCAGGACGCAGGCGCTCCGGGCGTCGTCCTCTGAAGTCCGCCAGGCGCTCAAGGATCACCCAGCAGTGGCCGATACCACTGTGGCCGGCAGGGGTCGGGTGGAGCTGCGGATCGCGTTCTCCGGGGCACGACACAGCAGGCCAACGGCCGCGCCGGACCCTTGCAGCCGAAGTCCGACCCCGCCACACTCCATCTTCCGGCTGTTCGCCGCGAGTTCACACGATGACCGGTCTCACGTCACCTCGCCTGCAAGTCCAGCTCGCCACGGGCGTACCCTCCGCGCGGGCGACCCACGCCTTCGCAGCGGCGATGTTCATCGGCTACCTGCTGGCATGTGCGCTCGTTGGCGTCGCGTCTCTCCCCGCGTTGATCGCAGCCGCCGTGATCAGCGCCATCATCGCCCTCTCCACACGCGCGCGCCTGCAGACACACTCAGCGGCGCTTCTCCCAGCCCTCTTTGTCATCCCCGCGGCGCTCCTCGCGGCGCACGGGGATTTCGCGGCGTCCCTATCGCTCGCGATGTTGAGCGCGGCCGCGCTCTGGGTCGGGGCCTACGGCTCCGTGGCGGCACTGAGCACGATCTTCGCCGTCGCTGGGGCGTTGGCGGCGGTCAGCGCGATCGCCTACTCACCGTCTCGCGACGAGCCTGTTCTCCTCGCCAGCTACCTCTGGATCCTCGTCGCCGCGGCTGGCGTCTGTCTCGAGTTCATCGCGCTCTCCGGCCTGCGGCGCGAAACCGCGCTGGCTGCCCAGATCCGCCGCGAGAGCCATCGTCATGAGACCGCCGCTCGGCTAGCCCAACGCGCCGCGCAGACCGACGCTCTCACAGGACTAGTCAACCGCGGCGAGTTCGAAGCACAGATCGCTCAGGCAGCAGGCGATCGCCGGCACACCGGCGGCCAGTTCAGTGTGATCTTGATGGACATCGACCACTTCAAGTCCACCAACGACACCCAGGGGCACGCCGCGGGGGACGATCTGCTCAAGTCGGTCGCGACGCGATGGTCACGCGTGGTCCGCGACCAGGATGTTCTTGCGCGTCTCGGCGGGGACGAGTTCGTCCTCCTGATGCTCGGCGCCGACATCGACGAAGCGGTCGCTACGGCCGAACGATTGCGGGGGTCGACCCCGATGGGGGTCACCGCGTCCATCGGCGTCGCGGCTCGCGAGGGCAGCGACTCTCCCGCCAGGGTGATCGCGAACGCTGACGCCGCCCTGTACGCCGCCAAGAGGGCGGGGCGTGATTGCGTCCGGCGCTTCGACCCCGTCCCGCTGGCGTGACGGACAGTCCCAAACGTCCGTTCGTGCGGCGGCCTCTGCCGGTCGAGCCCGGCCGGCCGCAGACTCGCGCTCACCTGCGCCACGTCCGCAAGGTTGCTGACTTCGGGACTGACTGGACCGCTGAGTCATGGCGCGCGACAGCCCCGGAGCAGATCCGAGTCACCCCCTGGTCTCCCGCGCACCGGACCCGCAACCGCGCGACGGTCCCCGGGGACCACCCGCCGACGCTCATTACCGATGAGGATGTCGTCGCGGAACTCGAACGGATCGGCTGCGACCCACTCCTGTACTACGACTGCCCGAGCGCGGAGGCGCAGCGGGTCATCCGCAACGAGGCGCCGCTCGAGCCGGTGACGACCGACAAACGCGAGCGACCACACCCCTTCCTCAAGCCCCGCCTGGGCTGCGTCTACCTGCGGACCGCCGAGCTCGTCGACCCCCGCCTGGTCAGCCTCCGCGTGGATCTTCGGCGCCTACGCGCGATCGACCTCATCTGTGACCCCTCGACCCTGCCGCATCGGCCCGAGTGCTGGCCCGACGGCATCGTCGGAGACGTCGGCCATCCGGGGGGCGCCTACACCCGCTTCATCCGCGGCGACTTTCGTTGGGGCCAGGATCCATCCCTCGTGGAGATCGTCGACGCACTCGGCTATGACCGAGGCGATCTAGCCCTCGCCGGGCTGCGCGCCGGCGCCATCGCGCACCTCGGACCGATCCCGTTCGACGCGGTCTCGTGGAACGACGCCTCGCACTTCAGGCGGCCGTATGGGCGCCTGAAGGCGCGCTGACCGTCCGGGGCCAGCACTAGAGCAGCACGCCGAGTGGGCATCCGCGTGCAGGACGTCCGCTGGGGATATCACCATCAGTCGGTATATGGATGATGTTGTGGATGCCCAGATCGTCGACGACACGCCGCCACAGACGGCGGCCACTGCAGGATCCGCCGTCGCGGTGCGGTCGGCAGCATCCGCCGTCCCGGACATTCGGGCGAGGATGCAGGGCATCATCGAAAGCACGGGTGAGCTCGCGCAGCTCGGACGCCTTGAGACCCAGTCGCTGCGGCAGATCGTCCTGACGATCCTCGATGTCACCGACTTCGAAGGCCGCCCCCCGGCGGTCAACGACAAGGGCTGGGCAAAGGTCGCCAAGCGCCTGAAGATCAGTCGCGAGATCGTCCCCGGCTCCGTCCAGGTGCGCTACATCAACGGCGCCGAGCCGCTGGCAGCGACCGTGATTGTCCGAGCGCACTTCGACGGGGCGTTCGAGGATGGCGACGGGCACTGCGACATCAACGAGGACACGTTCACCGACCGGGCCACTGGGGCCGCGAAGGAAGGCGGCCGTGCCAAGCTCGAGCACATGCTCGTCACCCGCGCGACGAGTCGTGCCAAGAAGCGTGCGATCGAGTCCGTGCTCGGCATCGGCAAGATCACGCCCAACGACGTGCGGCAGGCCCACCAGCAGGCCGGCCTGAATCTGCAGTTCGGGCCCGCCTTCAGCGCCGAGCAGTCCCCGCGCGCACGGCGCGCGATGCTCTACCTCGTCGACGGCGACGAAGACGTTCTCGACGCAGCGATCGCCGCTACTCAGGCGAAATGCGGGTACTTCCCGGCGTGCGTCGCCGACGCGCTCGTCAAGCTCGCCGTCGATCTGCGGGCCTCTCGTGACGTCGCAACGCCGCCGGAGACTGCCCGTCGCGCACCCGAGGTCGTCTGACCTGCCGCGGCCGACCGCTCGGTTGGACGGCCTTGGCGTGCTGGCCCCGGCGGCCAGGGCGGTGTAGGCTTCACCGCGACGTGGGTATGCATGTGCCTAGGTCAAAGGCGAAGTGAAGCTGACGGGCGGCTCGCTCATGCCGCGAGGCTCCACTCTCTGAACAACCCCGCTCCTTGACCGGGATGCCCAATAGGGCTCTGCGGGGTTGCGAGCCAAGAGACGAAAACCGGGCTCCGCGACGAGAGGTTGGACGAGCGAGCCGCCCATCAGTGAGCAGGCACCGCCGTGGGCGTGAGACACGCGGGCCCTGCTCCCGCGCCGGGTCGTGAGACTGATCCAGCAGCCCTTCTATCGGCAGCTCCGCGACGGACCTGTAGCCCGCCGGAAACGTGCGCGTGGGATGCGCGATCTGTCTCGAACATTCGCGGGTACATGACCCGCGCGTCCTCAAGTTCGAATCCCTGACCTGTCGAGGATCTCCCTTGTCCCGTCCGATACGCTTCCCTGTGAGCTAGTGCCCCGGTCTCCTTCGCCTCTTCGTCGTCTCACGCTGCTCGTCGTACTCGCCTCGGTGAGTATCGGCGTGGGCTACGCCGTGGCCGCCACCGTGCGCGTACCCGAGGCGGTCGTCAACGCCGGCGTCGAAGCCGACGGCACCGGAGCGCTGTTCACGCTGCCGGCGATGGGGGCCAACGTCACCGCGCGTCGGTGCATGCGACTCACCGCCCGTCAGGTCGACTCCACGCTTCGGCTCTACGGCCAGACCACGGGGACGGGCTTTGCCGATCACCTGCGCCTCACCGTCGAACGTGGGCAGGTCCCGCCGGGCCCGTACGGCTCCTGCGCCGGTTTCGTCGCCGACGTCGACCCTGTGGTCTTCGACGGGACGCTCGAGCAGTTTCCCGACGGTGCCCAGCAGGCCACTCAAGACGCCGCGCCGTTTCCCCGCGACACAGCGCGGGCCTACCGCTTCTCCATCACGTCAGATGACGACCCCGCCCGCGCGGGCAAGTGGGCTCGGCAGGACTTCACCGTCTGCGCTCGCCCGATCGGCACTGCGTCAACCGACTGCTCGCCGCTTCCCGCCCAGGTCTTCCGCGAGGTCTCCGTCGACGATCCCCGCCCGTGCGACGCCGTCGATGTGGCAGCGACGGGCGACCGATGGCAGCGCAAGCGCATCCTGAAGTGGCGCAGGCTCGCGCCTCAGCCGGCCGCCGCCGGCGCGCCGATCCTGAAAGCGCGCATGGTCGTGTACGTCCTCGGCCCGATCGGCAAGCGCAGACTGGTCACCCGCCTGGCCGTTCGCTACGGCCACGGCATCCGCAAGCGCTACAGGATCCAGTCCGTCCAATACCTGGTCAATGGCAAGCGCATCGGGTCGCGTCAACGCACCTACCCGTACCGCATCAGAGTCCCCAACTCAGCGCTCAAGGCGGGCAAGAACAACATCCGCGCGCGAGTCGTCATTTCGGGCCGCGGAGTCAAGCCGCGCACGCTGTACTGGGGGTTCCGGCTTGCCGCCGTCAAGCAGGCGGACGGTACCGGCTTGTGCAGCATCGGCTGATCGCCGCAGCATCGGCTGATCGTCCATAGCCGAGTGGCCGACTTCTAGGTCCCGGACCTTTCGCGAAAGGATGCTGCAGTCGAGTCAACGAGCATGCCGTTTGCACGCTCCGCGCTCGCCGTGCTCTTCGCGCTGCTGGCCGCACCCACGGCCTCTGCTTCAACGTCTGACGAGATCATCGTCGTGTTCAAGTCCGGCGTCAGCGCCGCGGAGCGCTCTGCCGCGCGTGCGCAGGCTGGCGTCGACTTTGCTGAGGCCTCAGTGCTCGGCGGCGAGCAGCTCGTCGCCGCCGAGGGCAGCCGAGCAGCGTCGCTGGAGGCGCTTCGCCGGGACCCTCGCGTCGAGCTGGCCGAGCCGAACGTCGTGGTCACTCCGGCGTCAGCGGACCCGTACTTCCCCGAGCAGTGGGCGCTGGAGAACACGGGGCAGGCAGGGGCCTCTGGGATCTCCGGGGCGCCTGACGCAGACATCGACGCGCCCGAGGCGTGGGCGCAGCAGCCCGGCGCCCCCGGGGTTCTCGTCGGCGTGGTTGACACTGGCCTGTCGCCAGTGGCTCCGGATCTACCGACCGACGCTCGGTGGCGCAACCCGGGTGAGATCGCCGGCAACGGCGTCGATGACGACCGTAATGGCTTCATCGATGACGTCACGGGCTGGAACACGCGCGAGAACAACGGGGACACGTCGGATGCCTCGCAGATGCATGGAACGATCGTCGCGTCGATCATCGCCGCCCGCCGGGATAACGCCACGCACATCGCCGGCATCGCGCCGGCGACGATCGTCCCGGTACGCATGTTCGACGCCAACCATCTCGGCAGCTCCTGGGACGCCGCGCAGGGAATGCGCTACCTCGCTCGCCTCGGCGTCCGGATCGTCAACCTTTCCGTCGGCAGCGCCGGCGACCCGGGACCCTACGCCGCGCAGGTTGCGGCCGACTATCCGGACACGCTCTTCGTCTTCGCCTCCGGCAACGACGGCGCGGACGTCGACGCAGCCGCTCCCGCGGCGCAGGGAGGCAACGCCTACTGCCGCATTCCAGCGGAGAATCTCGTGTGCGTCGGATCGAGCGACCGCTGGGACCAGAGGTCCCTGTTCTCGTCCTACGGCGCGGAATCGGTCGATCTCCTCGCCCCTGGCGACGACGTCTTCACGGCATCCGACGATGCGGTGAGCTGGTCGGGAACATCGCTCGCCGCGCCGCACGTCTCGGGCGTGGCAGCGCTCCTACTGAGCGCCGCCCCCCACGCCGGCGCCCGTCAACTTCGCGCAGCCCTGCTCGCGGGGGTCGACCCGATCGACGCCGCTCGCGAGATCACCTCGAGCGGTGGACGCCTGAACGCCGCTGGAGCTCTTCGCGAGCTCGCGACCTTCGACGCCGGAGCACCCCGACTCACCCAGCCCCCGACGATCGATTCCGACGTCGAGTACAACGTCGCCGCTACGGCGTCGTCGGGCCAGTGGACCCACGGTTCGGTCGAGCGCATCCAGTGGGAACGCTGCCATCCGGCGATCGAACACTGCTGGGCGATCGACGGCGCGTCCGCCACCACATACACGCCGATCAACGCGGACATCGGCTTTCGGCTACGCCTGCGTGTCGTCGCTCGCTCCGGATCGGGCCAAACCGTGGCGTACAGCGTGCCTGGCGACCTCGTCGTGGCTGGAGCGCAGGCGCACGATGTGGCGCCAGCGGCCGCGACCCCCCCTGAAATCACCGGCTCGTTCATCGCCTCGCAGCCCTTGACGCTCACACCAGGCACCTGGGAGCGCGAGGTAACTCGTACAACCGAGTGGCTGCGCTGCAACATCACCGCGGAGACGTGCAACGTCGTGCAAGTCGGCGGTAGCAGCCTGCAGACCGACTGGACCTACGACCGCGCGACCGTGCGCGTACGTGAGACCGTCGCCAACGCAGCCGGCACGACCACGGTGACCTCAGCCGCTACACCTCCGCTGGACATCATCCCAGCAGCCTTCACGACGCAGCCCACTCTGTCGGGGATGGACGCTGAAGGCCGCGCGCACGTCGGCAGCACCCTGACGCTCGACGGCGAGCAGTACACCGGCACGCCAATCCTTCGCGTGGACGTGCACTGGTACGCGTGCGCGACAACAGGCACCTGCTACGACCTTGTAGCTACCGGCCGCTCCTACACCGTTCGGGCCGCTGACCGCGGCAAGTACCTCCAGGCCGTCGCCGGCGTGGTGCAGTCGTCGCGCACCACCTCGTCGCGCCGACGGGTCGTGATCCACCCCGTCGGCGCATCGGCGCCCACGCTCGACCCGCCGCGCCTGACAACAACGACGCCACGAGTCGGCGAGACGCTTCACGTTGACGTCGACGCAGACGGGGTGCCAACGCCAGCGTCGACGGCGACCTGGCAGTCGTGCGACTTCACGGATTGCGTGACGCGTGCCACCGGGCTGGCTTACCAGCCGTCGACGACCGACGTCGGACGTCGACTCCGCGTGCGCGTAACAGCCTCCAACGCGTACGGCACAACCGACGCGGTCTCGAGCCAGAGCGCGACCGTCGCCGCCGCACCAGTCGCACCGGCGATCGCCGGGTTGGCGGTGCGCGGTGATGCAACCGTCGGCGGACAGGTGGCCGCCCAGGTGACCACCACGCCCAGCGCGGCGACTGCGCAGATCTTGTGGCTGCGCTGCTCTTCTCGCATGAGCGCCGACTGCACCGCTTACGGTGCGCACGGCGACACCCTGGCTCTCGACGCGTCGTGGACGGGCGCGTACGTGCGCGCGCGTGTCACCGCCGAACACGATGGCCTGAGCACGACATCGACCAGCGAGCCCATCGGCCCACTGCAGCACGCTGCACAGCCGCCGACGGGTCCAGAGATCCCCACTGGCTCGGTGGCGCCTCCGACGCCCACAGCGCTCAACGTGAGCCCAATCGACCACGACGCCCACGACGGCCAGGAGGGGGGAGATCCGAAGGCCGATGAGGACGCCCGACGGGACGCCGCGAAGGCCATCACCGTCAGCAGCTCGCTGCGCCTCCGGCGAGGGCTACGGCTGCCGTTGACCTGCCGGTCGCCCGGAGGGTGTGAAGGCTCCCTCACGATCCTTGCGCGATCACGCGTGCTCGCGCGTGGCCGGATCGCGCTCGAGCGGGGGCGCGGCGAAGTGCGGCTGCGGCTCACGCGCACCGGACGGCGCGAGATCGGGTCGCGAGCGCGGACCGTATCCCTACGGATCAACCTCGGTGACGTGCGGATCACCCGCCGACTCACCCTCCGTCGCTGACCCACACACCTCCGGATTTGCAGGGCTTTAGCGACTCAACCGCTGGGCCCATACGAGAATCCAACCGAGCACTGTTGACGACATGTCGACCATTCGGCTACCTTTCTGGGCGTTCCGGTCGTCCATCTGCATGCGCGGGCACTCACTCGCGCGTGCGGTCATGGACCGTCTCAAATCGAGCGTCACGCCTGCCGTGACGCAAGGAAGGAGTGGGCGTGTCCCACATCGATCAGCCCGACCGTCCGCGTCGAGGCCGCAGCATCAAGAAGTTCGTCGGCGGCACCGGTGCAGTCGCAGCCGTCGCCCTCATCGCCGCCTTCGGCGTGAACTCGGCGTTCACCGACAGCACGTCGTCCGACAACAACTTCTTCCAGTCGGGCTACCTCGCGATCGACTCCGACGCCGAAGGCGCCCTGGCGTCGGCGGGTTCGGCCGTCTTCGAGGTCGAGAACGTGAACGATGGCTCCACCGGTGCGAAGTGCTTCACCGTCGAGAACACCGGCTCCATCGACTACGACGCCCTCACCGTCTCCCGTTCGGCGGGCGACGACAGCGACACCGCCACGAACCTCGGCCTCGGTGAGGACATCACCTTCACCGTCGAGGCGATCAACGGCGGCGTCGACACCACGGGCGGCGACTGCACCGCGTTCGACGCGGACACGCCCGACCGCACCGTCGCCATCGGGGGCCTCGCCGAGACGCCCGCCAGCGACTCGGTGACCGAGCTCGCCGCCCTGAAGGAGTCCGGCGAGGCCGGCCCCGGCGACAAGGTCTCGTACAAGGTGTCGTACGTCGTCGACATCGACAACGCTGACGCCCAGCAGGAGATCAACGACATCGACTTCACCTGGGCCGCGTCGCAGGGCTAACCCCTCGGACGCGCTTCAACATGAAGCGATAGCCGGACGCAGAGGCCGATCCTTCGGGGTCGGCCTCTCGTCGTTCCAGC
>SXGQ01592549.1_pt1 | contig 10947 bp, 10 predicted proteins | sample 3178371 | NCBI WGS metagenome assembly SXGQ01 (sample SAMN11356859, study PRJNA531348) | freshwater metagenome | isolation source: freshwater sample F1-20 | place: China: Fuxian Lake, Yuxi | collected 2017-12-25 | reverse complement strand
GTCGACCCGGAGCCCGTCGATGTGGAACCGCTCGCACCAGAACAGGGCGTTCGCGGCCAGAAAGTTCCGCACCTCGTGACGGCCGTAGTTGAAGATCAGCGTGCCCCAGTCCTGATGGGCGCCCTGCCGGGGGTCGGCATGCTCGTAGAGTGCCGTGCCGTCGAATCGGGCCAGCGCCCATCCATCCCGTGGGAAGTGGGCCGGGACCCAGTCGACGATGACCCCGAAACCCGCGCGGTGCAGCTCATTGACCAGGTACTGGAAGTCGTCCGGGGTCCCGAAGCGGCTGGTCGGGGCGTAGAACCCGGTGACCTGGTATCCCCAGCTGGGGAAGAAGGCGTGCTCCGCGACCGGGAGGAACTCGACGTGGGTGAATCCGGTCTGCTGGAGGTACTCCACGAGGGGTTTCGCGAGCTCCCGATAGGACAGGGATTCCCAGGCGCTCTTCCGTTTCCACGATCCCAGATGGATCTCGTAGATGCTCATCGGGGATCGCAGCGGGTTCGAGGACCTCCGACGCTGCATCCAGTCGGCGTCGCTCCATTGGAACTTCCGGTTGTTCCAGACCACGGAGGCATGCTTGGGCGGCTGCTCGAAATGAAAACCGAACGGGTCGGTGTTCAGCTTCAAAGCACCGTGGGCATCCAGGATCTCATACTGGTAGAGGGCTCCCTCACCGATCCCGGGGATGAAGATCTCCCAGACCCCCGAGGAACCGAGCTGCCGCATCAGATGCCGTCGACCATCCCACTGGTTGAAGTCGCCGACGACCGACACCCGTCGGGCATTGGGCGCCCAGACCGCGAAGGAGACGCCCGGGACTCCATCGAGCGTCCGCATGTGGGATCCAAGGACGTCTGCAAGACGTTGGTGGTTGCCTTCGTTGAAGAGGAAGAGGTCTGTCTCACCCACCGTGGGCCAGAAGGAGTAGGGGTCCCGACCCTGGCTGCGGCCTCCGTCCGGCCATGTGACCCTCAGATCATAGGCGTAGACCGCCTTGGCCTCCGGGGTCTGTCCTTCGAAAACGCCTGTCTCGGAAATCAGACCCAGCTCGAAGGTGGGCCCCGCGTCCTTGACGACGGGGATGATCTCGACCCGGGTGGCCCCGGGCATGAACGCCCGACCCACCAGGCCGGTGCCGTCCCCGAGCGGATGGAGCCCCAGGATGGAGTGGGGTGAGCGGTGGCGGAGTCCGGCGAGGTCGGACAGTTCCTGCGGCGTCAACAGCACGCGTGGACGCTATCCCGGCATGGAGGGGCTCGGAAGGGAGAACTGGAGCGGGCTTTCAGTCCTGGGAATCCGGGATCCGTTCATGCAGCAACCCGGAAACAAATCGACCTTGCCCGGGTGGGGTCGGTTGTTACCGTCGCGGGCCGTGGCCTGTCCCCGCGGTAGTTTTCCCGGGGCGGCCTCTCATTTTTTCCCGATCGGCCCAGCCTCCCATTCGCGTGAAGATCTTTTCCGGCACTGCCAACATCTCACTCGCGCAGTCGATCTGTGACGGCATCGACGTCCCTCTGGGAAAATGCACCGTCAGCACGTTTCCGGATGGTGAGACGTTCGTGAAGATCGACGAGAATGTGCGGGGCCAGGACATCTTCATCGTCCAGTCGACAAGCCCTCCGGCGAACCAGCATCTGATGGAGATGTTCATCATGATGGACGCCTTTCGTCGGGCCAGCGCGAGCCGGATCACGGCCGTGATGCCCTTCTATGGCTATGCCCGACAGGACCGGAAGGATCAGCCCCGGGTGGCCATCACGGCGAAGCTCGTGGCGAACCTGCTGGTGGCTGCGGGGGCCAATCGGGTGCTCACGATGGATCTGCACGCCCAGCAGATCCAGGGCTTCTTCGACATCCCGGTCGACCACCTTTACGCGGCACCGGTCATCTACGAGTACCTGCTCAAGAAGAATCTCGAAAACCTGGTCGTGGTCAGCCCGGATGTCGGGGGGATCAAAATGGCCTATGCCTACGCGCAGCGGCTGGATGCCGAGTTGGCGATCGTGGCGAAGCGGCGCAAGAGTCCGACCGAGACGGAGGCCACGGCGGTGATCGGCGACATCGCCGGACGGAACGTCCTGCTGGTCGATGACCTTACGGAGACCGCGGGGACCCTCACCAGCGCGGCGGCCCTGTTGAAGTCGCGGGGCGCGGAGAAGATCATCGCCTGTGTGTCCCATGCGCTTCTGACCGACCTCGGTGTCGAGCGGATCAAGAATTCTCCGATTGACGAATTGATCACGACCGATACGGTCCTCCGGCCCGTCTATCCCGGGGTAAACGTCACGACCTTGTCCGTGGCGCCGTTGTTGGGTGAGGCCATCAAGCGCATTCACCAAAACTCCAGCGTTACGTCCCTGTTCGAGTTTAAGGGCGGGCGTACCAGCTGATCTGGTCGCCGCAGATACGACCGACATGAAATCACTCGCACTCAGCGCTTCACCGCGCACCCAGACGCGCCGCAAGGGCGCACGCAAGATCCGAAGCAGCGGCCGCATTCCGGCCATCATCTACGGACGGCACAACCCCCCGCAGAATCTCGAGATCGACGCCAAACAGTTCGACGAACTGGTCCACAAGGCGCATACTGAGATTATCCTCGTCGACCTGACGGTTGAGGGTGATGCGAAGCCGGCCCGGTTGGCGTTGGTCCAGGATGTTCAGCATCATCCGCTCTCCGGGAAGGTGCTCCACCTGGATCTTCACGAGGTGAAGGCCGACGAGAAGGTGTCGATCGAAGTTCCCGTCGAGGCTGTGGGCGTCCCGGATGGTGTGAAGAATGGGGGTGGCACCCTGGAGCACGTGCGGTTCCGGATTCGTGTCCGCTGCCTCCCGAAGGATCTCCCTGAGCAGATCAATGTCGATGTCACCAACCTGAAGGTGGGCGAGACGCTCCATATCGGTGAAATCGTTGCGCCACCCGGTGTCGAGCTCCTGGGTGACAAGAAGATCCCTGTTCTTGCGGTGGCGGCGCCGGTGACCGAGGCGGCAGCCGAAACCGCTGCGGCTCCTGCCGCAGGTGAGGCTGCGAAGCAGCCTGAGATGATCAAGGAGAAGAAGGAAGAGCCGGCTGCTGACAAGAAGAAGTAGTTGTCTCGTCTCGGGACCCCTGACGGGGTGCCGAGTCCTTTGTGCCCGCGATGCAGGATCATTCGCTCATCGTGGGGTTGGGGAATCCAGGTCCCGAATACCGGAACACACGTCACAACGCCGGCTTCATGTTGGCGGACCGGTTGGCCGAAGGCTGGCGGGGATCGTGGCGGATGGAGTCCAAGTTCTTTTCCGAAATCGCCGAATGTCGAGTCGCGGGACGCAGAGTGACCCTCTGCAAGCCGCAGACATTCATGAACGCCAGCGGCCAAGCCGTGGCCCGGCTCGGCTCCTTCTTCAAGGTGCCACCGGTCCACATCCTGGTCCTGGTCGACGATGCCGACCTGCCGCTGGGATTCCTGCGACTGCGTCCTGGGGGAAGCCCCGGTGGCCATCATGGTCTTGAATCGATCGAACAGGTGCTGGGCACGCGTGACTATCCCCGACTAAAAGTAGGGATTGCGCGACCGAGGCAGGATCGGCGTAATATTGCGGACTATGTGCTGGGCGACGTCTCCGATGTCGAACAGCCTGTGCTAAACGAAGTTCTGACAAGGGCCTTCCGGCAGGTGGAATGCTGGTTGGTCGATGGGGTGATGCAGGCCATGAACCGCTACAACGGTTCCGGGTCGATCTCCCCGAAAGATTCCACGAACCGAGAAAGGAAATTGCAGTGAAACGTTACGAAGGTCTGTTCATCCTCGATCTCGCCGGCCGGGAGGAGGGCCTGAACGACGTGGTGGAGAAGGTCAAGAGCCTCCTCGCCGGGTCGGGCGCCAAGGTCGAAACCGTCCAGAAGATGGACAAGAAGGCGTTTGCCCGGGTCACCGACAAGAAGGTGACTGGCGGACATTTCGTGAACGTCGTGTTCGAGGCCACACCGACGGTCATGACGGCGCTCCAGAGCAAGTTCGTCCATGTTCCGGAGGTCTACCGCGTCCAGTTCGGGGCTGCCTCGAAGTTTGTCGCGGCTCCCGTCGAAGCCTGAACTTGATGCGGGTTCTTCCGCACCCCCACCCATGGCCAGCTACAACAAGGTGATTCTACTGGGTAATCTGACCCGGGACCCTGAGCTGCGGTACACTCCGAAGGGGACCGCTGTCGCCCGCCTGGGTCTCGCTGTGAACCGATCCTACAAATCGGAAACCGGCGAGACCAAGGAGGAGGTCACATTTCTGGACGTCGATGCCTGGGGCAAACAGGCCGAGCTGATCGGTCAGTATCTCCGGAAGGGGAATCCCTTGTTCGTCGAGGGCCGCCTCCGGCTCGACCAGTGGGACGACAAGCAGACCGGCCAGAAGCGCAGCGCGCTCAAGGTGGTCATGGAGAACTTCCAATTCATCGGCGGTCGTGCCGAGGGGACCCAGGGTGCGGCAGCGCCGAGCCGGCCCCCGTCCCGTCCCGCGGGTCCCGCCGAGCCTCCCACTTCCGATGGACCGCCTCCCGAGGAGGACGATGTCCCATTCTGAATCTCTTCCCAACTGAACCAGTCATCGTATGTCGAAAACCGAAGTCATCCTCATCAAGAACGTGGTCGGCCTGGGCGCCGAGTCGGACCACGTCAGTGTCACCTCTGGCTACGCCCGCAATTTTCTGATCCCGGGCGGCCTCGCCGTCCCCGTCACCCACGGCAACCGGAAGTGGATCGAGAACCTTCAGCGTCGTCGCGCGGAGCGGGAAGCCCACGAGCTCAACTCGATGACCGAGCTGGCCAAGAGTCTGAACAAGGTCACGCTCACCCTCCTCGTCAAGACGGGCGACGATGGCAAGATGTTCGGCTCGATCACGTCCGGCTCCGTGGCTGATGCCCTCAAGACCCAGCTCGACGTGGCCCTCGACAAGCGGAAGATCCACCTTGAGAAGCCGATCCACGCGACTGGGGATCACGAAGTGGAGCTCCGGCTCCATCCCGAGGTTCGCTGCAGCCTGAAGATCGCGGTCAAGAGCACCACTCCCCAGCCTGAGGCGCCGACGGCCCCGACCGCAGAGGCGGCCAAGGAGTCGGCAAGGACCGAGAAGCGGGGACGTCGGTCTCCCGCCGAGGGTGCGGCCAAGTCCGCGTAACTTTGCCCAGTGTTGGAATTCCAACGCAATTGATCCAAGGCAGGCCCAGGGCCTGCCTTTTTCTTTGTTGGCCTGCTCCACCGACCTTTCCGACACCCCTGAACTGGATCCACGCCGATCGAGGCTGCCTCTGGAAACCCGGTCCGGGGCTCGGCCCGCGCACGATTCTATGGCAAGTTTCCAGGGTGGCCTCGGCGAAGTCTCGATCCCCTGATCCGATGAACACCCCCTCGCCTGTCATCTCACCGCTCCAGACCTATCTCAACGACCTGCATGCCTGGCACCGGGCGGTCTAGGATGGGGAGGTGGCCACCTACATCCCCGAGTTGGCCAAGGCGGATCCAGAATGGTTCGGGATCTGTCTGGTCACCGCCGGTGGCCAGGTCTACGAGGCTGGGGATACCCGACAGGCCTTCACCATCCAGTCGATCTCCAAGCCTTTTGTCTACGTACTGGCCCTTGAGGACAACAGCCGTGGTGAGGTTCTCAGCAAAGTGGGCGTCGAGCCGACGGGTGATGCATTCAACGCGATCAGTCTCGAACCCGTGACCGGGAGGCCGAGGAACCCGATGATCAACGCCGGTGCGATCGCCTCGGCTGGGCTCGTGGCTGGCAAGAATCCTGGAATCCGCTGGAACCGGGTCCTCGAGATGTTGTCGGCCTTTGCGGGGGAAGCCCTCGTGATGGATCAGACGGTCTACAGATCCGAGTCCGAGACGGGACACCGAAACCGGGCCATCGGACACATGCTCCGGAACTTCGGGATTCTGTCCGAGGATCCCGATCCCGTGGTGGACCAGTATTTCCGACAATGCTCGGTCTCGGTCACCTGCCGGCATCTCGCCGTGATGGCGGCCACCCTTGCGAACCGAGGGATCAACCCGCTCACCCACAGAAGGGCCATTCGGGGGGAATATGTCGAAAGCGTCCTGGGCGTCATGGGTTCCTGTGGCATGTATGACTATGCCGGGGAATGGCTCTACCGGGTTGGGATGCCGGCCAAGAGCGGGGTCGCCGGCGGGGTCATTGCCGTGCTGCCCGGACAACTTGGGATCGGGGTCTTCTCGCCCAGGCTCGACCTCCGGGGAAACAGCGGCCGGGGACTTGCGGTCTGCGATGACCTCTCCCGCGATTTCGATCTTCATCTGTTCAACAACCCCCACGAGGTCCGTTCGGTGATCCGCCTCAGCTTCACCGCCCTCGACGTCACCTCGAGCCGTGCCCGATCGGAGCCTGAGCTGGAGATCCTGGAGCGACACGCCCGAGGGATCCGTGTCTACCAGCTCCAGGGACACCTCACCTTCTCGTCCGTGGAGGTCGTGGTTGGGCATCTGGTGAGGGATTCCTCCCACGGCGAGGCATCCATCCTCGACTTCAAGCATGTCGTCGGCATCAACGAGTGTGCCTGCAGACTTCTGCACGATCTGGTCCTCTGCCTCGATTCGATCGGTCACCCGGTGGTCTTCACGCATGTCGCCCGGTTCCCGCATCTTCGGCGGGTCATGAAGGGGCGGATGCCCGATCGATTCGAGCGCCTGTTCCATTCGGTTGAGGATCTCGATCGTGCTCTGGAGTGGTGTGAGGATCTGGTGCTGATGCGTGAGCACCCTTCCGGGAAGGCCGAGGTTGGGGCGGAGCTATGCGATTTCCCACTGTTGGCGGGTCTCACCGCAGAGCAACAGACAAGGGTGAGGGAACTTCTCCGGAGGCGATCGTTCCGAACCGGTGAGCTGTTCCTGCTGGTGAGGGGACAGGTCGTGATCTCTCTGCCGATCCAAGGGGAACACCCTCGTCGCCTTGGATCCTTCGGCCCCGGGATGGTCTTTGGAGAGATGGCATTGCTCGACCAGTCGCCCCGTTCCGCCATGGTGACCGCTGAAACGGACGTCGACTGCGATCTGCTCACCCGGGAGGACTTTGACCGGCTTGGAACCATTCACCCGGAGATCCAGATTCTCCTCCTGAGGAACCTGGCCCTTCTGCTCTCGGCGAAGCTCCGCAAGGCGAACCATCAGATCGGCGCCATGGACACCTGAGGGTCTCCGCTTGGGTGAACGGGCTCCCTGTCGGACACCGATTCATCCCGGATTGGGCCGCTGCGAGTCCCCATCAAGAATCCAGTTTACGGGGCTTCTTCGAAGCAACAGGCTGCGGCGATGAGTCTGAAGGGAGCTGCCAAAAGCGCACTCTTGAATCATCCGCGGATGGAGTTGGTTGCCACGGGGTTGTGGCTCTTCGGCACTCTTCAATGGGCGAAGCTCCGGCGGCACATGCTTCGTGCCCGAGGCAACAGCATCTTCGTCGAGGAATGGGAGATGGGGATGTGCTCCCTGCGTCCCGTTGCCGTGCTGGAGACGGTCCTGGCACGGTTCCATCCGGGATCCGTCCTGGATGTTGGATGCGGCACAGGCGGTTCCCTGGCGTTTTTTGTCGAGAGAGGCCTCGATGCGATGGGTGTCGAGGGGTCGGCCCTCGCCATCTCGAGGAACCCCAACGCGGCACGTGTCCGACGACATGACCTTGAGATCCCCCTCGATCTCGGCAGGCGGTTCGATCTCGTCTGGTCGTTCGAGGTGGCCGAGCATCTGCGTCCAGAGAAGGCGGGAACGTTCCTAGACACCCTGACGCGTCATTCCGACCTCGTGGTGATGAGTGCCGCACCGAAAGGCCAGGGGGGGGATGGCCATTTCAACGAACAGCCGCCCGAGTACTGGATCGATCTCATGGCGGCCCGGGGCTATCGGCTGCTCGGGGAGGAAACGGATCAGCTGAGGGGCCTCTCCGGAAACCCGGCCGCCGATGAACACACGAGAGCCCTGGCAGGGAACCTCCTCGTGTTCCGTCATGGCAAAAAAGGCTAACCTGGGAGGATCGATGCCGGGTCGTTAGCCCCATGACGGACCTCGCCGACCCCCATCAGGCCTGTCTCGCCCCGGGTTCCGGTGCTGTTCCAGTCCCCAACGGTGTCGGTTTCGTGTCCGCCGTCCGCCTGGATCGGGACCGTGTCCCCGGATTCGACCGGCCTCAGATGATGAGGGTCCTGATGGATCGGGATTTCTGAATCCCGGTGTCGAAAATCAGCCTTGGGTGGATCAAGCCGACGATTGCCCCGGGTGACCTCGGCCCCCATCCTCAGTTCATGTTGATTCCGATCCTCGGCCTGGGCGCGGGGTTTCTCCACGTCTGGTCTGGACCGGATCATCTGGCGGCAGTGGCGCCGCTGGTGGCCCGGTCCCATGCCGGGGGGTGGAAGATTGGGTTGCGCTGGGGGCTGGGGCATTCCGCGGGTGTGGCCCTTGTGGGACTGGCAGCCCTGGGACTTCGCGAGACGCTGCCGATGGAGGCGATCTCGGGATGGAGTGAACGTCTGGTGGGGGCGATGCTGATCGGAATCGGGCTCTGGGGGTTTCGGCAGGCCGCCCGACTCCACATCCACTCCCATCACCATACCCATGACGGCGAGACCCATGCCCACCTGCATGTGCACTCCCATTCGCATGGGGACCATGACTCCGCGCGACAAGGACACCCCCACGCTGCCATGGGGATTGGCACGCTCCACGGCCTCGCTGGAGGTTCCCATTTTCTCGGAGTTCTCCCGGCGTTGGCCCTGCCGACTGCCTCGTCCGCGGTCACCTACCTGCTCGCCTTTGCCGCCGGGACCGTTCTTGGGATGATGACGTTCACCGCGCTGATCGCCTGGGGATCCCGGTGCCTGGGACACGAGGGCTTCCACTACCGGAACCTGCTCCGGTTGTTGGCGGCCTCGGCCGTGGGCGTTGGTGTGTGGTGGCTCGTGGGGCCCGCATAAGCCGGTCCCGGATCAGTGGCCCATCCGCCGGATCCACACCGTCACGGCTGTCTCGATAGCGCCTCCAGGTAGTCGATCAATGAGGACAGTTCCCGGACGGTGAGGCCGGAGACGAGCCCTTCGGGCATCAGCGACTTCTGCTGCTTCTCACGACGGGTGATCGATGTGACCGGGATGACCTGCTCTTGGGCCGTGATGGTCCGGACCGTCACGGCATCCGCTGCCTCGCGGACGACGAAACCGTCGAGTTCCGATCCGTCCTTCAGCTCGAAGTGGTTGGCGACGAATCCCTGGGCGAGGGTCTTGTTCGGGATCAGGATCGCCTCGGCCAGGGCGGGTCTCCGGTAGGTCCGGGCGATGCTGCCCAGATAGGGGCCTTTCAATGCGTCCTCCTTGCGGACCGTGTGGCAGCCGTTGCACCCAACCTGGGTGAACAGCTGTTCGCCGCGGGCGGGATCGCCTGATCCGGTGCCCACCGCCTCGATGACATCACCGACGCTGAGGTCTGCGACCTTGGGCGACTGGGCCTCTGCCCGGAATTTCTCGGGATCGATCTTCAGGCGCTGGATCGTGTCCTTGGCGGCATTGGCCACCTGGGGGTCGGGGTCGGCGAGCGCAGCGACGAACTGACCGGCGCGGCTGGCATCGCGGACCTGGGCGGCGGCCTTCAGGATCTGGATCCGGCGGGAGGGTTTCGACCATCCCTCGTCCACGGACCTGGACGCAGCCGCGCGGGCCTCCGGGGAACCGGTCTTCTGCGAGGCCATCCGCAGCAGGAGGCCCTCGGCGAGGAGCGATGCCGGTCCGTCCGCCTTGGCGGCCTGGGTCTCGAACACCTCGTGGACCTGGTCGAGGACCGTGGCGTTGGCCACGGCGTTCTTCGCCTTCTCGGCAAGGTTGTTCTCCGTCCGGGTCTGCTGGACCCGCGCATGGCTGCTCAGGACCGCCTGCCAGGCCTCCCTCGAGGGCGATTTCGTGAGGGCGATGAGTCCCTGGGCGCGTGCGGCATCGGCAGTCTCCGGGGCGCCCACCAGGCGCACCAGCAGGGGCACCGCTGACGGCGGCAGCTGCTCGGCGTCGGCGAGCTGGGCGGCGAGGGCGGGTGCGAGGCTGGGTTCGGTCGCGGCACGTGCGATCAGCGTGTCGAGCGCCTCCGCGGCGGGAATCCGATGGCGGGCGAATTCACGACCCAGGAACGCCGCTTCCTTCGGGTCCGTCTGTCGGAGAACCTGCTGGAGAGTCCCGGCAATCCGAGGCGTCTCGCTCCAGGCCTCGGGCTGATAGAAGGGTCCCCTCGTGTCGGGACGGGTCCCCCAGGAGTCTCCCTTCCAGACCCCTTCCCTGAAATGGAGGCGACACAGGGCCGTTAGCAGACCGGCACGACGCTCGGGATCGGTCTCCCGTCCAAGTCGGTCGACCAGAGCGGACACGATCTCCGGGGAATGCAGCGACTGCAGCACCCGGAGGGCACCCTCACGACGGCTCTTCGGCGCCTCCGGGTTGTCCACCACCGCAAGACACGCCTCACCCGCCTTCAGGGTCTTGAGGGCTTGGACGGTGGCCTGGGCGACAACCGGGTCGGCATCGGAAAGAACTGCGGTCAGGGATCGGGCTGCGGTGGGATCACCCAGCCGTCCGAGGGCGATTGCGGCCTCACGACGGGTCCGTTCCCGGGGCGAGCCGAGGGCTCCGACCAATGCCGTCGTGGGGATTCCGGCAAGTTCCCCGGTCCGATCCGTCAGGGCACGGATGGCCCAGGGGGCGATCGAATCGTCGCGGATCCACTGCAGCAGGGCCGGCGTCGCACGGACCCCCAGCCACTGCTTCAACGTGAACACCGCAGCCACCCGGGAGGCGCGCGGCTTGGTGGCATCGGCTGCGAGCCCCTGAAGGAGGTTTGCGGTCACGGTGGTCCGGGGTGTGGGGGGCGATGGACGACGCAGGAGCGCCCGCTGGGCCTCGAGACGGCGCCGATGGCT
>SXGQ01130517.1_pt1 | contig 10948 bp, 23 predicted proteins | sample 3178371 | NCBI WGS metagenome assembly SXGQ01 (sample SAMN11356859, study PRJNA531348) | freshwater metagenome | isolation source: freshwater sample F1-20 | place: China: Fuxian Lake, Yuxi | collected 2017-12-25 | reverse complement strand
TGTTTACACCGATTCTGACCTAGAGCTGGATGAAAATTTTCCGAAGGACTGGAAAGAACAAATGCTAGAATTGATTAAATCACACAAAATCAATAAGATAGCCCTAGCCATAAGAATTGATGATTTGCCAGAACACTATCGGTACAGAAATCAGGTAAAGCGCAACGAGGGTCGCTGGTGGCTTGAAGAGGTGGAAAAAGGGGTATTTAAAGCTGATACGGACACCACATTTGCCCTCATGAGGAACATTCATGACAACTGCTTCCCCAGCTTAAGGGTGGCTAAAAACGGCTTTATTTGCCGTCATGTGCCATTTTATATAGACCTAGATAATCTTGACCCAGAAGAGAAATACTATCTGGATAATCATGATTCTAGAAAAATAACCCAGTACACTAAGCAGCATATAAATCCAGAGTTTTATGGAGATATATAAAATATTAGAAAGGCCACAAGTTGCAGCTATAATGTGCACTTATGGGCGTTTTTCTTGTGTAGAGAGAGCTGTAAACTGCTTTTTGGCACAAACCTATGCTAACAAATTTCTTTACATATATAATACTGACGTAGATAGTCCCTATACACAAACAGACGAATTATGGCGACTTGGTATAAGAATTGAAAACAATAACATAGATTATCAGACTAAACGACCCTATACTAATGTCGGGGCAATAAGGAGGGATGCTCTTGAATGGGCTTATTATGTAAGCGGAAGAATACCAGTAGACAGTAATTTAAGAGACAGAATAAAATATGATTTTTATTCAAACGGATATGTAGTCACTTGGGATGACGATGATATATTTTTACCACATTTTATGAGGCAAGCGATTTACAGAATGAAACAAACGGGTTTACCTTCATTTAAGCCAGAAAAATCATTCTTTTATAGTGGAAATCACTTACGATTAGTTAAAAATACCCTTGAGGCTTCAGTAGTTGCTAGTATGAAAAAAGTATATGAATATGGGTATTTATTAGAGACTGGAAAGGAGGGGTTGTCATGGTATACAAAAATGAGGGACAATAAAGAGCTGGACGAAAATGACTCTTACTACGTGCCTAGTTACTGCTTTAACTGGAATGACGGTCAGGAAATGAAAGCCCCCCACAAACAGTCAGGAGACATAGACAACCCAGATAACTTTGAAAATCATAAAAATAACTCTTTAGATAGGGTAGGTGGTAGGCTAATATCAATATGGGATGAAAAAAAAATGAGGGAAACCTATCAACCCTATATTGATTATTTCAATAATAGTGTAGCAGATTTCCCCCCAGAGCTGGTAGAAAAATACCTAACCTTTTTTATTAAACAATAGAGTCTAACTCTTCGGCTACCCGTAGTGCTTTTACTTGAATAGCTCCATTGATTATAGTGTTAACGAACTCCCTGAAACTTTTATTACTTAAATAATATTCTTGTACTTTTTTGAGTCCAAGACTGGAATCACCCGTAATTTCCATAAAAGCTCTACCCTTTTCAGTTGCATCATGAATTGTGAAGATAAAGTTGGCTGGCTGCGGTAATTCTCTAATTATAGCATCTTCTTTTTCAACTTTTGTTACTTGATTAGTTGAAATATCATAGACTTGTTGGAACGAAGATTTTTTGGGTCTTCCTCTTTTACCTTTAGGCTTACTTACTAAAGATTCTGTTTTTTTGGGTCTTCCACGACCTCTCTTTTTTGTTTCCATTTTAGTTGTTTTTGTTATTAATATTTAGCTTTTTTCTTCTTCTTCCTCTGGTATATCGGGAAGGGAATTAAATGTATTTATAGCAGATGTTTGTTTAACTGGCGAGATTTTCTTTCCATCAACTATTTTTATTGTATTGTCTTCGTCAAGCTGAAGGATAGCTCCCCCCTCAAATCGGTTATCCATTTCAATAGCTTTATTTCCATAGTAATCTTTAGGGAGCATTTTTGAGAGCTGCATCAAAGCCGTTTTTTTGACCATCCACATATTGGGGTCTTTTTTATCGTTGAAATACAGCTCGTTATTATATCTTGATAAAGCTTGAATTTTTATGATATCTCCTTTTGAAAGGACACAGAACTGGTAGTCTCCAGATTTTAGTTTAGCTACTGCATACACGAACTTTAGCGTTTCAGCGTTTCTAGGCACCGAAAAGTTTGGCTTATGTATGATATTTGGCTCAAGACCATAAATAGGTTCAAACTCATCTCCTTCGTATACACATTCCGTATGAACTTTAGTTACTTCCCCTGACCGAAGGATAATATTTACTAGACCTTTGTACCCTATCATGGGGGTTACCGACATCTTACCGTCAATCTTTCTTGGAATGAGGTAAAATTGACCCAGCATATCGGAAGGGATAAGTCCTATTTCTGCACCTGCCAAAATTGAAGCAAACATGGAGCTGGGATTTTCCAAAAAAGCCTGCTGCAGTTTTTCGCTCTTTTTTATTTCAGATAGCACAATTTGTACAAACTGGGCTGGTTCAATGTTGTGCTTCTTTAAAAGGTCTGGAAGCACGCTTTGCTTGTAGGTATCTAAGTACTGACTGAATCGCTGTGATGGAGTAAGCGGTTTTGCCTTTTCTGGCTCAAGTGCTAAAGGAAGGGTGGCTTGAGGTTCTTTTGATGGTTTTTTTTCTGGTTTCATTTTATTTATTGGTTCTGTATAGTTTAGTATAGCATTCTTTTACTTCACAATAGTATCTTACAGAATGTACATTGTAAGGCAAATAAACTATTTGCTGACAAAGGTAACAACGGTATCTGTATTTTATCGCCATGAAGGATTATTATTTTCTGAAATAATTTTATCAATTTCTTCTTTGGTTAATCTCTCTGTTAAATCAATTATTGTGCCATCTGCTAGTTTTACAAAAAAGTACAATAACTTTTTATCAATTAGTTCGTCTTCATTGAATTCATGTAGCCCATGACACTCTTCAACTCTTGTAGGATACCGCTTGTAAAAAAACTGAACAGTTGCTCTTGCATCAAACTCAAAATAATCAATTTCGTCATAATTATCGCTCATAAAATTACTTTAAATGAATAATTATTTTATTTTTAATAAGTTTTGGTTTCGCTAACCCCTCGAATAAAGCTACATTTTCATATTGTTCAGGGCTTGAAAATTCATCTACCATTTCAACTTCGATATCTATTTCATTTTGTAATATGAATTCAATATCGCTTTGAGTTATCAAATCGTAAATAAAATCAGTTGGTTTGATTCCCCACCCGTGAGCTATGTATCCAATTTGTTTATGCTCTATGATGGTTCCGTCTTCTAATTCAACTTGTGGCTTTTCTTCTACGATTGTTAATGTAGCTGGGCTTCTCATTAGTAGTGTATTTCTTCAATTAAGGGGATTACAGTTTTTTTATCGCAATTATCGAAATAGGCACATTCTTTACATCTTAAGTAGCTTGGTCTTGCTTCTAAAGCTTCAGGATTTTTGCTATGATATTCAACGTATCTTAACATTTTAGGAATAGTGATTGTCCCATGAAGGTTTATATGCTCCTCTTGAACGTTTACTTTTATTATTTTAGCCTTTTCAGGGTCTTTAGCTGAAAATATAAAAAAGTAGAAGGGCATATTAGGTATCCCCGAAATTTGGCTCATCAAGTATTTATAGTGAGTTGGCTGTAATAACAACTTAGATTTGTATACCAAAGATTCTGTATGCCATCCATACTCACTGAACTTGTCGTCAAAAAGGCTAGTGTATTTGATGTCAATGATACACTCTTCTCCATTCCATTCGGCACGGATATCTGATATACCGCTAACTCCGTTGTGTGACATATATTCTCCATACTTCAATATTTTAATTTTATGTTCATCTACCATTTTTTTAAATAGCTCGGCAGATTTAGTAGCTCTTTCATATTCTGCACCCATTTTTTGTTTTGCTGTCCCTTTATAAACTAGTTCAGCCTCTGGAATTTGGTCTCCCTCACGAACATAGCCAGTGCATAAATACTCGAAATAAATTCCCAGCTTTTGAGTGTCGCTTTGTGGAGTAGGAAGCTTTTGAAAAAACTGTTTGTGAAGGGCTAATCCACATCCCTTGACATTTTCATCGTAATAATCAAGGTAGGCTTTTAAGAGACTTTGGCTTAAGTTTGGTTTTTGCATATTTTATGGTTTTTTTAAAAAATCTATTCGTATCTCTAATAAAGAAGAATATTTCTATTGAGCAATATAGTGTAATAAATAGAGGTAAACATATAAAAACTAAATAAAAAAATGATATTATGATAGCTACAAGTTTCAATTTAGGTTCCTTATATGGTGGTACATCATAGTTCTTCAGCCCCTCCAAAGATTGATTTTCTAACATCTTTTAATACTTTGGATTTTTTAATTACTTCCATAGCTTCTTCAATACTCGAAAATTCTACTACAATTGCCTCTTCTTTTAAAACGTCCTCGTTTTTAAATTTATGATTTTCACAATAAAGATTTTCCCCAGTAGTCAAAAAAATATTTTTAGAATAATCGTAAGCGTTCGTAACCTTAATCAAGCTGCAGCTGCTAAATTCTTTATGGAAAAAACGGCAGTTCCCACATTTCCTAATCATGGGTAAGCTTTTCTGGTTTAAGTAAAATTCCATTTATTGGTTAATTTATGGTGTAAGTTATTAAAAAAGTGTTGTTTGAGTATTAAAGTCCTTATCTTCTTCTATTTTGTATACGTTTTCATAAAACTCCATAGTTAGTTCGTTCATCCTATTTAGAAATGCAACCATCTCTGCTACCACAGTAGTCTTTGCACTAAGGACTGGTTTTCGTGTTTTACGGTCTATTTGTAAGCTGACCATTCCATTTTTTTTGAATGCTTCCATCAGAGATTTGCAATCTTTTTGCATGCTTTCAATGTGGTCTTTAAACATCTTTTTATGGCTTTCCATTTCTACTGCAATCTCCGCATGACTAGTGCCTAGCCCCTCCATATTTTCCATAAAGATTTCTAGGCAATCTCCTTGAATTAAACTGGCTAATTTCCGCCTTTTTGATTCTGGTAGTTCTGGGTACACCTCTGCCAAGCTTTTTTCTACAGCTTCAAAAACTTTGGTTTTTAGTGTGTTTTTCATACTTTTACCTAAGATTCATTGTCTTCTACCACAATTTCGGAATAGCAGTCGGTTTGTGCCTACTGCTTTTCTTTTTTATAAAAAGTATCAGTTTCTTTTTCTGGTTTATTTGGTTCAATCAGCTGTTTCCATTCCAATCCAAAAATGTCCAAGTATTCTTGCACTTTTTTTCGGTTTTCTGGCTTGTCTACGTAATAAATACAATCGGTCTTATAGCATATAAAATCCTCATTAAGCATTTTAGCTAATGTCATCATGTGCTCATAGCAGCAATATCTTATGTTGTTATAGATTTTCTGAAGTATAGGGTCATATTTCAACACCACCGTCTTATTCGTGAACTCCCCGTCTTTAATAATCTGGTATTCTTTTGCACTAGCAAGGTTAGCCAGAGCTGCCAGCCTAATAGCCTTATCCTTGATTAAAAGACCCTTTTTGTAGGTTTTTTCAGTTATGACACCTTCCAAGTAAGCTATCCGCCAGTAGGCGTGGTTCACGTCCGTAGCCGTAACCTTACCGCTGTAGGCACGAAGCTTCTCATTCCATAGGTTTACTGGAAGTCGCTGTCTGGCCTTAATGCGTTTGTCTGAAATAAACTCCCGCACGTCATTCATTACTGACCTGAATACCCACATACCCGCTACCACCTTCTTCTTTCTGGAAGGGAATAAAAACTTACGATTTTGCCAGATTATTTCGTCTGAAAATGAGCCTTGTCTGTAGTAGGCTACACCCTTCTTGCCCTTTAGTCTATCTAGAATTGCCTTTTTTTGCTCACTTCTTAAAACAGTGAAGCCATTTTGGTTTGACATTTTTTATGGTTATTTTTTTATGGTTATTTCTTCTTCAACTGCATTAATGATTTTTTTTGTTGCTCAAATTGCTCACGTGTAATTAGTTTTTCCTTTAGTAATCTACGAAGAGCATTTATTGAATTTCTTATTTCTGCTGCAATTTTCTTTTTTTGTACAGCTGGTTTCTGTAGTTCTTTTTTCTCTGCTTCTTTTTTTGCTACTCTTTTCCGTTTCCTTTTTTCTTTCTGTAATTTATTAAATCTTTCTGCTAAAACCTCTCTGACCTTTTCTACTTTTTTTTCTTCCTTTTTCGGTAAATCGAAATCGGCTGGAGTGCTATCTACTTCTGAACTATTGTTGATTGATAATACGAATTCAACAAAGTAGTTTTCAGCTTGGCCATCATTAGGTCTTTTGGGCTTGACTTTAACTATACCGCTAAATTCAGCCATTCCAGATTTATTATCTGAAAGGTCTTTTCTAATGTTCTCAATAATACGTTTTACTCCAGTTGAATAATAGCTGTAATTATTTGTATTAAATATTTTAGTCTTACCAAGTGAGCCAGCATTAACTCGGACATCTAAACAGTCTGGAAGAACAGTTCGTATGTGGTTATCAATCTCATAATACTCAATAAAGGCTAAGTATGCTTCTGAAAGATAAAGAGGGTTACATATTTCTTTTGGGGCTAATCCTTTTACAATAGCCCGAATATCCTTGTTAATTTCACTCTTTAAAACTTTCTGCTGTGCCTTAAATTTAGGGTATAGCTGTTCAGAAACAATCTTCCTTTTAGAAGCTATACTTAATTTCTGCTTGGTCTTACTCTTACTATTTTGCTCCCCTAATTGCTTTAATAAAAAGTTGTAGAGTTTTATCCCTTTTAGGTCACTAATGGGAACTCTCTTCTTTTTACTAGGCATGGGAAAAAATCAATTTGGGAAGACAAACTTAACGAATTGTCGTCAATGAATTTTTATACTTGAAAACAATTTCTGAAAGTCTTGCTCCTAGTAAGTGTAATCTTTCCTCTGGGCTTAGTTTAAATCTTTTTTTTAACCATTTATCAATTAGAATTGCACAGATGCACAAATGTGTGTAAGATTCAACATTATGGCTATTTGACTTATAAACATCTCTCCAGTGTTTACCTACTGAAGCACTAACATTTACAAAAACCCCTTCAAATAATTGATATGGATTATCAACATCATGTAACCCAATTTCATAGCACAATTGGTCATCTTTAATCCAAACATTATTGCTAATCTTTTGGAGCATCGTTTGTGTCATCACCGCCTTTTTGAAGTTTATCATTAGGATATTTTGGAATTTTTGAGTAACGTTTGATAAGCTCAAAAGACATAAACCTTTGAAGCTCAAATCCTTGTTGTTTAAAGTTGAGAAAGTGCCCATAGTCTTTAATTAGTGTTATTGGAAACTTATAGTGCTCTGAATCATCTACTATTATGTATACATTTTCAACACCTAGAAAAACATCATTTAATATAGTCCAGTTGAAGCCAAAGGATTGACTTTTCCTATGTAGGTGTTTACCGATATTACGTTTACAGTAAAAAGTTCTTGTCTTAAAATCAAAGCTACCAAGTTGTCTAGGGCTTTTTTCTTCCTTAAGTTTTAAATGAATATTGGCTGAATGATGATTGTTCTCTTCATCGAAGAAAACACGTAAGTAGACCTTATTGCCAGAATTATCTTCATTGGCAAAGGTTTTCGTGTACAAATTCATGATTTTTTTATGGTTTAGGTGAGTAAGAAGTGTATCTCATTCCACTTTCTAGTGCGAAGAATCTGTAGCTCAAGGGTCTTTCCCTTGTCCTTTACCTTTTCATCATATAGCTTGATAAGGTTGTCTACAGCCTCGAAATGAAAGTCGTGACAGCAAGTATCTATTATCTTAGATATCCACTGAAATAAGTCTCTTTCTTTTTCCATAGCCCTAATTTAATAATTTTCTTCAGAATTTTTGTTAAGAACGTATCGGATAGCATCCTTAACAGCTTCGAGCTTAGATATTGGTATGCGGAATGTTAAGACTTTAGTGGTCTCACCATACTTTTTCTTGCGACCCGCATTTTTTCTTGCTCCACCCCAATTAGGGTTTTTTTCTTTGATTTGATTTGTTTCCATTTGATGGTTTTTAATTGTTTTTAATTTTCATTTGTTTTTGAAATCTTTCCTCTAAAAAGTCATAAACTTTTTCCATAGTATTGATGTAGAGGTCTGGATGTATTAATCCGTCCTTATTTACCTCCCTGAATTCATCTTTACTAAGAATCAATTCTCTGCTGTGAGAGTATATTCTTTCTTTTAAAATTGCAGCCTCAATCGCATCTAAATTATTAATTAGAGCATAAAGGTCATTGTGATTTTGTGAGAATGTTTTTCTCATGATGTTTTTTTTATGGTTTAATAAATGAAATCTTCGTTTGTTATCCATCCTAATAAATACTCTTTAATCATACCCAAATCTTCTTCACTTGGATTTGAATATAAATTAACACCTCCTAAGTCGTTAACATTGAAACATTTACATAAATTTTCTAGCTGCTCGGTAGAGGCTGAATCTTTTATAATAGCCTGATAAAGCACAAATCTGTCAGTAAGCTTACGAATACTACAGAATGCAAGAGCTGTTTTTAACGATGTTCCTTTGCCCCAGCTTCCTTTATGTGGAGCATCCTTAAACCTAGCGACCGCTATGTAAAAGGTCTTAAAATTGTCTGCCATTGGTTTTAATTTTTATGGTTTTTTAATTATGGATTGGATACATAGGTAATGAACGGGTTTGTCGTTCTCATATGTTACTCTAATAATAGCATGACCTATTACCTTCCCGTTTCTCATGATGGGACATCTTTCTTCTTTTGTGTAACTAGTAATTGAACGAGTGTTTTCTTTTTTCATGGCTTTTAATTTTATGGTATTTTAAAAGGATGGAGTAATATCTGTACCAAGAATGAATAGCTCATCTTTTTTCCAGTTACATTTTTTAACTAGAAAGTTGATTTGCTTTTCAAGTGCTTGCTTAGAATTTGACCACTTATTAAGCTCGCACCCATTAGAGCAAACTAGTACATACTCATAGCCAGTTGAAGATACTTTAGTAAAAACTCTGCCATCAGGACTGACAGCTAATGATTGCCAATTTCGTTTCATGGTTTTTTATTTTTATGGTTTTTTAATTTTCTCTGGGAGAATTTAATATTTGCATAAGAATATCCAGTGTACTAGGTACTCTTTGCAATTCATCCAATTCATCTGATAGCTGATTCCAAAGGTCTCCGTTAGGAAAGTTGTTGGCAACTTCAAACTCCATAGCCTCTGTTAACTCCTGAACCCTTTGTTCGTTACTTTTCATGGTTTGTTATTTTTATGGTTTTGAAAACGATTACAAGTCAAATATAAACCGATTTCGTATACAAAACAAAATATTTTTTACAAAGTTCAACAAATTTTCCACATTCCCAAATGTGTATAATTATTGTAAATCAATCATTTATCTATGATTTCGTACACATAAAAAAAGGTTGTAACTTGTGCTTATTAATGGCAAAAACACAGCATATGAAAAAAAGCTATTTATTTGGTATTGTAGGAGGTGTGCTAGTTATTGGTGCAGCCTTTTACCTTTTCCAAAGATTCAAGAAAAAGTCAGAGGCAAAGCTAGATGCAAACTTACAGCCACCACAAACTCCCCTTGAACAAGTAGGAGCTGGCGTTCAAAATACCACTAATCAAATCGTAGCAGCGGGAGGAGACCTATTAGGACAGATTGGAGCTAGCGTAGGAAACTACCTTTCTGCATTTAACCCTTACACTGTTAATACGGTTTCAAGTAGCTTATATATCCGTGAGACTCCAGATGCAAAAGGGAAAATATTAGGTAAGTATTCAAAAGGTACGGTCATTAAAGCAAAGCCTTCTAAAACTAAAGGCTGGTTTGAAGTTAGCGAAGATGGAAAAAAAGTTAAAGGATATGTTTCTTCAGTATACCTGAAAGCAGCACCTGAAAAAAAATAATATATGAAAAAACAAAATTTAATCTGGTTAGCGGTAGGCGGTTTAGCTGTTTATTTATTATTGTCCATGAAGAAAAAAAGTGGTACCGAAACTACTACTAGTGGAGGGACTGGAGTAGTAAAACCACCAGCAAAAGATTTGACAGATAGTCAATTTGCCGCAAGCATGTTTAGTAATCAGGAATTATTAGATTACTATAAAAACAGAATTTGTAGTTTTCGTGGCGGTGCTAAACAATTGATTAGCGAAATGCCACCTTCAAAAGAAAAATTAGAAATGGATGCAGCTGTGAAAGCAGAGTTAGCAAAAAGGAATTTAACTGGAAAATGTATTGATTACGGTATGTTTCCTCCACCAACACAACGCAAATAAATAGGGTGTCTGTAGTATATGAATAAAAATGTAGCCATATTTACCTTTCTTCTAGTAGGGTTTGTTATATGGAGAAACTACGGAGCTGTAACTAAAGGTGCGATAGTAGACTTGACTAACCCAAAAACAAATGAACAAAAGGAGCTGTTTGCTCTGACTTCAGGAAAAAAATATAAACAAGGAGAAGAGGTCAAAACCTCTTTTGGCTATTATACATTTGAAAATGGAAAATGGAAAAAAACTCATGAAATTTGGGATAAATAAAATAGGGTTTCATAGGTTTTTGATTTTCACAACGCAAAGCAGAACACCCCCCTTCTTTTTAGTTGGGGGTTTTTCTTATGAATAAGTTTTGGTTTTCATTTTATGTGGTTTATTGAACCCCGCTTGTTTCTACTTGTGGGGTTTTTTTTATATTTGCCACTGATTAGCTTAGTAGGTTTAGGGATTTATTAAGTAAATCGTTTGTCAACACCCCCCTTGTTTCTACTCGGGGGCTTTTTTTTATCCCCCCAGACCCCCCTTAATTTCCCTTATTTCCAGCCTTTCCTTCCTCTTCGACCCTTTCCCTCACCCTTTCCCTAATCCTCGAAATTTGCCCCCTTTCCTCCTTTCCTATGCTATCCGAAGGCTCTGTTCTCATCCATA
>SXGQ01880987.1_pt1 | contig 10949 bp, 9 predicted proteins | sample 3178371 | NCBI WGS metagenome assembly SXGQ01 (sample SAMN11356859, study PRJNA531348) | freshwater metagenome | isolation source: freshwater sample F1-20 | place: China: Fuxian Lake, Yuxi | collected 2017-12-25 | reverse complement strand
TGTCGGTTGCGCGGATGCGGGTGAACGCCCACGCCTGCCCAGCAGATTTTCCGTTCAACGGTTCCAACTGGTAGTCAGCAACCGACCACGTTATGTCGAACGCCCCGTCTGCCTGATCGTCGGTTTGCAAAGTGATTGCTGTCCCGGCAAGGTCGTCAATGTCAACGTACAGTTCATCGCTGGCGGCGAACAGCCTGACCGCTGTTCCGTCATTGTAAAACTCTCGTTGGCAGTAGCCGTCAATCATGCGGCTGGCGGTGTTGATGGCGTTTTCAATCAGCGTGTCGTCAACGGAATCGGTGATACGCAAAGCAGCCTTCACCGTCGAAAGCGTCGTGTAAGCGTTAGTAAGGGCCATTATCGTCCAGCCAATCAACTATGCGTCTGAACCCTTCATCGTAACCGATCAGGATTTCTTTGCCGTATAGGGTGCGCCACTTGTCGTTGCTGCAATCCCGCGCCGACACCCCTGATGGTTTCGCGGTGTTCGTCACTATCTCCGCATCAGGGACACCCGCTAGACGGTTGCACAACTCTTGTATTTGCAGACAGGTCACCGCCCCGTCAAACCCGATGTTGGTTGGCCCCTGATAATCGTGGTTGTTGACCATCGTGAGAATCTTGCGCACCGCGTCATCAACGTACAGGTAACTGCGCATCTGTCGCCCGTTGCCCCACATTTCAACTTTGCCTGTTTCCCGGGCGTGGATCGCTTTGACTGCCGCAGCCATCGGGAACTTGACCCGTTCCCCTTCATGTTCCTGCCCGATCCCATAGACGGTGTGTAGTAATCCAACCCGCACATCCTGCGGGTGGCGTTCCGCTAGACGGGTCAACATCAGTTTTTCACGCCCATACATCTGATCGGGTGCGCCGCGTTCCAGCATCCATTCCGCTAGTCGGGGCGGGTTCCCTTCGTGCATCTGCGATTCCGTGGGGTAGGCGCACGCGCTGGCTGCAACAAAGGATTGTGGGGTTTCCCAGAATCCGATAGCCCCCAACACCCTGAACGTCATGCGACTGTTTTTGATGTAAGGCCAATAGTCGTTTGCGGTGAAGAACCCAACCCCACCCATGTCAGCGGCAAGGTGTATCACCCTGTCGATACCGTTGAAGTTCGGATCGGTTGCGGTCAAATCAATAGTGACCCGCTTGTGGCAGTCATCCCAAATCTTTCTGCGCCACGAACCTTTGACGGGGGCGATGGTGCCGAAAGCCGTTACACGATGCCCCTGTTCTAGAAGCCGTTTGCAAACGTGGGAACCGATGAACCCTGACGCGCCTGTTACTGCGAAATCCACAACTGTCGCCTTTCATAGAACAACGCCCGGTCTTGTGGTTCTGTCCTGCACCCCTTGTCGTAGGTTCCGTCCATTGTGGCTTTGCCCCACGCCCAATGACGATGCTCAACTACCGCGTCAAGGCAAGGTGCGTACACGCCGCGTTTGGTCGCGGTTGCGATGAACTCCGTATCACACCAGTTGTGTCCATACTTTTCGCACAGCATCTGCCCGGGTGCGTCGATAACGCCTGCCGTGGCGTAGGTGCGGTCAACCAAATAGTGAGTGGCGTGACTGCCTGCCAGCACATCAGGGTTGTGCAGATCGTTTGTCCCCACCACTTTGATCGGGTAGCGCATCAAGTCTGACGCGGCTTCATACCAGCCGGGGTGAAACCACAGGTCGTCAGCCGCAGCGAAAACGTGCGGTTCGTCCGTTGCGTGAACCCCCGTGTTGATTGCCCCCGCATAGTTCCGTTTGCGGTTGTTGATGATCAGGTTTGCGCCAACCGTGAACGTGACTGCTTCAATGGTGGCTTCGTCGTCGGGTTCACAAACAAAATACACGTTGGCGTGTTCGGTGGATTCCAACACGTTCGTCGTCACATCCGCAATGCGGGTCGGGCGGTTGAACGTGGGTATCAGCACCGCTACTGGCATAAGACGAAACCCCAAAACTGTTCACCTGCCGTGTCAATCAAATGCTTCAGATACGCCCTGTCTTGCCATCCTTCAACGCTGGTGATCCCAACATTGGTGTTGGTTTGCACCCTGCACCCGGACAGCACCGCTTCCATCACGGCACGCCCTTCGGATTCAAAAGACAAAGGGAGATGCACAAACGCTTCAGCCCTCGACATGAACTCAAGAACATCCGCACGCGGTTTGTCATGCAATGCGACCAGCGGAAACCCTGCACCGTGCGCCCACACACGCGCCTGATTCAAACCCTTCAACGGATGGTTCCGTGCAGCCCACAATGCGAACGGCTGCTTTTTCAGTTCGCGGCATTCGCTGGTATCAAAGTGCGACAGCACCAGCCCCGTGTATTCGGGTTCAACCCATTGAAGTTCCAAATGCAGATGCGCCGGGGTGTGCAACACAAGGGGGAACGCGGCATTCAACAAGACTTGGCGTGCGCCTGATTCGGTTTGTTCATGGTGAAGGAACACCATCGGTCGTCTATGGGATAGTTCAATCATCGCCACATCGGATAGTTGGTCTGTGCCGGTTATAACAATTCGGTCATAGTCCAACGTCTGTTCCCATTCATGGGGGGCGAAAACCTCGATTGCCACCCCTGCGGGTGCAGCCTGCTGGTAGTCCCAATCAGACATTTCTGCACCACCCCTGAACCTTCCGGGTAGCCATTTGCCGCCGCCCGTGTCGTCAACAGGTAGATGGTGGGTGAGCCACGCTATGCGGTCGGTGATCGGTGGGGCGAGGGTCACGGCACAACAGCCATGATCGGTTCCCAATACGTTCTAAAAACGTGGTCAGCGTCGTACTGGCTGGCGAAGGTTATTGAGTCCTCACAGACCGTTTTACGGTCGTTATACGCCATTTCTAGGGCGGCAGTAATGTCCCGAATCAGGGGGATGTGGAACCACGCTTTTTGTGTGACATCCCAGAACGGCTGTGTTTCGACCGTCCAGCCATGCCCGTTGAGTTCTTTCTGCGCGGTGTCACCTGTCGTGATGCACCGGGTTCCACACGCTTGCGCTTCGACGACAGGTATGCCAAAGCCTTCCCCAAACGAACACGCCAACAGCACATCCGCAGCCGAATACAAGACGGGCAGAACTTCCTGCGGCATTCCATTCCTGACAGCGTACTGATCCGCGAACACAATCCTGTCGTCGGGGATACCGCACGCTTTCGCCAATGCAGGCAGGTTCACACCCATCGCACCCTGCTGTTCACAATGCAAATACAGGTATGCGTCCGGGTGGTTTTTGGCGAACATGGCAAATCCCAACAGGTTTTCACCGAACGCCTTACGGGGCGGGTTGTTGCCTTTGTTTGCGCTGTTCATCATCACAACGAACGCATCTTCGGGGATACCCATGATCTTGCGACCTGTCACACCCTGAATGTCTTTGGCTGGTTTGAACACCTTTTCAATACCGTGCGGTGCGTACAGCGCGTCAACGCCAGCCTTGTGGAACATGGTCTGCCCAAACCGTGACATGGCTACCGTGGTGACGTTCTTCCGTTGACACCACGCCAACACTTCAGGTGGGCAGGGGGTGTGATCCACAGGAACCCACGACATGATTGAAGGCACCGAATCCAACGCTGGCGACTTGAAAACCCACACATCGTAAAGCGTTGCCAGCAGCGGCTTGTGTTTCGGGTTGCGGTGAGCCCACTCCAAATAGTGTGCAGTCAGCACATCGTCGGAATAGTTACTTAGCCCTTTCGGGTAGATTTCGATGCCGTGCCATTGGGTTGGCGCACCTTCGATTCCGTAGTTGGCTGCGACCGCTGTTTTGTGTCCTGCTGCGTTGAGACGCGGGACGATTTGCGCGGTTTGCTGCCCGTACCCGGTCGCGGTGAAGGGGGCGTTTGAATACCAGCAAATCGCCCTTCCAGTTCCAGCGTCGCCTGTTCCATCGGATGTGCGTACCCGCACCGAATCAAGAAGTTCGCTTCGGCTTCCGGCAATTCGATCGGAACCCCTTTTACGATTACGCGCATTGCCCATTCCTTTTCTCCTCGCAGGTTCGCAGGTTTCGCAGGTAGTGGGTGGCTAGACCCTGCGCGATTCTAGCCACCCACATCGGGTTCACCGAAAGGTTGTCCTAATTAGGACGCGCCACCGATGAAGTATTTGACTGCTGCGGTCTGCGGCAGGTCGCCGTCGAGACGCACCGACGCACGGAACGTCACAAGGTCGTTCGCAAACGCGTAGTCATCGGAACGGTCGAAGCGGATACCGCCAGCCATCCGGACGTAGTACGAAGGAAGGTGACCGAACAGCACCGACTTGACAGCCGTGCCGGGGGCGGCAACGTCCGGGTTCTCGTAGATCGGGAACCCCAGCAGCGTGTCAGGCTGACCAGCCTGAAGCGACGGCTGGAACAGGTACTGGTTCGTCGTGTCCTTCAACTTGCGGGTCGCAGCCAGCGCGGTGTTGCTCATCTGCCAGCCCGTTCCGGGCATACGGCGGTATGCGCTGTTCACGCTGTACGAAAGGTCAATCAGGTTGTCTGCGGTGAATGCACCCGACACGCCAGTTGAACCTGTGATACCCGACGATGCGGCGTTGGCGATGCCGTTCGGCAGCGTCGTGTCCGTACCAGTTGTCAGGGCGGTGTTGACAGCGACACCGATGCCGATACCTGCTTCACGGGCAAGGAAGCCCAGCAGGTCAACACCCGAATCGTCCAGCATTTCACGCGACACCTGAACAAGGAATCCGTACTTGAAAGCGTTGAGGGTGATAAACGCCTGAAAGGACGGGTCAGATTCGCTGAACGCCGAACCCTGCGCGGTGAGGGTAGCGGTGCTGTATGCGCTGGTGCGGGGAATCTGAAGTGCCTCGCCACCTGCGGTGCGGATCATCGTTGACGTTTCAAGCATCGGCCCGACGACGACCATGTGTTCGACAATCTGATCGTAGAACGAGGTCGGGACGGGTGCGCCCGTGCTTGACGTAGTGACGTCGCGCTTCTCAAACTCAAACGAACGAACCTCGCCACGGGCAAGGGAACGCAGCACGGCTGCATCATCCTGCTTCGGGGCGACACTCTCGCTGCGCTTGATGTCACGGGTTGCTTCAACGAAACGCTGTTCACGCGCCTCGTCATCCTGAAGTTGTTTGATGGTTGCCGAACGTGCGTTCAGGTCATCGTTCATGCGTGCATACGTTTCCGACTCTTCAGCCGAAAGTTCACGCTTTTCTGCCGCAGCCGTGTCAAGAAGTGCCTTCGCCTCTTCCCATGCACGGTTACGCAGTTCAATCTGTCGATCAATGTACGACATTGCGTTTCCTCTCTTGGGGGATAGTTGGGGGGTACCCGGGCGGTTCCGCACACAGGCGATCAGTCGCGGCTCACGCAAACTGTGAAAAGACTAGAACTGATGCTTCAACAATTCAAGATGCTTCAACGCAACTGTCACCGACGCGGGTGGTGCCGCTGGCGTGGCGCGAAGTTTTGTGACCGCTTCCGACAGCAACGCTGCGTCATCATCGTTCAGTTCCTTGCCGTTCTCCAACATGGTGAGGGCGTGCGCAAGTTTGTCTGCATCCGCACCAGTCTTTTCCGCAAGCAGGTCAATCGACCTGATGGTTGCAGATGTTGCACGGTACGCGGGGAACCCTGTGACAACGCTGACTTCATGCAGGCGAACCTCACGCAGTTCGCGCACCGCGCCATCCTCCGACCAGCGATCACCGTTACGGGGAACCGAAAACCCGAACGACATTGAATCAACGTCGCCGCGTTCCATCATCACCGCAAGATCACGGGCATACGAAGTGTCAGGCAGTTCCGTTTCCGTGTAAAGCCCCTTCTCATCGGTGGACAGTTTCAACGTCTTTGCGCGGGTGGACGCAAGGACAAGGGTGCTGTCGTGGTTCAAATACATTTTGACGTTGTTGCGTGACCGCAAGGTTTTGTTGAACGCGCCGGGGGTGATCCGTTCCGTGAACGGCAGCGGTTCGCTGTCGCTGTTGAACACAGCCGCGTACCCGGTGAAGTGTGTTTTGCCGTTCGGCATTTGGCGCAGTTCAAACTCCTGCACCCATTGGCGGGTTTCAACTGTGGGGGTTCCAACTTCGCTCATGCCGTGTTCCTTCACTTGTATCCGATCATTCGTGGATCGTTTTGCCTGTTCTGAAAACTTTGGGTGATCGGGGTGCAACAGGTCATTGTCCCCGATGTAGGCCGCGTTTTGCGGTGACCCTGTACGGGCTAGGAACAGGAACGCATTGACGCGTGCCATAGCCCATTGAGCGCGACCGATGCCGGGGCGATGCGATGACGAATACGCGCCTGCACCCCGTCGATAAACAGATTTCAACGATGACGTTCGCACCCGTGTCCATTCGGGTCTGTCATCGTCTTGCATTTTCTCATTGTGTTCCGAAGCCTTATTTTCAAGCGCGGTTTCTGTGGCTTCGTTCAAATCAATGCCGCCAGCCTTACCTGCTGCCGACCCGGGTTTGTTTTCGTCGCTTCCCGTGATCTGATCTTTCTTCGGGGCAGGCGCGTCAGCGCGTTCCTGTTCCGCATCAAGACGTTCCACAACACCTTCCGCGTAGCGTTGTGCGCGTTCCGCATCCGATTTCGTTGGCCCTGAACCCCACAGAAGGTGTGCGACCAGCCCGGGTGTCACGGGGCGTTCGGCGGTAACCGCGTCAAGGTCGTCGATGTGGCGTGCGATCCACGGGCCGATGCGCCGCCATTTCGGTTCGCTGATCCTGCCTGCCGCCATTTCACGCGCATCGCGCACAGTTGCAGGTTGCAGACCGTCGCCGCCTTCACCATCGGCGTACAGTTCCAAACCGCGTCGCGCCGCATCCCTCATGTATTCGGGTGCAGACAAATCCACCTGTCGCACTTCATCGGGGGATTCTTCTTCTTCGGGTTCTTCGTATTCTTCTGAATGTTGCCATGCGTTGCAGTAGAAGTCGCCACGCACATAGTCATCCCACCTGTGACACCATGCGACCAGCGCACCGTCCTGTTCCTTCGTGTTCGATTCGTCATAGAACACACAGTTGCCGCACGCCCGACCTTCGGGGACATCTTCGGAAAGGGATGGACGATAGTTGTCGGGCAGCGCACGTTCCCCGCCCGGTTCAATCCCTTCAGCGATAGACACAGCGACCATTTGCGCTATGGCTGCATCCTTGTTTGTGTGACAGCCGATGATCTCACCGTCATCTTTGACGGTTGCCCACCCATCGCATCCGATGGGACTGTTGACAATGTAGTAAGGCATCAGACCTCAGTTTGTTTCAACCACGAAATGACATGACCGTTTTGTGAGGACACCGCATACAAGGCTTCTAGGGGATTGATAATCAGGTCAATGGATTCCTGTTTGAGAACTTTGTAGCCGCTGGAAGTGGTGACGCTTTCATTTCCTAAATAGACATCGGTGCTGTTGTCGTTGTTGTGGATACGCAGACGGAACGGGTTGACTTCTAGCCCGTCAATCAAGGTCGCGGCGGTGCCGATGGTGGTTTGACCGTTGGTAATCATCCGACTTCGTACACGGCTTCTGGGTTCGCGGGATCAATCTGTGCGACCGCCTGCAACTGGGTAGATGGTACGCCCGTGTGGGTTATGGGCGGCAGACCCATAGCATTCAACACCGACGAAGGTTCAAACCCTGACAGGACTAGACGTTGAGCCATTTGCACACGCTTGTCAGTCTCAACAAGGTTTGCGGCAGAAAGATCGACGTTCGCCAGCGGCACGCGGTACACATCGCCGCCTTCAACCGCAGTCATGTCCTCTAGGCGGTGAATGTCATTGATAGAAAGCCAACCTGCCTGAATGCCCTGCGAATAGATGTTTGAACGGGTCTGCGAATCGCCGCGCAACAAACCATCCACGTTGAACTTGATGAACTGTCCTTCGGGCAGAAGTTTGCTGTAGGCATCTTCCAGTTTCACGATGTAAGGCCGCAAGGTGTGGGTCACAAAATGTATTTGGTTGGCCTCAACCGATGCGTATGACATTGCACCCGGTGTGGTCACACCCAACATGGAAGGGGGGCAACGGAAAATGCGTGCGATTTCTTCCACCGACATTTGCCGCGATTCCAACATTTGTGCTTCGTTCGGGTTCACACCTGTCTTGACAAACTTTGCGCCCGACGACAACACGCCCGGGCGGTGCGCACGACGCAACCCCCTGTGCGACTGCTCAAACCCGTCAACAAGATTCTTCGCCTGTTCTTTCGTCAACGCACCGGGGAACTCAATGATGCCTTGTGTGGTTGAGCCGTTGCCGAAGAACCGTGACGCAAACTCTTCCAACGCGGAAGCCAACCCCAACTGTTCTTTCAACAGGTCGATGCGTGATTCGCCACGCAACTGTCCGGGCTTGCGCAGATCAACAATGTGCAGCATTTGATCGGGGGTCAGGATTTCGTCGTGAATCCTGAAATAGACGCGCCCGATACCGTCGCGGTGAATTGTCACATGGTAAGGATTCATCACGATCAGCCCAACAATGCCTTCATCGTCGCGCACGATGCGAACGAACGCATTGCCGTCAACCAGCAGCGACACAAGCACCTGCTGGAAATGATCGACGCGTGTGACATCTAGTTCGGGAAAATCAACCCACATCGGGCGCGGGAACACAGGCAGCCGTTCACCTTGAAACTTGCGGTAGGGGCCAACAGGAAGCGTGCTGATGCTGTCAGAAATCAAACGCACACACGCATACACGGTGCCGATACGCATTGCTGTTTCCTGCGTGACGACCGTGCCAGCCTTCGTTGACAGCGCGTATGTGTCGCCAGCACCCCAAATCGTCTGAAACGAAAGTGCGCGTTCTTCAGTTCTCGCCAACAGCCGTTCCAGCATTAGTCCTCACGTTCAGGGAAATCGCCAAACTAAAGATTAGCAACAAGATTCCTGACACGATGAACCCCACCGCCGGGGCGATCAGGAACGCGCCGACGCTGACGCACACTACGCCAGCAACTTCCAGCAGCGCACCTACACGGAATAGAAGATAGGCACCAACGGTTCCTGCTGCTTTCTTGATGCCCGATCCAACGCCATCACCATTGCGATACATGAGTCAATCTTCCTTTTTGATTTGCCTTTGGATAGTCGCCAACCGTTGTCGGTCATACGTTGCGCCGCTGACAGAACTTGATCGGTGAACGTGGGTGAGCCGTTGTGGGCAACCTTCTGCGCCACTATCAATTCGTAGGCTGTGCCGCAGGCGGGAACCATACGGTTTGCTGACTGCGAAAACTCCAGCATAGGTAGCCCTTCGTCGTGCAGGATTTCCGCTGACCGTTGAAAGAACGCGGGGTCATACGCAACTTCAATCAGACGGTACTGCTGATGGATGGTGCGTAGGTAGTGTTCGACTTCGGCAACGTCAACGCCTGATTCGGATGGATGCCAAATCTGTGCATGAACCCGATACTTGTCATCGTGTTTCTGACATAGCACGATGCCGATGCTGTCATGCTTCAACGCCATGTCCACACCAACAAACGTGTCATAGCCCGGTTCCAACCCTACGGTCGGATCGGTGCAACCTTCCCACGCCCCGGGCGGCAACCACGATTCCTGCGCACGCACCCATTGGTTCAGGCGGTATCGACGGAACGCCATTTCAGATGACTGCTTCACCGCAGATTTCATGTCGTCCAGTTCCAGCAAATTGCAAGCAAGGTTCGGGTTTGCTTTCCCCCATTGAGTTGCGTCATGTACGTCGCAGTCATCGTCTGCCTGCCACCAAAAGAACCCGAACGTGGGGTCATCGATTTCCCCAGCGGCGCACCGTTTCCCGTACTGGAACAGTTGACCGCACAACGATTCCAAATCCCACCCTGCGGTAGTAATCGCAATCGTCAATGGTTCAATGCGTGCGCCTGAACCCAACGTCAACGCATCCCACAGTTCACTATTCGGCTGAACGTGCGCTTCGTCAAAGATCACCGTGGACGGGTTCAACCCTTGCGCCAACTTGCCATCCGACGACAGCACCCGATACACCGACCCGAACTGCGGCACTTCAATCGCATCCCGATACACCCTGCATTCCGCAGCCAACAAAGGATTGTTCATTATCTGCGCACGGGTTTCCCCGAACACGATCCGTGCCTGCTGGCGGTCACCTGCCGCGCTATACACTTCCGCACCCGCTTCCCCAGCAAACAATGCATACAGGGCGATAGCGGAACCCATCAGGCTTTTCCCGTTCTTACGCGGCAATCCGATCAGGGCGCGTCGATACCGCAACCGCCCATCAACCCGTTCATACAGCGAATCCAACAGCCAGCGTTGCCACGGCATAAACGACAGGTCAAGACCAGCGTTCCTGCCTTTCGTGACCGCACAGTATTCTTCTGCAAACCCCGCAATGAAATCGCCGTCAGTCTCACCACCCAACGGGGCGGTGAAGAACGCTGGCAACCAATCAGGCTTGTGCAGCGCGTCGCGCTGCGATGCGTGCATGAAGTTTTGCGAACTCATTTTCTTTGATTTCGCCAACCTGCAACCTTCCCCTATCCACCGGGTTCATACCCAGCGAAGCCAAACCCGACATGATCTGCTTTTCCAATTCGCGCAACGCCTTCCGTTCACGCCACGCCGACTGATCAGCGAACACGATGCCACGCAACCGCCACCGTTCGTCCGTCTGCTCACAGACCAGCAGCACCTGTTCCGCATCCGATTCAGGACGCAGCCACGCGGCACACGAACGCCACACCCGATCCCACAAATCGCGCCCCGGTTGACCTAACGGGCGGTGCGGTTCAGGCGCAGCCCCCTGCGTCGGCAACGCAATCACCGCAGCCTTCGGCAAAGGTCTACGCCCCGGGTTGCCCGTGCGTGCTTTCTGTTCCGCTGGCTTTCGATTTGCGCCCCCCGAACCTTTACCGCCCATCATCATCACTTTCTGTGGTTGTCCTGTGGATAACACTAAAACATCTTTTGCTGCTACCGCACACAGACAGT
>SXGQ01428647.1_pt1 | contig 10949 bp, 9 predicted proteins | sample 3178371 | NCBI WGS metagenome assembly SXGQ01 (sample SAMN11356859, study PRJNA531348) | freshwater metagenome | isolation source: freshwater sample F1-20 | place: China: Fuxian Lake, Yuxi | collected 2017-12-25 | reverse complement strand
CGCCGACGGCAGCGATCGGATTCCGGAAACCCGCGCCCCGAACCTGAAGAATCCCTGTTCATTTCCCCTCATGAGCACACCCACCTCCACGCCCCTGATCCTTGTTCTCTGCACCGGCAACTCCTGTCGGAGCCATATGGCTGAGGGGATCCTCCGCGCCGCAGCCGGCGGCCACTTCCGCGTGGCCAGTGCCGGCAGCAAGCCCAGCGGCTATGTCCATCCCTTGGCCATCCGGTTGCTGTCCGAGATCGGCATCGACATCTCGGCTCACACGTCCAAGCACATGGATGATTTCCTGGGGCAGGACGTGGAGACGGTGATCACGGTCTGCGGAAACGCCGACCAGGTCTGTCCGCGGTACCCGGGCCAGGTGAACCGTCATCACTGGCCCTTCGACGATCCCGCCCATGCTGCGGGCAGCGAGGAGGAGCGTCTGGAGGTGTTCCGTCGGGTTCGTGACGAGATCCGCAGGGTATTCGAGGCTTATGCCGATGGACGCCTAGATGGGAGCAGTCGGCCCTGACGTCGGAGTCCGCAGAACTCATCCGATCCTGATTCCCTCGGACCGGGAGCAGTGGCTCGGAGCAGCACCTTGGTCGAAACCTGAATGGGTGGCATTCCATCTGGTTCTTGGGTTGGCCGGGAACCCGCTTCTCTCAATGGAGCATGGCGACGATTCTGTCTCAGCCTACCTCCAGAAGACGCGAACCAGGGCGAGTGGCGACCAAGAGTCGCAAGGTCGTCGATGGCATGCCGTCGCGAATCCCGGGAGTGGTGAAGGTAGGTTCCCACAGATCCGAATTCACCATTTCAAACCAACAACCCAGCCCCATGTCCGACAAGAGCAACATCCTCACCCGGGAGTGGAAGGCCCATCTTCTGGCCCAGGCCGACAAACTCGTCGCCAACGCCGAAGCGAAGCCGTTCCGACACTCCATGGTCGATAGTTTCCTGCCTGCCGACTTGCTGCCCCTCGTCTACCAGGAGTTTCCTGAGTTCAATTGGGAGCACTGGTTCGTCTATTCGAACAAACTCAAGGACAAGAAGGCGCTCAACGATTGGAACAAGTTCCCGAAATACACCTATGCGCTTCTCAATTTCCTCAACAGCCACGAGTTCGTCGCCCGATTTCATCCGTTCTCGAATTGCCATCTCAGCTCGGACCCCGACCTCCATGGCGGCGGATGGCACATCCACGCCTCGGGAGGCACGCTCAACCCCCACCTCGACTACTCCATCCACCCGAAGATCGGACTGCAGCGGAAGCTCAATCTGATCATCTACCTCTGCAAGGACTGGCAGCCCACGTGGGGCGGGGACTTCGGGCTCTGGACTGTCGACCCCAACACTGGGCGGGCCGGTGATCTGGCCAGGGAATACCCGGTAGCCATGAACCGGGCCCTGATCTTCGACACCACCCAGAACTCCTGGCATGGACTCAGCAGGACCGTCGCCTGTCCGGACACCCACGCCCGCAAGAGCCTCGCCATGTACTATCTCTGTGAGGCCCCCGAGGATGCCGACCCTCGGGGTCGCGCTCTCTACGCGCCGACAGAGGCCCAGAAGGGCGACCCGGAAATCGAGGAGCTCATCCTGAAACGCTCCCGGGTCGAAACCTCATCCAAAGTCTACCGGGCCTGACTGCAGGTCGTTCGCATCCTGCCGTGTCGAATGGCCTCGACTCCCGACCGCGGAGCGGGCAGCTGAGTGGGTCCTCAGGCCTTCCAGGCCTTCTTGACCGCATCGATGATCCTCCTGTCATCCGATCCCGCATCACGGACCAGCTCCAGGAACCCGGCCAGGGTCAGGGTCACCTGATGAAAGAAGGCCCGGTCGCCACCGCAGCCGTACATCAGGTCCGACGGCATCTCGCAGCGCAGTTTGAGGCGAGCCTTCACGATCAGACGGGGCAGCCACGGGATACCCTCCACGGCATCGGTCTTGGCCGGAAGGTCCGACATCAGTGCCGTGCGTCCCGACCGACGCCCCTTCAGCTGGTTCAGGAAGTGCTCCCTGCAGACCTTCTGGATCGACAGGACCGTCGGGTAGTCGGGCTCCCCATAGCGTTGGAGATCATCTACGAAGTCGAACAGTTCCTGGGAGGAGCACCCGATACCCTCGAGAAAGTCGGCATCCTCACTCGAGAACATCGTCTGGGGGGACCGTCGCCCCTCCTCCCACGCGAGCATTCCGCTGCCGTGGAGTTCCCGAAACCGCTTTTCCCAGGAGGAATTGTCCATGGACGGACCCTAGACCCGACTCCACGCCCCGCCAACCCACAGACTCGCCCCGGGTCCGGGGAGTGGAGGGCTGAGGGCTCAGGCTGATATCGCAGCCGGTGGACCGGAACACCCGCACCGCAACCCACCTGAACCCTCAGCGCTCAGCACTCGCCTGCCGGCGGGCCGCCAATGCTACTGTCCCAGCTGCTGGATCCGGAAGAACACGGGGTCCCCTATCAGGAGCATCCCGGCCTGGCGCTCCATGAGGGTCTCGCCTCCGTGCCATGGCACCCGCATCAGATCTAGCGTTGCCTGGACCCGGAAGGGCGGCGATCCACCATGCCATTTGAGCACCGTGGTGACCACCCGGGTGCCATCCTCCTTGGGAAGGTCGAGTCTCAGGATGGGAGTGATCGTCTCATGGATCGTCCGGGAGATGAGACGATGGAACGCGGCCGTCGGATTGACCCCATCCCACCACAGGAACTGTTCCGGATCGCCAGGAGGGCAATTCAGGTTGGCCGCGTCCACGATGTTGGTGAACCCATACCCGGCTGGATTGGCCCGGATGTGTTCCAGAAGATAGGCGTGGTCATAGCGGTACACGGTAAGGCCATACCGGGTCCGGAGCGTGTCGATCTCATGTTCCATCCGGATGTTGAGAGCCGGGTAGTCGAGGTTCCGGGTATAGTCGTTGCTGAGCCCCGGGATGAGATGGAGGGGGGGCAAGGTGGGCAGAATGAAGGACCTGGCCCCGGCCTCGAGGAGGAGTGTCAGGTTCGCCACATAGTTGGACACGGCCACATCCACCGGGGAGCGGTTCAGGGCCAGTTCCGCGGTCATGCCCGCCCACCAGGGTGCGAACAGGCTGTTCGTGCCCGGTGAATGGTTCTCGAGATAGTCCTGGATCTGTTTGGCGACATCCGGGCCATGGGAACCGGAGGCTGCGAAGTTCAGAACCTGCCCGCCCTTGTTCAACCCCATCCGATCCGCGAACGACTCCACCCAGGAGTCTCCATTGGATCCGCTTGCCAGGGAGATGCTGCTGTCGCACACCGCCAGCTCGGTCCACCGCGCCAGCAGGAGCGACGCGGGACGGCTGATCGTCTCGCCCGTTGCATCCCGGACGACCACGACATAGTCACCCAGCTCCTTGAGGCTCACCGCAGGCAGGGACAGCGTCGGCTGCGTGGCGGATTCCAGATCATCGCTGTCCCGCCTCCACTGATAGGTCAAAGGCGGGACGCCGCTGGCCTCCAAGTGGAAGGTCGCCGCATCACCCAGAAACACAGCCTGATTGCGTGGGTGGGTGACCACCACGGGAGCCGCCATCAGCCCGTACCCGCAGGTCATCACCGCCACCAGCAGCACACCCAGTCGACGAGATCTTGAATTCATAGACATAGACGCTCGAGGCAGCGGGAGGTCCGGATTGTTGGCGTGGGTTGGCACGTGGCCCGGTCATGGATCCGCTGCACTCCGCGACCACACAACGGGGGCGTTCCGGGGGATCTTACCCCATGGCGATGGCCATTATCGGATTCCCGAACGGGGGGCGCCTGGCACATCCTTGAAGGCATGCTGGCCGACCTGACCACCCATCTGCTCCGCAACCAGAATCTCGACGCCCCGGCGATTGCCGGGGCGGTGGGGGCCCTCGCGGATCCGGCACCGGACGTCGAGACCAAGGCGGCATTCCTCACGGCCTTAGCCCGGAAGGGCGAGACGACGGCGGAGCTGGCCGGCTTCGCGCGGGAACTGAGGGCGCTGTCGATCCCCGTTCCCGTCGGCGACACACTCCGTCGGGGTGAGATCCTGGACGTCTGCGGCACGGGCGGGGATCGGCTGAACACCTTCAACATCTCCACGACCGTCGCCTTTGTCTGCGCGGCCGCGGGATGCATCGTGGCCAAGCACGGCAACCGGGCGATCACCTCCCAGTCCGGAAGTGCGGACGTCCTGCAGGCCCTCGGCATCCCGATCGAGCTTCCGCCCGATCGCGCCGCCGAGTCCCTCGAACGCCACGGATTCGCGTTCCTGTTCGCTCCTCTGTTCCATCCGGCCTTCCGGCACATCGGACCCGCCCGACGCCTCTGTGCCGAGCGGGGTCAGCGGACGCTGTTCAACTTCCTGGGCCCGCTGCTGAACCCGGCACGGCCAACCTGCCAGCTAGTCGGCGTCTCCAGGCAGACAGTCTGTGAACCCATCGCTCGGACCCTTCAGGACCTCGGTCTGCGGCGCGCGATGGTGGTCTGCGGGCAGGTTCCAACCGGTGCCGGATCCGAACCAGCCCATCTCGACGAACTCAGCACCCTCGGCCCGAACACGATCGCGGAGTTCCACCATGCTCGGGGATTCAGCTGCACCGAGTGGTCGGCCTCCGATTTCCCGCTGCAACCTGCCCGCCTCGACGACCTCGCTGGCGGTGACGCCCAGCAGAACGCTCGGATCATCCGGGACATCCTCGCCGGGACGGATCGGGGGCCGAGGCGGGACGCCGTGCTGCTGAACGCCTCCGCCGCCCTCATGGTGGCCGGAGTGGTCCGGAGCATGGTCGAGGGCTGGGAACGGGCTGGTGAGCTGATCGACTCCGGCAAAGTCACGGCTCGGGTCGAAGCCATCGCGGCCGGATGAATCGAAACCCCTCCATCTCGGTCCTCCACGATCCAATGACCGTCACAGAAAAACGGAATCCACTCCGCCGCCGGTTCCATTCCCGGAGCGCCCTTGTCCTCATTGCCGCAATCCTGGGGGTCACCCGTGGCGCCCCCTCGAAGGCCACTTCTATCCAATCGTTGGATCTGATTGGAACCAACCTCCACCTGGTCCTGACTACGGACTGGGAGCGCCGATACCGGATCGAGGTCTCCCGGGATCTTACGACCTGGAAGACGGCCACGATCAGCCCCTCTGCGGAGGGCGTCTCGTTGGCTGTCCGGCTGCCCCGATCGGGATCGGAGTCCCAGTTCTTCCGGGCCTCCCTGTTCGAGTGGGAGGAACTTCATGCCGAGTGGCTGGAGGCACGGCAACGTTGGCGGGGCCAAGAGGTGTCCACCTACCGGTTCGAGTGCCGGTGGAACTGCAACTGCCCGTTCTGGGGCTGGACCCAGGTGCAGGTCCGCGATGGGGTCGTCGTGGACGTGGTCGCGGTCGACACCGGACTGCCGCTGCCGAGGGAACAGTGGAGCCTCCACCTGTCCATCGACGGACTGTTCGACTGGATTGAGTCCCGCCGCGGGCTCCATCCAGCGGAACTTCGGGCCGCGTTCGACCCGTTACTGGGACATCCGGTCTCCGGATATGCCGACCTCTCGCGTTTCATCGCCGACGAGGAGCTGGGCTTCGAGTTGCGGGCTCTTTCGTTCTGAGCCTCTAAGCCATCTTCCGTAACCGGTTCAGCTGGGGATTTGGCCAGGGATTTGGTGGCCCGGCAGGGCTTCCGGGCGTAACGTCTCCCATCATGGATCCCAAGCTGAATGCCGAACTCCGTCTGCGGCACGCCCAGGCCCTGACACGTCGGGAATTCTTCGCACGTGCCGGTGTGCTGAGTCTCGGTGGGGTTGCCCTCGGCCACCTAGGGCTGGGCAGTGGAACCGGCTGGGCCTCGCAGCCTTCGGTCAACCCACTGGCCCTGAAACCCGCTCCGCGGGCGGCACGGGCCAAGTCGGTGATCTACCTGCACATGTCGGGGGCTCCACCGTCCCTCGACCTGTTCGACTACAAGCCGGAGCTGCAGAAGCGCCACATGCAGGAGTGTCCGGAGTCGCTGCTGAAGGGACAGCGGTTCGCCTTCATCAAGGGGGTACCGAAGATGCTCGGATCCCCCTACAAGTTCCGGCAGGCCGGCCCCTCCGGAGCCTGGTTCAGTGAACAGATCCCGCACATCGCAGGCATCGCCGATGAGATCACGGTGGTCCCGTCGGTCTGGACCGATCAGTTCAACCACGCCCCGGCCGAGCTCATGCTCTACACCGGCAGCATGCGCGCCGGGAATGCCAGCATGGGATCCTGGATCACCTATGGACTGGGAACCGTGAACCAGGACCTGCCCGGATTCATCGTCCTGCTGAGCGGCGGGACCGATCCGACCGGCGGCAAGAGCCTCTGGGGTTCCGGCTTCCTGCCCGGGGTGTTCCAAGGCACCCAGTGCCGCACGACGGGTGAGCCGATCCTCTACGCCAACAACCCTCCCGGCATGGACCGGTCGAGTCGACGACGCACCCTCGACGCAATCCGGGATCTCAACCAGGCCGAGGCGCGTCAGTTCGGCGATCCCGAGACCCTGACCCGGATCGAGCAGTATGAACTGGCGTTCCGGATGCAGGCCAGCGTGCCCGAGGTGTTCGACATCGGCCGGGAACCGGAATCCGTCCGGGCCATGTATGGAGCCAAGCCGGGCGAGGGCAGCTTCGCCAACAACTGCCTGCTCGCACGACGGCTCGTCGAGAAGGGCGTCCGCTACGTCCAGCTCTTCGACTGGGGCTGGGACATCCACGGAACGAGTCCGGGTGACGACCTCATGGAGGCGTTCCCGAAGAAGTGTCGGGACGTCGACCGCGCCAGCGCGGCCCTAATCCGGGATCTCCGCCAGCGTGGCCTCCTCGAGGACACCCTGGTGATCTGGGGCGGTGAGTTCGGTCGGACTCCTATGAACGAGGCCCGTGGCGGATCCACCTTCCTGGGACGGGATCATCACCCGCACTGCTTCACCCTCTGGATGGCCGGTGGTGGGATCCGTGCCGGTGGACTGTATGGCGCGACCGACGACTTCGGCTACAAGGTGGTGGAGAACCCGGTCAGCATCCGGGATCTCCAGACGACGATCCTCCACCAGCTTGGCATCGACGCGCACTCCTTCCTATACCGGTACCAGGGACTGGACCAGAAGCTCATCGGCCCCACCGGGGAAGGACAGGTCGTTCAGGGACTTCTAGCCTGAATCGAGGGATTGAACCGGGAGATCGGAACGGAATCCCCGGGACTAAGTTCCCGAAACCGCCGGATCCGGTGGAAGGTGAGGAAGTTGGCGTCATGCGCGCTGTGGGCTCCACCCAACCCATCGAGAAACGCCGTGCGACAGACCGCAATCAGATCGTCGCCATCGAACAGCCAGTCCACATACTGGAATCCCACATGGTCCCGGTCGGGATCATGCAGGAGATGGCACCGGACCGACCACGTGGTCAGGTCGGGGCTCGACACCAGCCCGAGCGTGTTGCGTCTGCGGGCTGGTTTCCCAGCGGGTTCCCATCCCAGGGGCACGACACTGGCGAGGGTCCAATACCTGCGGCTGCGTGGATCGAACCGGATGGTGAACTTCTTCGAGCCACCCGGTAGGGCGATGAAGCCGTCCCTTGAGTCGAAACGGAGATCCTCTTCTGGACCATCGATCGACACCCATGCGGCCCGCTCCGGGAGACCCTGGGTGTCAACCCGCAGAAGGTTGACCAGCCTCCCATCGGGAGCCACGACGACGTTGCCCTCAAGCCAGGCGCCCATGTCGCCACCGTTCCAGGAACGGTCGCTCGACAGGAACCGGGTGGATTTCCAGGAGGCGGCATCGAGCAGGTCGGCATCCACCGGAGCCGAGAGGACGCCAGCCCGGTAATTCACACCCCAGGCTTTGGGCGGGTTCCTCCATTCCACGGCGCGCCACAGACGGCCCTGATGTTCCACAACCGGCACCGGTGCCCCGTGATATTCGGCATCCGACCGGAGCACTCCTGTCGTGGAGCCGAGAGGTTGGGTCCAGTGCACCCCGCCGTCGACGGACCGTCGAATCACGACCCGTCCATAATGGCGATCGGTACCCAGGAGATACAGCTGACCCCCATGGACAAACAGGGTGGACCAGAAGGCGCCGCGGATATCAGCGATCCAGGTCCACCGCCGCCCGCGGTCGCTGGATCGATAGACCCGGGAAATGGCCTGACGATGTTCATCGGAATTCGGACCGAAGAAGTCATGAGTCGCGATGTAGTCCCCATTCGGCAGGACGGCGATCGACGGAGAACCAATGTAGAGTCCTGATCGGGCCGGGGAATGGGCGATGACGACGCCAGGAAGTCCCTGGACAGATCCGACACCGGGCCGTTCCAGGGTGCGGCATCCAGCGATGCACCCGGCGGTCATGGTGGCCAGCCAACCCCGACGGGAGATGCTGGAACGAGGGTCCATCGAGTGGATCAGGTGGTGGCCCTGGTCGACGACCGTTGAATCCGATCCTTCACCGCCAGCAGCACCGCCGGATCCATCTCCAGCACGTGACGACGTTCTGGAAACCGACCGTCCCGCACGTCGGCGATGTATTCGGAGAACGCCGCGATGCGCTCCCGCTGGAGACGCTGGTATTCCTCGCGGAAGTTCCGGTAGGCCTTGGCGTGCCGGGGGAGCCGCTCGTCGTAGTCCCCCAGGATGTCGTCGGAAAACAGGAACTGGGTATCGCACCCGTCCCCGGATCCCAAGGACATGAGGATGAGACGGGTCCGGCCACACAGAAACCGAGCCAGCTCATGCGGGACGCATTCGATCTCCGCCGCATAGGCCCCGGCGTTCTCCAGGGCCTTTAGTCGCTCATGGAGCTCGAACGCCTCCTCGGCGGTCTTCCCCACGGCGCGGTATCCGGTCCAGGTGACATGACGCGGAACAAGTCCGACATGGCCGACGACCGGCAGTCCTTCCCGGGCCATGGCTTCGATGATCCGGGGACTCGCCGAACAGTAGACCGAGCTGGCCCCAGCCTCGAGTGCCCGGAACCCCACCCGGATCGCCTCCTCGGGGGAGGCCAGCCCATGCGGGGTGGCCGCCGAGAGAAAGCTCTGGGGGGCTGCGGCCACCAGCACAGGGAGGCGGGTCTGGGATTCCGGTGAATCGAAACTGCAGCTCATCAGGTCGACCCCCGCCTGTTCCGCCGCCGCGGCCTCCTCGGGGGATTTCACATGGATGTGGGTCAGCTGACGCTTCCCCTTCAACTGGAGGAGGTCATGGACGGTGTACTTCTTTCGGGGACGGAGCATGGCCCAAGCCTCCCCGACCCAGGGTCCCACAGCAATCCCCACGCATGGATCCCATGATGTCCCCGCGGCCGGAACATTGATCAGAACCGGGTTGGATGGATTGCTTCGGATCCAACGCAGGCGTTGACCCAGGAACGGTGCGGAGATCCCGGGAGAGGCATGCAGGCCACGGGTGATTGGTGCGGCATGACGCCTCCTCGACGGAAGCCGATTGCGTTGGATCCAGCCCCTGATCGTCGTCCAAAGACCTCCGACGGTTTACGGCCATTGGACCTTCTCCAAGGGACCTGGGCTGTCGGCGTCGTCCTCAGCAGAAACGGCTGCGTGACCTCATCGATCCCAACCCAAGCCACCCTATTGGCAGGTCTGAATCGCCGGGAGGGCTGGATGCTCCTCACGTTGGCGGCACTACAGTTCGTCTCGATGGTCGACTTCATGATCATCATGCCGCTGGGCCCAGAGCTGCTCACGGCCCTTGGGATCGATGCGACGCGGTTCGGCTGGACCGTTTCAGCGTACACCTTCGCGGCGGGGATCACCGGATTCCTTGCCTCGCCGTTGCTCGATCGAGTTGGACGGAGATCGGCCTATCTCGTTCTCACCTTGGGACTGCTTGCCTGCACCACGGGATGCGGCTTCGCGATGAACCACCCGCAGCTCCTCGCCCTGCGGTGTGCGACCGGGATCTGCGGGGGACTGCACAAAGCCGTCGCCCTGGCCATCATTGCGGATGTCTTCCCTCCAGAGAAAAAGGGTCGCGCAACCGGTGTCCTAATGTCCGCATTTGGACTGGCATCAGTGGTGGGGGTGCCTTTCGGAATCACCCTCGGGACCCGATTTGGTTGGCAGGCACCCTTCTTCGTGCTCGGAGTTCTTGGACTCCCCTTGGCGGTGCTGGCGGCATGGACGCTGCCCCCGCTCACCGGACATTTGGGTTCTGGAACAAAGCGACCGCCCGGGGATTTTGTTGCCACGCTCATCCTGCCTCCGCATCGGTGGGCATTTGCACTGGTCGCAACACTCATGTTCGGGGCGTTTGCAGTGATTCCCTACATCAGCACCGCCTTGGTCGCGAACATCGGGGCCAAGGAAACACAACTCCCGATCGTCTTCATTGTGAGCGGACTCCTGACCTTCGTGAGCACGCCGTTGGTGGGCCGTCTGGTGGACCGCCGCGGAGCCCTGCGGGTGTTTTGCGGCATCGTGCCGGTGTCGGCCGCCATGATGATGCTCATGACGCACCTTCCTCGGGTGGGGCCGATCGGTGCCATCCCGGTGGCGGCGCTTCTGATGGCGAGCAATGCCGGACGCATGGTGAGTTAATGGCGCTCATCATGGACAGCATTGAACCCAGTCGGAGGGGCGGGTTTATGTCGGTCAATTCGTCGGTGCAGAACGTGGCAAGCGGTTCGGCACCCTGTGCTCCGGCCTGATCATCGAGGGAGATCCGGGACGGCCCCTCCGACATTTTGGAACGATAGGCCCGTTGGCTGCGGCAACCACCCTCGCGAGCCTCTGGTTGGCCCGCCGGGTCCACCCCCCGGGGGAAGCGACACCGTAGATCAAACTCCGGTCCTTGGGTGGAGGGTCCCACTGCGTGCAGTTGTGAAGCTCCGATCGCTGGGGACGCCACACCTGTTTACCCGGGCTAGATTCCAGGTTGAAAAACCGCGAAATTGCTGAGGAAAAGAGTGGAGCGCGTGAAGGGAAT